>Ga0307378_10000595_pt1 | contig 63321 bp, 70 predicted proteins | sample UN1MG_FD_202238 | JGI IMG/M metagenome (GOLD analysis project Ga0307378, IMG submission 202238) | Soil microbial communities from Risofladan, Vaasa, Finland - UN-1 | ecosystem: Environmental > Terrestrial > Soil > Coastal area > Acid sulfate soil | place: Finland: Risofladan, Vaasa | collected... | reverse complement strand
GCAACTTGAGATCCTTCTCGAGGCTCGATGCCGCCGCCACGGTCTTCCCTTCGCCGTCGTCGATCACCTGCGCATAGATATGCTTCGAAGAGCGGAACACCGACAGGCGCGCACGTCCGCGGGCCGCCCGCTTCAGCGTGTGGCGAACCCGGCGCGACCGCCGCGAAAATGTATCTTTCAACGCGCTCATCTTTGATCCCGCTACTTCTTCTTGCCTTCCTTACGGAGGATGTACTCGCCCGCATACCGGACGCCCTTGCCCTTATAGGGCTCCGGCGGCCTGTACCGCCGAATCTCCGCCGCAACTTGGCCAACCTGCTGCTTGTCGATGCCGCTGATCACGATCTCCGTCGGCTTCGGGCATTGCACCTGAATGCCTTGGGGGATCGGATAGTTGACGTCGTGACTGTAACCGAGCTGGAGCTGCAGGTTCTGGCCCTGCACCGCCGCGCGGTAACCGACACCGGTGATCTCGAGCGTCCTGGTGAAGCCGTCGGTGACGCCGGTGACCAGATTGGCCACGAGAGTCCGCGACATGCCCCACATGGCGCGCGCCTCTTTCGAGTCCTCGCGCATGGCGATCTCGATACCATTATCGCCGGCCTTGGCGATGACCTCGTCGACGAGCACGTGCTTGAGCTCGCCCTTGGGGCCCTTCACCTTGACCTCTTGGCCATCGATCGCGGCGGTGACGCCGCCGGGGATTGCCACTGGTTGTTTGCCGATGCGCGACATTGATCAAACCTTCGTTTCAATAAGCTCCGCTAGAACACGTTACAGAGAATCTCTCCACCGACATTCTCAGTGCGCGCCTGCGAATCCGACATGACGCCCTTTGGCGTCGACAGAATGGCTACACCGAGGCCGTTGGCAACCGTCGGCAAATCTCTGACCGAGGAGTACACGCGCCGGCCCGGCGTCGACACCCGCCTGATGTCCTTGATGACCGGCTCGCCATCGAAATATTTAAGCTCGATCTCGAACTCGGACTTGCCGCTGTCGAAATCGACCCGCGCGTAGCCGCGGATATAGCCCTCCTCCGCCAGCACGTCGAGCACATGCTCGCGCAACTTGGAAGCAGGCGTTGTCACCTTGGACTTTTGCCGCATCTGCGCATTGCGGATGCGGGTCAACATGTCTCCAAGAGGATCGTTGATGCTCATCGATCGTCCTTACCAGCTAGACTTGACCAAACCGGGGATCAGCCCGTTGCTACCCAGATCGCGCAAGGCAATGCGCGACATGCGAAGCTTGCGATAGTACCCGCGCGGACGCCCACTGAGATCACAACGGTTGCGAATGCGCGTCGGCGAGGAGTTGCGCGGCAGCTCGGCGAGCTGAAGCCGCGCCGCAAAGCGCTCCTCGGCAGGCAGCGTGCGGTCGGAGGCAATCTCCTTCAGCCGCGTGCGCCGATAATTGTATTTTTTCGCAAGGCGGCGGCGCTTCTTGTCCCGCTCGATCATGCTCGTCTTAGCCATTCAGTCCTCCTGTCGCGGCCAGTGTTGCCTAGCCACGGAACGGAAAATTCAAACCCTTCAACAAGGCGCGGGCTTCGTCATCGGTTGGCGCGGTGGTGCAAACGATGATGTCCATGCCCAGCACGTCTTCCACTTTGTCGTAATTGATCTCGGGGAAGATGATGTGCTCTTTTAGCCCCATCGAGTAATTACCTCTTCCGTCGAAGCTTTTCGGGTTCAGCCCACGGAAGTCCCGGACTCGCGGCAGCGCGATATTCACGAGCCTGTCCAGGAACTCGTACATACGATCCTTGCGCAGCGTCACCTTGGCGCCGACAGCCATGCCCTCGCGCAGCTTGAAGGTTGCGACGGATTTGCGCGCCTTGGTGATGACCGGCCGCTGGCCGGCGATCAGTCCGAGGTCGGCGGCCGCGGCCGTCACCTTCTTGGAATCGGCAACGCCCTCGCCCACGCCCATGTTGAGCACCACCTTGTCGAGGCGGGGCACCTGCATGACGTTCTTGTAACCGAACTCCTTGGTAAGCTCGCCCTTGATGACGTCGTTATACTGCAGTTTCAGCCGCGGAATATAAGCCTGCTCAGGCATCGATAACCTCGCCCGAACGCCTGGCGAAACGCACCTTGCGCCCGTCCTTTAGAAACTTGTAGCCAACGCGCGTCGGGCTCCCATCCTTGGGATCCTCCAGCGCGATATTCGAAATCTCGATCGGGGCTTCCTTGGTGATGATGCCCCCCTCTTCGCTCGCGGTCTGACGCTGATGACGACGCACCAACGACACGCCCTTGACGATGGCGCGGTTCTCCGCAGGCAGCACCTTGAGCACCTCGCCGCGCTTGCCCTTATCCTTGCCGGTGATCACCACGACGTGGTCGCCCTTTTTGATCTTCAGCTTAGGCATTCTCAGAGCACCTCCGGTGCGAGCGATACGATCTTCATGTGCTTCTTCGCCCGCAATTCACGAGTCACCGGCCCGAAGATACGTGTCCCTACCGGCTCGCCTTGCGGATTCACCAAGACCGCCGCATTGCGGTCGAAGCGGATCAGCGAACCATCGGGACGGCGCACACCGCTCGCGGTGCGCACGATCACGGCCTTCATCACTTGGCCCTTCTTCACGCGTCCGCGCGGGATCGCCTCTTTGACGCTGACCACAACAGTGTCGCCGATCGAAGCGTATTTCCGCTTCGAGCCGCCGAGCACCTTGATGCACTGCACGCGCTTTGCACCGGAGTTGTCGGCGACGTCTAAATTGGTCTGCATCTGAATCATGGCATTCGCCTTTGTTCAGGCCCTATCCGGGCCAGCACATCTAACTTTTTAAACCGCTGCCTGCTCGCGCGGCAGCACTTTCCATTTCTTCTGTCGCGAGATCGGTGCACATTCTTCGATCCAGACCTTCTCGCCCACCTTGAAATCGTTGCTCTCGTCATGGGCGTGATAATTCTTGGTCCGGCGCACCGTCTTCTTGAACAGGGGATGCGTGAAGCGACGCTCGACCTTGACCACGACGGTCTTGTCGTTCTTGTCGCTGACCACGACCCCGAGCAAAATTCGTTTTGGCATCGTCTGTACCTTTATGCCTTGGCAGCCGCGCTCTTCGCGCGTGCAACCGTCTTGATGCGCGCGATATCGCGCCGGATCTGTCTCACCCGCGCGGTGTTCTCAAGCTGGCCTGAGGCCGCCTGAAAGCGCAGGTTGAACTTCTCTTTCTTCAGCTTGACCAGCTCATCGCCGAGCTGATCGACCGTCATATCGTGCACTTGGCTCGCCTTCATCGCTTAGCCCTCGATACGTGCGACAACGCGCGTTTTGATCGGCAGCTTGGCGGCGGCGAGACGCAGAGATTCCCGCGCCACCGGCTCACTCACGCCGTCGATCTCGAACATGATCCGGCCGGGCTTGACCCTGGCCGCCCAAAACTCGGGCGACCCCTTACCCTTACCCATGCGCACCTCGGTCGGCTTCTTCGACACCGGCAAGTCGGGGAAGATGCGGATCCACACACGGCCCGCACGCTTCATCTGGCGGGTCATGGCGCGCCGCGCCGCCTCGATCTGCCGCGCGGTGACGCGCGCAGGCTCCTGGGCCTTCAGGCCGAACGTACCGAAGTTGAGATCGGTCCCGCCCTTGGCGACGCCCTTCATGCGCCCCTTGTGGGCCTTCCGGAACTTTGTGCGTTTCGGTTGCAGCATAACTTAAACCTTGTCCTCGCCCTTAGCCCTGCGCCTGAGCGGGTTCGCGGCGCCCTGTCGAGCGGCCGCCTTCCTGTGCCTCAAGAGCCTTGTTCTCCTGGGCCATGGGGTCGTGCTCCATGATCTCGCCCTTGAAGATCCAAACCTTGATGCCGATGATTCCATAGGCCGTGCGCCCTAGCGCCGTGCCGTAATCGATATTGGCGCGCAGTGTGTGCAGCGGCACGCGCCCCTCGCGGTACCACTCCATGCGCGCGATCTCCGCGCCGCCGAGCCGGCCCGAGCAATTGATGCGGATGCCGAGCGCGCCCATGCGGATCGCCGACTGCACCGCCCGCTTCATCGCCCGGCGGAACGCCACGCGGCGCTCGAGCTGCTGGGCAATACCTTCCGCCACCAGCGTGGCGTCGACTTCCGGCTTGCGCACCTCGACAATATTCAGGTGCACCTCGGAGTCGGTCATGCCGGCGACTTCGCGGCGAAGCTTCTCGATATCGGCGCCCTTTTTGCCGATGAGAATGCCCGGGCGTGCGGTGTACACCGTCACCCGGCACTTCTTGTGCGGACGCTCGATGACCACCTTGGAGATACCGGCCTGCTTGCGGGACTTGAGGATATGATCGCGGATTTTCAAGTCCTCGTGCAGGAGCTGCGCGTATTCGGCCCCCGACGCGAACCACCGCGAATCCCAGGTGCGATTGACGCCGAGCCTCAGCCCGATCGGATTGACCTTCTGTCCCATCAGGCAGACTCCTCGACCTGGCGCACGACCACGGTCATTTGCGAAAAAGGTTTCAAGATGCGCGAGGCCCGGCCGCGCGCGCGCGCCCGAAGGCGCTTCATCACGAGATTCTTGCCGACATAGGCCTCGGCCACGACCAGGGCGTCCACGTCGAGAGAGTGATTGTTCTCGGCGTTGGCAACGGCCGACTCCAGAGTCTTTTTCACGTCCTTGGCGATGCGCTTGCGCGAGAACGACAGATCGGCGAGCGCGCGATCGACCTTCTTGCCCCGTATCAGCTGGGCAACCAGGTTGAGTTTCTGCGGGCTCACGCGAATGAGCCGGGTCACGGCCTTCGCCTCGGTGTCTTTGAGCGTGCGCTCGCGTTGCGGCTTACCCATTACTTGGTCCTCTTCGCCTTACGGTCGGCGGTATGACCGTGATAGGTCCGCGTCGGCGAGAACTCGCCAAATTTGTGTCCCACCATGTCCTCGGTCACGAGCACCGGAATGTGCTTCTGGCCGTTATGGACGCCGAAAGTCAGTCCCACGAACTGCGGCAGGATGGTCGAGCGGCGCGACCACATCTTAATGATGGCGTTGGAGCCGCTGGTGCGCGCCTTCTCCGCCTTCTTCAAGAGATAGCCGTCGACGAACGGGCCTTTCCAAATCGAACGTGACACGTGCGTTACCCCTTCTTCTTCTTCTGATGGCGGCTGCGCAGAATGAACTTGCTGCTCGCCTTGTTGGAGCGCGTCCGCATGCCCTTGGTCGACTTACCCCAAGGGGTAACCGGATGCCGGCCGCCGGAAGTGCGCCCCTCGCCACCACCATGAGGATGGTCAATCGGATTCATCGCCACGCCGCGAACCACGGGCTTGCGGCCCTTCCAGCGCATGCGTCCGGCCTTGGCCATCGATGTGTTCGAGTTATCCGGGTTGGATACCGCACCCACCGTCGCCATACAGGCCGCCGGCACCATGCGGGTTTCGCCCGAGTTCAGCCGCAAAATCGCATAGCCGGCGTCACGGCCGACCAGCTGAACGTAAGCGCCGGCCGCGCGCGCCATCTGCCCGCCCTTGCCCGGCTTCATCTCCACATTGTGGACGATGGTGCCGATCGGCATGCTGGCCAGCGGCATTGCGTTGCCCGGCTTCACGTCAGCTTTTTCATCGGCGATCACGCTGTCGCCCGGCGCCAGACGCTGCGGCGCCAGGATGTAGGCCAGCTCGCCGTCCTCATATTTGATGAGAGCGATGAACGCAGTCCGATTGGGATCGTATTCCAGCCGCTCCACGGTCGCCCGCATGCCGCGCTTCGTCCGCTTGAAATCCACCATGCGGTAGGAGCGCTTGTGACCGCCGCCGCGATGCCACACGGAGATCCGGCCCGTGTTGTTGCGGCCGCCGGACTTGCTCAAGCCCTCGGTCAGCGCCTTGACGGGCTTGCCCTTCCACAGATTGCTGCGGTCCACGAGCACTAGCTGACGCTGGCTCGCCGTGGTCGGTTTGAAATTCTTCAAAGCCATCTCGTCAGATCCCCGTCGTCACGTCGATCTTCTCGCCCTCGGCGAGCTTGACGACTGCCTTCTTCACGTTCTTCTGCCGCCCCTCAATCCCGCGGAAGCGCTTGGTCTTGCCCTTGCGGGTCAGCGTATTGACCGCCAGGACCTTGACTTTGAACAGCTTCTCGACCGCGTCCTTGATCTGAGGCTTGGTCGCATCAAGGCGCACCTTGAACACCACCTGGTTTGCTTCCGACACGGCGCTCGATTTCTCGGTGATCACCGGCGACAGGATCACGTCATATGCAGTCAACAAACTCATTTGAACCGAGCCTCCAGCGCCTCAAGCGCGGCCTTCGTCAGCACGAGCTTGTCATGCCGCAAAATGTCGTAAACGTTGATGCCCTGTACTGGCAGCACATCGACCTTCGGGATGTTGCGCGCGGCACGGGCGAAACTGTCTTGAAGCTCGGCACCGTCGACAATCAGCGCCGATCCGAAGCCGAGCTTGTCGAAGCGCGACTTCAGCGCCTTGGTCTTGGCTTCCTTCAGCTCGCACGAGTCGAGCACGATCAGCGCGTCCGCCTTGGCCTTGGACGAAAGCGCATGGCGAAGCGCCAGTGCCCGGACCTTCTTCGGCAACTCGATGGCATGGCTGCGCGGCTTCGGCCCGAACGACTTACCACCGCCCCGGAAGATGGTCGGCTTCGCGCTACCGTGGCGCGCACGCCCCGTGCCCTTCTGCCGGTACATCTTGGCCGTGGTCGCGGTAATCTCCGACCGGTCCTTCACCGAGACCGTACCGCCACGCCGCTTGGCGAGCTGATAGCGCACCATGCGATGCAGCAAATCGGCGCGCGGCTCCAGCCCGAACAAATCGTCCGAAAGCTCCACGGTGCCCGCCTTCTTGGCGTCGAGCGTTGTTACATCCGCCTTCATCACGCGCTATCCCCTGCCGGCTCGGCGCTCTGCGCCTCGGCCGCCTCTGGCACAGCCTGCTGGGCTGGCTTCTGATCCTCGCCATTCTTGCGGAACGCGCCTGGCTTCGGCGCCGCCTCGGGCAAGGCCCGCTTCACGGCGTCGCGCAGCAGCACCCAACCGCCCTTGGCGCCCGGAACGGCGCCCCGGATCATGATCAGGCCGCGCTCGACATCCGTCTTCACCACCCGCAGATTCTGCGTGGTGACGCTTACATCACCCATGTGGCCGGCCATCTTTTTGCCCTTGAAGACCTTACCCGGGTCCTGGCACTGACCGGTCGAGCCCAGGCTTCTGTGGTTGATCGACACGCCGTGGCTGGCCCGCAAGCCGCCAAAGCCGTGGCGCTTCATGCCGCCGGCGAAACCCTTACCGATCGACGTGCCGGAGGCATCCACGTACTGCCCTTCGACGAAGTGGTCGGCGGTAATCTCCGTGCCCACATCGATCATGTTGTCCGGGCTCACGCGGAACTCAGCAACCTTGCGCTTCGGCTCCACATTGGCCACGGCAAAGCTGCCGCGCTCCGCGCGCGTCAAACGCTTCACCTTTGACCGGCCGGCGCCAAGCTGAAGCGCCGTGTAGCCGTTCTTCTCAGAGGTGCGCTGGCCGAGAACCTGACAATTCTCCAGGCGCAACACCGTGACGGGAATGTGCTCCCCGGCATCGGTGAAGATCCTGGTCATGCCGACCTTTTGCGCGATGACACCTGATCGCATCGAACTTGTTCCTTGCCTCGTCCCGCGCTCTACAGCTTGATTTCGACGTCTACGCCAGCGGCGAGATCGAGCTTCATCAGCGCGTCGACTGTCTGCGGCGTGGGATCGACGATGTCGAGCAGTCGCTTATGCGTACGCATTTCGAACTGCTCGCGGCTCTTCTTGTCAATATGCGGCGAGCGGTTCACGGTGAACTTCTCGATGCGGGTCGGCAGCGGGATGGGCCCGCGGACTTCCGCACCGGTGCGTTTCGCCGTGTTCACGATCTCCTTGGTCGACACATCGAGAATGCGATGGTCGAAGGCTTTCAGCCTAATTCTTATGTTCTGGCTCTGCATCTCGACGGCCTTAAGTTGGGAAACGCGCCGCCCTACCGGACGACGCGCCCCTGATCCCCATTACTCGATGATCGACGCTACTACGCCGGCGCCGACGGTCCGGCCGCCTTCACGGATGGCGAAGCGAAGCTTCTCCTCCATGGCGATCGGCACGATCAACGTCACTTCCATGGCCACGCTGTCGCCCGGCATCACCATCTCGGTGCCTTCCGGCAGCTCAACCACACCGGTCACGTCGGTGGTGCGGAAATAGAACTGCGGACGGTAGTTGCCGAAGAACGGCGTGTGGCGGCCACCCTCTTCCTTGGTGAGGATGTAGGCCTCGGCCTTGAACTTGGTGTGCGGCTTGACCGAACCCGGCTTGCACAGCACCTGGCCGCGCTCCACGCCCTCGCGATCGACACCGCGCAGCAGACAGCCGACATTGTCGCCCGCCTGGCCCTGATCGAGCAGCTTGCGGAACATCTCGACGCCGGTGACGGTCGTCTTGCTCGTGGGCTTGATGCCGACGATCTCGACTTCCTCGCCGACCTTAACCACGCCGCGCTCGATACGGCCGGTGACCACGGTGCCGCGACCCGAGATCGAGAACACGTCCTCGATCGGCATCAGGAACGGCTTGTCGATCGGACGATCGGGCTGCGGAATGTAGGAGTCGACGGCCTCCATCAGCTCAAGGATGGCCTTCTTGCCAATCTCTTCGTTGCTGTCTTCGAGAGAGGCGAGCGCCGAGCCCTTGACGATCGGAATTTCGTCACCCGGGAACTCGTACTTGGACAGAAGCTCGCGAACTTCGAGCTCGACCAAGTCCAACAGCTCCGGATCGTCGACCTGATCGACCTTGTTCATGAACACCACCAGAGCCGGCACGCCGACCTGACGGGCGAGCAGGATGTGCTCGCGGGTCTGCGGCATGGGGCCGTCGGCGGCGGACACCACGAGAATGGCGCCGTCCATCTGCGCCGCGCCCGTGATCATGTTCTTCACATAGTCGGCGTGACCGGGACAATCGACGTGGGCATAATGCCGGTTCGCGGTCTCGTATTCGACATGCGCGGTCGAAATGGTGATGCCGCGCGCCTTCTCTTCAGGCGCCTTGTCGATTTGATCATAAGCAGTGAACGTCGCACCGCCGGTCTCAGCCAAGGTCTTGGTGATCGCAGCGGTCAGGGTCGTCTTGCCGTGATCGACGTGACCGATGGTCCCGATGTTACAATGCGGCTTTGACCGATCGAATTTCTCTTTAGCCATGTTGGCTCTCCATTCTTCTCACCAAAAGCTAACTCTAACGCCCAATGACTTAGGCGAACTTTGCTTGCACTTCTTCCGCAACCGCCTGGGGCACTTGCGCGTAGCTATCGAACTGCATCGTGAACTGAGCGCGGCCCTGACTCATGGACCGCAGCGTGTTCACGTAGCCGAACATATTGGCCAGCGGCACCATGGCGTTGATCACCGTGGCGTTGCCGCGTGACTCCTGGCCGCGCACCTGACCACGGCGGCTCGTCAAATCACCGATGATGCCGCCCACATAGTCTTCCGGAGTCACCACCTCGACCTTCATGATCGGCTCGAGCAGCTTCGGCGCCGCTTTGAGCGCACCCTCACGGAAGGCCGCGCGCGAGGCGATCTCAAACGCCATGACGCTCGAGTCCACATCGTGCGATGCACCGTCGACCAGCGTCGCCTTGACGTCCAGGATCGGGAAGCCGGCCAGCACGCCGGCGTCGACGACGCTCTGAATGCCCTTCTGAACGCCCGGGATGAATTCCCGCGGCACGTTGCCGCCGACGACCTTGTTGACGAACTCGAAGCCGGCACCCTGCTCGTTCGGCTCGATGATGAGCTTCACGCGGGCGAACTGACCCGAACCGCCGGTCTGCTTCTTATGGGTGTAGTCGATCTCAGTCAGCTTAGACACGGTCTCGCGATAGGCGACCTGCGGCGCGCCGACATTGGCCTCGACCTTAAACTCGCGCTTCATGCGATCGACGATGATGTCGAGATGAAGCTCACCCATGCCCTTAATGATCGTCTGCCCAGACTCATGATCGACCGAGACGCGGAACGACGGATCCTCTTGAGCGAGACGATTGAGCGCCACGCCGAGCTTCTCCTGATCGCTCTTGGTCTTGGGCTCTACCGCGACCTCGATAACCGGCTCGGGGAACTCCATGCGCTCCAGGATCACGGCCTTGTTGGGATCGCACAGCGTGTCACCCGTGGTGGTGTCCTTGAGCCCGGCAATGGCGACGATGTCGCCCGCATAGGCGTCCTTGATATCCTCGCGGTGATTGGAGTGCATGAGCAGCATACGGCCGATGCGCTCTTTCTTATCCTTCACCGTGTTGAGCAGGCTCATGCCCGTCTCGACCTTGCCCGAGTAGATGCGGCAGAAGGTCAGTGAACCGACGAACGGGTCGTTCATGATCTTGAAGGCGAGCATGGACAGCGGCGCGTCGTCGGAGGCCGGACGGGCCACCTCTTCCTCGGTCTTCACGTCGATCGCCTTGATTGGCGGCACATCGAGCGGCGACGGCAGATAGTCGACGACGGCGTCGAGCAGCGGCTGTACGCCCTTGTTCTTGAACGCCGAGCCGCACAGCACAGGTACGAACTCGAGATCGCACGTGCCCTTGCGGATCAAAGCTTTGAGCTTCTCGTTCGGGACTTCCTTGCCCTCGAGGTAAGCCTCCATGGCCTCCTCGTCGAGCTCGACCGCCTGTTCCACCAGCTTGTCGCGATACTCCTTGGCGACATCGGCGAGATCGGCCGGGATGTCCTCGTCGTGGAAGGTCGCGCCGAGCCCCTCGTCGTCCCAAATAACCGCCTTCATGCGAAGAAGATCGATGATGCCCGCGAATTTCGACTCCGCGCCGATCGGCAGCTGGATCACGAGCGGGTTGGCACCGAGGCGCTCCCTGATCATCTTCACCGACATGAAGAAGTCGGCGCCGATCTTGTCCATCTTGTTGACGAAGATCATGCGCGGCACTTTGTACTTGTCGGCCTGACGCCAAACCGTCTCGGTCTGCGGCTCTACGCCTTGGTTGGCGTCGAGCAGCGCCACCGCGCCGTCGAGCACGCGAAGCGAGCGCTCCACCTCGATGGTGAAGTCCACGTGGCCCGGCGTGTCGATGATGTTGACGCGCTTGTCCTTCCAGAAAGCGGTCGTCGCGGCCGACGTGATGGTAATGCCGCGCTCCTGCTCCTGCTCCATCCAGTCCATGGTGGCAGCGCCGTCGTGGACCTCACCGATCTTGTGGCTCTTACCCGTGTAGTAGAGCACACGCTCGGTGGTCGTGGTCTTGCCGGCGTCGATATGCGCCATGATACCGATATTGCGGTAGTCCTCGAGGGGGGTCGTGCGGGGCATCGTTCGAATTCCTTGAGAGGTTACCAGCGATAATGCGAGAAGGCCCGATTGGCCTCCGCCATCCGGTGCGTATCCTCACGCTTCTTCACCGCGGAACCGCGGTTGTTGACGGCATCGAGCAGCTCACCGGAGAGCCGCTCCACCATCGTGTTCTCGTTGCGGCCGCGCGCCGCGGAAATGATCCAGCGAATGGCCAGCGCCTGACGGCGGTCCAGCCGAACCTCCACCGGCACCTGATAGGTGGCGCCACCAACGCGGCGGGAGCGAACCTCGAGCGCCGGCATGACGTTCGTCAGGGCCTGGTGGAACAGCTCGATCGGGTTTTGCTTGACCTTGTCTTCCATCTGGTCGAGGGCGCCGTAGACGATCCGCTCGGCGGCCGACTTCTTGCCTTCCTTCATGATGGAATTCATGAATTTGGTGAGCACGATGTCCCCGAACTTGGGATCGGGAATGATCTCGCGCTTATCAGCTCTGTGCCGCCTCGACATATCGCCTAATCCGTTTCCTTAAGACGCAAAAAGCGACCCACTATTTGGGCCGCTTAGCTCCGTATTTCGAACGCCGCTGCCGACGGGCGCTGACGCCTTGGGTGTCGAGCACGCCGCGAATGATGTGATAGCGCACGCCGGGAAGGTCTTTCACGCGACCGCCGCGGATCATCACCACCGAGTGCTCCTGAAGATTGTGGCCCTCGCCGGGAATGTAGCTCGTGACTTCCTGCTGATTGGTCAGGCGCACGCGCGCGACCTTCCGGAGCGCCGAGTTCGGCTTCTTCGGCGTCGTCGTGTAGACGCGTGTGCAGACCCCGCGCTTCTGCGGGCAGGCCTGCATGGCCGGAACTTTATTGCGCTTCACCGGCTTTTGGCGCGGCTTGCGGATCAATTGCTGAATCGTTGGCATGTTAGCCCTAACGTCCAATCATTCCTTGGCGCGAACGCCTGATACATCCAATGGGCAAAAGCCCACATCACAAGAGCCGAAGTTGCGAGCGACCTCGCGTCCTTCAGCGCCTCAGTACAGAGGATCTTGGAGGGTGACCCCCAAGATCTTGACCCCGATTTGATCCCGGTTAGTCCAGCAGCGTCTAACCCGAGCCCTTAGGCAACCAAAAGTGGGCTACCGCCTGCCGAGAGAGTAGGCGGGTTTTATCAGGCAGATTCTTCTATCGTCAAGGGGAGAAGTGCCGGATTTCAGGGGCCAAGCGCCAGATGTCGACCCATCTGGCAACCTGGCACCCGATTTATCCAAAACACTAGGCTGAGGCGCCTTCCTCGGTCTCTTCGGCCCCCTCGCCTTCCTCGCCTTCCTCGCCTTCCTCCTGCACGATCGCCTCCTGAGCGGCGCGCTGCCGCTCCTCGAGGATCAGATCGTCACGATGGGAGGCGATCCGGTTGAGCCTGGAAAGCAGGGCGCCCGTACCGGCCGGAATCAGCCGGCCGACGATGACATTCTCCTTCAGGCCGTCGAGGGGATCCGATTTGCCGTTCACAGCGGCATCCGTGAGCACCCTTGTGGTCTCCTGGAACGAAGCCGCCGAGAAGAACGACCGCGTCTGCAGGCTTGCCTTGGTGATGCCGAGCAAGACCGGCTGGCCCGTGGCAGGCCGGCCGCCATTGGCCTCGGCCGCGATGTTGGCGTCCTCGAGGTCGATACGGTCCACCTGCTCGCCCTTAAGGAACTCCGTATCGCCCGGGTCCTCTACTTCGGTCTTCTGGAGCATCTGCCGGACGATCACCTCAATATGCTTGTCGTTGATCGTCACGCCCTGGAGCCGGTAGACCTCTTGGATCTCGTTCACCAGGTAGTTGGCAAGCTCCTCCACGCCCTTAATGGCCAGGATGTCGTGCGGCGCGGGATGGCCGTCGAGCAGGTACTCGCCCTTCTCGATGCGATCGCCCTCTTGCACTGTCAGATGCCGGCCCTTGGGGATCAGGAACTCAACCGGCTCCGAGCCCTCTTCATCCGGAAGGATGCTGATGCGCCGCTTGTTCTTGTAGTCGCGGCCAAGCTGCACGATGCCGGAGATCTCCGCGATGATCGCGTGATCCTTCGGCCGGCGTGCCTCGAACAGCTCGGCGACACGCGGCAAACCACCCGTAATGTCGCGCGTCTTGGCGCTTTCCATGGGGATACGGGCCAGAACGTCGCCGGCCTTCACGTCACTGCCAGGCTCCACCGACAGCACCGCATCGACAGGAAGCAGATAACGCGCCTCGCCGCCTCGTGACAGCTTGCCGATCTCGCCCTTCTTGTCCTTGATCACCATTGCCGGCCGCAAGTCGGCACCGCGGGGCGACGCGCGCCAATCGATGATCACGCTGTTGGTGATACCGGTCGACTCATCGCGCTGCTCCAAGACGGACACGCCTTCGACCAGATCCTCGAACTCGACCGTGCCCTCGATTTCCGTGAGCACAGGGCGCGTGTAAGGATCCCACTCGGCGAGACGATCGCCGCGCTTGACCTTGTCGCCCTCGTCCACCCGAAGATGCGTACCGTAAGGCAGCCGGTGAACGGCCAGCTCCGCGCCCTCGTCGTCAACGACGACGATCGTCGTGTTCCGGCCCATGACCATGTGCCGGCCTTGCGAGTCGGCCACCACGTTGCGCTGCTTGATCTTCACGATGCCGTCGAAATTCGACTCGAGCGACGACTGATCGACGACCTTGGAACTCGCCACGCCGCCCAAATGGAAGGTCCGCATGGTGAGCTGGGTCCCCGGCTCGCCGATCGACTGCGCCGCGATGACACCGACGGCCTCCCCCATGTTCACGGGCGTGCCACGGGCCAAATCGCGGCCGTAGCACTTGCCGCAAATTCCGTTGCGGGTTTCGCAGGTCAGCGCCGAACGGATGCGGATCTCCTGGACCCGCGCGTTCTCGATGATCTCGACATGCTCTTCCTCGATCAGCTCGCCGGCCTTGAGGATAACCTCGCCCGTGGCCGGGCTCTTCACGTTGTCGACGGTGGTCCGGCCAAGCACGCGCTGGCCGAGCGACACGGTGACCTCGCCGGCATCCAGGATGGCGCGTGCCGTGATGCCCTCCTCGGTACCGCAATCTTCCTCGGTGACGATGCAATCCTGCGCCACGTCGACGAGACGCCGCGTCAGGTATCCGGAGTTGGCCGTCTTCAGAGCCGTATCGGCTAGACCCTTACGGGCACCATGGGTCGAGTTGAAGTACTCGAGAACCGACAGGCCCTCCTTGAAGTTGGAGATGATCGGCGTCTCGATGATCTCGCCCGACGGCTTGGTCATCAGACCGCGCATACCGGCAAGCTGCTTCATCTGGGCGGGCGAACCACGCGCACCGGAATGCGACATCATGTAGATCGAGTTGATCGCCTTCTCGCGGCCGGTCTCCTCGTCCACCTGCACCGACGAAATGCGCTTCATCATCTCCTTGGCGACGAGTTCCGTGCACTCCGTCCAGGTGTCGACCACCTTGTTGTACTTCTCGCCCCGGGTGATGAGGCCGTCATTGTACTGCTGCTCGTACTCGCGCACGAGTTCGGTCGTCTTGTGAACGATGTCGTCCTTGGTCTCCGGGATCACCATGTCGTCCTTGCCGAACGAGATGCCGGCGCGGCAGGCATAGCGGAAGCCGAGGCCCATGATCTTGTCGCAGAAGATGACCGTCTCCTTCTGACCGCAGTGGCGATAGACCACGTCGATCAAGTTGGAGATCTCCTTCTTGGTGAGGAGCCGGTTGACGTAATCGAAGCTCACCTCGTGCCGGCGCGGCAGAAGCTCGCCGAGCAGCATGCGGCCGGGCGTAGTGTCGTAGATATACGCGACCCACTCGCCGTTCTCGTCCTTGGTGATAAAGCGGCCCTTGACCTTGGCGTGAAGGCTGACGGCCTTGGAGTCGAGCGCGTGCTGAATCTCGGCAATATTGCCGAACAGCATGCCCTCGCCTGGTTCATTGTCCATGACCAGCGACAGATAATAGAGGCCGAGCACAATATCCTGGGACGGCACGATGATCGGCAAGCCGTTGGCCGGATGCAGGATGTTGTTGGTCGACATCATCAGGACGCGCGCTTCGAGCTGCGCCTCAAGCGACAGCGGCACGTGCACGGCCATTTGGTCACCGTCGAAGTCGGCGTTGAACGCCGCGCAGACAAGCGGATGAAGCTGAATGGCCTTGCCCTCGATGAGCACCGGCTCGAAGGCCTGAATGCCAAGTCGATGGAGCGTCGGCGCGCGGTTGAGCAGCACCGGGTGCTCGCGGATGACCTCATCGAGGATATCCCACACCTCCGGCTTCTCTTTCTCGACCAGCTTCTTGGCCTGCTTCACGGTCGCGGCGTGGCCCTTGGCGTCGAGCCGCGAGTAGATGAACGGCTTGAACAGCTCGAGCGCCATCTTCTTCGGCAGACCGCACTGATGCAGCTTCAGCTCAGGCCCGACCACGATGACCGACCGGCCCGAATAGTCGACGCGCTTGCCGAGCAGATTCTGGCGGAAGCGGCCCTGCTTGCCCTTGAGCATGTCGGCGAGCGACTTCAAAGGACGCTTGTTGGCGCCGGTGATGACGCGGCCGCGGCGGCCGTTGTCGAACAGCGCGTCGACCGACTCCTGCAGCATGCGCTTCTCGTTCCGGATGATGATGTCCGGCGCGCGCAGCTCCATGAGCCGCTTCAGACGGTTGTTGCGGTTGATGACGCGGCGATAGAGGTCGTTGAGGTCGGACGTGGCGAAGCGGCCGCCGTCCAGCGGAACCAAAGGCCGAAGCTCCGGCGGGATCACCGGCACCACGGTCAGGATCATCCACTCGGGCTTGTTGCCTGACATGATGAAGGCCTCGACCACCTTCAGACGCTTGGCGAGCTTCTTGGGCTTAAGCTCCGATGTCGATTCAGCAATCTCGACGCGCAGGTCGGCCGCGATCTTTTCCAGATCGAGCCCCTTCATGAGCTCGCGGATAGCCTCGGCGCCAATCGACGCGGTGAAGGAATCCTCGCCGAACTCTTCCTGCGCCTGGAGATGCTCGTCCTCCGACAGGAGCTGCAGCGGCTTGAGCGAGGTGAGCCCTGGCTCCAGCACGATGTAGTTCTCGAAATAGAGGACGCGCTCCAGGTCCTTCAGCGTCATGTCGAGCAGAAGGCCGATGCGCGAGGGGAGCGACTTCAGGAACCAGATATGCGCGACCGGCGCCGCGAGCTCGATATGGCCCATGCGCTCGCGCCGGACCTTGGCCAGCGTCACCTCGACGCCGCACTTCTCGCAGATCACGCCCTTGTACTTCATGCGCTTGTACTTGCCGCACAAGCACTCGTAGTCCTTCACCGGGCCGAAGATGCGCGCGCAGAACAGACCGTCACGCTCCGGCTTGAAGGTCCGATAGTTGATCGTCTCCGGCTTCTTGATCTCGCCAAACGACCACGACAGAATCTTCTCCGGGCTCGCGATGCCGATCCGGATCTGGTCGAAATTCTGTTGCTGCGTCTGTGGGCTAAACAGGTTGACGATATCTTGGTTCATTGTCTTGTCTCCCAATGGGCGGGCCTGCCGCCCTTCGGTTTCGTCGATCGTTGATGCACGTCTCGAGCCTTAGGGGCTTCAGGCTTACTCAGCCGCAGGTCGGGGCAACTGCGCGCGTTGCGGCTGCACCTCCTCCGGTTTTGGCTGCACCAACTCGACATTCAGTCCCAATGCACGCATTTCCTTGACGAGGACGTTGAACGACTCGGGGATACCCGCCTCGAACGTATCGTCGCCGCGGACGATCGCCTCGTACACCTTGGTACGGCCGGCGACGTCGTCGGATTTCACCGTCAGCATCTCCTGCAGCGTGTAGGCGGCGCCGTAGGCTTCCAGTGCCCACACCTCCATCTCGCCGAAACGCTGGCCGCCGAACTGCGCCTTACCGCCCAGCGGCTGCTGGGTGACCAGGCTGTACGGACCGATCGAACGCGCGTGGATCTTGTCGTCCACAAGATGGTGGAGCTTCAGCATATAGATGTAGCCCACGGTCACCTTGCGCTCGAACTCTTCGCCCGAACGGCCGTCGTAAAGCGTCACCTGCCCCGACGAATCGAGACCCGCCGCGACGAGCAGCTCCGACACATCGGACTCGTGCGCGCCGTCGAACACAGGCGTCGCCACCGGCACGCCGTACGATAGATCCTGACTCACCTCGATGAGCTGATCGTCCCGGAGCGCCGCGACCGCCTTGTCGTCGCCGTAGATCGACTTGAGCAGATCCTTCAGCGGCTTCGGCTTGTTCGATTCCTGGTAGGCGTGCAGAGCCTCGCCCACCTTGACGCCCAAGCCACGGCAAGCCCAGCCCAGATGCGTCTCCAGGATCTGACCGACATTCATGCGGCTCGGCACGCCGAGCGGGTTCAGCACGATATCGACCGGAGTACCGTCCTCGAGATAGGGCATGTCCTCGATCGGCACGATCTGACTGATCACGCCCTTATTACCGTGCCGGCCGGCCATCTTGTCGCCCGGCTGAATCTTGCGCTTCACTGCGACGAAGACCTTGACCATCTTCATCACGCCAGGCGGCAGCTCATCGCCGCGCTGCAACTTGTCGACCTTGTCGACGAAGCGCTGCTCCAGCCGCTTCTTGGCTTCTTCATACTGGCGGCCGATGGCCTCGACCTCGGCCATGGCCTTGTCGTTCTTGAGCGCGATCTCCCACCACTGACTGCGCGGGATGTCGTCCAGGATCGCCTCGGTGATCTTGGAGTCCTTCTTGAGATCCTTCGGACCCTTAGCCACCACTTTGTGCATCAGGACATCGCGCAGACGGCCGTAAACGTTACGGTCAAGAATTGCCATCTCGTCGTCGCGGTCCTTGGCAAGGCGCTCGATCTCCTCGCGCTCGATCGCCATCGCGCGCTCGTCCTTCTCTATGCCGTGGCGGTTGAACACCCGCACCTCGACCACCGTACCGGCCACGCCGGGCGGCAGCTTGAGCGAGGTGTCGCGCACGTCGGAAGCCTTCTCGCCGAAAATGGCACGCAGCAGCTTCTCTTCCGGGGTCATCGGGCTCTCGCCCTTGGGCGTTATCTTGCCCACCAGGATGTCGCCCGGCTGCACCTCGGCGCCGATATAGACGATGCCCGCCTCGTCGAGATTCTTGAGCGCCTCTTCGGAGACATTCGGAATGTCGCGCGTGATTTCCTCCGGCCCAAGCTTGGTGTCGCGGGCCATGACCTCGAACTCCTCGATATGGATCGAGGTGAACACGTCATCGCGCACGACGCGCTCGGAGATGAGGATGGAGTCCTCGAAGTTGTAGCCCATCCACGGCATGAACGCGACGAGCACGTTGCGGCCAAGCGCCAGTTCGCCCAGATCGGTGGACGGACCGTCGGCGATAATCTCGCCGGCCTGGACATTATCGCCCATGCGCACCAGCGGCCGCTGGTTGATGCAAGTGTTCTGGTTGGAGCGCTGGAACTTGCGCAGATTATAGATGTCGACGCCCGACTTCGACGGATCGGTCTCCTCCGTCGCCCGGACGACGATACGGGTGGCATCCACCTGATCGACCACGCCGGTACGGCGCGCACCGATAGCGGCGCCAGAATCGCGCGCCACGACTTCTTCCATGCCGGTACCGACCAGCGGCGCTTCCGCCGTGATCAGCGGCACGGCCTGACGCTGCATGTTCGAGCCCATCAGCGCGCGGTTGGCGTCATCGTTCTCAAGGAACGGGATCAGCGCCGCGGCGACCGACACCAGCTGCTTCGGCGACACGTCGATAAGGTCGACCCTCTCGCGGGGATAAAGCTCCACATCGCCCGCATGACGGCAGACGACGAGGTCCTCGACGAAGGTGCCATTCGCGTTCAGTTGCGCATTGGCTTGCGCGATGATGTAGCGCGCCTCTTCCATGGCCGAGAGATAGACCACCTCGTCGGTCACCTTGGACTTTGCCACGCGCCGGTAGGGGCTCTCGATGAAGCCGTACTTGTTCACCCGCGCGAATGTCGCCAGCGAATTGATGAGGCCGATATTCGGACCTTCCGGCGTCTCGATCGGGCAGATGCGGCCGTAATGGGTCGGATGCACGTCGCGCACCTCGAAGCCGGCGCGTTCGCGCGTCAGACCGCCCGGGCCAAGCGCCGACAGGCGCCGCTTATGGGTGATCTCCGACAGCGGATTGGTCTGGTCCATGAACTGCGAGAGCTGCGAGGAGCCGAAGAACTCGCGCACCGCGGCGGCCGCGGGCTTGGCGTTGATCAGATCCTGCGGCATCACCGTGTCGATATCGACGGAGCTCATGCGCTCCTTGATGGCGCGCTCCATGCGCAGCAGACCGACGCGGTACTGGTTCTCCATGAGTTCGCCCACCGAGCGCACCCGGCGGTTGCCGAGGTGATCGATGTCGTCGATCTCGCCCTTGCCGTCCCGCAAACCCACCAAGGTCTTGATGACCGCGAGGATGTCCTCCTTGCGCAGCGTGCGCATGGTGTCGGGCGCGTCGAGGTCGAGACGCATATTCATCTTCACCCGGCCCACGGCAGACAGGTCGTAGCGCTCGGAATCGAAGAAGATGCCGTTGAACAATGTCTGCGCGGCTTCCGGCGTCGGCGGCTCGCCCGGGCGCATCACCCGGTACACGTCGAGCAGCGCCTCCTCGGTATTCGAGTTCTTGTCGACGGCGAGCGTGTTGCGAATGAACGCGCCGATATTCACGTGGTCGATGTCGAGGATCGGGATCTCTTTCAGCCCCAGTTCCTTCAACGTCTCGAGCAGCTTCTCCTCGATCTCTTCGCCGGCCTCACCGTAGATCTCACCGCTCTCCAGATTGACGATGTCCTGGGCCAGGTAGCGGCCATAGAGGTCCTCGTCCTTGATGAGCAGCTCTTTGAGGCCTTCATCGGCAAGCTTGTTGGCGAGACGCGCGGTGACCTTGCGGCCGGCCTCGATCGCCACCTTTCCCGTCTTGGCGTCGATCAGGTCGGTGGTCGGCTTGATGCCGCGCATACGATCGGGACGGAACGGCATACGCCATCCCCCCTTCGCCGCCTTGAGGACGATGTTGTCGTAGAAGATCGACAGGATCTCCTCGTGGTCGAGGCCCAGCGCAAAGAGAAGCGTCGTCACCGGCAGCTTGCGCCGGCGATCGATACGCACAAAGACCACGTCCTTGGCGTCGAACTCGAAGTCGAGCCACGAGCCGCGATAGGGAATGATGCGCGCGGCGAACAGAAGCTTGCCCGAGGAGTGCGTCTTGCCGCGGTCGTGATCGAAGAACACGCCGGGCGAGCGATGCATTTGCGAGACGATGACGCGCTCGGTGCCGTTGATGACGAACGTGCCGTTCATCGTCATCAGTGGCATGTCGCCCATATAGACGTCCTGCTCTTTGATGTCCTTGACCGACCGCGCGCCGGTCTCCTCGTTGACATCGAACACGATCAGACGAAGCGTCACTTTCAGCGGCGCGGCGAAGGTCATGCCCCGCTGCTGGCACTCCTCGACATCGTATTTCGGCGCCTCGAACGCATAGCGCACGAACTCGAGCTGGGCCCGCTCGCCGAAATCCTTGATCGGGAACACAGAGCGAAAGACGGACTGCAGCCCCTCATCCAGACGCCCACCTTCGGGCTCGTCCATCATGAGGAATTGATCGTAAGACTGCTTCTGAACCTCAATGAGGTTCGGCATCTCAGCCACTTCGGTGATGTGGCCGAAAAACTTCCGATATCGCTTGTGACCGTTAGTCTGCGCCATGTGGGTCCTCTCAAAGGCTCGTCGCGACCGCTCACCGGAAACCCCGCCGGGCGAAGCGGAGACCCTGGAGAACTGTCACGTCACACGAATTAAAGTGGGTTAGATGCCCGGGCGAACTCAGCTATATGGGGTCCGCCCGGACGTCTTGCAACCCAAGCTACTTCAGCTCGACACTCGCGCCTGCATCTTCGAGCTGCTTCTTGATCTTATCGGCCTCGTCCTTCGGCACGCCTTCCTTGATCGCCTTTGGCGCGCTTTCGACGAGGTCCTTGGCTTCCTTGAGGCCGAGGCTGGTAACCGCCCGAACCTCTTTAATAACGTTGATCTTTTGGGCACCCGCCGCCGTCAGGATGACGTCGAACTCGGTCTTTTCCTCGGCTACCGCGGCTTCCCCGCCACCAGCACCCGCGGCCGCCATGGCGACCGGCGCCGCGGCGGAAACGCCCCACTTCTCTTCGAGCATCTTGGCGAGCTCGGCCGCCTCGAGCACCGTCAGGCCCGAAAGGTCGTCTGCAATTTTCTGGAGATCTGCCATTGTCTTATCCTCGTACGTTCAACTCTTGTATTGGTTTGGTTTCAAAGGCTCAGGCCGCATCCTTCGCGCCATAAGCGCCGAAAACCCGCGCAAGCTGGGCTGCGGGCTCATTCAATGTGCGGGCGATCTTGGTCGCCGGCGCCTGAACGAGGCCGATCAACTTGCCGCGGAGCTCATCGAGCGAAGGCAGCTCGGCGAGCGAACTCACCGCGTTGGCATCCAGGACCGTGGCGCCCATCGTGCCGCCGAGGATCACGAACTTGTCGTTCCCCTTGGCGAACTTAACGGCCACCTTCGGTGCCGCCACGGGATCGTCGGAAAACGCGAGGCAGGTCGGCCCCGTCATCAGCTCCGAAATTCCCTTGGCGTCGGTCCCTTCGAGCGCGAGCCTCACGAGCCTGTTCTTCGCCACTTTGACACGACCGCCAGCGTCTCTCATGTCGCTGCGCAGCTTGGTCATTTGGGCGACGGACAGACCCGAATAGTGAGCCACGACGACCACGCCGGTCTCGGCGAAGACATCGTGAAGCGCAGACACGACTTCGCGCTTCTCAGCTCTTTCCATGCTCACTCCGTCTATTCAAAGCCGCGAAGCTCGCGGCCTTAGGCCACACCGTGCCGCGCGATATGCGGGGCGAGGCAAGAAGCCACCCCGCGTCCCACGCGGCGCTCTGTTGCCTGTCCCGCTCGCCGCGCGAACTCGCGCGAGAGCCACATACGAGGTTCAAACCAATCTCTGGGTTGCGGAAAGCCGCAAATCCATCGAACCGGTCGTCTCCCGTCTCATGCAGGCCCAAAAGGCTTAAGCGGTTTCCCGCACCTGCAATCTCGGACAGGTTTGGACCGCTTGGATTTCCCAAGCGACCCTTCGGGACCGAAGTCCCGAAACTCTTAAACTCAAGCGCTGCCGAGACTGGCAGGCTCGACATGCACGCCAGGCCCCATGGTGGAGGTCACGGCGATACGCTTCACAAACGTGCCCTTGGCACCGGAGGGCTTGGCCTTGTTCACCGCAGTCGTGAAAGCGCGGATATTATCGACCAGCGCTTCCTCGGTGAAACTCGCCTTGCCCACACCGGCGTGAATGACGCCGGCCTTCTCGACACGAAACTCCACGGCACCGCCCTTGGCCGCCGCGACGGCGGCGGTGACATCGGCGGTAACCGTGCCGACCTTCGGGTTCGGCATCAGGCCGCGGGGGCCGAGCACCTTACCGAGACGGCCGACGAGCGGCATCATGTCGGGCGTGGCGATACAGCGATCGAATTCAATCACGCCCTTCTGCACCTGCTCCACGAGGTCCTCGGCACCGACCACATCGGCACCGGCCTTCTTGGCTTCCTCGGCCTTGTCGCCCTTGGCGAACACGCCGACGCGGACCGTACGGCCCGAGCCATGCGGCAGCTGGCAAACGCCGCGCACCATCTGATCGGCGTGGCGCGGATCGACGCCGAGATTCATCGCGATCTCGATGGTCTCGTCGAACTTGGCTTTCGCCCCGCCCTTGACCAGCTTCACTGCCTCTTCGACGCCGTAGAGCTTGTCGCGCTCGACCGTGTCGGCGGCGGTACGGAACCTCTTACCGGGCTTGCTCATCGTTTACTCCTGCACCTCAAGACCCATCGAGCGGGCGGAGCCGGCGACGATCTTCATCGCTTGCTCGATCGTGTTGGCGTTCAAATCCTGCATCTTGACCTCGGCGATCTCGCGCAACTGGCTCTGCGTCACGCGGCCCGCCTTGGCGCGGCCAGGCTCCTTGGAGCCCTTGCCGACCTTCGCCGCCTTCTTCAGAAGATAGGACGCTGGCGGCGTCTTCATCTCGAAGGTGAACGACCGGTCGGCATAGACCGTGATGACCGTCGGGATCGGCGAGCCCGGCTCGAGGTTTTGCGTGGCCGCGTTGAACGTCTTGCAGAACTCGGGGATGTTCACCCCGCGCTGACCCAATGCAGGCCCGATCGGCGGCGAGGGATTCGCCTTCCCTGCCGGCACCTGCAGCTTGATATAACCGTCAATCTTCTTCGCCATCAGTTACACGTCCCGCGTTTCCGCTTACCTCGCGCCCGAAGCCTAGAGCTTCTCCACCTGCGCATATTCCAGTTCGACCGGTGTAGCCCGGCCAAAAATAGACACCGCAACCTTGAGCCGCGCCCGCTCCTCGTCGACCTCTTCGACCAGGCCGTTGAACGAAGCGAACGGACCGTCGGCCACGCGCACCTGCTCGCCGATCTCGAAGCTCACCGACGGCTTAGGCCGCTCCACGCCTTCCTGCACCTGCTGCAGGATGCGCCCGGCCTCTTCCTCGGTGATCGCGATCGGCTTGTTGTCCGTACCGAGAAAACCAGTGACCTTGGGCGTGTTCTTGATCAGGTGATAGGTCTCGTCGTCGAGTTCCATCTTGACCAGCACATAGCCCGGAAAGAATTTCCGCTCCGAGGCGATCTTCCGCCCGCGCCGCATCTCCACGACCTCTTCCATGGGAACGAGCACTTCCTCGAACTTCTCGCCGAAACCGGCGGCGGCGGCGCGCTCCTTAATGGATTCGGCGACCTTCCGCTCGAAGTTCGAGTAGGCGTGGACGATGTACCAGCGCATAGCCATCAGACGAAGCTTTGAACCTCCTAGAATCGCATGCCGAGGATGGTCTGCACGACCGTTCCCAGCACCCAGTCCACCCCGAGAAAGAACAGTGCGGCGGCAACCGACATCACCATCACCATGAACGTGGTGATGATGGTCTCCCGGCGGGTCGGCCAGGTGACTTTCGACACCTCGGCACGCACCTGCTGGATAAACTCGAAGGGATTCGTTCTCGCCATTTCAGTCCTTATGCCCGCCGCCACTTACGGGCCGTTCCTTCTTCTTGAGCTCCTGGCTCTCTCCGCTCCGCAACCTGGCAGGAGTGGAGGGACTCGAACCCCCAACCCCCGGTTTTGGAGACCGGTGCTCTAGCCAGTTGAGCTACACTCCTATCGCGCTTGCATCCTTAAATTCATTTCAAAATCAGAGCTCTAGCGGCCTAACTTGCTGGAGCGGGTGAAGGGAATCGAACCCTCGTCCTCAGCTTGGAAGGCTGCTGCTCTACCATTGAGCTACACCCGCATGATCCGTCTCATTAAGGAGTGTTGGTGGAGGGGGTTGGATTCGAACCAACGTAGGCATAGCCAACGGGTTTACAGCCCGTCCCCTTTAGCCACTCGGGCACCCCTCCTTGAAGAGTTCAGATTGACTGGTGATTGTAACCAAGCAAAAACACCCCGCCGTCGGCCGGCAGGGTCCGCAATAGCTGCCGTTTATGAGTAGCCATTCGGTCTCTGTCAACTGTAAATCAGGACGAGCCGACTGGGATTCCAAGGTTTTATCGTACGGCCCGCACCGCTTCCACTCCGTTCCGCAGAAGGGCCGAACCCATCATGCCGCGTCAAAAACCGAAGCATTCCAAGCCCTTCACGCATGGCCAGCGCCGGCCTTCACGGCGCAAGTTTGAGACCGACGGTCTCACAATCTTCGGCCTTCACGCGGTCGAAGCCGCACTTTCCAACCCGAACCGGCCCCTGTTGCGCCTCCTGGCCACCGAAAACGCCGCCCATAGACTGGGGGCCCTGATCGCCAAGCGGAACCTGACCCCCGAGCCGGTCCTGCCGAAGGATCTCGACCGTCTACTCGGCCCCGACACGGTGCACCAGGGCGTGCTGCTGGAGGCCGGGCCGTTGCCCCCCGTCTCGCTCGACGACGTCGACGCAGGCGGCATCTTGCTCGTACTCGATCAGGTGACGGACCCGCACAATGTCGGCGCGGCGCTTCGCTCGGCCGCAGCCTTCGGCGCCACGGGGCTCGTTGTCACGGAACGCCACAGCCCGCCGCTGTCCGGTGTGCTCGCCAAGGCGGCAAGCGGGGCGTTGGACCTGGTGCCGATCATCGAAGTGAAGAACCTCGCCCAAGCGCTTGCCGAGCTCGGCGAACGCGGCGTGATGCGGCTTGGGCTCGCCGAGCAAGCAGACCTTGCGATCGAGGAGATCGAGATGACGCGTCCCGTAGCGCTTGTTCTCGGCGCCGAAGGCAAAGGCTTACGCCAACTCACGCGCGACCGGTGCGATTCTCTGTGCAGGATTTCGACGGCCAGCACCCTGGCGAGCCTCAACGTATCGAACGCCGCGGCCATCGCCATGCATTGGGCGCGCCTCAAGACCAAGGACGCTTGAGATAAAGGACGCTTGAGCCTGAACGAACGCGAGGGAGAAGGCGCCGAAGCCCCCTCCCCCTCGAGTCCGGGAATCAACCAGCTTGCGCCGGAAGCTCTGAGATTAGTTGCAGAAGCGGCGGCCGAACGAATCGTACCAGCAGTTCCTGCGCCAATAGGTGTTGCAGGTGCTTAGGCCGCAATCACCCGCATAAGCGGGCTGCTTGAGCTAGGCGTAATAGTTGGGCGACCGGTAACGGTACGCAGTCGGGCCCGGCGGCAGACCACACGGCGAGACGCAAGGCGCCGGTGCCACGGCGACGCGACGGCCGCACGGCTGAACGCAAGGCGCCGGCGCCACAACGCGCGGCCGCATACGCCGCAGCGGAATGGGATTTGGCGCCGGAACGAAAACGGCTTGGTTGCAGCGCCAGCCGACACGGCATCCAGCGTCGGCATCGGCGACGGACGTCAGGCTGAAGCCAAACGCCAGTGCCGCGACGGCGGCAACACACATCAGGAATTTCATCTTCGAACTCCACTCGGGACTAGGGGCACCCCCCGGCTGGCGCATGTCCGGCCAGCGGTAGGTTGATCCGAAGATTAAGCGGAGCAAGTATCCGTAAAGTTAATGAGGCCCTGTTTGGCCCAATAAATCCATTAAACAGACACTAACGACTGGCACAAAATGTAACAACGCGGCCACAAGGCAGTATTGTCGGGAAATAGACTAGAGGAGTCTTGTGCGCAATTACTTGATATAGGAATCGCGAGGAGCCTCGCCGCGTCCGTAGGCAGGCTCCAAATAGTGGAAATAGGGCTCACACCGCGGCAAGTCCTCCTGCGCCGTGGTGTAGGGCCGGTAGAACCACCAATAATTCCGCCGCAAGCAATAGACGCTCTGCGCGCGCTTGCCGTGATGGAAGCGCCGCCCCTCTTGGGCGACCTCGGTCACGATCGAGGGATGCGCAGTGCGGAGCGCGCCTTCGGGCAGGAACGGCGCGGCCTGCGCCGTGCCGTGCGATACGGCCGCAAACAGGCAAGCGGCGCCAAGCGCGACGAGTCCCAACCTCTTACCGGCCATGCCCAAATTCCCCCTGAGGCACCCCTCTTAAGCAATCAGACTTTAAACGAAGAGAGAGGCCTGAGCAATGCAAGGCTCCAGCAAGAAATGCCCGTGCATTGTTCACCGACAAAACTTGACAGTGACATCACAGCGTCCATCAACTCAGTTATGAAGGGCGTTGTCTTGCTCCGCGCCCGGAACAAGATCCCGTAGCAAGAGTTGATCTCAAGACACCGAAACCCCAAACATTTTTAGGGAGGCCCCCCATGGCAACCGGTAAAGACACTGAAGAGCTGAATGCTCAGATCGAGGCCATCCGCGCCGACATGCAGAATCTCAGCTCCACCGTCAGCAGCATCGCCAGCAAGCAGATGAACCGCGCCCAGAACAAGGCGATGGAGACGAAGGAAGACGCCGAGGAAGCGATCAAGGGCAATCCGCTTCAGGCCGTCGCCATTGCCGCAGGTCTCGGCTTTCTGTTCGGCGTCTTCACGCGCCGCTAGGAGAGCCCTTTCATGCTTCGGCTCGTGCTGACAGCCGTCTCCTCTTTACAGATCGGGACGCGCATCAAGGATGCCATTGAACGATCGGTGAAGAAGGCGGTGATCATCGCCATCGCCGCCGTGATCGCACTGTTCGCGATCGCTTTCGGCTTGGTGGCCGGCTATCAGGCGCTCCTGATGTACGGATTCATCCCGGTTGCGGCGGCAGGCATCGTGGCCGGTGCGCTGGTCGCGCTCGCCCTGATCGTTCTGGCGTTCATTCCCGTGGTGACCCGTGAGAAGAAGACGCAGCCGCAGAGCTTGATGGAAGCGCCGGCGGAGGGCATGGCCATGATCGACCAAGGCGTCGGCAAGGCCATGAAGCAGGTGGGGCCCTTGACGTTGCTGGTCGCCGCCTTTGCGGCCGGTCTGCTGGCAAGCCGGCGCCGCTAAACGTGCCAATTCGGCACGCTCCTTAATCCCGTCTTAACCAAGCCCCTTGCACCCTCGGGGATAAGCGAAACGCTTATCCACCAAGGGGCGAGGCAAAGATTCATGCTGAGGGCTTCTAGTCTGACGCTGCTAGCGTGGGCCGTCATGGCCGGCGGCGCGCAGGCGCAGGTCATCGACGTGCCCAAGACCTATCCTATTCCGCTGCCGCCCCTGTCCAATGCCCAGCCCCAATGGGAGCTCGGCTTGCGCTACTGGTACAGCGAGGGCAGTACGCGCTTCGACATCAACTCGCAGCGGTAATGCAGCTTCTACGGCAACCCCAACTCAACCCTCACCTATGACGGCATCGACGCCAACTCCCTCGAGTTCGTCTTCGCCGTGCGCAACGAGACCGAGACCTTTTTCAAGGGCTTTGTCGGTGGCGGCTGGTTCGACGGCGGCAGCCTCGACGACGAAGACTTTTTCGACGGTCAAATCAAATTCTCCGACACCTATAGCCGGCTCGATGGCCACAGCTTGGTCTACGGCACCATGGACGTGGGCCAGGACTTCACGCTGCTCGACCGCAAGGCCAACGTGGTGCTGAGCCCCTTTATCAGATTCAACTTTTGGTACGAGAAGGTCGAGTCCTACGGCGGCCGCTGCAACGCCGATGATGTCGGCGGCTTCTTCTGTGGACCGCCCGGCTCCATCCAGGTTCCTTTTTCAACGAGATTTATCGGCAACGAGTCCAACTGGGCCTCGCTCAGACTGGGCACGGAATTGAAAGTGAAGCTCTGGGACGCCTGACGCTTCGCGGGGACGCGGCCGTTCTCCCGGTGGCCTATCTGTGGAACGAGGACTCCCACTATCTCCGCACGGATCTCGGTCCCACGCCAAATATCGAGGACAGCGGCACCGGCTGGGGCTATCAGCTCGAAGGCGAAGTCCGTCTCGACCTGACGCAATATTGGGCCGTCGGCGCGGGTGTCCGCTATTGGTACGCCGAGACCAACGGCGAGAGCGAATTTATCAATATCGGCGCGACCTCCGAGCTTCAGGATTTCACCAGCGAACGCTTCGGCGTGTTCGGCAACGTCACCTACCGGTTCGCCACCTTCTAGGACGCGTCTTGCAAGCGCGGCGCTTGAGTGCTCAGCCGAAAGTGGCATAAAGGGCTGGATCGTGAAGCGTGCCGGCTTAGCTCAGTTGGTAGAGCGGCTGATTTGTAATCAGTAGGTCGGGGGTTCGAATCCTCCAGCCGGCACCACTCCTTCGCGAGAAGCGCGCTTGCCAAGAACCGCGGTCGGGAGTTTGACCTATGACCCTTAGATCCTTACTTGCCGTCGTCGCCCCTGACAATCGCGGGATGCCTGAGCGCGCCGCAATTGGCGCACGCCCAAGACGCTATGGAACAAGACGGCATGGAAGAAGACGACGATTATTCGTTCGAGGACTTTTTGGGCGAGATCGAGGAAGACAAGTAAGACCAGAAGCGTTGCGAGGGGAACGGAGACGTATCGCGCGCGGCGCAACGCGAGGCCTGCACGCGGCTCATTGAAGACGCACCTTACGAGAACGACCTGGTCGGCACCTACTAAATCAATCGCGCGACGACCTACAAAGACGCGGCCGGGCAGTGCAAAGACGTGAGCAAGGGCATCGAAATTATCGAGCGCGAGAAGTCGAACATCTACGGCAAGGGCTTCCTCGGCGCGGCCCGAAACCTCGAAGAGGCCGCCTGCCGGTAGAGATCCCGTTTGCGATGGTCGCTCCACCAACCGGCACCGCGCGCCCGAATGTCTGACGCTGTGGCATCTGCATCACAGCCTTCATCGGCCAAAGCGTCCATAACCAGCCCAAACAAACCTCGGACAAGGATGCATCCCCATGGCCTATCGACTCAGCCCGCCGACCCAGGTGGTGTTCATCATCTCGCTCGTGCTCGCCATCCTGGCGTTGCTCGCGCAATACACGACCGTCACCATTCCGGTGATCGCCGGCCACGCCTTCGAGACGTTGCTCATTGCCTTCCTGCTCTTGCTCGCAGGAAACCTCCTCCGCAACTTTTAGGGCTCTTACCGGGGGGCGTTGGTTTCGGTCGGAGCCCGCCACTCGTCCTCGACCTCCATGCCGGCCGACGCCATCATCGCGGCCGCGGCGATCTCGTTCTTGAAGCAAACGAGCATCTGCTCGTAGCGCGCGTCCGGCATCGATTTCCGCGATCATGTCGTCGATGGGCCTCCCGCCAATCTCGACCTGCCCACCGCTTCGACATGCGGCAAGCTTGAGATGCAGGGCCATCTTGGCGCGAATGATTTGCTCAACGAGTTCTGTCGGCGACTTCATGGCTTGAGGGTTTCGCGAACCGATGAATAATCCCCTAATGGTTGCAACGGCGGCGATTACTCCTCGATAATATTGACGTTTTCCGCGTCGATGCCGTCGGCGATTTCGGAGGCGCGGATCGTGAGCGTGCCCTCCCCGTCGCCGTCCTGCACGACCTCGAGCCCCGTCTTGTCGCCGTCGTCGTTGTTCCCGGTCTTGGTGTGATCGACCACAACGGTGAGATCGCCCGCATCGCGCTGCTCGAACACGGCGCCCTTGCCGCCATTGTCCGTCGAGGCGACGCCGTGGAGCAGCCCTTCGACGCTGCCGGCCTCGCTCTCGACGATCTTGATGCCGTCGTCGAAATTGTCCTTGGTGGTTGTGCGCCACACCGCGATCTTGATGCCGCCCTCGTCCTCCTCGCCGAAGTCCAAGCCCTCGTCGAGATTTCCATGGACGGAGGACCCCACGATCAGCGCCCAAAGGTCGCCGGGGCCGGCCTCGTCGATATCGAACCCTTCATCCGTATCGATGCCGAACTCATACTCTTTCACCGAACCGGAGTCGTACAGCTCCACCTCGCGCTCGATGCAAGCATCGTCCGGCGAGCCTTTGACCGCGCCCGGAATGTCAGCTTCGGCCGTCTTGCCGTCCTTGAACTTGCCTTCGTCCGTCTCCGGCATGAAGGCTTTGAGGATCTTGGGATCGCAATAGGCGCCGTTGTCGTTGAACTTGGAATCCACGGCGGTGGCGAACACGCCGCCCTCTTGGCCCTCGTCCAGCTCCACACCGTCCGCGCCAACCTTGGTGAAGGTCGAATCCTGCGCGTAGAAAAAGATGTCGCCGGCGCTGCGCTCATCCACACGCATGCCGTCCGCGTCGAACCGGCCGTTGCCCACGTCGGAAATCTCCACATCGGTCAGCCGCACGACAATCGATGCCGGCGAGCCGCCCCCCTTGCCGCCCCGGCCCGCGCCGCAATCGTCCGCCAGGTCGCAATCGGAGATGTGGACCCCGTGATAGGCCACGCCGGAAACCGTGACGTCTTCCAAGGCGAGCGTGACGACGCCGGTCTGATCGGGGCGCATGTCGATGAAGATGCCCTTGCCCGCCTTACCCCGGTTCTTGATGCTAAAACCGCCCGTACCTTTGAAGTTGAGGCTGTTCACCGTCAGGTCGGCGCCTTCGCTCAGCGTCAGCAAGGTCGTATCGGTCTTGGTCATGACCGTTTGCCCCTTGCCGTAAATGAACAGCGGCGCGGTGCCCGCATAGGTGAGCGTCGAAGAGATCTCGATATCCCCGTCCGTCACGATGAGGATCTGGCCCGGCGCGTCCTGCTTCGAAAGCGAGTCCAAGGCGGCCCGCAGCGAGCCTTCGCCGCTGTCACTCCCGCTCGTGACCAAAAGCGGCCCGTCCGCGCCGGCCGAACTGGCCAGGCTGATCGCCGCCAAAGCGGCCAAGGCAAGCATCGATAGGCAGTTCAGCTTATTGGTCACGTGCGTGTCCCCAGAAATGACATCCGACAAGGCCCGATTGGTAGACGGCCAATGCGATGGTTTCGTAACAATGGTTTCGCTGGGGCGCGCCGTGCGTCATGATGCCGGCGCGGGTCGGGGTTCGAATCCTCCGGCCGGCACCATAAGATGAGCGCCGCCTGGCCAAGAGCGGTCAAAAGCGGCCAAGATGGCGCGTCAGATCCAAGCGGCGGGGTAGCAAATCAAATGATGAAGATCGTGCTGCTCGGGCTCGGGCTTCTGCTGGCGGCATCCGCGGTGCAGGCGCAGACGGCCGCACCCTTTCAGTCGCTGAAGGAGACGCCGTCGGCCTGTACCCTCGGCAGCCAAAGCCTCAGGGTCTGCAATAACGGCCTCCAGTCCTGCAACGATGTCTGCGCCGCCAGGGCGCTTGACGTGAATTCCGACATCGCCGGCTGCACCACGGCCTGCTGCAATCAATACAATGTGTGCTTGAGCCAGCGCGGCTGCCGCTCGCGGGTCCTCAACTGCAACTAGAGGCGCGGCAGCGTTACGACTTCCGCCGCGTCGCCCGCTTCAGAGCGGTTTCCGTCTCGGAGTCCGTTGTCAGTTCCTCGTCCCGCGTGATCATGGCGCCGCCTTGGGGCAGCTCATCAACCCGCAACGCGCGCGCGGCGCGCGTCTGGCGCTGGGTGTCGGGATCTTCCGGACGGCTGACGGCCTGATTGGCCTTACGGGTCGGCTGGCTTTTCGGTGTTTTGCTGCTCATCGTATCGGTCCCTTCCTGGAGGATAAAACGCCCTGAGGCGGCTTCTCGTTCCTGAAAGCGGACACGACTAACCATCCGCTGCGGGCGCGGAGACCTCCTCGAGTTGCGCCTTGAGCAGATCAGGCCCGAGATATTGGATGAGCGATTTCTCCGCCCCGTCAACCTCGTAACGGACCTTGAGCAGCAGGCCGCCATAGGAGTCGAAAAACTCCTCCACGGTGATGCCGTCCGCGTCGTCCATGGCCTCGGGCGGGAACGGGAAAATAAGACGGAACGGCGCACGGGCCGGTACGGTCCCCTCTGCCACGACGGCCAGGGCCTGACCTTCCGCCCGACCCGCCGCCTGGTCCGCCGCGGCTGCCTTGTCGACCTGAAGACTGAGCTTGAGATCAGGCCGCTGCACGTCCGGTTTCAACACGGCCTCGATCCCCGTCAGCGGCTGATCCGACAAATTCACGCCGCTCACCGACAGCCCATTGATCCGGAAGGACTCCGGCGTGCCGGACAGCGTGAAGATCGCACGCTCCGCCAAGGGGCGGTCGGGCTCGTCGAACGTCCAGGCGATGCCGGAGACGCTTTCCTCCTCGGGCGCTTGCACCGTCGTCGTTCCGGCTCCGGCCCGCAAGAACAGCCCGCCTCCGACCAGAAGCCCGCCACACACCAACAACACAGCACCTGCAATGATCATCATTTGACTGAGATCGATATCCCTCGTTCGAGCCCAAGATTGCAGCCGGCCCCAGTGCTGCATTTCGGCTAGGGTTTTCGCCCAAGACTGCGTTGCGGCCCAAGACCGCGCACGCGACGCTTGCGACCCCACCCAAGCACCGGCATCGCCCGCGGACAACCGCGCCTGCGTGCCGAAAGCCGCCACACGCGCCCCGGCAGCATGCGCCCAGGAGGATAGCGCGGTTTCCGTCCCGGCCCGAGGGGCAGCGAATTGTGGGTCGGGGGCCGTGACCGGCTCATTTGCCGAGACGCCTTCGACCCAGAACCCTTCATAGAACGGCCCGTAAATGTCGGTGATCTGCGTCGCCGCTTGCGGCTCGGGAGACGGCGTCCACGGACCGTTGGCCGGGCGACCGAAGAGCTCAACGTGCTCCCGATGCGGTCCGTAGACCTCGATGACATGGACGGACGCCGCGGCAGGCATGCTTGCGGATACCGGGGGCACGGACACCGGCCGTGGCGTTACCGGCTTGGCACCGGCGCTTCGTGTACGGGCATAATGTTCGGCCTGCCGGCCGAGCTTGGCCATGCGCACGTAAACAGCAGGTCCGACGGCGCCCGCATGTCTCTTGGTCCAGCCGTAGCTGCTCGCAAGCCCCCGCTTGCTCGCCGCGCCGAGCACCGAAGCCTTGTTCCCGAGAACCGCAAGCCCGCGCGACGCGGCTCGGCCCGTGGTGGCGGCAAGCGCCGAACTGCCGGATGCCGCGGCGGAGACGCCACTGCCCAGCGACCGCCCCGCCGACTGGGACAATCGGCCCGTCTTGGAGGCGACGACCGATGAGCTCGATGCCAGCACCGTCCCTCCGGCCTTGGCCGAGGCGCGCATCTTGGCGCCACTCCAGGCCGCGCTTGCCGAAAGGCCCTGGCCTGCACGGCGCACCGCCGATCCGAGCGTGGCGCCGCTCCATGCCGCGCCTGCCCCCAGTCCCTGACCGGACCGCCGCGCCAACAGTCCGAGACCGGAGAGCACCCAGCGCACGCCGGCGGCGATCTGCTGCCCCACAAAGCTGGCGCCGCGCGCAATGAGATGACCCGTGTATCGACAGCCGGCCCCGATCCTACCGATCACGAACAAGACCCAGGAGCGGACGAACAACATCCCCGCCCAGCCGGCCTGTTGTATCGCCCGGAAGGCACGCTGCCGCATGAGCTGGCGGCGGCGACGCTGACGGTCTTTCCGGGCAGACGCCAAGCGATGATCCCGCTGGCGCTGCAACCAGCGTTCATGCCGCCGGCGGTCGCGCTCCACGGCGACGCTCTGAGCCTGAAGCCAGCGCCGATGGTCCGTCAGATCTGATTTCGCGGAGGAGAGAAACGCGTCGGACTTGGCCGCGGTATCCTTGGCGGCCGCAACAGAGGCCTCGAACGCCGCAGTCTCTTGGGACTCGGCGTCGTCCTCCCGCGTTGACCAGGCACGTTTCTTACGCATCGGAACGGCCATGCCGTGAGGCTCCGCTAGAGACCGGATCCAGGTCGAGCCTCATGAGAACACAAGACTCCCAGGGTGCCACCATGGAGAGCATAGATACGCGACGCCAAGCGAAGCTCCCGCCCCCCACTGGAGCCTCGGCCACGAAGAGCGTCCACCTCTGTACCGCCCGAAACGAGCGAGCCTCCTGGCGCTCTTCCCTAAACTCCGACATGGGCCGGATTTCGGGGCGCTCAGCAAGACTGCCGGCTTGCAGCTCTCCGCTCACCTCAGCTTAGCGGTCAAACCGACCCTGGCCAACGGCGAAACCCGGCCCGCCAAACACTTTGTCTTTAGAGGTGTGGCCTATTCAGCGATCAACGATCGTCGAGACCGCCCAGAACCCGGTCGAAATCGCGCGCCTTCTGGTAGTCGATATTCTCCTGCCGCGCCCGTTCAGCCGCCAAATTCTGGCGGCAGGCGGTATAGGGCGGCGTGCCCTTCTCGCCTTCGGAACGGCATCTTGCGTCGTCTTCGGCGTCCGTGGTCACTTGCTGGGCCGCGCGGTCGGCACGGATCTCCTCCCGGCTGGCGCAGGCGAAAAGGCCAAGCCCCAGAGGCAGCAACACGGCCAGGCTCAAGGCGTTTCTGGTCATAAATGCGTTGCTGCACGTTAATGATGGCGTGGTCATGTTCAGGAGAAGCGTCCGAGCGACGCCTTGAGACTGCCCACCTCACTGCCTAAGTCTGAAGCAGCCGAACGGGTTGGGATCGCGTTTTCTAACACAGGACCAGGATCAATAGTGACAGACGCTTTCCGAGCTTTCGCCGGCGCCCTCTGCCTCGGCGCCCTTCTCGCCCTCCTCGCCCAAGCCCCCACCGCCTTCGCCGAAGACGCCAGCGCGCCGAAGACGGAGCAAACGGCCGAAAAGAAGCAGACGGCTGAAAAGAACGAGGCCGAGCGGGAGCCGGTCCTGCGCCTGCCGCCCACGGCGATCACATTCCATAGCATGACCCTGGACGGCCAGACGGTGCCCTATAGCGCCGTGGCGGGCGCCATCAAGCCCCGGGACGACCAGGGCAAACCCATCGCGGAAATCTTCTACACCGCCTACGCGAAAAACCCCGAGGACGCCGCACGGCCGATCACCTTCGTCTTCAATGGCGGACCCGGCGCGGCATCGGCGTATCTCCATCTCGGCGCTATCGGTCCGAAGGTCGTGGAGACCACCGGCACCGGCGAGCTCATCGGCCCGCCGCCGCGCCTCCTCGCGAACGATGCGAGCTGGCTCGACTTTACCGACCTCGTCTTCGTCGATCCCGTGGGCACCGGTTACAGCCGCGCCGTCGGCAAGAAGAAGGAAAGCGATTTTTGGGGCGTCGAGCAGGACACGGAATCGCTTGCCGAGTTTATCCGCCTCTATTTGATCGAGGCGGGGCGCATGATCTCGCCCGTGTTCCTGACCGGCGAGAGTTACGGCGCCTTCCGGGCCGCGACCATCACGCGCCAACTGCAAAAGACGAGCGGCATCTCGCCGAGCGGCCTCGTGCTCGTCTCGCCCGCGCTCGAATTCGCCATGCTGCACGCCGAGGATTACTACCCCATCCCTTGGGCGCTCGCTCTGCCCTCTTATGCAGCGGTGAGACTGGAGAGCGAAGGCGTTACTACCAGAGAGGGTCTGACCGAGGCGCTGAAGGAGGTCGAGGACTACGCCCTCACCGATTATCTCGTGGCGCTCGCGTCGGGGGCAGAGCAAGGCGGCAAAGCGGCCTCCGCGCGCGTGGCGGAGCTGACCGGCCTGCCGCTTGCCAAGGTGGAGCAATACCGCGCCCGCATCACCTCATCGATTTTCATCAAGGAGTTCGATCGCGACGGCGGCCAACTTCTCAGCCGCTATGACGGGAGTGTCAGCGGACCGGATCCAAATCCGTCGAGCGCCTGGCCGCGCGGGCCGGATCCCGTGCTCGACTCCACGGTGCCGCTTTGGACCTCGGCCTTCGTGAGCTACGCCCAAGACGAGCTCAGCTTTAAGACCGAGCTGCCCTACAAGCTTCTCAATCGCAAGGTGCGCGGCAAATGGGATTTCGGCACCAGCCCGAGCCGGCAAGGCTATGCCGGCGTTGTCGACGACATTCAGGAGGCCCGCGCCGCCAACCGCGCGCTCGAGGTGATGATCACCACCGGCTATACCGATCTGATCACGCCCTACATGGTGCCGACCTATCTGATGCAGCAGCTCCCGCCGCTGGATGGCGCGACCCCCATTACCATCGAGGACTATGCCGGCGGACACATGCTGTATCTGCGGCCCTCGACCCGGCGCGCGCTGAAAGCCGACGTGGAAGCCATGTACCAGCGGGCGCTCAAATCCGCCCCCACCCAAGGCTGACGATCAACTGCGGGCGGACCGCACGTGGAGATAGCGCCACAATACGGGAATGGCGCTGACGACAAGAATCGCCACGAGCACGATCACGAACTCGGTCGGGCCGAGGGAAACTAACTGCCGGCCGATGGCGACGAGGAGCACCGTGTAGGGCAGAAGGGCGCCAAAGGTCGCCAAACAGAAGCGCCACATCGCAATCGGCGTTACCCCGGCGACATAGCTCAAGGCATCGAGATTGATGCCGGGAATAAGCCGGCAATAGAACACCGCCGCCATGAGGCGTGTTTGTGAGGTCTGTTCATCGAGCAGCCAGCCTCCGAATTTTGTCTTGGCGAGCGAGTCCATCCATCCCCGGCGCGCGACGAAATCGCGCCCCAGGTGCCGCCCGATCAGAAAAGCGATGACCGCCCCGAGCATCGCACCGGTCAACACGTAGACGCTTCCGAGAAGAATGCCTTCGGTCGCGCCGGCGGCCAGCAAGACCGGTGAACTCGGTATGACGCCGAACAAGGCGGCAAGCATGCGCAAGCCGATGATGGCAATCGGTCCCCACACGCCAAGCGAAGGCAAGTCGCGCTCCACGTCGAAGCCGGCAATCGCCAAGGCCATCGCATCCGACGAGACCGCGAGACCGCCGAAGATCGCCAACAGGGAGAGCACCAGCAAGAAGAGCGCGCGCGTCATGTCTGGCTAACCGTTTCCTCTGCGACGCGATCAGCTGCTGCCAGGGACGCGGCGCCGGTCTCCGCCCAGCTGCGCGCCGCCACGACCAGCGCGCGGTACAACCTCTGTTGGGGACGCGAAAACACCAGCAACTCGGGATGCCATTGAACGCCGATCAAAAAATCATGGCCATCTGCCTCGACGGCCTGCACGACGCCCGCCTCGTCTCTCCCAACGATCCGCAAGCCCTCGCCGAGCCGATCGACCGACTGGTGGTGCAGCGCATTCACCCGGCAAGGATTGCAGCGCAGCAGCCGGGCAAGGTGGCTGTCCTCAACGAGCGTAACGCTTTTGCGCGGCAACACTGTCCGCATTTTCGGCGCATCCTTGAAGACCTCATGGATATCGCTGTAGAGCGAGCCGCCGAGATGGACATTGAGGATCTGCGCGCCGCGACAGATGCCGAGAATCGGCATGCGCACCGCAAGCGCCTTCTCCAGGAGCGACAGTTCCAACTCATCGCGCGCCGGATCAATGCGGACGTCCGGTGTCGGCACGCCGCCATAGAGTTCCGCGCCGATGTCGTCCCCGCCGCCAATAATGAGACCCGACAGCCCCTCGAGCGTCACGTCATCGCCGGGAGTGAAGCGCACGGCCTTCGCGCCCGCCCGCCACAACGCCAGGCGGTTCATCGTGAAGCTGCGCCAACCGCCGCGGCGCGAGCTGGTAACGCCAATGCTCGGTTTCATGCGACCTCGAGGTCTTCAAGACGGGCAGCCCATTCCTCCCGTCCTCCTTGATAGCCGAGATAATCGCGGCAGAGAGCCTGGAGCCGCGCATCGTCGGCCGCGATGCGTTCCATCGCGACCCAGCGGTTCCACTCGCGGGCCAGCCCCCATTCGGGGTCGTCGAGCTGCGTATTGGGAAGGCGGTAGTGGAAGGTCGGGCGTGAATTGATCTTCTCTTCGGGCAATTTCTTCCGCACGCGATCTTCGTCGAGAAACGCGAAGAGCGGGAGCAGGTCCAGATCGCGATTTCGCGTCGGATTCCATGCCAGGTAGTCATCGATGAGGGCTGGTATCTCCGGCCAATAATCCTCTGCCGCCAACAGCCGCACATACTCGTCGGGAAAGGGTTCGGCGAAGCTCAGCAGCCGGCGCGTCATATCCGGGTCGATAGTACGCCACAACCATGGGCCGACCATGGCGTAGGCCTTCACGATGGCGGTGATGGTTCGCGCATCGCGCCGCGGTGTCTCAGGATTGAGATGGACACCGAACGCGAAAAACGGACTCGCTTCGGTGCCGGATGCGCCGGCTTGCCGGAGACGCGCCATCAAGCATTCGATCTCGGGGAGTTGACGAATCTTCACCGGCGGCGCTTCGACCTCGAACGGCACCACGAGGCTTGCCGCCGCACCGAACAAATTGCCGAGCTCCACCTTGATCTCATCCAAAAAGTCGTCAGCGTTCTCGTTGTAACTGGAAAATCGCGTATCGAGCTTCACCGAAAAGTCGCCAAGCGAAGATCCTTCAACGTCGAAAGCGTTCGGGTTGTGCTTCACGAGCGAACCGCCGAACAACGTCTTGACCAATTGGGCGGCGTCCTCCGCGCCCACACCGCCGAACTCGATCTCGACGCCGACGGTCCTCTCCTGGCCATCGGCGTTCGTGCTCATCGGTGGAGGGTCAAATCGATCTTGGCGGGTCATTTGAAATTTTCATAGGTCGGGGGTGTAACTACGGAACGACTGGGACTGCCCTGAGTTCCGGCTCTTCTAAGTCTTGTAAGTCTTGCGCGTGATTGAGCCCTATTGTTCGGCTAGACTCGCGATTCTCTACCGCCAGAGATGCAAGGGACCGGCGATGCCATTTCGACGTTTCACACTCGCTGCGTTCGCGCTTTTCGTACTCGCCATGCCGGCCTTCGCGGAGGACGCAGCGGACACGGAAGCGCCTCAACCGCCCCAATGGCGTGAGTACCACTTTTCAGACCGTGGCTTCGTGACTTCGTTTCCCGGTGTGACGGAGAAGCCGAAATCCGTGAGCACACCAGTCTCCGGGCAGAACCCGCTGCTGCAGCACAATTATCAAGTGACGACCCGCAATGACACCGTCTACAGCGTCGTGGTGTTCGAATATCCCGAGGGACGCGCGCCGAACCCGCCCAAGCCCGACTATTTCGAGAAGGTCGTTGCGGCCTACGCCAAGGGGAGCCACACCCGCGTCCGCGCCCAAAAGTCTAAGACGATCCATGGTCGCCCCGGTTACGGAGCCATTGCCGAGGACAGCGGGGGCAAGCGCAACCACCTGCTCACGCTCGTGGCCAATGGCGACCGCATCTACATGCTTGTTTCGGCCGGCCCCAAGGGTCACGCCAACAGCGAGGATGCGGAGCGCTTCCGCAACGGCTTCCGCCTCCTGGGCGGACCGCCGCCGCCAGAAACCGCGGCCAGCGAGGCGGACTAGCGCTTCTCGATTTTAAGCCGCCCGCGTTCGCAGGCCGTCGACAAAACGCTGCACGTCTTGCGACGGCGCCCGGGTGAACAGGCTCACCCCGATCATGACGAGAAAGCCGACCGGCACGGCGAACAGTCCGGCAAATGCCCCACGCACGCCCCACCAATTGGCGATCGGCCGCACCGACTTGTCCCACGCCGCCAGCACCGCGTCTTTCGCCGCCGGATCCGCCGCGAGGTAATAGTCGTGGCGCAGAGCCTCGTAAGTGGAGACCTGCGCATCTGTCGCGTTGGAGAAGAAGCTGGACGATTCGTAGAACACGAACGGAATCGTGTGCGGCCCGATCATGTAATAGAGACACACGATAAGGCCGGCGACCATGCCGGCGAGCGCGGCGTCGCCGCTGGCGCGCTTCCACCACACTCCGAGCACCAGCACGGGCAAGAAGGCGCTGGCCGCAAGCGAGAACATGGCGGTCGCTCCCGTCACAATCTCTTGCGGCGCGGCGACCGCGGCAACGCCGGCAAGCCCCGTGACGACGATCAGCGACAGGCGCGCCACGAGAAGCTGACGGGCTACCGAAGCGGCCGGCTGCAAACTCTTGTAATAGACGTCGTAGGACAGCGCGTTACCGATCGAAAGTGTGAGCGCCGTGCCCGCGGCCAACAGGCCGGCGAGAGCCGCCAAGGTCAGCGTGCCTTCGGCAAGCATGGAGAGGGCATCGCCGGCTCTCAACGAGGCTGCCTCATAGAGCGCGGCGAAAGCAGGCAGCGCGAGGCAGAGCACGCCTAAGAAGATCGGAGCCATAAGAAACGACACGCGCGCGTCACCGGGCGAGGGTGTGGTGAAGCTCCGCATCAGGAGATAGGGCAAGGACGCGGTCCCGGTCGCCAGGCAGAAGACAAGCGCCGCGCGGTTGGCGGCGCTGCTCTGCGCAAATATCTCGAGCCCCAGGCTTAGCACCACCTCGTCGAGGAGCAAGCTCTCCGTGGCAAACAAAGTCCCCGTCTGCCACAGCACGACGACGACGGCGGCGACGGACGCGACCAGCAGCACCGCAAAATAGGCGAGCTGCGAGAGGCTCAAGGACCGCATACCGCCGATCAAGGTGGCGATGAGGATCAGGAAGACGCCCGCGCCAACACCAATGCCAAGGGGCAAATTCAGCACGGCCATCGTGAGCAGCCCCACCCCAAGCAGCACCGCGGCAAGCGCGGGAAAGGCACACAAGACGATAGCGAGCACCGCAGGCGGCCGCACCTTGTCGCCGTCGAACCGCTCGGCCAGGAAATCGGGCAATGTGTAGCCGCCGAACTGACGCAGGTAGGGCGCAAGAAAGAGGCCGCCGACGACCAGCCCCAGGTTTCCGCCCAACAGCACGGCATCAAGACCCTCCCAAGCCGGCCCGACGGCGCCGGCCGCGCCGACAAACACGAGAGCCGCCATGAGAGACGCCGTGAGCGCCAAGCTGTTGAACAACGCGGGCATCAGCCGGTTCGCCACATAGAAGTCGGAGACCGGCCGCACGACGTGCACGAGCCCTGCCCTGGCGAAAACCAAGAACGCCATCAAAATCGAGAGTTGGGTGCTTAGCGTTTTCGGCCTCCCTTCTTGCGTGGCTTTGTCGCCCGCGGTTTTGGCAGAACATCACGCAATAGCTGGCCGAACTGCGCGAACTCGGCCTTGCGTGGTGAGGTCTTGCGCCAAGCGAGACCAATTTCGCGTTTCGGCTCCGGTACGGCAAAGCGCAACAAACGGATATCGCCGCCGCGATGGATTTCGCCGGAGATGGCCATCTCCGGCAGAAGCGTGATGCCATAGCCATTGGCGACCATCTGCACAATGGTAGCGAGGCTCGAGGCGCCAAAACTCTCGCGCGCCTCACGCGTCATCATGTGACAATAGGACAGCGCCTGCTCGCGCAAACAATGGCCCTCCTCCAAGAGCAGCAGCCGCTCATCCGAAAGCATGTCCGGCGTCGCCTCACGCACGCGCGCATTGTCGGGTGTCGCCTTGGCCGCCAGGATGAAGACATCGTCGAACAAATGATGGGTCTCCACTTCCGCATCCTCGATCGGCAAGGCGACGAGAATAACGTCGAGATCGCCGCTCACAAGCTCTCGCACGAGATTCTCGGTCAGTGTCTCGCGCAACTGCAGGGAAAGCGCGGGAAACCGCCGCTGCAGCTCGGGCAGAGCCGCAGGCAAAAGATAGGGCGCGATCGAGGGGATGGCGCCAAGCTTGAGGACGCCCGAGAGCACGCCCTCCTGCCCCTTGGCGTAATCGACGAGATCGCGGACCGAGGCGAGGATCGTGCGCGCCCGCCGGGCCACCTCCTCCCCCTTCTCGGTGAGCGCGACGCCGGATTTGCGCCGTTCCACCAAGCGCAGCTTGAGCTCATCCTCGAGCTCCTTGATCTGCATGCTGAGCGCCGGCTGGCTGACGGCGCAAGCCTCCGCCGCATGGCCGAAGTGCCGGGACTCGGCCAGAGATTCCAGATAGCGCAACTGTCTAAGCGAAACCATTTAAGCGAAACCATGGGCGATAAGCAGGGCTTATGCTCTCTATTAGGAAAAACGATTGGTAATTATCATGACCCGATCGCATATTCCAATCGCAGAGTCGGGCGGTCTTCGGGTTCGCAAAACTAATGGCCGCCCCGACCATGCTTGGTCTTAAACTCGCGAAAGGAGAACATCATGCGTGAGTGGCACACGCCGACGGTCGAGGAGACGGAGTCCGGTATGGAGGTGACGAGTTACCTGCCGGCCGAGCTGGCCCGCGCTTAATCCGGCTTTTCCTCATCTCGGAAAATCGCGAAGCGGCGATCCGGCGAATGCCAGGTCGCCGTTTTGCATTCGCCAGTCTTTGCGCTCCTGGGTCGCCAATGGCGCCAGTCCCGCCTTTCGTCTACGATGGCCCCTATGTCCGATTTGCTTTTCAGATGATCTTAATCCGGCATCAAGACAGTGTTCATGAACGAGTCATGAAAATCTCACTCGGTCTCCCCATGTTTCACCATGGTATAGACCGTTTCGAAGGTGCCGCTCAGAAGCACCAATAGTCGACAAATATTTGAGGATTGACGCGCATCAAGAAGGCGGCAGCGGCGCCCAGCTACGTTATCCTCTTCATCAACGGTTGAGATCGAGGAATACGCCGTGTCCAAGATTATGAGCCCTGAGGAACTCGAGCAGGAGCTACGCGCCATTGGCGCCGCTCAGTATCACGACAAGCATCCGTTTCATCAGCTGCTGCATGGCGGCAAGCTGAACAAGGGCCAAGTGCAAGCCTGGGCCTTGAATCGCTATTGCTACCAATCGGCCGTGCCGCGGAAGGACGCGGCCCTGATCAGCCGTTGCCACGACCGCGAGCTTCGCCGCGAGTGGCTCCACCGCATCATGGATCACGACGGCTATGGCGAGGAGGAAGGCGGCATCGAGCGCTGGCTCGTTCTCACCGATGGCCTCGGACTCGATCGCGACTACGTCATTTCCCGCAAGGGCGCCCTGCCCGAGACGGTGTTCGCCGTCGAGGCCTATGTGAACTTCGTGCGCGACAAGACGCTCGTGGAGGCCGTGGCCTCGTCCCTCACCGAGCTGTTCGCGCCGAACATCCACAAGGCGCGCATCTCCGGCATGCTGGAGAATTACGATTTCATCAGCGACGACGTGATGGCGTATTTCAAGCGCCGCCTCACGCAAGCCCCGCGCGATGCAGACTTCGCTCTTGAATATGTGAAGCAGAACGCGCGCACGCCGGAAGCGCAGCAAGGCGTGCTGGATGCGCTCCGCTTCAAGACGCATGTGTTGTGGGCGCAGCTCGATGCGCTTCACCTAGCCTATGTCGACCCGGGCATGATTCCGCCCGGCGCCTTCGTGCCCGGCGAAGCATGAGTGGCGCAACGACGTCTCCCGGCCGGCTGGTCGTCGGCCGCGAGACGAAGCCGAAACTGCCGCCCTACCTGAAGCTCCGCCATGACGCGGGGCGCGGGCGATGGGTGCTCCTGGCGCCGGAACGGGTTCTGACGCCGGATCAGACTGCCGTCGCGGTCCTGCAACTCTGCGACGGAGAAAAAACCGTGGAGGAGATCGCAGCCAAGCTCGCGGAGGAGTATTCGGCACCGGTCGACGTCATTACCACCGACGTGCTCGACCTGCTCCAAGGCTTGGCAGATAAGGGATACGTAAAGGGATGACCGAGGAGCTCAAAGGTAACGGACATATCGAGTCGTTCGTCGTCGACGACGAGCCGACCGAAGGTGTGGTTGGCAGCGAAGATGCCACCGCGGAATTATGCGCGCTCGCGCCCGTGGGCCTGCTCGCCGAGCTGACCCACCGCTGTCCGCTGCAATGTCCTTATTGCTCCAACCCCGTTGCGCTCGAGGGCGCCAAGAACGAGCTGACCACCGAGGAGTGGTGCTCGGTGATGCGCCAAGCCGGTGAGATGGGCATTCTGCAAATTCACTTGTCCGGCGGCGAACCCTGTGCGCGGAAGGATCTCGAAGACATCGTCAAGGCCGCCTCGGACGCCGGTCTTTATTCGAATCTGATCACCGCCGCCGTCACCCTGACGCGCGAGCGTCTGGAGACCCTTCAGAAGCTCGGCCTCGACCACGTCCAGATCTCGTTCCAGGACGTCGATCCTGCTGGCGCCGACAAGATCGGCGCCTACCCCGGCGCATTGCAGAAGAAGCTCGACGTCGCCCGCTGGGTGACCGAGTTGGGCATGCCGCTCACCATCAACGCGCCGATTCACCGCCACAACATCCATAACGTGCCGCGCTACATCGACATGTCCGTCGAGCTTGGCGCGCAGCGTCTCGAAGTCGCCCATGCGCAATATTACGGCTGGGCTTTTCTCAACCGTGCTGCGCTGATCCCGACCTACGAAGAGACGCTCGCCTCCATCGAATATGTCGAGGCGGCGCGCGAACGCCTCAAAGGCGTGCTCACCATCGACATGGTCGTGCCCGACTATTACGCCAAGCGCCCGAAGCCTTGCATGGGCGGCTGGGCCAAGGGCTTCATGAACATCACGCCGGCCGGCAAGGTCCTGCCCTGCCACGCCGCCGAGTCCATCCCCGAACTTGCCTTCGACAACGTGCGCGACCGTGAGCTGCGCGACATCTGGATGAACTCGGACGCCTTCAACGCCTTCCGCGGCAGCGACTGGATGAAGGAGCCCTGCCGCTCCTGCGCCTTCAAGGAGGTCGACTTCGGCGGCTGCCGCTGCCAAGCCATGGCGATCACCCGCGACCCCCGCAACACCGATCCGGCTTGCGCGCTGTCGCCCTATCACAACGAGATGGTGAAGGTGGCCAAGGAGGAAGCGGCCAAGCCCGCGACCGAGTTCGTATACCGGAATCCGCGCAATGCCGCGGAGGCGCTGAAAACCAAGGACGAGCCGCTCGTCCCGGCCGAGTAGACGCGACGCAGACCGCTTGATCAAAGGCGCCCCGACTTGGGGCGCCTTTTTTGTATGTGGAGACTTTCTTGCGAGGCCGCTAGGGAGCGAGCCGTGCATCCACCGGGACAGCCGTCGGCCCGTCGTAGCCGGACAAGACCCGATAAGCATGCGTGAAGGCGAGTGTCGCGACCGGGATGGCGACCAGAAGGCCAACGCCCAAAGCGAGAGCGCCCACCATGCCGATCAGGAACAGCACAACGATAAGGCCCAGCAGCTGCCACCGGTGACCAGCGGTAATGCGCATGCTCTCTTTCATGGCCTCAATGGGACCGAGCCCCTTATCGATCACGATGAAGGTCCAGAACATGAACAGCAGCATGGCAATGATCCCCGGCACCACCAACAGAACGAAGCCGACGATGATGGCCAGCGTGGCCAGTAAAGACGTGCCGAGAAACTTCCAGAACGGCTGGGGATGCCACAACAAGGACAGCTCCGCCGTCTCGGGATTGTCGTGCGCGGCGAGGTAGAAGGCCGTGACCCCCATGCCGATAAGCGCGCCCAAAAGGTAGTTGACGATTTGGCCTGGGAGGGTGGCCTCCTCCAGCGAGCCGCCGAAGATCTGGTCGACAATCCCACTGACAATCCCGGCCGCAACATAAATGACGGCAATGATGACAGTGGTGCCCACGAAGAACCAGGGGCGCCTCTTGAACGTCTCCCACCCGAAGCGGATGGCCGATCCCACCGTGAATTGCATTGCAGGACGCTAGCATCCTCGCGACGATTCGGGGAGCGCCAACGATCCGAACCCACAGATTCGCGCAAAATCGCCTTTCAGCCGCTTTCGGCAATTCTATTTGGCAAAATAGCCTGCCTAGGTTTCCACCTTGCAATGCCTATTTTCTTATCGGTACCATGCGCCCGATCACTCGGCTGGCCCTCTTGAACCCGCCGGCGAGGGCCTTTTCGGGTTCTGACGCAACGCGTAACCGGCGCGAACGGTCCCATTATGCAGATCAGTTGGGCTCATCAGCCCCTTTCCCGTCTTCTGGTCCTCACCACGCTCTCACTTGGAAGCCTCACGATGGGACCGGCGTTGGCCGCCGACACGGGCCACCCCTCGAAGGAGCGCGAAGGCGGCGTCAGGATGGAGATGCCGCAATCCCCCGAGATGAAGCCCGTCGATATCGGCTATCTGCGGGAGGAGGTGCCGCATCCGCGGCCCGCGTCCCGTCTCGATGCGGAGCCCGAAGACGCCGGAATCGCCGGCGCGAAGATGGGCCTCGAGGAGAACAATGCCGGCGGCCGGTTCATGGGCCATCTCTATGGTCTCGAGGTGGAGACGGCGTCATCGCCGGAAGATGCGGTAACGGCGCTCAATAAGCTCTACGATTCGAAGCACAACTACATCATCGTGGACGCGTCCGCGCCCACGCTGATGAAGCTAGCCGACTGGGCGAAGGACAAGGATATTCTCTTGTTCAATGTGCGCGCCACCGACGTGTCGCTCCGCCAAGAGGATTGCCGCGCCAACGTCATGCATATCGTACCGGACCGCTACATGCTGGCCGACGCCCTCGCCCAATATCTCGTCAAGATGAACTGGAAGGACTGGCTCGTCATCCACGGTTCGACGCAAGGCGATCTCGCCTATGCGGATGCCGTCAAGCGCGCGGCCGAGCGCTTCGGCGCCAATATCGTGGACGCCCGGGAATATGTGGACGTCTCCGGCGGACGCCGCGACAGTGTGGGACCGGTCCCGCCCGCGAAACCCCGCAAAGAGGCGAGCGTCGACAAGACAGTCGTCCCGAGCGCCGGCTACGACGTCATCATGGTGGCGGACGAAGATCAGGTGTTCGGCCCTCTCATCCCCTATCGCGGCGGCGCCGCGCCGCGCATCGTGGCGGGCACCACCGGTCTCTTTGCCACCACCTGGAGCCCCGGCCATGAGAAATGGGGCGCGACCCAGGCCAACAACAATTTCGAGAAGGACTTCGACCGGATCATGCGGCCGATCGATCACCAGGCCTATGTCGCGGCCCGGACCATCGGCGAAGCGGTGACGCGCAACCCCGACAATGATTTTACCACCGTGTCGGCGTTCATCCACGGCCCCGATCTTCAGCTCGCGCCCTTCAAGGGCATCAAGCAGCAATTCCGACCCTGGGACGGGCAGTTCCGCCAGCCGATCCTGATCGCGACGGAGAAGGTGCCGGTCTCGGTCTCACCGCAACGCGGCTTCCCGCATGCAAGTCATCCTGAGATCGAGGTGGATACGCTTGGCATCGACGAGCCGGAGAGCATCTGCAAGATGTAGGCTCAGCGGCCGGCGGTGCCAGAGGCGACCCGCTCGCCCTTCTGGTTGAGAAGCGGCACGTCGTAGCCTTGGAGGATCACGTTGATGTCGTGCTGGTTGTCCGCGAGCACCTTGTTGATCTCATGCTTGAACTGGGGCTCGTTCGGCCTCACCCCCATGGTGATCCCGTAGAAGGTGGTGGGCCCCGCGCTCTCCTTGACCAGCGGTACGACCGATAGCGGCACCTCGGCCCGCTGCGCGTAGTAGCCGCCAACCGGACCCCACAACAGCCCCGCATCCAACTTGCCCGAGGCAATCTCCTCGATCATGTCTTCCGCGGCCTTGGCCTGGCTCTCGCCCGCATAGGCCTCGAAGGGCTTGGCGTCCGCCGTCAATCCATGCATGGCCAGAATGCTCGCCGGCGGCGTGCGCGCGAAGAGACCGATGCGCTTCCGCTTGAGGCGCGGGTCCGACAACGTGTCGACGCCTTTCAGCTGAGGATCGTCCTCGCGCGTGATGAGCACATAGGACGTGTAGTAATAGGGGTTGGTATCCTCGATCAGCCCGGTGCCTTGCGCATATCCCATGACGAGATCGCAAGCACCAGCGCCCACCGTATTCGGTACGAGACCGGTGTTCTCAGTGAACCAGGCATATTCCAGCTCGTCCCCGAGGCGTTCGGCGATGAGCTCGGCGAGCTTATTCTCGAAGCCCTCCCCCTTCGCGTTGGAGAACGGCATGTTGTCGGGATCGGCGCATACGCGCAGGACCTGCGCGGCGCCCGCGCGACCCATAGGCGTCAACACGAGGACCGCTGCGCAAAGCACGGCCATCAACGAACTCAGCCATACGCTTGCCGCTACGCGGCGCATTATGAACGCGTTACGGATCACCGCCGCCTCTTCATCATCTCGGAGCCCACACTATAGCACGCCGGAACCAGCGCTGGCTTGAGCGCCATGTCCCTCGAAGATATGGAGATTCGAGGCCGGCTCTGCCAGCCCTCATTCGATCAGGGCGGCGCAGCCGACGATATTGTCGGACCGCTCGATCCCGGTCGGATAGTACGCGCCCGTCGGTTTCGTGCCAAACAGCGCCATGGCGGCGCGTCCCGCCTCGATCCCATCGAGATCGTGCCGCTCCCGCAGCAGTTTGACGGCGCAGCAATCCGCCTCGAGCTCCAGTCGCTTCAACGCCGGCGCGAGAGAAAAGTAGGCCCGCGGCCCCACATGGTTCAGCTCCTTCTTGAAGTTCGCCACATGGCCGAGCGTGTGATGGCAGCACTCATGCGCCAGGAGGAACTTGCCGTATGAAGGCCGATGGCGAAGGGTCAGCGTGTTCACAACGATGACCGGACGACCCTGGCGGTCCGTCATGGACGACGCCTGCTCCGCAACGTCGCGGAGCGCATAGGTCTTAACCGGGCAATAGGGATTCTCGACCTCCGGCAGCCAACGCCCGGCCTGCACGGAGCCGCTCGTCAGCCCAATCACGGTAAGGGCAATGGCGACACTCCCAAACCGCCGCCAAAACAACGATGTGTTCGTCTGGTCCATGGCCGCCATTTTACGACGAGGACTCATTTATGGGAATAAATACCGCGTTATCTGACGGTTAACGCCAGGATCCGGCACTGGGAACCGGGCATAGGCACCGGCCCCTCCCCGCGGCCGGCCCCGAAAATCCGGCAAATTTTCCGGTGCCCTCCCAGGGACGACACCATTCAGGCCCGGTTCATCCGGCCGTGGATAAAAAGGCCCTTCCGATGCGCCCCCACACGTCCAAGAGGGGCATTGAACGCCAATGTTGATTGCAGGTCCTGCACTCCCCACATGAGGGCTGCCGCGATTGGCTGTCGGCGATTTTGTGAGACCATGGAGGTACCCAAATGCTGAAGCAGCTCACCGTTCCGGTTCTTGGGCTGGCCGTCTTGGCCGCCACCGCCGCCCCCGCCGCGGCCGACAGAAACAGGACGCGTTGGATCGAGCCCGCGCCGCAATACACATACGACGCTCAGCCCACCAAGCGGGCCGTGACCACCAGTCAGCCGCGGAAATATAAGCGCAAGTTCGACCCCAAACTCGACTTCGAGACCGAGGCTGTTTGGCGTAACCTGCGTCCCGAATGGTTCGTCGGCGGTAACTAAAAACCGAGGCTGGCCGCTTAGGGGCTCTTCACCGGCCTCGGATAGTGGAGAAGGCTGAGCCAAGCTTTGAAGCGGCAGCACCGGAGACGCGCAGTGCTCACGCATCTTGCCACCGCCTTTATTAGCCTTGTCGTCCTCGTCTCGGCGCTGGAGCCTGCCAGTGCCGAGCGCCGCGTGGCGCTCGTCATCGGCAACTCCGCCTACAACAATACTGCCCCCCTCAAGAACCCGAGCAACGACGCGGTCGACATCGCCGAGACGCTGCGGCAACTCGATTTCGAAGTGATCGACGGCACGGATCTCTCCAAGCGTGAAATGGAGAAGCGTATCCGTGCTTTCGCCGACAAGCTCGTCGGCGCCGACGCTGCGTCTGATTGACAGGCGAGCGCCAGTGGCTAGGGTCTGCCCACCGCCGGCCAGGCCGGCACGGCCGGGAAAAGGCAGAAAAGCAGCGGATGGGTCCACGGTTTCTCTATGCCCTTATCGTGGGGGCAGTGATTGTCGCTTCTCTTGCCTTGCGGGTTTGGGACCCGAGTCCGGTCGCCCGCATGCGAGCGCTTGTCTTCGACGCCTATCAACGCGTGAGCCCGCTCCAATTCGATCCGCAGCAGCCCGTTCGCATCGTCGATATCGGCGAGGAGTCGCTTCAAAAGCTCGGCCAATGGCCGTGGCCCCGCACCCTGCTCGCCCAGCTCGTCGAGAAGCTCGTCGCCGACGGCGCAGCGGCGATCGCCTTCGACATGATCTTCCCGGAACCGGACCGCATGTCGCCGGCCAATGCCATCCAGTATTGGCCGCACACGCCGCTGATTGATACGCTGAAGCCCGAGCTGGAAAAGCTGCCCACCAACGATCAGGTGCTGGCGGACGCCATTGCCGAGGCGCCCGTGGTGCTCGGCTTCATTGCCTCCCCGCAAACGAGCACACAGCCGGAGACCAAGGCGGGGTTTTCGTATGGCGGTGACGACCCCCGGTTGTTCGCGCCTTATTATCCGGGCGCCGCGGCAAGCCTGACGGTGTTGCAGACTCCCGCGCAAGGCGCCGGCGCGCTCAACTGGATTCCCGAGTTCGACCAGATCATCCGCCGCATGCCGATGGTGGTCCGCATCGAAGACACGCTCTATCCCTCATTGGTCGCCGACGTGCTGCGCCTGGCACAAGGCGCCTCGACCTATGTGATCAAGTCTTCCGGCGCGAGCGGCGACACTGCGTTCGGCGAGAAGACCGGGATCGTCAAGATCCGCGTTGGCGACTTCGAAGTGCCGACCGAAGCCAACGGTCAGATGTGGGTGCGCTTCTCGCATCAGTCCCGCGATCGTTACCTCCCCGCCTGGAAAGTGCTGAACGGCGAGATCGGTGCGGACGAAATCGCGGGCCGCATCATTCTTATCGGTACGAGCGCCGCCGGTCTCCTCGATCTTCGGGCGACGCCGCTCGAGGCCTCCGTCCCCGGAGTCGAGCTTCACGCCCAAGCCATCGAGCAGATCCTGAAAGGCGAGTATCTGTTGCGGCCGGACTTCGCCACGCCCGCCGAGCTTCTCTACATTCTCGTGCTCGGCATCATCATCGCCATCCTCATCTATCGGACGGGCGCACTAGGCAGCGCGATCGTCGGCGCCGTGGCGGTCGCCGGCGTCATCGCGATCTCTTGGTATGCCTTCGACGCTCTCGGCTGGCTTGTCGACCCTGTCTACCCGGCGATCGCGCTGACCGCGATCTATCTCGCCGGCACTTCCTTCGTGTTCTTGAGGACTGAACGCGAGCGCAACCGCGTGCGCAACGCTTTCTCCCATTACATGGCGCCCGCGCTTGTCGAGCGATTGGCCGACGAGCCCGAACGGCTGAAGCTCGGCGGCGAAACGCGCGACATGACGCTTTTGTTCAGCGACGTGCGCGGCTTCACCACCATCTCCGAGGGTCTCGATGCCGAGGAACTCACACGATTTCTCAACAGCCTGTTCACGCCGCTCAGCAACATCATCCTCGAAGAGCAAGGAACCATCGACAAGTTCATGGGCGATGCTGTGATGGCGTTTTGGAATGCGCCGCTGGACGACCCCGACCATCCAAGCCACGCCTGCCGCGCGGCTCTGCGCCTCATGGACGAGATGAAAACGCTGAACGAACGCTGGCAAATTGAAGCCGAAGAGAACGGGCGGGAGTACAAGGAAGTGAAGCTTGGCATCGGCCTCAACACAGGCTCATGCTGCGTCGGCAATCTCGGTTCGGAAACGCGCTTCGATTACTCGGTGATCGGCGACAATGTGAATATTGCCTCGCGCATCGAAGGACAATCGAAGACCTACGACGTCATGACTATTGTCGGCGAGGAGACCGTATCGCGTGCGCCCGAATTCGCCTTTCTCGAGCTCGATCTGCTGAAAATGAAGGGCAAGACGGCCGCGACGCGCATCTTCGCGCTTCTGGGCGACGGAAAGATCAAAGAAGACCAAGCCTTCATCGCTCTCTCGGACAAGCATCGCGATTTTCTGGCCCGGTACCGCGCGCAGGACTGGGACGCGGCGAACAGCCTGAGCGTAGAGTGCGAAAACATGGCTGGCACGCAATTGAAAGGTCTGTATACGCTGTATCGAGACCGCATCTCGGCCTTCCGTGTCACGCCACCTCCGTCCGACTGGGATGGCACAGCCCAAGCCCTGTCGAAATAGCGCCCATGCCCAAGCCAGAGATTCTTGTCCTTGCCGCCGTCGGCGTTCTGATGCTGAAGCACACGGCCGCCGATTTCTTTCTTCAGACGCCCTACCAATATTGCAACAAGGGCATCTACGGGCATCCCGGGGGCCTGCTGCATGCAGGCATCCACACGGCTCTGACTCCCCTCGTCTATCTGGTGTTCGCGCCCGTGTCGCTGCTTCTTGCCGCCGCTATCGCGCTCGGCGAGTTCGCGGTCCACTACCATATCGACTGGGCGAAGGAGCAGATCACCCGCCGCAACGCCTACACGCCGCAAACGCCGGGCTTCTGGCATACGCTGGGCATCGATCAACTTCTGCACGGGCTGACCTATCTCGGGATCGTCGCCGTGCTGCTCTGGGCCGCAAGCTAAAGCAGCGCGGAAATCTCGCGATTGGCGAATTCGAGCCGATCCGACAACAGCCGAATGATCAGCTTGTGCAGCGCCGCCGCCGCGGCCGGGTCTTTCTCCTGCATGCGATCAAACGCGTCGCGCGTCAGCCGGTAGACGACGGTCGGCTCCTCCGCGACCACGTTGGCCGTGCGCGGCATGTGGCGGTAGAAGCCCATCTCGCCCACCACGGTATGGCCGATCATGCGCCGCAAGCGGATGGAGCGGCCATGCTCGTCGGTGATGGTGATGGCCACACAGCCCGAAGCCTGAAACACGACGGAGTCCGACGGCTCGCCTTGCTTGAACAGGAAGGACCCGTTGTCGAGCTCCTGCTTCTCCATGAAGGCTGAGATGCGATCGAAATCGATCAAGCCGTCGAATTCGTTGTGCAACCACGTCTCGAAGTTGTGCGCCGAAGCATCGCCGACCTCGTGATAGAGGAGCAGCATGTCCTCGCACCATTCGATCGCCTCGTTGCGGCTGCCAAACCTTTGGTGCGGCCGGTTGGCGCCGAAGAACCCGGCGCCGTCGAACGCCGCGCGCATGGCATCGCTGAGCCCGCTGAAGGCAAGCGCCACGTCCTTCTCCTCGCAGTAATTGCGCAGCTTGACCAGGCTCAACACGGCCGACGTATCAAGCCCCTGCACGCCGCTGAAGTCGAGCACGATGTAGCCCACCGGCTTCTCTGTCTGCCCCTCGATCACCCGCTTGATGCGCTCGAACAGGCCGTTCGATGAGCCGAAGAAGATGAAGCCGGAAAGCCAGAACACATGGACGCGCTTGCCTTCCTCATGCAGCAGCCGCGTTTGCTCGGGCGAGCGCTCCACATTGGAAGAGAACTCGTAGCGCGTGAGGTGCCGGCGGATCACGCCGATACGGCTATAGGAAAGCGCGAACAAGAGACAGGCGCCGATCACGCCGAGCACCACGCCGACGAGATAGCCGAAATACAAGATGACCAGGGCAATGGCGATGGCCAGCCCCAGATCGGTGCCGGAGCGCTGTGCCGGCGAGCGCACAAGAGCTTCGATAAGGATCATCACACCGAGATAGGCCAGCATGCCGCCGAGGATCGCCTTCGGCACGATGCTGCCGATATCGGCTCCGGCGAACAGCACCAGCCCGCAAACGATGGCGACCGACACACCGCTCAGCCGCGTCACAGCACCGGCCTGTTGTAACAAGAGGCTATTGTTCAGCGACAAGTTTCCGGCCACGCCGCCGAGAATGGACGCGAGCAGGTTAGCGAGCCCGTTGGTGCGGAATTCCTTGTCGAGATTGGCCGACTTTTGCCGCGCCACTTCCAGGCTCGACACGTCGAGCAGCATGGAGATAGCGGTGACGCCGCAAACCGCGCCGATCTCGGCACTGCTTCGCGCCATCACGCCCCAATCGATGTCGTGCTCGACCATAGCCTCGAGCGGCCACCATAGCTGAAGTGCGCCGACGGCCTTCAGGAACCACACACTACGCGTGCCTTCGTCCGGCACGAAGCCGAACAGGATGATGTCCATCGTCACGAGGAAGACGATGAAGGCCACCGGCAGCGTGAGGAAATCGTCCATCCATCGCTTCAAGAGAACGATGAAACACGCGAAGGCAAGTCCCACACCGATCTGCGGCGCATAGCGCGAATCCCAAATGGACATCCAGCTCGACGGAGACAGCGTGAGATTGTTTCCGATGATGACCTCGACGCCACCGGTAATGAGGAGGCACCCCGAGGCGGCGAGGAAGCCGCCGATGACCGGGTAAGGCACAAAGCGCAGCCATTGACCGAGCTTGAGCGCACCGACCCCGAACAGCAGCGCACCGGTGAGGAACGTGCTGACCGAGATGGCGACCAGCACGTTGATCACCATGGTCTCGGCGTCCGCGCCCTTGGCTGCGAGGCCCGCGGCCACGGTGGCTGCGAGCACGCTCATGACGGCCACGGCCGGCGTATCGGGACCCGCATCGGCGGGAACCAGCGTGGTGGTCAAGGCCACGACCACGCCGGTCACCACGGTGCCCATGATGAGCGCCGCGAGCCCGAGCGGGAAACCGGCCGCAATCGAGCCCTGGAAGATCAGCGCGCTAAAAGAAATGCAGTAGGCGATGTTGACGATCGCCGAGATCGTCCCCGCCAAAGCATCCCGCCCGAGCGTTGACGCTTCGATGTTGGGCGGGCGCTTAAGCGCCAAATTCGCAAGCAGCGACAAGGGCAATTACGGGAAGTTTGAGGGTTGAGGTCAGGGCCGATCATGGCCGGGGTCAGCCACAATGCAAGGCAAAAATGGTGAAAGACGGGGCCATCCCCGCGACACGTCAGCCGCGGAGAACCGCCGACCGCCGGAGGCGATCCGCCAGCGTACGCATGACGGCGATGGCGAAGAACGGGGTCTCGTGCACGAGGAACAGAAAGCTCTTCTCGTTGATGGGGGCGACCTCGGCGTCCGTCTTGGCCCGGGCCGTGGCGCTGCGCGGCGAGCCGTCGATCAACGCCATCTCCCCGAAGATGCCGCCGCCGGACAAGGTCTCGACCACCTTGCCGTCTCGTTCGATCTCGACCTCACCGGAGCGGACCACGTACATGTAATCGCCCGGGTCGCCCGTGGTGAAGATTGTATCGCCCGGCGCGAACGTGGCCAACGGAAAGCCCGCATTGGCAAGCATGTTGAGCTCGATACCGGCAATGCTCATGAGACGTGCACCTCGACCCGTCGCCAGTCGCCGCTTTGAAAGGATGCTACCTCACGCGGCACCTAGGACGATAGCGTGAAGTGCTCCGGCTCACCCGGCTTCGCCTGGCCGGTGCCCGGAAATTTCGGGTTCCAGCGTGCGGGGTCGAGGCCCATTTCCACCGTCCAATTGCCGACGCGGCTCGGCTCTTGCGTGGCTTTCGACAGCAGCCCGTTGAAAGCGAAGCGCGGGACCACGAGGAAGCCGAGCTGGCTCAACTGTCCGTTCATGCGCTTGCCGTCGTTGAGTGCGAAGCCCCAGTGCTGGAGATGGCAGCTCAACGTCACGAATCCGACGCTTGCGGCGTCGCGCTCCCGCGAGAACATGGTCTCGGTGAAAAAAGCATGCCCGATCGCAAGACCGAAGAGACCGCCGGCAAGACGCCCCGCGCGATCCCACACTTCGACGGAATGGGCGTAACCTTCTGCGTGCAACGCGTTGAACGCATCGGCCAGCTCAGGCTCCGGGGCGCATGCCCGCACGACGCCGGCGAAGTCCTCATCGAAACTTACCCCATAGGTGCGCGTTTGAAGGAGGCGCCACACGCGCTTCGACACATAGGCGTTCTCGGGAAATGAGACCATGCGCTCCGCCGGAGCCCACCATTTCTTGTTCTCGGGATAGAGACCCTTGGCATAGGCCGCGATCAAGGTCGGCACGCTCAAATCGTTGCACGTTCCCGCAAGCCCCGCGGGTTGCGGCAGCGCCTTTTCCGGGTCGGGCAGGCCGCGGCCGAAGCCGACGAAATGCTTGGCAAGGATGGCAAGCGCCGAGGGCTTGCCCGAAAGCCCCGAGGCCATGAGGCTACGCGATACCTGACTCAACACCTTACCCACTCCCCATGCCTTGCGTTACTCATGCGGCTCTTTCGGCGCCGGAATGCCCGGGGTGCCAATCGGCCACAACTTTCGGATCTACTTCGACCGTCCAGCGTCCGGGTTCCCCGCCCTCGCTCGCATCCTTACCGAGGATGTGCAGGAACTCGCTGCGCGGAGTCATGCGGAAACCCATGCCGAGAATGGTCGGCGTCGGCCATTTGCCGTCGTTCAGAACGTAACCCCAATGGGCGAGGTGCCAGTTAAGCACCGAGAAGCCGAGCTTCGAGGTGTTGTCCTCGTGGCTGAACTGAGACTCGGTGAAGAACACCCGGCCGATGGCGACACCGTAACCGTCGCCGACCAGTTCACCGTCGCGATTCCAAACCTCAAAGGAATGCACGATCCCCGCATCATGGAGGGCCGCAAAGGCGCGCATGATGCGCGGCGTGATCCAGGTCAGATGCCAGCGCCCTTCCCGCTTGCCCGCGCAAGCCTTGATCACCCCCTCGAAGTCGCGGTCGAAGGTGACGGTGTAGGCGTCTTGACGCATGAAGCGCCGCAGCCGCTTCGAAATGTGAAAGTCCTCGAAGAACAGCACGCAACGCTCCGGCGGCGAGAGCCATTTCGTGGGTCCGAAATGCGCGTGCGGAAACAGCCCGCGTTCGTAAGCTTCCTCCAAGTTCGCCGCGGAGAGATCGTCGGCGATGCCGACCAGTTCGCCCGCATCGGGCGTCTTGGTGAGATCGGGAAGCTTGTCGCTTGGCTCGAAGAGGTGCGCGATTGAGAGCTTGGCAAGCGGTACAAGCCGATCGATACGTTCCGGCTGAAGCGACCATGCCGTGCCGAGCACCACACGCTGGAGCGTCTCGGCGAGCGTCTCTTGAAACAAGGCATCGCGCCGCGCCTGACGATCCGCCTGTGGGGCGACGTCTGGCCCGATCAGGGCACCCTCCGGGAGAGGACTGAGCACGGACACCTTCTACTCCAACGCAAAATACACAGCGGACGGGATCGAAAGGCCAGAGCCCGCCGCGCGGCCGAGCTTGCCTCCAAAAGGATTCCTAACGGGTTAACGCTTGAAAGCCTTGGTTTTTAGACCCTACAGGCGACCCCATTAAGACTCTGAAATGGCCTTACGCCCCGCCGCTGCGCACCCGCGCCACGGCCTCGAGCCAGCCCGCATAGCGGGCCTCGCGTTCGGACGCGCCCATCCGCGGATCGTAGACTTTCGCCGGGGCCCAGGTTTCGCTGAGCACCGCATCGTCTTCATAGAAGCCCACCGCCTGGCCGGCGTGATAGGCGGCACCGAGCGCCGTGGTCTCCGGAATGGCCGCGACCTCGACGGTTTCACCCAAGATGTCGGCAAGCCGTTGCATCGCCCAGCCGTTGACCGTCATGCCGCCATCGACACGAAGCGTGCCCGCCGAACCGATGCCGCTCACGGCCATGTCCTGACGCATGGCGCCCAAAAGATCGCGGGTCTGGAAGGCGACCGCCTCGAGCCCCGCGGCCACGATATCGGCCTTCGAGGCCGCGCGACTCAAGCCCACGATGGCCGCTTTCGCGTCCGCATCCCAGAACGGCGCGCCGAGACCTTGGAAGGCCGGAACGAGATAAACGCCCGCGTTCGGATCGGCGTGGCGCGCCAGCGTCTCGCTCTCCTCAGCCGTTGCAATGAGACCAAGATTGTCCCGCAACCATTGCACGGTGGCGCCCGCCATGAAGATCGCGCCCTCGAGCGCGAAAGTCCGCACGCCGTCGCGCTGATGCAGGATCGTCGACAACATGCGCGTCGCCGACGCGATCTTTTCAGCGCCGGTATTGGCGACGACGAAGCAGCCCGTGCCATAGGTCGCCTTCACCATACCGGGCCGGACGCAGGCGTGACCGTGGGCGGCCGCCTGCTGGTCGCCGGCGACGCCTCTGATGGGAAGCGTCGCACCAAAATCGGATGCGAGCGTGCTCCCGAAATCGCTCTGGCTATCGCGCACCTCCGGCAGCATGGCGCGCGGGATTGCGAACCGGTCCAAGAGCCGCGCGTCCCACCGCCCCGTTCTGATGTCGAACAGCTTGGTACGCGCGGCATTGGTAGCGTCGGTCACATGCAGCGCCCCGCCCGTAAGCTTGAACAGCAGGAAGCTGTCGATCGTGCCGAAGCACACCTCGCCGCGCGCCGCGCGCTCGCGCAAGTCCGGCATATTGTCGAGAAGCCAGGCGAGCTTCGTCGCCGAGAAATAGGGATCGATAACGAGCCCCGTGGTCTCGGCAACATGCGCGGCCCAACCTTCGCGCTCGAGCGCGGCACAGAGCGGGGTTGTGCGCCGGTCCTGCCAGACGATGGCGTTGGCGAGCGGCTTGCCGGTCGCCCGATCCCACACCACCGTCGTTTCACGCTGGTTGGTGATGCCGACCGCGACGATCTCGTGGGTACCGGCCTCGCTCAAGACCGCGCGGCAGACTTCGAGCACGGAACGCCAGATCTCCTCGGGGTCATGCTCCACCTGCCCCGGCGCCGGATAAATCTGCCTCAAGGGCACCGCGGCCGTGGCCTGAGGCCGTCCGGCTTTATCGAAAAGAATGGCGCGCGTGCTCGTCGTCCCTTGGTCGATCGCAAGCACATAGCCCGCGCTCATGGCCCGCTCCCGCCTCCGGTCTCGCCGGCGATCCAGGCGCAATAGTCCTCGCTCCCGCCCTCCGTCGGCAGGACGAGCAACGCGGGCACGTCATAAGGATGCAGCCGCTTGGTTTCAGCCATGACCTGCTCCGTTAGCCCGGCGCGGGTCTTGATGATCATGGCGACTTCGTTCGCCTGCTCCCGCGCGCCGTCCCACTCATAGATGGAAATCATGCCCGGAAAGGCGTTCACGCAGGCCGCAAGCCGGGCCGCCACCAACGCTTCGCCCACACGCTTTGCCTCGTCGAGGCTCGGAAAGGTCGTATAAATCACGACCGGCCGGTCTTCGTTCCGTACGGAGGTCATTGTTCACCGTCCCTTGAGACACTTGCATGACCGTGTCAGCACAGCTTTATAGTGCCTTGTTCCAAGGACCGGTCCAAGCGCATCAGATTAATCATGTCACGTTTCGAAAAGATCGCCTTCGTTGCCAGCGAAACCACGGAGGCGAAAGATGCATTCAAGGCGCTTACCAAGCGCTACGGTGACGTCGCGGCCGAACAAGCCGACGCCATCGTTGCGCTCGGGGGCGACGGCCTGATGCTCCAGACCATGCATGAGCACCTCAATAGCCACATCCCGATCTACGGCATGAACCGGGGCTCTGTCGGCTTCCTGCTCAACGATTACACCGAGAACAGGCTGAAAGATCGCCTGGAGGCGGCCGAAGTCACCGTCATCCATCCCTTGCGCATGACGGTGCGCGACGTGAACGGCGCCACCCGCGAGGCGCTCGCCATCAACGAGGTGTCGCTGTTCCGGCAGATCCACCAAGCGGCCAAGCTGAAAATCGTCGTCGATGGCACCACGCGGCTCGAAGAGCTGATCTGCGACGGCGTTCTGGTCGCCACCCCCGCCGGCAGTACGGCCTACAATCTTTCCGCGCACGGACCGATCCTGCCCATCACCGCACCACTGCTCGCCCTGACCCCCATCAGCCCCTTCCGGCCACGGCGCTGGCGCGGCGCCCTCCTGCCGAACGAAGCGCGGGTCAATATCGAGGTGCGCGAGCCGAGCAAACGGCCAGTGAGCGCGGTGGCCGACCATACGGAGTTCCGCGACGTGGTCGCGGTGGAAGTGAAGGAAGAGAGCGGCATCGACATCTTCATGATGTTCGATCCCGGTCATACGCTTGCCGAGCGCATCCTGGCCGAGCAGTTCGACTATTAGGGACGCGACAGCTCGAACACCTCGTCGATCACCGCATAATCGCCATAGCCGAGCCGCGCGATGGGCTTGAGCCTGGTCACGTCGACCTTGTCGCCCACAATGGCCGCGTCGTCGATATGCACGCCGACCACCTGGCCGAGCACGATGGCGTGCGTGCCGGGGCCGCCGTCGGGACCGGGAAGCTCGATCGTGCGCCAATATTTGCACTCGAAGGCGACGGGCGACTCCGCCACGCGCGGCGGCGCCACAAGCTTGGAGGGTGCGGGCGTCAGTCCGGCGAGGGCCATCTCGTCCACCTCGGGCGCCACGTGCTGTGAGGTGCGGTTCATGGCATCGCGGAGATCGTAGGTGGCGAGCGAGCACACGAACTCGCCCGTCTCTTCCGCGTTGCGTTGGCTGTCTTTGCGGCCGCCGGACGAGAACATCACATAATGCGGGTCCGTCGAGACGGCGTTGAAGAAGCTGTAGGGCGCAAGGTTGACCACACCGTTCGCGCCCAGCGTCGAAATCCAACCGATGGGCCGCGGGCTCACCAGCGCCTTGAACGGATCCCAGCGAAGGCCGTGCGTGTTGGCAACCGCATCATAGAACATGGGCAGCGATCCTACGGGGGTCCGTGCGCGTTTCAAGCCTGCCAGGCGGTGACGATGTCGGACAGCTCGGGCCGCTTGCGCTCATCGGGCTTCTCCTTAGGCGTCCCAATATAGACGAAACCGGCCACGCGCTCGCCCTCGGCGAGATGCAAAGCCTGCCGCACGCCCTCGCTATAGGCGTACCACTCCGTGATCCATTGGGCGCCGAAGCCGAGCGCCGTCGCCGCCACGAGCAGATTTTGACAGGCCGCGCCGGCGGAGAGCACCTGCTCCCATTCCGGCGCCGCGTAGTTCTTGGTGATCCGGGAGATCACGGCAATGACGACGGGGGCCCGCAAGAAGCGCTTGGCTTCCGTTTCGAGGCGAAAGGCGCCCGCGTTCGGCTCTTCCGCGCCGCACACCTCCGACAGCACACGCCCGAAAGCCTCCCGCGCCGCGCCCTCAAACAGGACGAATCGCCAGGGCACCAGCTTTTTATGGTCCGGCACCCGGGCGGCGGCCGTGAGGATCTGGGTGAGTTCGGCCGCGTCGGGGCCCGGCTCGGCAAGGGCGTTCGCCGAGACCGAGCGGCGGCTCAGAAGATGATCGAGAGTTGGGTTTGACATGGCCTGATGATATTTGGCTAAGGTCATGCTCCATATCGTGAAACGGCCATTCCAACAATGTTCGTCTGTTGCGGCCAAAAGCTCGTCTGGCTCCAAAAATCGGCCTCATTCGCGGCCAAATTTCGAAGCGTTATGGCCGCCCGAAGCCCGGAGAAGCTTGTATAACGGTCGGGCGGTCGACTGAATCGGATGAGAAACGCCATGCGGGGGAAATTCTTCGCGGTGCTGAAGCTCTTGCTTTTGCCCGCTATCTTCCTTGGCGCGGGGACCGCCGCGGCCGAGGATACCCCTGCGCCCGCTCCAGACCCCGATCGGCCTGCCGCCGTCCTCGTGTTCGATGCGTCGAAGCCCATGGGGGACAAGATCGGCGAGACGGCCAAGATCGACGTGGTGCTTAGCGCGCTCACCGAGGCGATTCCCGGCCAGGCCGAACAACTCTCATTGGGTGTGGTGGCCTTCGGGCACCGCAAAGAATCGAACTGCGCCGACAGCGAGATCCTGGCCAAGCCCGGCGCGCTCGACGGCGGCAGCTATGCAAAACTTTTGGGCGGCATCAAACCAAAGGGGCAAGCGCCCATCGCCGCGGCGATCAGCGACGCCGCCTCCCTTGCAGCCGACGGCAAGCCACTCGACGTCGTACTCATCGCCGGTGGCGCCGATACCTGCGACGCCGATCTCTGCGTCACCGCCGATGCGCTCAAACAGAAGACTAAGGGGTTGCGCATCCATGTGCTGAGTTTGAGCGGCAAAACCGAGGAGCTTCAACCGCTCGCCTGCGTGGCCGCGGCGACCGGCGGCAAGTTTGTCGCGGCAACGAGCGAGACCGCCTTCAAGGACGGGCTGGACATGGTGTTCGGCGCTATCGCAAATCCGACACCGCCAAGCGAGCCCGTCGCCAGCGCTGCCGCACCGGAGCAGGCTCCGATCGCCGCCCCGGCACCGGTCCAAGGAGAGAGCGCCATCAAGAAATCCGCCGGTGCGACCGCAGCCCAGCGCACGCTCCCCGTCTCTCCGCCGCCCGCTGAACCGGAGCCGCAGCGGCCCGTGCCCGTAAGCTTCGAAGCGCTCGTCACCGAAGGCGGCGCCAAGCTGCAATCGGGCCTCATCTGGCGGGTCTACAATGCCAAGGCCACCGCCGACGGCCAGTTCGAGCTGATCAGCACCCATCGCGAGTCCAATCCCACGGCCGCTCTCCTCCCCGGCGAGTATCTCGTCAATGCCGCCTATGGGCTTTCCAACCTCACCAAGAAGATCAAAGTCGAAAGCGGCAGATCGCTCGACGAGACATTCGTGCTCAACACAGGCGGTCTCGCGCTGCGGGCCATCCTTGCCAGCGGCGAAGAATGCCCCGAAGAAAGTATCCGCTTCGACATTCTTTCCGACGAGGAAGATCAGTTCGGCAAGCGCCAAACCATTCTGGCCGACGCCAAGCCACGTGCCGTCATCAGGCTCAATGCCGGCGCCTATCACATCGAGAGTCTCTATGGCGATGCGAATGCCAGTGTCGGCGTCGACGTCACGGTGGAGCCCGGCCGCGTCACCGAAGCGACCATCAAGCATACGGGCGCGAAGATCACCTTCCGCCTGGTCCAGAAGCTCGGCGGCGAGGCGCTGGCCAATACGAAATGGACCATCCTCACCTCCGCGGGCGACACGGTGAAATCGAACGCCGGCGCACTGCCCACTCACATCCTCGCGGCCGGGAGCTACGCCGTCGTTGCCGACCATGGCGGCCAGAGTTTTACACGGCGGTTCTCCATTGAGCCTGGCGGCGACAAGCAGATCGAAGTCGCTGTCCAGGACGGCCCCACCTCGCCGGAAGCCTTGAAGGCGCTGCTTAATCCACCGGAAGCGCCAACGCCGGGAACGGGCA
>Ga0307378_10000594_pt1 | contig 63349 bp, 59 predicted proteins | sample UN1MG_FD_202238 | JGI IMG/M metagenome (GOLD analysis project Ga0307378, IMG submission 202238) | Soil microbial communities from Risofladan, Vaasa, Finland - UN-1 | ecosystem: Environmental > Terrestrial > Soil > Coastal area > Acid sulfate soil | place: Finland: Risofladan, Vaasa | collected... | reverse complement strand
ATCGTCGAGCGCGTAGCGAACAGCAACGCCACCGTGCTTATAAGGGGTGAGAGCGGGACCGGGAAGGAGCTCATCGCGCGCGCAGTTCATTATAACAGCTCACGGCGTGACAAGCCGTTCATTGCCGTGTCGTGCGCCGCGCTTCCAGAAACCCTACTCGAGAGCGAACTGTTCGGCTACGAGAAGGGCGCTTTCACAGGTGCGGTGGGCCAGAAGGCGGGGCGATTCGAGCTGGCGCATCACGGCACGCTCTTCCTCGACGAAATCCCGGACATCTCGCCGGCGATGCAGGTGAAGATGCTGCGCGTGCTCCAGGAGCGCGAATTCGACCGTGTGGGCGGCACAAAGCCGGTGCGTGTTGACGTGCGTCTTCTCGCGGCTACAAACCGTGACCTCGAGAAAGCCGTAGCGAATGGCGAGTTCCGGCCCGACCTCTATTACCGCTTGCAGGTGATACAGGTATTCCTGCCGCCTCTTCGGGAGCGCAAGGAGGATATCCCCGCGCTCGTGGAGCATTTCATCGAAAAGTTCAACAAGCAGAACGGCAAGAGCGTCAAGTTTGCAAGCCCGGAGGCCACGGATCTGCTGATGAAATACAACTGGCCTGGGAATGTTCGAGAGCTTGAGAATGCCATCGAGCGAGGAGTCGTGCTCTCCGATGCAGACTCAGACATGATAACGCCGGATCTGCTCCCCATGTCCGTTCAGTCCGCAGCAGATAAAGACTGAAGCGGCCCTTTTGCGAACCTGGTCTGCTCCATCTTCAGCCCGGTACTCTTCGAGAGGCCGGGCTGTGCTGTTATCCACCGGACATAGACCCACTCGCAGTCCTTACGTGCGCAAAAAAACTCTGCTGTCGGCACTGTCAGCATAACCAATGGCATGGATTGTGCAGTAGTGGTAATTGAGAGGCACTGCTAATGACATCGAGGGGTTGGGCGGCCGCTGGAGCGCACTTTCACGTCAGGGAAACCCTGACGGACGCGCTGCGACTTTGTCTTTCGGGAGCTCGGGGATGATCGGGAAACGAAGTATACTCATCGCCGATGATGAGGTCAATCTGTGCAGGATACTCGATGCCGAGCTTAGAAAAGCCGGCTATTCGGTTACTACTGTGCACGACGGTGCCCAAGCCGTCGAGCAGGCGCGGTGCACGGATTTCCAGATCATAATTCTCGATGTCCGGATGCCGGTGCTCGATGGCCTGAGCGCACTCCGGGAAATCCGCAAGTTTCGAAAGGATATCCCAGTCGTTGTCATGACTGCCTATGAGAGCCATGACACGATGGCCAGCGCGTTGGCCATGGGAGCCACTGCCTGCGTAAACAAGCCGTTCGATCTGGAGAGCCTGGTCGCCCTAGTAAGAGCCACCCTCGATGACGGAAATGGTCAGAAATCAGTCAACTGGTCCGGATCGGTCCGAACGGTGCTGTTCAATAAGAACCAGCCGATCTTGCTGGAGGTGCATGACGGCGAACGTGCCGGCCAGTACCAGAGCAGGATCGAAGATAAGGATGAGCAGACGCTGACGGTGCGCTGCCCGTCCGATAACAAAGTCTACGTCATTCCGAGGGCTGGAACCTCGGTGTCAATAGGCTTCGCGGGCGAGGACGCTTTCTACAGTTTCGAGACTACCGTATTAGCTAACCGTGAGAGCCATACTCCCACAATTGTTGTTGGTAAGCCCGCGGTGATCTATCGTGTCCAGCGCCGAAAGCATCCTCGTATGCTGGTCAGGATGCCCGCGGATGTGGCCCTGATCAGTAAGGAGGGGAATGGCGGCGAGCCCGGCCCAGTTTTTCGCGTGCATACCGAGAATGTGGGCGCCGGCGGCTTGAAAATAGTCTCAGATGACAAGCTGCCCGAAGGCACTGAGGTTGACGTCCAGGTGTCCGACGTCCCGGGATTGGGCTGGCTCCTGGGCAGAGGCAAGATAACGCGCGCTCTGAAAGTGGCGACTGACGACTCCCACGAATGGGAGTACGGAATCCAATTCACCAAACTGGGTGATGAGGCTCGGCAGGCGCTCAGAAGCATGGTGGAGTCGGGAGAGTTGGTCTAGAATACCGATCAGATTGAAATCAGCGATGCATATCGGCCCGGGGACTCGTTTCCCGGGCCTTCGTATTTGGCCAGCCGCGATTTGCCAAGTTCCGCATACCTGTGCTATCATAGCCACGCTTTACTGCTGGCGCGTCGAGCGCACGCGTGCACTGCAAGGGAGTCCCAAAGTGGTCAAGGTCGGCATAATTGGTGTATCGGGATACGCCGGAGGAGAGCTGGTGCGCATCTTGGCCGGGCATCCCGAGATTGGATTGGCGTACTTGTGCTCGGAGACTTACAATGGCCGGGACATAGGCGCCGTGCTTCCGAACGTGCGGGGCGTTCTCGAGGCCGAATGCGAAGGATACAATCCTGCACAGATCGCTGAGAGGTGCGATCTTGTCTTCATGGTGCACGACAATGGCTGGGCGATGAAGGAAGCGGGTCGCTTTCTCGACGCAGGGCTGAAGGCGATTGATCTGAGCGCCGATTTCCGCCTGCGGGCCAAGCGCCTGTATGAGGAATGGTATAAATCGCCCCATGAGTCGCCTGAGCTGATCGAGCAGGCCGTGTATGGTCTTCCCGAACTGTACGCCGCGGAGATTGCGAAGGCGCAGTTGGTCGCAAATCCGGGCTGCTACCCGGTTGGTGCAGTCCTGGCATTGGCGCCTCTGCTCAGGGAGAAGCTGGTTGACCCGGACACGATTATCATAGACTCAAAATCCGGGGTCTCCGGCGCAGGGCGTTCTTCCTTCAAGCTCGACTACCATTTCCCGGAGCTGAACCAGAGCATGAAGGCTTACAATGTGGGGGTTCATCGCCACACGCCTGAGATTGAGCAGGAGTTGAGTCGAGTCGCCGGCCGGCCGGTTACTGTCTCGTTCGCGCCGCATTTGATCCCTGTGACGCGGGGTATCTTGACCACCGCTTACGCCGGGCTGATCGGCAGCAGCTGGACAACGGAAGAGCTGGTGCAGATGTACCGGGAGTTCTATGCAGCCGCGCCGTTCGTGGTCGTGCTCGACGCAGGCGAGTATCCCGCGACGAAAGATACCTTCGGCTCGAACTTCTGCCATATCGGGCTGAAGGTTGATCCGAGAACGAGCCGAGCGGTTGTCCTGTCCGCGATTGACAACCTAGTGAAAGGCGCGGCGGGCACGGCCGTTCAGAATATGAATTTGATGTGCGGGTTTGATGAAAGGATGGGGCTTGATAGGCCGGGGGTGTTTCCGTAATGGAGGGAGCTTCCGGCGCAGTCACCCATCCGGAGGGATTTCTAGCCGCCGGTGTCCGTGCGGGCATCAAGGAGCGCGGCGAGGACATCGCGCTGATATTCTCCGAGCGCCCGGCGTCGGCGGCAGGTGTCTTCACGACGAACATCGTTCAGGCCGCTCCGGTCGTGCTGAGCCGCGCGAGGCTTCCGCGGGAGACCTGCCGAGCCGTCGTGGTGAACAGCGGCAATGCAAATGCTTGTACGGGCGAGCAGGGCATGCGCGACGCCCGCACTATGGCTGCCGAGGCCGCGCGGCTGCTGGGAATCTCTGAGGATGACATCCTCGTTGCGTCTACGGGCATAATAGGTCGTCCGCTGCCGATGGATAAGGTTCGCGCAGGAATCGGTCAGGCGGTCCGGTCGCTGAGCCGCGACGGAGGGACAAGCGCGGCGCGTGCGATAATGACTACCGATACCCGGCCGAAAGAGGCATCAGTGGAAGTCTCACTCGGCCGTTCGAAGGCGAAGATAAGCGGCATGGCGAAGGGCGCAGGCATGATCTGTCCGAGCCTGGCGACCATGCTGGCGTTCATCACCACGGATGCCGCCGTTAGGCCGGAGATTCTCCAAGCCTGTCTTTCCCGGTCTGCGGAGACCTCCTTCAACTGCCTGACGGTTGACGGCGATTCGAGCACGAACGATGCGGTCGTCGTCCTTGCCAACGGCGCGGCGGCGAATGACGTGATTGATTCGGAAGGCCCTGACCTGAGCGCGTTCCAGGAGGCGCTCGATGTCGTGACCGCTTCCCTGGCAAGGCAGATCGCGAGAGACGGGGAAGGGGCTACCAAGCTTATCGAGATCACGGTGAGGGGTGCGGAGTCGTTTCAGGATGCACGGCGGATTGCGAAGGCGGTGGCGAACTCGCCACTCGTGAAGACCGCCATGTTCGGCTGCGATCCGAACTGGGGGCGAATCCTTGCAGCGGCAGGCGGCGTAGGAGTGCGCTTTGAACCGAAGGCTGTAAGCCTGTTCCTTGGGCGTCTCGCGCTCTTGCATCGCGGCGAGCCGGTTGACTTCTCCCAGGAGGAGGCGCACGAGCTTCTTCGCAAGCCCGAGGTCGGCGTCCTGCTGGAGGTAGGTCCTGGCCCGGCCTCTGCGACCGTCTGGACGTGTGATTTTTCGTATGACTATGTGAGGATAAACGCGGAGTACCATACGTGAGACTGAGAGGGTGCCGATGAAAGACAAGGTGGAACAGGCGGAAATACTGGCGCAGGCCCTTCCCTACATTCGGCAGTACTACGGGAAGACGGTCGTCATCAAATACGGCGGCAATGCCATGACGGACGAGGCGCTCAGGGAGAGCGTCACGAAGGATGTCGTACTGCTGCGCTACGTCGGAATGCAGCCGGTCCTGGTCCACGGCGGTGGCCCTGAGATAACCGAGTTCATGCAAAAGGTCGGCAAGGAACCGCTCTTCGTCGGCGGGCTGCGCGTTACTGACGCGGAAACTATGGAGATAGTCGAGATGGTCCTCGCCGGCAAGACGAATAAGGGCATAGTGTCGCTGATTAACCGGCAGGGCGGTAAGGCGGTCGGCTTGAGCGGCAAGGATGGCAATCTGCTGGTAGCGCAGAAGGCCATGCCTGGCGGCGCCGACCTGGGGCAGGTCGGCGAAATCGTCGAGATGAATACGGAGATCGTCCAGACGCTGGTCCGTGAAGGCTACATCCCCGTCATCTGCTCGGTCGCCGTGGGAAAGGGCGGCGAATCTTATAACGTGAATGCCGACCACGCCGCCGGGAAGCTTGCCTCCGCCCTCGAAGCATCGAAGCTCATAGTGCTCACGGACGTCCGCGGCGTGTACCGCGATTTCGATGACAAATCCAGCCTGATATCGGTGTTGCCGTCTGACAAGGCCGAAGAGCTGATAAGCTCGAGAAGAGTGGACAAGGGGATGATCCCGAAGGTTGAGGCATGTATCCTGGCGCTTCGTGGCGGTGTCGAAAAGGCGCATATCATAGACGGCACGATTCCTCATGCTCTGTTGATGGAGGTATTCACCGACAAGGGCATCGGCACAATGATAGTGTGACGTTCTTGATCCGGAGATTGACATCAGCTTGCCCGAAGGATTAGAATAACTTCGCGAGAGTTTCCGGAAAGTGGCATGAAAACGCCGGCTCTAACGAGAAACGAGTATCGGCCTGCTATAGAGGAAGAGACAGAGCCTTCACTCTGTCTCTTTGTCGTTTGATGGTACAGAGGAGTTGTGGTATATGGCGGTGACTACCCCGTGGGAGACCGACACACAGACTGTGATTCAGATGTATGCCGATTACGTGATGCGCACGTACAGGAGGCAGCCGGTCGTCTTCATTCGCGGCAAGGGGATGAAGGTCTGGGATGCCGAGGGCAGGGAATATCTCGATTTCCTTGCAGGCATAGCTGTCAACGGCCTGGGCCATTGTCACCCGGCGCTGGTAGATGCGATCAGCCGGCAGGCGGCAGAGCTCATGCATGTCTGCAATCTGTACCACGTTCCTCAGCAGGCGGCCCTGGCGAAGCGCCTGGTGCAGCTTTCCGGCCTCGGCAAGGCTTTCTTCTGCAACAGCGGGGCTGAAGCAAATGAGACGGCAATCAAACTCGCGCGCAAGTGGGCTAAGCAGAACGCCGGCCCTGAAAAGTTCGAGATCATCACTGCCGAGGGGTCGTTCCATGGGCGCACTCTGGCCGCCGTCACGGCAACGGGACAGCCGAAGTGCCATCATGGGTTCGAGCCGCTGGTGCCCGGCTTCAAATACGTGCCCTTCAACGATCTGTCGGCGTTAGAAGCCGCTGTGACCGATCGGACGTGCGCGATCATGCTTGAACCGGTTCAGGGCGAGAGCGGCATCCGGCCGGCGGGCAAGGACTATCTCAAAGGCGTCCGTGTGCTGTGCGACGAGTGCGGGCTGCTATTGATTCTGGACGAGGTACAGACCGGGCTCGGCCGCACGGGGAAATGGTTCGGCCATGAGCACTACGACATCAAGCCCGACATAATGACGCTGGCAAAGACATTGGGCGGCGGCTTTCCTATCGGCGCATGTCTGGCTGCCGATCGGGTAGCGGAGGCCTTTGGACCGGGCAGCCACGCGGCGACCTTCGGCGGCAATCCGCTGGCTTGCGCTGCTGCGCTTGCGACGCTCGACGTCATGGAGCGCGAGCGGTTGATCGAGAACGCCGCAGACACCGGTGCATATTTCCGCAAGGCCCTCGATGAGTTGAAAGGCCGGCGTAATGACATAGCCGAGGTACGCGGCATAGGTCTCATGCTGGCGATTGAGATGGATCGCGACGATGCCCTGGAGGTCGCCGCCCGCTGTCTGCAGAAGGGACTGATAGTTAACCCGGTCGGCCAGAGCGTAATAAGATTCCTGCCGCCGTTGATCGTGCAGAAGGAGCATGTGGACTCTGCGGTACGAATCCTCGGTGAAGCGCTGTCGGAGACGGCTAAGTGATCCCTTTCCCTGCGTGAAGTGGGAGCCTCCTCCGCAGAGCATGTCCCGAGGGGAAAGGTGACTGATATGTGGAAGCAACTCACCCAGAAAGCCAGGAAGGCGATATTCCTGGCCCAGGAGGAAGCCGGCAGGCTCGGATATAATCATGTAGGGTCCGAGCACCTGCTTCTTGCACTGGCGCGGGAAGAAGACTGCGTCGCCTCCCGGATCCTCGAGCAGCTCGGCGTTGACGTCGGGACGATACGCGTTGAGGTGATAGGCCAACTGTCGCGCGGGTCGGAGCCTTTGGGGGAGGAGATGCAGCTAACCGCTGAGGCGAAAGAGGCCATTGACCTGGCTTTCGACGAGGGTAAGCAGATGAAGGATGAGTGGGTCGGCACAGAGCACTTGCTCATCGGTCTAGCTCGGAGCGCGGAGGGCATGGCGTCGCAGGTATTGAGCAGGCTGGGCGTGGACGTTTCCCAGATTCGCTGCCAGCTCAGGAACTTGCAGGCAGGCACGCTTCCTTTTGAACGTGTCGAAGGCAACGGCCCCAGCTCCATGTCCGTTTCGGCCAAATAGACTGGAGGCGTAGGCCACGCGAGTTCCAGCGGGGGTATAGCAAATGTGGGAAAAATTTACGGAGAGAGCACGCAGGGCGATCTTCTTCGCTCAGGAAGAAGCCGGCAGGTGGGGTGAGAACTTCATGGGCACGGAGCACCTGCTGCTCGGCCTGATAAGAGTGAACGACAGCGTCGCAGCCCGCGTATTGGAACGGATGGGCGTCAGCCTGAACCGGATCCGCTCCGAAGTGGACCGTCAGGTCACCAAAGGCGACGGCCGCCTGGGCCAGGACATGCAGTTGACGCCGCGTGCAAAGCGCGTCGTTGACCTGGCCCGCGAAGAAGCGCGGCAGTTGAACAACAACAACATCGGCACGGAGCACCTGCTGCTCGGCCTGATACGCGAAGGCGAAGGTATGGCAGCGCGCGTTCTGGCCAAACTTGGAGTAGACCTAGAGAGAACCAGGCAGGCGGCTGTAGAGTTCCAGACAGACGGCGCGCCCGCTGTGACTAAACCAGGCGTTCCGGAGAGCGCGCTGAGAGGCAGAGACCTCCTCTCAATACGTGATCTGAGCGGTGAGGAGGTCTGGGAGATATTCAGAACGGCTCGCTGGCTGAAATCGCGCACGCTTCAGGAGCAGGTCGAGCTCCCGCTGCTGGCGGGGAAGACGCTCGCCATGATCTTCGAGAAGCCATCCCTCAGGACGAGGGTGACATTCGAAACCGGGATGACGCAGCTTGGCGGGCATGCGATCTACCTACAGCCTTCGGATATCCGGCTGGGGGAGCGCGAGACGGTCGCCGATGCAGCTCGCAACCTCGAGCGCTGGGTGCAGGGGATCATGGCGAGGACCTTCGCCCATAAGACGGTCCTAGACCTTGCCAAGTACGCAAACATCCCGGTCATAAACGGGCTGTCCGACCTGGAGCATCCGTGCCAGGCGCTGGCTGATTTCTTCACCGTCTATGAGAAGAAAGACAACCTGACGGGGATCAAGCTGGCATACGTCGGCGATGGATGCAACACGTGCCACAGCCTGGCGCTGCTTGCAGCGAAGGTCGGCGCGAACATGACGGTCGGCTGCCCCGAAGGCTATGAGCCGGATACGGCGATATTGACCAGCGCCCGGAGGGATGCAAAGGAGACAGGCGCATCTATTTCGATCGTGAACGATCCGTTCGAGGCTGTGCAAGGCGCGAACGTGATATACACAGACGTCTGGGCGAGCATGGGTTTTGAGGACGAGCACGAGAAACGTGTACCGGTCTTCCAGCCGTTCCAGGTCAATCAGAAGCTGGTGGATGCGGCGGCTGACGACGTTATAGTCATGCACTGCCTGCCCGCACGGCGTGGCGAGGAAATCACAGACGAGGTCATAGACGGCCCGAGGTCGGTAGTACTCGACGAGGCGGAAAACCGCCTGCACGTCCAGAAGGCAATCATGGCGCTGTTGATGTAAGCAGCGAATGAAGAAAGGGGTGGCATTATGATTATGCATGGAGTAACACTATTGCCGTACATAGTATTGTATATTGCTTTGTTGTACGTAGCTATTCGCACGGCAGTGGCCATATGGCAGATGCCTGGCCTGTTGAGGGATATAAGCGCAAGTCTAAGGGAGATCAGGTTGGAAATCAGAAAGCTCGCAAAATCTGAGAAGGATCTAGGCGCTACCGAGAAGGAACAGTCTGAGGAATGAAAAGACCTCCGATGCTGCGGCAATGGCGTTCTTTCCCGCAGCAGGGGCAACAGAATATGGGTCCACCTGCTGGAAAGGAGTGCATTCCGGCAGCATCAGAATGTTGTTGTAGCTGCGAGTTCGTTCGCATCGCCGCCTAAGAAATAGACCGTGAAGGCTTCTTCGGGTCTACGGCCTGTATCGAAGGGAGTAATCCACCAAATGAAGAAGATCGTGCTCTCCTACTCCGGGGGTTTGGATACCTCGGTCTGCATACCGATGGTGAAGGAGTTCTACGGCTACGACCGCGTCATTACGGTCACCGTTGACGTCGGTCAACCCGCTGAGGACATCAAGGAGGCCGAGGACAAGGCGCGCGCGCTCGGCACCGAGCATTACACGATTGATGCGAAGTCGGAGTTCGCGTCGGATTATATAGTTCCTGCCATCAAGGCCAATGGTGACTACCAGGGCTATCCGATCAGCACCTCGATCGCGCGGCCGCTGATTGCTCTAAAGGCTGCGGAAGTCGCCATGAAGGTCGGGGCGGACGCGCTTTGTCACGGCTGCACCGGCAAGGGCAACGATCAGTTCCGGTTCGAGTTCGTCTGGCGGGCGCTTGCGCCCGACGTGCCGATTGTCGCTCCGATGCGCGAGAGGAATCTTACCCGGAGTGAGGAGATCGAATACGCAAAGCAGCACGGCGTTCCGGTCGGCCAGAGCGCGGAGAAGATCTGGAGCATTGACGAGAATCTCTGGGGGCGTTCGATAGAAGGCGGCCCGCTGGAGCAGCCCGACTTCGTGCCGCCCGAGGAGATTTACCAGTGGACGAAAGGCCCGCAGGACAGCCCGAACACTCCTACGATCGCAGAAATAGGCTTTGAGAAGGGCGTCCCCGTTTCTCTGGACGGCAAGCGAATGGACGGCGTCGCGCTGATCCAGACGCTGAACAAGGTTGCCGGCGAGAACGGCGTTGGCCGCATTGACATTATGGAAGACCGAATGCTCGGCCTGAAGGTGCGTGAGAACTACGAGTGCCCGGCGGCGGTCACGCTCTTAACCGCTCATAAGGCGCTCGAAGCCCTTGTATGCACCCGCGAGGAGACGAAGTTCAAGTCAATCGTGGACCGGGAATGGGGCGAGCTTGCGTACAGGGGGCTGTGGTTCGACCCGTTGAAGGAGGATTTGGAAGCCTTCATCAACAAGATACAGGAGCGGGTGACCGGCACGGTGAAAATGCAGCTCTTCAAAGGCTCGGCGAAGGTTGTGGGCCGCGGCAGCCCATATGCGCTGTACTCGGAGGAGCTGGCTTCATTCGACTCGAAGGCCTTTGACCAGAGCGAGATGGCCGGCGCTGTCAAGGTGCACGGTCTCCAATCTCGGATGTACTGGCTGCTGAAGAAGGGAAAATGATGTCCAAGCTCTGGAGCGGCCGTTTCAGCAAGGAAACAGCCGATCTTGTGGATCAATTCAATGCGTCTATCGGCTTCGATGCCTGCCTTTGGGAGTGCGATATCGAAGGCAGCATCGCCCACGCGCGTATGCTCGGCAAGTGCGGCATCATACCCGAGGGTGACGCCCAGGCAATCGTTGATGGGCTGAAGGGTATAGCCGATGACATCCGCGCCGGCAAGGTCAAGTTCGATGTCGCCGCCGAAGACATCCATATGAATGTCGAGAAGCTGCTTCACGAGCGCGTCGGCGAGGTGGCTGGAAAGCTCCACACCGCCCGGAGCAGGAACGATCAGGTAGCTCTCGACCTGCGCATGTACGTGAAGGCCCAGATCGAGTCTACTGACAAAGCGATAGGCGACCTTCAGCTCTCGTTGATACACAAAGCCGAGGAGCACATCGAGACGGTCATGCCGGGGTATACCCATCTCCAGCACGCCCAGCCGGTGACTCTCGCGCACCACCTGCTGGCGTATGTCTGGATGCTGCAGAGGGATCGCGAGCGTTTTGCCGACTGCTATGGTCGGACGGACGTGCTTCCGCTCGGCTCAGGTGCGCTCGCGGGGACTGCTTTTCCCATTGATCGTGAATATGTGGCTAAGCTGCTCGGCTTCTCGCGCATCAGCGAAAACAGCATGGACGCGGTGTCCGATAGGGATTTCGTCGTGGAGTTCCTGAGCGCCGCCTCGATCCTGGGGATGCACATGTCCCGCTTCGCCGAGGAGATCGTCCTCTGGAACAGCGAGGAGTTCGGATTCGTGGAGCTGGACGATTCGGTAGCGACCGGGAGCAGCATGATGCCTCAGAAGAAGAACCCGGATGTGGCTGAGCTCATTCGTGCGAAGACCGGGCGTCTGTATGGAAACCTGCTGGCGCTGCTGACGGTGCTTAAGGGCTTGCCGCTGACCTATAACAAAGACCTCCAGGAGGACAAGGAACCCCTCTTCGACACCGCCGATACCGTGCTCCGGTGTCTTAAAGTGATGCGGTTGCTCATCGAGACCAGCAAATTCCGCGCAGACGTAATGGCGCGTGCCCTTGAGGGTGGCTTTTCGCACTCCACGGACATTGCCGACTACCTTGTCAAGCGCGGCGTGCCGTTTCGCAAGGCGCATGAGATAGTCGGTCGCCTGGTAAAGTATTGCATTAAGGAGGGCAAGTCGCCCGGCGAGCTAACCCCGGACGAGCTGGCGCGGTTCTCGGACAAGCTCGCAGGCATAGATCTGCCTGAGCAAGCCAAGAAGAGCGTTGAGGCGCGGGACGTTCCAGGTGGGACTTCGCCGGGTCAGGTTGGAAAGCAGATCGAGGCGGCAAAGCGGGCTGCCGCGATACGGCTCCTGTAGGTTACCTCTTGAGCTGCTTGACCATCTTGACGGTGGTCTCGCCGTTGCCGTAGCTAATCGTCAGTTCGTCCATGATCTGGTCTATCAAGTATAGACCAAGTCCTCCCTCAGGCAGCAGCTCGACCGCCGGTTTGCCTGTGCCACCGTTGTTATTGAACGCTTTCCCCGTGTTCTGTACCTCGATCTCCAGCCGGTCCCGCTTGATCCGATAGATCACACGCACCGCGGATTTGCCCGGCGCGCTGAACTTGATGGCGTTAGTGCAAGCCTCCCCGACGGCCAGCTTCAGATCTTCTACTTGTTCATCGGTCAGCGCCAGGTGGCGCGCGATTGCTTCGACGGCCTTACGAGGCACCGTGACGAATTCAGCGGAGCACGGTATCTCCAGCTTTATGACCTCAGGTTTTACCACGAGACTACGGCTTTCTAGATCATTCTCAGTGCTACTATGGCAATGTCATCCGGCGGCCTGCCGGTGCGTCTGCCTATTGCCAGTTTGTGTATATTGTCGGCAAGTTCCTGGGCGGGCTTTAGCGGCCACTCGATCAGTGCACTCTCGAGGCTTGACAGCGCGGCGTCACAGTCTGACGATAGAGCGCCGACCAGCCCGTCCGTATAAAGAAGCAAGATATCGTGCATATTTATAGACGTCGTTTGCTCAGTGAATGTTGCATTGGGCAGCACGCCCAGAAGGATGCCGGGTGTGCTGACGTAGTCTATACTTCTCTTATCTGCTCTCAGCAGCAGGCCGGGTTCGTGTCCTGCCAAACTGTACACGAGGGTTCTACTCTTAGCATCCAGGACTCCGTAGAACATGCTGATGAACGCTTCCGGCTCCGTGTTGTCGTAGATCAAGCGGTTCATCTTGCGCAGCAGTTCGGCGGGCGAGGGTATGTGTTCGGCGATGGCGCGAAGTGAATGCTTGCACATCGCTATGTGCCGGGCGGCGGACACGTCCTTTCCGGCGACATCGGCTACTACTATAGCGAACCTGTCTCTGTCGAGCTTAATCAAGTCATAATAGTCGCCGCCAACCTGGTGTGCCGGAGCATACTTGCACCCGATCTCGAAGCCGGGTATCGGGTCAAATGCAGTAGGGATCAGGAGCCGCTGCGTGAGGTTTGCGATGCCCGACTGGCGTTCGTAGAGACGGGCGTTTTCGATGGCTATCGCGGCCAGCTCAGCCATTCCGATCAGCAGCTTGACTGCCGAGCGCGGGAAGCCTCGCGGTTCTTGCCGGTACGCCAGGAGAAATCCGACCCTCTTCCGCTTGATCGTAAGGGGCACGATCGCAGCGGAGCGCAAACCGAGCCTCTGAGCCGCGGGCGAATGCGTGTGCAGATGGTGAGAGCCCAGGTCGGGGATCACCACAGGCCGCAGTCGAGAGGGTGGCAGATTCCCTGCGGACATCATCAGGTCGGTGTAGTCTGATTCAGTGCCGTCCGGGATGCCGTAGCCGCAGGCGACCTTCAGCCGTCCCGTCTCGTCGTAGAGAAGCAGGCCGGACACGTCCGACACGATCAGTGCGCGCAGTCGGTCCATTATCATTCGCAAGACGGCATCCAACTGTAACGTTGAGGTAATCGTCCGGGCGATCTCGTACATGTCCCGCAGGTACCGCGTCTGGGCCCTGGTGGCCTCATGCAGCTTTAGGTTCTCAATCGCCACAACGAGCGGCTGGGCTATGTATGACGCCACAAAGGATAGATCCACCTCGTTGAAGGCTCGACCGGCCCGCGTTCTGTTGATGTTCAACAAGCCGAGGGGCGATCTCCTGCCGTGCAAAGGCACGGACATGGCGGAGACTATCTCCGTGCGTGGAATAGCGCCTGGATACTCGTCTGGATCCACGGCTCCGTGCAGCGCAACGGGTTTTCGGCCGGCTATCACGCGCGTAGCCACCGTGTCCTTGACGCGGTGGGCTTCTTGCTCGATGTCCTTGCTCAGGCCGTGCGATGCAGCTACGCGGCAGCCCCTCGCCTGGTGCAGCATTATCGAGCCGCTGTCCGCTTGCATGAGGGCCAGCGCCTCGCGAAGCGTTCTATCTAGCAATTCGTCGAGATTGGCGGATGCCCATAATGCCTCTGCCAATCGCGCCACGAGCGGTCCTACCTGGGGAGGTGTGCGGCCTTCGTCTATCTGCGTCAACCGGGAAACAGCGGCGACGTGGTTGGCAATCGTGTTCATGACTTCCAGTTCCCAGATAGTGAACGACACGGGAGAGCAGCACATGTAGAGCAGTACAGCCAGCGTCTCCCCGTTGGCTACGACAGGTATGCATGCCAACGAGCAGACCTGCTCTCCGGCATACACGCTGGCGCTGGCGGTTGTCAGGGAGGGCACGTTGTCCACTGCCTTGGGGCTTTGGTTGATCGCGACCCAATCCACGATGTCGTCGCCGGATAGGAGATGGCAGCTCTCTAAGAATGCTTGGGAGGCGTTCCTAGAGGCAAGAGGGAAATAGGGCTTGCCGAGGGCCGGGCAGCAGAGCAGCACTGACTTGTCCACCCGGAGATGCTTGACGGGAAGGTCAACCGCTGCATCCACTACGCGCGCAAGGTTGCCCTCAGCGGTATCCCGGGACAGATGCTGCAAGAAACCCAGGAGCTCCAGAGCGCTCTTCGATCCGGGACTCTTGGTGCCGACCAGTTGCTCGCGACGATCCATTCCTGCGCCCCGCGAAACCGCAGACTCTAGTGAGCGGACGGTTTGCCTTGTGGCTGCAGTAGATGTTGCAGGGCCTCTTCCAGCGAAGGGTATATACTCAGGAGATCGGGCATCTTCGTGAGCCCGCCGATACTGAGTTTGCGCGCTGTCCGTGGATTGCAATTTGTGAGCGAAAGGTGCCCGTCCGCCGCGGCTAAGCGCTTCGCTGCGAAAATGATCCCTGACATGCCGCTGCTGTCCATGAAGTCCACGGCGGACATATCCACGACTATGGTCTTATGCCCCTGCTGGATAAGTTCGGACGTTACAGAACGGAATTCGGGCGTGCTGTAATGATCGAGGTCCCCGACTATCTGCACCACCGGTACATCGCCCTGCATCTCAACGTCGAACCGCGTATCTGCATCCATAGTAGCGATCTGTCTTCCGTAGCGCTAACGGCTCTTGCGAGTCTGCTGGTGGAATGGGCGGCGTGGTCTGCTGCAGAAGAGGTTTTGCCAGCCCTGGGCATTATGGCAGTTCCTTATCCGTTTGTCAAGGGCTGAGTAATGAGAATTGTCGGCCGCTGTGAGGGTGTGCGATTTGCTGCATATTGACCCGGCGTCTACTGCCAGTCGGCGGTGTTCTGTTGGGGCCCTGCTGCGAATGGCGCGCCGGGTTTACCGACGCGCGGCCGCGGGTATGAAAACCGAGCACGGGGCGGCAGCGCTTGGTTCGCATCCCGATCCATCGGGACGCGCGTCGGCCCTGGCAATCTGAAGATCGTGAGGAGGTAAACCCGGTGGTAGATGAGCAGGTGCGCCTATTGAATGCCCAGAACCAAGCAAGTCAATACATGCGTCGCATTGACGAGGCAATGGCGGCGGACGACCCTGTTGAGATGAAGCAGCACGTCCAGGAAGCGATCCCCTTTGGACAAAATGCTCTCGATCATCTCGACGACGCTTTGAGCATGACCGAAGACCCCGATGTAGCAGACCGCGTCGAGGAAGCCATGCACCATCTGGGGTTGTCTATGGACCAAGGAGACCAGGCTCTTGACGCCTCGGAGGAGGAGATGGAAGATTTCGTCGCTGAGATGCGCAAGCACGCACAGCAGTCCACAGTGTACCTCGGCGAAGCAATGACCGCCGTGTAGCGTCGGCATGTGAGGTTCGCTCCAGGTCGCAGGCTTGAGCTCCAGAGCTCTCGCACAGCCGCAACCTGAAACTTGGAACCTGACACAAGCGACCCGATTGCTCGGTGCTCGTTGATTCTCTGTCAGGGCCGGCGTGCCAGCCTGAGCCAGGATTCGGAATTCCCACCGCTCCCTAGATAAGGCGAGGGGACGGTTGCTATCACGACGAGTTCCTGAGGGCAAGAAGAGTATACGCCCGCCAGCACCTCTTGTAGGTGTTCCTCGGGGAGCACCCCCTTTATCAGCCAGCTTCGTGGAGCCTCGTATTGCGGCTTTACCAGGGAGAGCGCTTCGCCGCCCGGCTTCAGCATACGGGCTATGGCAGGCAGCGCTTTGCCCTGCCTCGTCCAGCCGAGGTCGCTTACGACAAGATCAAGAGGCTCTGGAGGTGACCAGTAGAGCGCGTTAGTTCTCTCGTGCACGATTACGCGCTCGTCGGTGCGAAGTTTCCATGCTAGGATGCCATACGCGGTGTCAACGGCGTAGACCCGCAGTGCTCCGCTCTGGAGCAGGCAATCTGTGAATCCGCCCACGTGGCATCCAAGGTCCGCGATCACCAGACCGTGGACATCAATCTCGAAATGCTCCAGGGCGAATTGAAGTTTCAGCCCGCCCTTTCCGACGAACGGGCAGTCCTTCGGGCGGTTTGATTTGGACCGTTTCATCTGGTCTCCTTGTCGCTGCTCCGCCGGCTTGAAGAAGCCCATGGCCGCCGCCGGCGCGGGGGATTAGCCTCTGTCTTCGAGTATATCACATTGCTGGGCAGGGGCGAAGCTACTTGATGCTGCGAGGCCAGGCTGCCTGGATTCTGCGCAGCCGCAGAAGTCTGCCCGGCGCATGGGCGTGCTACGCCAGCACTGCGGGGCTTATGCGCCACAGCACGCCGGTGTTCTTGAGTGTGGTCGGTGTGCCATTCGGGCCGATACCGAGGACTCCCAGGTCGAGGATATAGGCTGCTTCGCCGGTTCGGTCGAACTTCATTGCAATCGGTCGCTCGAAGCCGCCGCTCCGATATGCCGACGCGGGTCCCGGATGCCGGTTGGTGATGAAGTCATCCACCGCTCCGGTTGCGACGTCTATGGTGACTATCTTGGGATCTTGCGCCTGGGTCTGTGTGCCGATTGTGCCCATCAATGCGACAAACGCCGTATCCGGCGAACCGAACAGCGGGCTCCGCGCGAAGTCGAATTTCGCGATGCCCGAACCCACCGGCAGCCACGCGACAGGTTTCACAGGTAAGGCAGGATGCTCTTTGAGTAGGAATTCCGGCTGCCCTGCGTCCGGCGGCTTGAATTTCGGATGCGTGACTGGTTCGCAGCCTGCGTAATCGGGCCAGCCGTACCAGCTCCCCTCCGTGACCTGCCAAATGTATTCGCGGCCGTCTGCGATTCTGCGGCTGCCGCGATTCTCCATGCCTGTGTCAGTGCAGAAGATCCTGCCGTCGGGATGCACCGACAACCCGAATGGCTGCCGGAATCCCCATGCGAATAGCTCGAATTCGCCGCCATCCGGGTCTACCCGCATTATCGCTCCGCTGCACCTGATTTCCCCCTTCACTAATCCGCCTTCTCTGGATGCTGTGCCGAAGGGCTCGAATGCCCCTGTCAAGACCGTGCCGGGTCTGAACGGATTCGGGCTCTCGAAGTTTCTTCCCGTCAGGGTGATGTCAGCTCCAGGGATATCGCATAGTTCCGGGTGATCGCCGAGCCATGCGTCGTCTGGTCCGACCACGCCCGCATTGGTGCGCGTTCCTTGCCCGAAGTAGAGCCTCTCGGAGTGGGCGACTACGATGCCGGACGTCGGATGATCGCCGCCGCCGGGGAGCCCGTCCACGAGGACGTCCCGAGTGCCATCCTCATAAACTCTGTAGACCCGGCCCGGATGGCCGTGTTCCACTGCGTAAAATGCGCCCTGATAGTACACCAGGCCCGTTATCGAGCCTGAGAAGTCGCTGGCGGCAACCTCGCTCGAGCCGTCGGGTCGCACGCGGACAATCCGCCCCGGTTCGCAGGCGGACGCCGTGGGCGAACCCATCTCTCCGATGTAGATGCTGCCTTCCTCATCGAAGTCTATGCTGGACGGGTTGTTTAGGCCCGTGGCCGCGACCTCGATCCGGAAGCCGACTGGAACGCCCAGGGCATCCGGGTTCACGTGCCGCTCCAGGAAGAATCTCTCCGCCGCACTTGCCATGAATGAATCCCCGATGGAGTGTGTCATTTCTGCGCTACCCTCGGCGTGCTGATCCCAAACGCCCTTCGATCACGCGACATGATCAAGCGAAAACGGGGACGCATCCATAAACATAGCCTCTGTGGCTTCAGCCAGACTGTGGGTACATATAACCTGCGACACGAACAGGCGAAATGCTCATCGGCGCCCGGAGGGATTCCTTGTTCCAGCTCCTCGTCTACAGCCTGACAGCCGGCATTGCTACGTTGGCGGGGGCGCTGGCGATCTTGGCTCGGAAGCAACTGTCCCAGCGAACCATCACTCGCCTGATGGGTTTCGGTTCGGGTGTCCTGGCCGGTGCTGCGTTCCTGCATCTCATCCCCGGCTCGATAAAACGGGAACCGCTCGCGGCTGGCTGGGCGATGCTCGCAAGCCTTCTCCTCTTCATAGCCATCGAGCAGTTCGTACACGCTCGATCGTGTCGCGACCACAAGAGCTGCGAGGTCGGCGTTGTGGGCGTGATGGGTTTCATCGCGCTCTTCATCCACAGCCTTGTAGATGGCCTGGCGATAACCGCCGGCTTCAGAGCATCTCGCGAACTTGGGCTGGCGGCTGCGTTCGCGGTTATCGGACACGAGGTTCCGGAAGGCATAACCTCGGTGTCCATGTTTGCGGCCGCGGGATACGCACGGCGGCTTACGCTTCTGCTGGCGTCCCTCGTCGCCTTTGCCACTCCCGGTGGTGCGCTCGTCTCCTGGTTCTGCACCGCCGGCGTCGGCGAGCGGACACTTGCGATGCTCTTGGGGTTCGCCGCTGGATCGTTTATCTATGTGGCGACTGCCGATATCCTCCCTCGCCTCCATGAAATGCGAGATATTCCCGCATTCTTGTACCTTCTCGCCGGCGCGGCAATCCCGATGGCTCTCTTGCTCCTGGAACATTGAGTTCGCGCTTGCACGGGCATTCCTTTTCTGCTATAAGTAAGGCTGTGACCGGCCGACCCGATACAAGCGCGCTCTCGACTGAGGAGTCCCCAGCACTGGATGTCGTTATAGATACCGACATAGGCACTGACGTGGATGATGCCTACGCAGTCCTGCTGGCCTTCTCTTCCCCGGAATTGAATGTCAGAGGGCTGACCATCGTCCACGGCGATGTGGGCCTCCGCGCCAAGATCGCGGCGAAGCTGCTGAAGCTCGCCGGGCGTGCCGATATAACCCTCGCGCTAGGTGAGCGAAGCCCGATGAGGCCGGACCGGCCCATCACCTGGCTGGGCCATGAGGGACGAGGACTCGATTTCTCGGACGTGGAGGATCTGACCCCCGCGAAGGAACACGGTGCCGGGTTCATCGCTCGCACGGCGGACGAACATGCGGGCGGGGTCACGCTGATTACCATCGGGCCGCTGACGAATGCGGGCGTCTTGGTGAGGGATTTCCCGCGGGAAGCGTCGAAGCTCCGGGGTATAGTCGCCATGGCCTCGACTTTCAACGGATTCGGCTCTGAGAGTGCCGGGAGGGAGCACAACGCGTCGGTAGATCCGGAGGCGATGGAACTGGTATTCCAGTCGGGCGTCCCGACGCTGATTGTCGGGCTTAACGTAACCTTGCAGACGGCCTTGAACAGGAGTCATCTGGCGCAGATCGGCGCGAGCGGCACATCGCTTTCCCGATTGATGGTATATATGACGGAGGAATGGCTCAGGGTCATTGACAGAGACGTCGCGTACATGCACGATCCTCTCGCGGTGGCGGCGTCATTTGATGCGGCTGTGGTGACGACGATCCCCGTTACCCCGGAAGTGAGCAAAGAACGCGCGGGGTTCGTGGCATACCACGAGGCCGGAACCGAGTCGCCGGTGCGAATCTGTACCGCGGTGGATACGGCACGGTTCGATCAATTGTTCTACTCCAGAATCTTACGCGCTGTCGCCAACGAGCGTGGTTGTCAGTAGGAAGGCATTCCCAATGGAAAGAGAAGGATGGCTGGCGTTAAGGAAGCAGGCGCAGGCGTTCTGGGTGCAGGCGCAAGCGGACTATGCTACAGCGATAACGCTCGCGGACGCCGGCATATACTATGCGAGCGTGTTTTTCAGCCAGCAAGCTGCCGAGAAAGCGCTGAAGTCCGCCGCGATCAGCAAGCAGCACAAGGATCCGAAGAGCCATCACCTGATCCAGATGGCGAACTCGCTCGATGCGCCGATTGAAGTCATGAATGCCGCCGCGGAGCTAAACGCGGATTTTCTCGCGTCGAGAAACCCGGATGCTAGCGACGGTGTACCCGCCTATCTGTATGATCGCAAGTCCGCAGAGGTCCACCTTCGCGCAGCCGAGGTAATTCTGGAGTGGGTCAAGGGCACATTGTGACAGTAACGGCATTCCAGGCATGACCCTGTCTCTCCAATCTGCAATCAAGAGGGGGCGCTTTTATGGCATATCTGCTTGGCATTGATGTCGGCACCAGCGGGACGAAGACGCTTCTCATTGACGAGTCCGGGAAGGTCGTTGCGTCGGCGACGGATACTTATCCGCTGAGCACGCCAAAGCCTCTTTGGGCGGAGCAGGAGCCCGAAGACTGGTGGAAGGCGACCGTCTCGACGATCGGGACAGTCCTTGAGGAGTCCGGGATAGATCCCGCTGACATCAGGGGCATTGGCCTTTCCGGGCAGATGCATGGAGCCGTGTTTCTGGACGAAAGGAATCAAGTCCTGCGTCCGAGCATCCTCTGGTGCGACCAGCGGACAGGCACCGAATGCGAATGGATCACCGAAACGATCGGCAAGGCAAAGGTTGTTGAACTGACCAGCAATCCCGTGCTGACCGGGTTCACCGCCGGAAAGATCATTTGGCTGCGCAACAATGAGCCGGAGAATTATGCAAAGACCAGGAAGGTTCTCCTCCCGAAAGACTACATCAGGTTCCGACTGACGGGCGAGTTTGCCACTGAGGTCTCGGATGCCTCCGGTACTTCGCTGTTCAATGTCACGAAGCGGCAGTGGGCCGACGGAATGCTGGACGGCGCTGGTATTCCCCGCGAGTGGATGCCGAAGGCATACGAATCGCCGGAGATCAGCGGCAGGATCACCGAGGAGACCGCGGGTCTGACGGGCCTTAAGGCGGGCACTCCGGTCGTTGGCGGCGGAGGAGATCAGGCGGCCGGCGCGGTCGGCACCGGCGTTGTGGAAACGGGGATCATTTCGTCCACAGTGGGGACATCGGGAGTCGTCTTTGCGTTTGTGGACAAGCCCGTCGTGGATCCTGGCCTCAGGGTCCATACCTTCTGCCATGCGGTGCCCGGAAAGTGGCACGTGATGGGCGTCATGCTCTCGGCTGGCGGCTCGCTCAGGTGGTATCGAGATGCATTTGCGGACGTCGAATCCGCGGAGGCGCGCGCGAACCAGGTGGACGTCTACGATATCCTATCTGCCCAGGCAGCGACTGTCGAGCTTGGCTGTGAGGGCCTGATTTTCCTGCCCTATCTGACCGGCGAGCGGACGCCTTATCCCGACCCGAACGCGCGCGGCGCGTTCTTCGGGATCACCCTCCGGCACGGCAAGCCGCATTTCGTACGAGCCGTGCTTGAAGGGGTCGCTTACGGTCTCCGCGATTCATTCGAAATACTGAATGAGATGCGTGTGCCGATCGAGCAGGTTCGTGCCTCCGGTGGAGGTGCGAGGAGCGAGGTCTGGCGGCAGATTCAGGCGGACGTCACGGGCAGGGAGCATGTGCTCATCAACGTTGACGAAGGTCCCGCGTTCGGAGTCGCGCTCCTTGCAGGCGTCGGAACCGGCGTGTACCCCAGCGTCGAAAAGGCATGCCGCGACACGATCAAGGTCATATCCGCCACGAAACCCGATCTGGTAAGGAAAGCGCAATACGACAGCTATTACGGCGTCTACAGATCGCTCTATCCTGCCTTGAAAGAGCAGTGTCGGCGGGTGTCGGAAATAGTCACGTCGGGATAGGGGACTGCGGCGACCGATCCACCGTGTTCTTCATTGGCAGCGATCCGCGATGTGCGTAAAGGGCGGTCTGTTCATGCGTGGCGGGCCGCTCAATCCTCAACCAATTGCTGACTGGCTTGGCCTGACCGAAGCAGAGCCGCGCCTCGTAGGACGAAAGCCCACGTCTGATCCCGCGCCTTAGATTTGACACTGATACCCGCTTCTTGATAGTATCAATAGCTGGACTACGGTTCGGCCGGGGGTTGAGGAGATCGCATCATGCCGCGGGTAGCGCTGCGCACATTAGGCTGCAAAGTCAATCAATACGAGAGCCAGAAGATCGCAGAAGACTTCAGGTCGAAGGGCTTCGAGCTGGTAGATTTCTCGAACCAGGCCGACGTCTACGTGGTCAACACGTGTACGGTCACGCAGATTGCGGACAGCAAGTCACGGCAAGCCGCGCGCTCCGCCGTCAATCGCAATCCGCGAGCCGCTGTTGTCCTCACGGGCTGCTACGCGGAGACGTCACCGGAGCAACTTCAGGCGATCGCCGGCGTTGCGCTCGTCCTGGGGAACCGCGAGAAGCCGCGGCTCGTAGAACAAGTGGTCGGCTTGCTGGGCAGTAGCGAGCGGGAGATCCCGCCAACGGCGGGAAAATCCGAAATCCGTCCCGCCAATGGCGGGAAAGTCCGAAGTAGGACGCGGGCGCTTCTGAAGATTCAGGACGGCTGTGACCAATTCTGCTCGTACTGCGTCGTACCCTTCGCGAGGCCCGATATGTACAGCAGGCCGTACGGGCAGGTGCTCGAGGAAGCAAGGGAACTCGCGAGCCGTGGATTCAAAGAGATCGTGCTCACGGGCATCCGCCTCGGGCGATACGAGGATAAGCATGCGGACCTGGTCGGTTTGCTGGAGGACCTGGCGGGCGTGCCGGGCATCGAGCGCATAAGGCTGAGTTCGATAGAGCTGACTGACGTCCATGAGGGGCTGCTGGGTCTGATGGCGCGAAGCCGCAAGATATGCCGCCATCTCCATGTGCCTTTAGAGAGCGGTGATGACGGCGTGCTTGCAAGGATGAACCGGCCTTATACGACGGCGGAGTTCTCGTCCTTCGTTCGGGAAGCTCGTGCCAAGGTGCCTGGGATAGCCATCACGACGGACATCATGGTCGGCTTCCCTGGTGAAACAGATGACGAGTTTGAGACGTCTTACGCCTTTGCCGAGGAGATGCAATTCGCCCGAATGCATGTCTTCAAGTACTCGGTCAGGCCGCAGACCGCGGCCGCCATGCTGCCGGATGACGTATCCCACGCTCAGAAGGAGCGGAGAAGTGCGCGTTTGATTGAGTTATCGCGGCGGTGCTGTCAAGAGTTCGCGAGCGCGTTCCTCGGAGCGGCTGTGTCTGTTCTTGTAGAGGGGAAGCGAGCAAATGGTAATGTCAGGTCGGGCCTGACCGATAATTACCTAAAGGTGGCTTTTGAAGGCGGGTGCGACCTAGTGGGGAAGATAGTGAATGTGCGGATAGAGTGGGCATCCCAGGGCGTTGCATTTGGCGTGTTGGCGGAAAGGAATGGCCGGTCCGCCGCGGGCGGATCCGCCTGAGGCGTGATTGTCAGTGGCCAGTCGAATCACGTATCACGCACTGGAGGCGAGAAATGGAAGGATGCATATTCTGCAAGATAGCAAATCATGAGATCCCATCCAGGATCGTGTACGAGGACGATGAGATCCTGGCTTTCCGTGATGTGAATCCGGTCGCGCCTGTCCACATCCTTGTCATTCCGAAGCGGCATATTCCCGGGATCACGTCTTTGGCGGAAGAGGATAAGGATGTTGTCGGCAGCATTCTGCTGGCCGCCGGAAAGCTGGCGCAAGACGAGGGCATCGCAGAAAGCGGGTTTCGCGTGGTCGGCAACCAGGGAGAGAATGCCGGCCAAAGCGTGCCTCATTTGCACTTCCATGTGCTGGGCGGCAGGCCGATGCATTGGCCTCCGGGGTAAACTTGACAGCCCTGGCGAGTAGAGGGTATAATATTAGCAGACTGAGGGCAACCGTTCTGGAAGCTGCGCAGCTGCGCAGCTAATGTTGTTAATATAGCCTTCGGTTGTGCTGCCAGTTGTCGTATGCCGGCTTGGTCCGGTTGACATTGAACACTAATGCAGAGGGGGGACACTGTTTGGCGCAGGTCCAGATTCGACCGAACGAGTCTTTAGATAGCTTGCTGAGACGGTTCAAGAAAGAAATCGAGCAGTCTGGCGTTCTCAGGGAAGCTCGTGAACATCAGCACTACGAGAAGCCCAGCGACAAGAAGCGCAAGGCCGAAGCCGCTCGAAAGCGCAAGATTGCACGCAGTAATCGTTACTAATCGTGTGTCTGCCGTGGAGCAATGTTGTGCCGTTGCGGGAACGATTAGCAGATGATATGAAGGCCGCCTTGAAGGCCGGCGAGACTCTCAGGCTGTCAGCGATTCGCCTGCTGCGAAGCGAGCTCCGAAACATGGAGATTGCCAAAAGGGCGCCGCTGACGGAGGACGAGGTCATTCAGGGCGTGGCCAAGGAAGCCAAACGGCGCCGCGAGGCCATCGAGCAGTTTCAAAAGGCTGGTAGAACCGACCTTGTCGAAAAGGAGGCCGCCGAGCTTCACGTTCTGTCGCAGTACCTACCCGAGCAGCTCGACGAGGCTGAGATCGTCAGCATCGCGCAAGAGGTGATCTCGGAGTTGCAAGCTGCCTCCAAGGCTGACAAAGGCAGAGTAATGGGTGCCTTGATGCAGCGCGTGCGTGGCCGAGCAGACGGGAGGCTGGTCAATCAGATCGTTGACCGTCTGCTCGACAGCAGCTCCGTGTGATATGAGCATCTTCAAATTCCCCGTTCGCGTGGGACACAGCAAGAAGGAAAGCCAGAAGAAGCGTCCAGCGATACCCCGCTGGCGCAGTTCCCGTGTGGCTCTTGGCATGGGCACTGTGCTGGTCCTTTCGTTCCTTCTGTCCATACACCTTCTTCCGGACAAGGTTTCCCTTCAGGTAGGCGACGTTTCTCCCGCAGAGATACGCGCCCACAGGACGGTACGATACGTAGACACGGTTGAGACAACTCGGCTTCAGGAAGAAGCAGCCAAGAGCGTGGATAGAGTCTACAGGATCGTACCGAAGGCAGCATCCGAGGCAAGCGAGTCCGTCGCGAACGTCTTCGATATCCTCAGCCATGCCAGAATGGATGAGAGTCTGCCCTCGACGGCGGCGAAGGTGGACTTCATCAAGCGTAATCTTCGTCTCGACCTCAGTGAAGGGACTCTGGAAGTCCTTTTGACTGCTGATCCCGCTAAATTCGGCGAAATCCAGGACTCCGGTGCACGCCTTGTGAAGGAGATCATGGACCGCGAAATCCGCGACGATACCGACGATGTGCAAGAGGCGCGTGCGGAGTTCCGCCGGCGTGTCACCAATCACCTGGGCCGTGGCAAGTACGCCAGCGCTGCTGGTGAGATAGGCAGCAGTTTCATCAGGGCAAACCGTATCCTCAACCAAGAAGGCACAAGGCAAGCCCAGGAGCGGGAGAGGAGGCTGGTTCCAGAGCAGTACCGGCAGATACTCCTGGGCGATATAGTGATAGGCAACGGCGAGCGAGTAACACCCCAACATATTGATAAGTTCATGGCTCTGGGCCTCCGTCACCCGCAGGTAGACTATGTGACGGTGCTCTGCATCAGCCTTCTGGTCGGCTGCATTGTCACGTTTGTTATCGTATATCTGGCGCGGTACCATAGTCCAATCTTCGCCTCCACGAAGCTTTTGGTGTTGCTGTCTCTTGTCGTGGTCCTGAGCGTTCTGGGGCTGAAGTTGGGCAGCACGATGCTGGGATTGACGCTCAGCGGTGTGCAATTTGGCTACTTTGCCATGATCTGGATATCCACGGCAGGCATGCTGACGACGATCTTGCTCAGCCCTCAGGTGGCGGTCTTGGTCGTTGCACTTCTCTCCGCGTCGTCCGGCCTGGCGATGAATCATGAATTGCGGTGGACGATGGCGGCGCTGCTGAGCAGTCTTGTCGCGATCTACGCGGTGTCCGATATCCGCCACCGTTCGGATTTGGTTCGGGCTGCGGCGGCGGTATGCGCGGCAAATCTCGCGATGGTTTGGCTGATAGGAAGGATCAGCGGGGATAGCGCCGGCGACTTGCTGATCGGTTCAGGATGGGCGGTAGCGGGAGGACTCGGTTCCATCATGTTATTCTGGATGGGGGCGGCAGCGCTTGAAAAGCCGTTCGGAATCACCACCCATCTTCGTTTGTTAGAGCTCTCCGATACCAATAATCCCATGCTGAAGCGTCTGCTGATGGAGGCCCCGGGCACATATAGTCACAGCGTATTTGTGGGAAACATAGCAGCGGGCGCAGCGGAGGTCATCGGTGCGGATGCGCTTCTCGTGCGCGTTGCATCCTATTATCACGATGTGGGCAAGATGAAGCGCCCGCAGTTCTTCGTCGAGAACCAGCATGTGGAGAACGTGCACGATCGCCTGAATCCCTCGCTGAGCGCTCTGGTGATCAGGTCACACATAAAGGACGGCTTGGATCTGGCGCGAGAGTACAAGCTTCCGCCGCTGATCTGCGAGCTGATGAGCCAACATCACGGGACCAGTCTGGTCAGGTATTTCTACAATCAGGCGGCCGGCGAGGGAACGGACGCCTCGTCGGCGCTGGAGCAGCAGTTTCGCTACGAGGGCCGGAAGCCCCAGAGCGTCGAGGCCGCCCTGCTGATGCTCGCCGATGCAGTCGAGGCCGCTTCGCGCAGCCTGTCTAAACCTACACCAGGGCAGATCGAGAGCACGGTCGAGGGAATCATTTCAGAGAAGCTCCTGGACGGCCAGCTCGATGAGTCGGAGCTGACGTTCAAGGATATAAGCAGGATCAGGGACTCGTTTGTCAGATCCTTGACGAGTATGCTCCATGCTCGGATCGAGTACCCTGAGCCGCCTGCTGCGGAGGGCAAGAAGGTTGGCGGGGACGGAAGTGCTGGTAAGGAACTTGCAGCAGGAGCAGGTGGACCAGAAAAGACTGGCCGAAGCCGTCAAAAACTGTCTGCAGGCTGAGCATTTTGCACAACGTGCCGAAATTAGTATTGTTCTCGCAAGCGACGACTACATACGTGGGCTGAATCGCAAGTATAGAGGGGTTGATAGCCCGACGGATGTGCTGGCTTTCAGTCAGCTCGAAGGCGAACCCATACGAGCGGATGCAGGCCCGCTGGCTCTTGGGGATGTTGTGATCTCCGTGGAGACAGCGAAGAGGCAGGCCGCCGAAAGAGGACATGCTATGGCTGACGAGCTTGACCTGCTCGCGGTACACGGCGTTCTCCACCTCTTCGGGTACGATGATGAGACAGAGGCCGGAGGGGCCGAAATGCGCGAGCGCGAGAGCACAATCCTGGGCAGGGTGGAAGATGGAAAAGCAACTTGAGGAAACTGAAGAACCTGAGATCCATGACTACGAGAAGTTGAAGCCCCCGGTCCGTCCGAAGTCGGCGATGGAGAGCTTCAAGTATGCGATAGACGGCATACTTGACGTATTCCGCACGCAGAAGCACATGCGGTTCCACTTCGTCACCATGGTGCTCGTGCTTCTCGTCGCCCTTCTCTACGATCTAAGCAAGCGGGACATTCTGATCATAATGTTCGTCGTCTCGCTGGTGCTGATCGCGGAGATGTTCAATACTGCTATCGAGGCTGTGGTGGACATGGTGACGCAAACGTACCATCCGCTGGCCAAGTTTGCAAAAGACGCGGCTGCCGGTGCGGTACTAATTGCTACGGTGACGGCGATCCTGGTGGGCATAATGCTGTCTATTGGGGGCGACACCAGCCTGGGATCGTTTGCCGGGGTACGTCCAGAGGATCCGGACATTTGGATGAAGGTCATGGTGACGGGCGTAGTCCTGCTCGTGGCAGTCACGATAGTGAAAGTCCTCGGCACTCGCGGCAGGCTGCTGAAGGGCGGCATCGTGAGCGGCCATGCGGCGGCAGGTTTCTTCCTGGCTGCCACCATCCTGTTTGTTTCCAGAAACGGCATCGCGTTTATCGTCGGTATTCTGATGGCTCTTCTCATCGCCCAGAGCCGTGTGCAGGCAAAGATACATTCCATACAAGAGGTGATTACGGGAGCGCTGCTGGCGATGCTGCTGACTGCCGCCGTGTACTGGTTCCCTGGTCTCTGGGATACGTTGGCACGTCTCCTACCCGTGCACTTGGGGGTGTTTTGATTATTGGATACTGAGAGTGACCCAAACAGTTTGCTGCAAATCGTGTCTGTCGGGATACCCTGGAGCTTATTGCTTATAGGCGTGCTGATACTGTTGAATGCTTTCTTCGCCATGGCGGAGATCGCGCTCGTATCGGTGCGGAAGACGAGAATAAGGCAATTGGTTGAGGAAGGCGTGCCCCGCGCGAGGACCGTCCAGAGGCTGCTTGAGGATCCTACGAGGTTCCTGGCGACGGTTCAAATAGGTGTGACACTGGTCGGTTTCTTCGCATCCGCTGCAGGCGCAGTGACGCTGGGGAAGCCCCTCGGCGATCTGTTCCAGCGAATACCTATCGGCATCATCGCGGGGAATGCCGGCATAATCGCGGTCGTCGCGGTCACGCTGGTCATCGGCTTCCTGAGCTTGGTGATCGGCGAGATTTCCCCTAAGAGCTTGGCCTTGCAACACGCAGAGCGGATCGCTTTGTGGTCCGCAGGCCCGCTGATGTTCCTCTCATATGTTACCTCGCCTTTCGTGAAGCTCATAACGTGGACGAGCAACGCTCTGGTCAGGCCGTTCGGCGGCACTGCCAGCTTCGCGCCGCCGATCCTTACGGAAGAGGAATTGAAGATGCTTGTGGAAGCCGGCGAGGAAGAGGGCGTCCTCGAAGAAGAGGAGAAGGAGATGATCCACTCCATCTTCGAGTTCACGGACACTGTTGTCAGAAAGGTTATGGTTCCCCGCACTGACATAAGGGCCGTGGAGGTCAACTCCAACATTGATGAGCTTCTGGACGTCATCATGAAGGCCGGACATTCGAGGATTCCGGTCTATGAAGAGAGCATTGACAACATCGCGGGCGTTGTCCATGCGAAGGATCTCCTCCGGGCTCTTCACGAGAACGGCCGGGAGGTGACCATACGCGAGCTGATGCGGCCTCCATACGTCATCCCCGAAAACAAGAAGGTGGATGAGCTGCTTGCGGAGTTCAAGCGGAGCAAGGTCCAGATGGCAATTGTGGTGGACGAGTACGGCGGGACAGCCGGCCTGGTAACCATCGAAGACCTGCTGGAGGAGATCGTCGGGGACATCATGGACGAGTACGACGTCGAGGGGCCGCTGGTCGAGATCATAGACGAGAACACCATGGTTGTGGACGCCCGCACGCCCATAGATGAGATAAACGAGCAGATGGACCTGACTCTCCCGGAGGAGGAGTTCGACACCATCGGCGGCCTTGTGTTCGGGCTTCTAGGGAGGCAGCCTGAGCAGGGCGAGACGATCGAGTACGGCGTTCTGGATCTCGTGGTGGAAAAGACCGATGGCCGCCGCATCGAGAAGGTCAAGATCATAAAGAGGGAGGAGCGCACGCTCCTGGAAAAAGCAGAGACCGAGGTCGAGGAATAACCTACGCTCCGCAATGGCCTGTGGTTAAGAGGCCGGTCTGATGACACATCAGGCCGGCCTTCCGTGTTCAGTGGGATTACTGGATTGCAGACAGGGAGGCTGTAAGGCAAGCAGGCTAAAACCTCGGAGACTGAACCCTGGATCCCTGGATCCCAAACCCACAATCCGAAATCCCCGATAGACTCACTCTGCTTCCGGGTACGACCCCAGCACGGTCACGAATAGAGTGTGCTCCTTCAGGGCAGCCAGCGCCTTCTGTATCGGCTGGTCCTTCGCATGGCCCTGGCAGTCGATGAAGAAGACATACTCCCAGGGGGTGAGCTTCGTCGGCCGTGATTCGATCATTGCCAGGTTGATGTCGTACTTCTCGAATACGCTCAATGCCTTGTAAAGCGCTCCGGCCTTGTGGGGGACTGAGAACATGACCGAGGTCTTGTCTTTCCCGCTTGGAGTCGGCTCCGTATACCCGACCACAAGGAAGCGAGTCCGGTTCTGAGGGTTATCCTCAATGTGCTCCGCCAGGATGTCCAAGGCGTAAATTTCGGCGGCCAGGGCAGTGGCGATGGCGGCGGATGTCGGCTCCTGCGTGCAGAGCTGAGCCCCCTTAGCAGTCGTTGAGACATCAACGATCTCCACGTTTGGGAGGTTGGTGCGGAGCCAGTTCCGGCACTGCGCGGCCGCCGTCGGGATGGAGTACACACGCTTGATCTCAGCCAGCGTTGCCGCCTGCGAGAGCAGGTTGTGCGTGATCGGCAGATAGATTTCCGAGCAGATTCTCAGATTCGAGGCAAGAAAGGTGTCCAGGGTGTGGTTTATCACGCCCTCGGTCGAGTTTTCAATAGGTACGACGCCGTAATTGGCGCGTTCCCTCTCTACCTCGCTGAAGACATCCGGGATTGTGTCCACAGGGATGAAGTTGCAGGACGAGCCGAACTTCCGTATGCTCGCCATGTGGGTATTCGTGGCCGGCGGGCCCCAGTAAGCGATCGTGATCGGCTCCTCGAGCGCGCGCGAGGCGGAGATAATCTCGCGATAGATCGCACGCACGGAAGTGTCCGAGAGAGGCCCTTTGTTTGCATCTGCCAGCCTGCCCAGGACTTGGCTTTCCCGCTCCGGCACAAAGAACGTCTTTTTCGTTCTCTGCTTCTGCATGCCGATCTCGCGCGCGATCCCGGCCCGCTTGTTCAGAAGCTCCAGGACCTCCCGGTCAATCTGATCAATCTCTTCTCTCAGCTTATGGATGTCCATCGGTCACCCCGCCTAAGGATCAGGACTGAATTCGACGCCCATTGTCTGCGTTCCTCCATCATAACACAAAACCAGGATTCCGACACGCGTACAGTAGGCGGCATGTGCCCTTCAGCGCTATGTTGGGCCTTGGGCGAGCTATTGCCTCCTATGAAAACCGGAGACGCCTTGGCTGCGTGAGCAAGATTTGCTGTCCCTGGAGGTCGAACCCCGTAGTTCTTCTTGATTTTCTGAAATAGCCCTCCATCTTTTCCGATCTGGGACGATAATTAAATACGGGGTAACGAAGACGGAGGGGCAGACCTGCTTCTGGGCTTTCTTCGTGACAATCCTACTCTTCGCGGACGCACCGATATGCCGCGGCCCGTCACGTTCTTGCTCCTCACTCGACAATCCCGAAGTCTAGTTGGCTCACAAAGGAGGCAATCCAGTGGTATTCTCGCGCCTGCTTGCGAACGAGGGCATAGTAGGGGTTGATATCGGCACTAGCAGTATCAAGATCGCACATGCCGAGGCGTCGAGGCAGGGATTTGTGGTACCTCATGTCACCATATGTCCGACGCCTCCCGATTCCGTCAGGGAAGGGACTGTAACCGACATACCTGGGGTGGCAGGAGCGGTCCAGTTCGCTATGCGTTCCGCGGGTATCAAAGCCTCAAGTGGAATAGTAGCCATCGCTGGTCCGGGGGTACTTGTGCGGCATGTCCAGCTTCCCAGGATGGCCGAACAGGTTCTCCGCAAGTCCATACATTTTGAGGCCGGCAAGTTCATCTCAACGTCCATGGAAGACAGCGTCGTGGAGTTTGAGATTCTCGGGGACGGCGAAGAGGCGGGCCAGATGAAGGTAATGCTCGTGGCCGCTCCCAAGGCCATGGTCGAGAGTAGGGTTGGCGTACTGGAGCAGGCTGGTCTAGAGCCTCTTGCGGTGGATGTGGAAGCTTTTGCTACGTTCAGGGCTTTGCTGGAGTACAATCCAGACCGAAGTTTTCTGGACAGCACGGTTGCCCTGCTGGACATGGGTGCGAGCCATACGGAGATCAATCTTGTATGCAAAGGCAATCTCGCGCTGACCCGAACAGTGCCAATCGCCGGGGCCAGCCTTACCAACGCTATCAAGAGCGCGGAAAACTGCACGGAGGACGAGGCGGAGCAGCGGAAGCATGGCTTCGATCTCAGTGAACTTGTGGACGTGCCGGCAGGCTCTACGGGTGACCCGGGCCTGAAGACGGTTCAATCGCTTGTGGACGAGATGCTGCGAGAGGTTCGGCGTTCTGTGAACTACTTACAGTCGCAGCTTCCCGATGGGGCTGCGGACGCGACTGTAGATAGGATCATCCTGACTGGCGGGGCGGCGAGGCTAGGGGGCGTGGCGGCCTATACGAGCAATCGGCTGAATATCGGCGTCAGCGTGGGAAATCCGGCGCTCGGTGATCTAATCCAGTTGTCGCCCGAGGCCGGACTCAATGAGGAGGACATCCCGCTTCTTGCGGTGGCATTTGGTTTGGCCGTGAAGGAGATGCGCGCGCAGGCGCAGATGCTTGCAGCCGCCTGATTTACAGGCCTTGCTTGAGCGACGGACATACGAAAAGGAAGGAAGAACGATGCCATCAATCAACATGATCGCAATCCGCGGGGCCGAGAGGAAAAAGCTTGAGAAGCTCATATGCGTCACGCTTCTCGTGATCATCAGTGAGCTGGTGGTCATCCTTTTCCTATTGGGCTTTATGACAACTCGAGGGTTCAGCGCGGCGCGGCAAATGGAGTCCCTAGACCGAAAGCTGGTCAAGATCCAGCCCACTGTGGACAAGATACGTCAGTGTGAGGGCGAGATCGCGAAATTGCAGCCGCGGCTAATCTTACTCGCTGATTCCAGGGAGCAGACGCTGGTATGGTATAGCGTCCTCCAGGATCTGGCTCGAAGCATGCCGGCCAATACCTGGCTCAACTCGGTAACGACAACCCGGGCTGCGGTTACAGGTCCAGGTCCTTCGAACAACCAGCCTGCACCGCCAGCGACGGTCAATGTGCGCGGCATATCCACGAGCCAGGCGCTCATTGGAGAAACCATGTTGAGGCTGAACCAGTTCCCCGAGTTTCAACGTGTAGACTTGAGCTATACGCAGAACAGCGAGGGCAGGGCGGTTGACTGCGTAGAATTCCAGCTAGCCGCCCTAATGAAGTCAAACGAACCGGAGAAAGGGGGCGCGATAGGTAATGCCACGAATTAAGCCTTCCAAAAAGGCGCTGATCTGTCTGGTCGCACTGGCGTTAGTCCTGCTCGTCGTGTGCAGCTTCACCTATCACAAGGGATCTTCCAGGGTTCATGCCTTGACGATCAAGATCGAGGAGAAGCAGAAGAGACTCAGCGATAGTGAGCAGGTAGCGAGACGACTGTGCGCGGTCGAGCAGGCCTATGTTGATGCGCAGACTACGCTCAGCGCTCTGGAGCAAGGGGTGTCTACGAAGGCGTATGTTCCAACCCTGCTGCGGCAGGTCGAGGAACTGGGCAAGAAGGTCAACTTGCGCGTGGTCGGTGTGCGGCCCAGGCCCGTGGAGCAGACCGCTGTGCGGACTGCTAGCCCCAAGGAGGCCCGGAAAGCACCCCCGCCTAAGAAACCCGAGCCATACGACAAACTGGACTTAGACATGGAGATCAACGGCAAGTATTGGGATGTTGTCCGGTTTCTGCAGGACATCACTTGCTTCCCAAAGATCATTACAGTCAACGATGTGCAGATAAGCACGGTGGGGCAGCCCACTGATAACACTCCGCCAATGTTGGCTGTGCGGCTCAGCACCACCGCGTTTATCCTGAAGGGCGGAGCGCTGGGGGCGCCCCGGAACACGGAGCCGGCCCCGGCGGCCAGAGCTGGCAGAGGTGAGATATGAGACTTGATGAGAACCAGAGGGTGCAGTTCATAATCCTGTGCTGCTTGATAGCCGTTGTCGCGGCAGTCGGGATCTACAGGGTGGTCGGTAAGAGCACCCGAGCCGGGCGCAGCGCAGTTCGGCAGTCACAGGTGCAGCAGGAAGCTTCAGCATCCAGCCGGGCTGGAGAAGCGGCTCAAGTTGATAGTCGGCCGCTGAGGCCCGTTGGCGGGGAACTTAAGGCGAGAGATCCATTTACGCCGCAGGTGGGCCCTAAGGTGGCGAGTTCGCAGTCGTCGAGCAGAGCGACCTCATCGCTAGGTCCTATTGTAGGTTCAGGGCCGCTTCCGCCGATTGTGGGAATGGCCCCGTTGACGATGGAGGCTATCAAGGTGAACAATCTGTCCCCTCCAGCCGAGCAGCCATCTTCGCAGTTGCGGCTCACAGGTGTCATCGAGGGAGACACGAAAGTCGCTATCATCCGAGGGGGTGAGAATACACGCTATATCGTTCGTGAGGGCCAGATGATTGATGGAAAGTACATGGTTGAGTCCATATCGCGAGTTGGTGTTCGGCTCAGATACAACAACAAGAGCCTTATTCTACGGTTGGGAGTCAATACAACGACCTGAGCAGCGTCTGAGTCAGGGGCTGCTTCATCACAAAGAGAATTGGTCGAAGCTAGGAGGTAGCAATGCGATTCAAAGTGGGGCACGGGCATAGATTTGCCACAGATTGTAGTAAAACAGGCGCCGGCTGGGCGTCCTTATCGTGGAGGCTCTGGGTGGTGGTTGCTGTAGCCGTGGTCACGGTGGTAAGCGTTTCAGCGGTTCCATCGTACGCAGGGCGCCAGTCCATCCAGAAAGTGGATATTGTCAATCGGGCCGATTCGGTGCAGATCACGGTTGCGAGCAGCGGGCCGCTCTCCATACGTGATGGCAGAATCGGGGCGCGCTTCATACTGTTTGAGCTTCGCGGTCATCTGGACCGGACGCAGAAGAAGCGGGTCAGTATCAACAGCGGCGGCATAAAGATGGTTAGGTGCTGCTGGTATAGGAGTTCGCCTCCGATAGCGCGAATTGCCGTCGCTACGGCCGGCGTCAGACGATATTCCATGCGGTTTGAAAATGGCAAGCGCCTGACAACTATCACGGTGCAGAAGGCGGGGGCGGTCGCTCCCCGTGTTGTCACAGTTGTCAAGAGCGCCAAGACCGCTTTGAAGCCTACAGAGCTGAGCGCGGGATCAGGGCCGATTTCGACGATCAGTGCACCGGACGTGTCGGTGCAGCCGGTGATGGTTGCTGCGGCGAGACCGGTCAGAGCTTCTGGGCCAGGCTCGGTTGAGCTTGAACCCGCGCTCCAAGTCGAAAGCAAGCCGGTCATGGTTGCCAGCGCGGGGCCGGTGGTGGTTCGGAGCACTCCGGCCGCAAGTTCCGCTCCGAAAGCGGCGCCCAAGACCATATCTCTGGACTTCGTAGCAAGTGACCTCCATGACGTATTGAAGGCCCTTGCTGTCCAGAGCGGTGACAACGTGGTGGCAAGCCCGGATGTGAAGGGCAACGTCACCGTTTCACTCAACGACGTTACGGTCGCAGAGGCGCTGAAACTGGTGACCAATCTGAGCGGATACAAGTTCGCGTACGTGGATGGATCCTACGCCGTGGGCACTGCTGACAACCTCAAGTCTCTGGCTGCGGGGGGCGTCCAGGCTGACCGGAAAGTCACGGAAGTAGCCCTTGTCCAGTATGCGGACCCGGTGGTTCTAGGGAAGTTGCTGGAGAAAGAATTCGGAATGGTGCAGGTATCGTCGGGCAGCGAGGCCAAGGAGAAGGAGTCCGGCCCGACGGGTGCGGCGTTCCTCGTACTCTCCGGCTGTGCGGCCGACGTGGAGGCTGCAAAGGCAATGGTGTCCGCCATTGAGGAATCAGTCCGCGCCGCCGCTGCATCCTCTGCCATGGAGGCATATGAGGTCAAGTACGCGGCCATAAATGAGCTTCCGGCTCTGCTGATGGGATGTATTCCAGGCCTGAGGGTTTCCATTGGGCCGGATCAGGGCTTCAGGTTGGAGTGTTCGGGGGCGGTCTCGATAGAGGTTGGTGGCACCCCGGTCGGCGCCCAGGGACTAGGGGAAGCTCAGAAGGCGCCGCCGAGAGTGCTGATCCTCCAAGGGGCTCAGGAAGCGATTGCCAAAGCCAAGGAGTTCCTTGCAGAGGTTGACGTGCCTCAACAGCAGATCGTGATCGAGGCCAGGGTAGTGGACATCACCGACTCTGGAGCTAAGGACCTCGGTATTGACTGGGGAGGCGAGTTCGGCACCCTGAGCGACGTGCGATTGACCGAAACGCGGAGCACTGCCGATGACGCTATCAAGATTCACCACATCGCGCGAAGCGGACTTAATATATCCGGCCAGCTGAAGGCCATAGTCTCGTCCGGGAAGGGCAAAGTACTGGCCAGCCCGAACGTAATGACCCTCGACGGCAAGCCGGCAAGCATATTCATAGGTGATGAGGTCAAGTACGTCACCCGCGTTGATGAGACTGAGAGCGGCATTACCGTGACGACTGAGACCGCCAGAGTCGGTGTGCAACTGCACTGTATCAGCAGGATCAGCTCGGATGGCTATATCACCATGGATCTGCATCCCGAGGTCAGCGTCATCACCGGTTGGAAGGAGCTGCCCAGGGTTGAATTGGCTCTGCCGGAGATTTCCAGGCGCTATGTAGATAGCACCGTCCGTGTGAAGGATGGTGAGACCATCGTCATCGGCGGTTTGATCAAGAATGAGGAGATCAGGAAGATGTCAGGGATTCCGCTCCTCAAAGATCTACCTATCATCGGGGGACTGTTCAGGTATGACAGCAAGAGCAAGAACTACTCGGAAGTGATGATGTTCATCACCCCGAAGATTCTTCCACCAACGTAGCACTGTGGCTGTATACAGACAGCGGTGATGCGAGGTACACCTCCGATCTTCGAGTGAACATAGCATAGGCGCGGGCCCATCGCGGCAGACATCGAGGTGGGCCCGCCGACATCTCACAACGGAGCCGTAGAGATATCGTATGCAGAAGAAATCCATCGGCGAGATTCTCGTAAGCGCCGGACTTATCACCGATGAGCAGCTCAGCCAGGCCGTTGAGAAAGGACGGCAGCTGGGCGTTGGCCAGAAAATCGGTGACGTCCTGGTCAGCATGGGCTTGATCACTGAGCGTGATAAAGCCAGATGCTTGGGAACACAGTGGGGCGTTCCATACGTTGACTTGACGGATTACACGATCGAGGGCGAAGCGGTCAAGTGTATCTCGCAGGACGTTGCGCGTCGGTACAAAGTAATCCCCATCGCCAAGAGTGATCACAAGTTGACATTGGCGATGAAGAATCCTCTTGATGTTTTCGCTTTGGATGAGGTGCGCCTGATTACCGGCGCTGAGATCGAACCGGTGATCGCAACCGAAGAGGATATAGTTTCGGCTGTCTCAGAGCACTATGCCAGCGGCGCATCTACCGCCGAAGCTGTCAGCGAGCTGATGGATGATTTCCAGACCTCTGAGATAGCTGTTGCGGAGGGGGAGAAGCCTGACGATGAGGTAAGCACAGAGGAGCTCAGGGAGCTTAGTGAAGAAGCGCCGGTAGTGCGCCTGGCGAACCTCATCATCACACGAGGGATACAAGACAGGTGCAGCGACATTCACTTGGAGCCCGGGAAGACCTCGCTTCGGGTGCGCTATCGGATAGACGGCATAATGCACGATGGATTGATCGTGCCGAAAAAGGTGCAGGCATCCCTGATATCCCGAATCAAGATCATGGCGGATATGGACATCGCTGAGAAGCGGGCGCCTCAGGATGGCCGCATCAGCGGTACTGTGGACGGCAAGCAGTACGACTTCCGCATTTCGACATTGCCAAACATCCACGGCGAAAAGGTCGTAATGCGAGTCCTCGACAAGAACTCCGTCATGATCGGCTTGAGCAAACTGGGCTTCCTGCCCCAGACCCTGGAGATGTTTGAATCTATCATCAGCCGAACATACGGGATTATCCTGGTTACCGGTCCGACGGGCAGCGGGAAGTCCACGACTCTTTACTCTGTGCTCAGCAAGCTGAACTCAGGCGAGAAGAATATCCTGACGATTGAGGACCCGGTGGAGTACGAGCTGGCCGGCATCACCCAGAGCCAGGTCAATCCCAGGGCTGGCCTTACATTTGCATCCGGCCTGCGAACGATGTTGCGGCAGGACCCGGACATCATCATGGTGGGTGAGATTCGCGACCAAGAGACTGCAATGATCGCTGTCGAAGCAGCTCTGACCGGCCATCTGGTCCTTGCTACTCTGCACACGAACGATGCGCCTGGTTCGATAACCAGGTTGGTTGATATGGGGGTCGAGCCTTTTCTGATTGCGTCGGCGGTGGTCGGCGTCTTGGCGCAGAGGCTCCTAAGGCTGATCTGTGTGAAGTGCAAGGAGACCTACATGCCGCCGAGGGATGCTATCAAGCGCTTGGGCATGAACATAGACGAAGGCGCCGAAGTTACCTTCAGCCGAGGCCGAGGCTGCGAGCAGTGCAAAGGCACCGGCTACAGGGGCCGAATCGGGATTTACGAGCTAATGCCCATAACGGACAAGATACGCGACCTGATACTGGCAAAGGCGTCCTCCTATTCGATAAAGGAAGCGGCTATGGAAGCCGGGATGAAGATGCTTCGAGACGATGCGCTGGAGAAGATTCTTCTTGGCTTGACCAGTCTTGAGGAATCTCTAAGGGTTATCTACGCCGGCTAAGTGCGGAGCGTTCCGACCCTGACGCAACGCGTGAAGGAGCAAGGAATTGCAAGACCTAGATCTGCTTGGATACGATGAGAAGCCTTCAGCTCCTGCTGGTGCGAAGTCTGTCGCAGATGTACACCTGGATACTTTGCTCAGGTTGGTTGCAGAGCATGGGGCTTCGGACCTTCACTTGACAGTCAACCTGCCACCGATGATGAGGGTTGACGGGCGGCTTGTGCAGACTGACTACCAGCACCTGAGCCCCAGAGACACGCAGCGGCTGATCTATGACATACTTACTAATGAACAGATCCAGTGGTTCGAGAAGACGAGAGAGCTCGATTTCTCCTATGGCATTAAGGATGTCGGCAGGTTTAGGGTGAACGTCTACCGCCAGCGCGGCTGTGTCGGCGGGGCGATGCGCGCAATTCCGAGCAAGATACCATCTATGGAAGAGCTCGGACTTCCACCATTGCTCAAGGATCTGTCTAGGAAGAACAGCGGTCTCATTCTTGTTACCGGTCCGACCGGCTGTGGCAAGTCTACGACGATTGCTACCATGATTGACTGCATAAACCACGAGCGCGAATGCCATATTATGACCCTTGAGGACCCGATCGAGTATCTCCACAGGCACAACAAGAGCATGGTCAACCAGCGAGAGTTGAACACGGACACCGATTCCTTCGAGAATGCGCTCAGGGCCGTGCTTAGGGAGGACCCGGACGTGATACTGCTTGGAGAGATGCGCGATTTGGAGACGATAGCGACCGCGCTGACTTTGGCTGAAACCGGTCACCTGGTTTTCGGCACCTTGCACACGAGGAACGCGCCGCAGACGATGGACCGAGTAGTGGACGTGTTCCCTCCGCACCAGCAGGATCAGATAAAGACTCAGCTATCCAATACGCTGGAGGCGGTCATTGCTCAGCAGTTGATTCCCAAGATCGGCGGCGGCCGGTTTGCTGCTGTCGAGATAATGATAGCCACGTCCGCTGTCCGAAACCTGATTCGAGAGGGCAAGAGCCATCAGATATACTCGACTATCGAAACAGGTGGACAGCAGGGCATGCGCTCGATGGACAAGATACTCTCGGAAGCGCACAAGCAAGGGATTGTCAGTTACGAGAATGCCATAAGTTGCACGATTGACAGAGAGAACTTCTTACGCTTGCTGAAGGATTACTAGCCAAGGTAATACTGGAGGGTTGAATCACCATGTCAAGATTTGCATATACAGCAGTAGACGCCTCGGGAAAGAGTGTTAAGGGCAGCTTAGATGCCGACAACCAGCAGCTCGTTTTGTCGAAGCTGCAGGAACAGGGGTACCACGTCACGAACCTCGCTGAGCGCCGGAAACCGAGTTTTTCAGTCGGCGGCATGTCCAGGTTCAAGAAGCTGAGGCTCCAGTCACTGGTGGTCTTCAGCAGGCAGTTTGCGACGATGATAAACGCAGGCGTCAGCATTATCAAGTGTCTCGACATATTGGAGAACCAGACGAAAGACGGTGTATTGAAACCGGTCCTCGGGCAGGCCATGCGCGACGTTAAGAGCGGCCTGAGCCTTACCGATGCATTCTCGAAGCATACCAATGTGTTCTCCAAACTGTACATCAACATGATAAGAGCAGCCGAGCTGGGCGGTATTCTGGACGAAATCCTGGACAGAATATCGGGCTTTCTTGAGAGCGAGATGGAGATTCGCTCGAAAATCAAGTCGGCAATGATGTATCCCATCATAGTGCTGATCTTTTCGTGTGGTATGATCTGCGCTCTGTTTGCCTTTGTGCTGCCGAAGTTCAAGGAGATCTTCATTAGCATGGACGTGCAGATGCCGATCTACACTCGTCTGCTGTTCGATGGCAGCTCGCTGTTCAAGTCGTTCTGGTACATTCCGCTGGGTGCTATAGTCGGCGCGATATTCTCCATTCGCTATGCCGGTTCGAAGCCCGCGGGTAGATACTATATTGACAACTTCAAGCTGAGAGTGCCCGTGGTCGGCGACATTGTCCAGAAGATGGCGATCTCAAGGTTCGCACGGACGTTTGGTACGCTTGTCAGCAGCGGCGTGCCCATGATGCGTGCTCTGGAGATTGTGGGCGAAACCTCCGGAAACTCTGTAATAGCGAAGGCCGTGGAAACCGCCAGACAGAGCGTGCGCGAAGGACAGAAGATCAGCGCGCCGTTGGAAGGCACCGGCCTGTTCCCGGCTATGGTCATTCACATGATTGACGTCGGTGAGGAGACCGGGCGGCTCAGCGAAATGCTGATCAAGGTTTCAGAGTTCTACGAGAGAGAAGTAGAATCGGCCGTGAAGGGCCTTACATCGTTGATTGAGCCGGCGCTCATCGTCTTCATGGGCGGTATGGTCGGATTCATCGCCATATCCGTTATGGGGCCGATCTTCAAACTGGTTAGCTCGATCGGGTAAGCCCAGCCCCGGCAATCCCTGGGTTCAGAGCGGAGACTTGATGAAAACTGAGCTGGAAGCGAAACTGACTGAGGAACAGGTACACGGTTTGCTCGTGGGTTACCTGTCCACCAGAGACATACAGGTGAGGGACAAGGTTGTCCTTCAGTATAAGCCTCTCGTTGAGAGCATTGCCCGCAGGTTTGTAGGTTCGGGCGAACCTCTCGAGGACCTGGTACAGGAGGGCTATATCGGCCTGATCACGGCTACCGATCTGTACGATGCGGCCAAGGGGGTTAAGTTCTCCACATACGCCACGCATTTCATCATAGGCCAGATCAAGCACGCGCTCAGAGACAGGGGCAAGATAATCAAGGAGCCCGCCTGGCTCCAGGAACTCAACCACAGGATGGCCAGAGTCACCGAGTCGCTCAGTCATGATTTCGGCAGGCAGCCTACTAATGAGGAGATCGGCAGAGTCATGCATCTGCCCGAGGACACGGTTGCCGAGATCCTGACCACCAGAGAGATTTTCAAGGTGGCATCGCTGGACTGCGACCAGGAGGAGACCTCCGGCGTCAGGGTAGATCTCGAAAAGGTAAAGGATGACAAGTACACTACTTTCCAACTGCCCGTTGAGGACAAGATAGTCCTGGAAATGGCGATGAACAAGCTCAAGCTCATCGAGCAAAAGGTCATCCAGGAGTTCTACTTCAATGGGCTGAACCAGACAGAGATTGCGAAGAGGCTTGGCATATCCTGCAATTACGTGTCCCACATATTGAGGAGCGGTACGAGGAAGCTGCGCCGCATCCTGACGACGGAGGAGATACGGGAGGTGCAGATGCAGCTTCAACTAGCGAGCAGGCGACCCGAGGGTAGAAGCGCCGACATGGAGGATTCTGTGATTGACAACTTGACTGGACTGTATACCGCCAGGTATCTGGAGGGCCGCCTGGCGGAGGAATTAACTCGAGCCGCTAGGGGCAAAGGTGAAGTGGCGTTTGCCATTGTCGCGATTGATGGACTGGACGAGCTTGGTGCAAGGTGCGGCGCAATGCAGCGGGATGATGCGCTCTGCAGTCTGGCAGAGCTCGTGAAGCGCACCGTGCGAAGATGTGACATCGCGGGCCGACTAGGTGATCGGGAATTCGGCTTGGTTCTCTCGCATGCCAATGGAAAGACGGATTTGATCTGCGATCGGGTGCGTAACGCAATAGGCAAGGCTGCTTCCACCATATCCGGCCCAGGATCCGCGACGATTCTGAAAGCGCGGGTCGGGTACGCGATTTACCCGCTCGACGGCATGAACGCTGCGGAATTGATCAATGCGGCCCGGACAGCCTTGGACAGGCCATGGCAGAAGAGGGCTGCAAAGGCGGCCTGACGCAATCCGGGACGCGGACACATAACCAGGTTTTGAACGGGGAGCGCAGAGCGATGCTGCCCGGCATCGGTAGGCGCTCCCTTTCCCTTTTTGACGCGGCGTCCTTGTCTAGACTTCTTCCCACAGCTTCTCCAGCTTGCTCTTGCTCATCAAGAGGTAGTCGCGGTCTTCAGCGAATACCTCGAGCGTGATCGTGCCGTCGTACCCGATGCGCTTCAAGATATGCACAATCCACTTCCAGTCTATCTTTCCGGCTCCCAAAGGCAGGTGCAGGTCCAGGCCGCCGCCGTTGTTGTCCGAAAAATGCACGTGCTCGATACGACTGGCAAACAGGGATGCGAGTTCCACCGTCAGATTGTGTTCCGTCTCCAGATTTGCATGTCCCACATCCAGAAGAAACCCCAGTTCCGGCACGGCGGCGAAAACCAATGAGAGATCACGAGGTGTGTTGAAGTGAGGCGGTAGGTTCTCCAGCGTCAGTTTGAGATTCAGTTCCTTCGCCCGCTGGAGGAGCCGCTGGAAGGCTGCTATGTTTGTTTCCCTGATCCACCGCGTCTCGTGGAGCGGCACCCGAACGAAGGGATGCACGTTGACCTTCCCGGCGCCCAGAAGCGAGAAGATGCGAAGGTCGCGCTCGATCTCAGCCAAGGCGCACTCGCGGATTTCGGGGATCGGAGAGGCGATGGGCAGATAATACGCTGTGTGCCCTACGATTCCCAGCCCTGTTCGGTTGAGCGCGTCTTTCACCTTATCCACAGGCAAGGCGGCGGAGTAGGCCAGCTCTGGTTCCAGCGTCAGGTCAATGAAGTCGAAGCCATATTCGGCGTACATTTCTATCTCGTGCAGCACATCGAGCATCGGGTTGTTCATCGCGCCGATCAGCATGTGTTCACCTTCTACGCTGCTGCCGGACGGCTGTGTATCCACGGGTCGAGGATGGCCTCCCGTGGGGGCTCGTCGGACACAATGGGCGTCCTCATCTTTCTATCCAGAAGCTCGTCCCTGATCTCTCCGGGTATGCAGCGCTTCTCGCCCGGGTAAGTCCAATCGAAGAGTACGATGAATGACAGCAGAACGGACCAATGTTCGTCTAGCTTCTTGACCAGGTGCTGCCAGTCGAGCGTCTTAGGGCACGCGCGCACGAGATCAAAGACATCAGGCCAGTCGCAGCGATGCCGGTTCATGGTGAATATCTTCGCCCAAATGAGCTCATCCGGCGGCATGAACCTGACCGGCACATCCAGGAAGGCGCCGTCTTGGCCTCGTGCGTAGAAGCTCTCGTCAACGGGCGACAGATGGTTCGGCGGCTGCCAGATCACATCTATGAACACGCGGTTCTTTGTGGCGTGGTAGATCCATTCTCTGTCACCCGCTGCCATCTCGCCGTAATCGCGGAATCTCGCTCTGGATAGTGCATCAATCGCCGTGCGCACGTTCTGGCGCTCTATGTAGACGTCCAGATCGTGCGTGTCGCGCCATATCCCGGTGTAGTAGTGAAGGGCAAAAGCGCCGCCGACCACGTAGGGAACATGGGATTCATTCAGCGCCCACAGCGCCTGGCGGAAAGTCCTGCTGATCCTTTCAGGGAGTGCGATCGGCATGCCAACGACCTCCGGCACGGTGCTGAGTCTAGTTACCCGTGGTGCCTGCGTGCCAAACACGCGGGACGGCTCTCCGCCCGTCGGTCATTGCCTGGAGGAATTCCGCAAGGCGCAAGGGAAAGCTAGTCGCGGTGCAAAACGCATACTACGGTTGGCTGTAATGGGGAAGTTTGAGGGTCTGGGGATGAATTCTCGTGAGCGGTTCCTTAAGGTCTGTAACTTCGAGCAGGTGGACCATCCACCGAGGTGGGATTGCCTGGGATTCTGGAGTGCGACAGTCGAACGCTGGTGGAACGAGGGCCTGCCTCGCGGCGTGCCGCCTGAGCAGTATTTTGAGATGGACCGGCGGGAGAATGTTCCCGTCAACTCAGGTTCTACGTCTTGTGGCTACAGCCCTGCTTTTGAACGTCAGGTGCTTGAGGAGGATGAGCGCACCATCACGTACAGGGATGGCGATGGGATTATCAAACGCGAGCGGAAGGATGGCGCGGAGTTCTCGATGCCACAGTTCCTGACGTTCCCCGTATCGAATCGGCAGGACTGGGAGGAGATCAAATGGCGGCTCGATCCGGCAAGCCCGGAGCGATACCCGGACTGGGAGGAGGTTCGGAATCGCTATGCGGATCGGGATTTTCCGTTGGATGTGGTCATCTGCGGCGCATACGGCCTGCCGCGGAACCTCTTGGGCGAGGAGCACCTTGCTTATATGTATTACGACGATCCGGGCCTGATCCATGACATAGCGGAGCACTGGGTCGAGTTCTACAAAGGGATCTTCGACCGCACGCTGCTGAACCAGGATGTAGACTGCGTGTTAATCTGGGAGGACATGGCCTTCAAGAGCGGGCCGCTGATCGGCCCCAAGCTGTTCGAGGAGTTCATGCTTCCCTACTACAAGGAGGTCATCTCCCGTATCCGCTCCTACGGCGTCCAGCACGTAATGGTGGATTCGGACGGCAACAACTGGCAGCTTCTCGATCTGTTTGTGGAAGCCGGCGTAAATGTCTTCCTGCCGCTCGAAATTGCGGCTGGCATGGAGCCCGTTGAGATTCGGGAGAAATACGGGCGCAAGCTCGTCCTATGGGGCGGGATTGATAAGCGGGTGCTCTCGAAGGACAAGGCGGCAATCGAACATGAGCTGATGCGCAAGGTTCCTCAGCTAATTGACTACGGCGGCTATATCCCCGGAATAGACCACACCGTCCCGCCCGACGTGCCGTTCGAGAACTACAAATTCTACACCGAGCTGCTGCGTGAGCTGACGGCGAGGTGATTTGGCGCATGCGTATTGACCTAACCCCCTCTGACCCCCTTCCCGACACGGGAAGGGGGATGATATGTCCCCTCTCCCTGCGGGAGAGGGGCTTGGGGTGGGGTTTGGGAGTTAGTGGCCCTCTGCCAGAGGCAAGGGCAGAATAGCTGATCGGCAGCGTGGGAGGCCCGGAACCTGAAACTTGAAACCTGAAACCTGGAACTTGTAACCCAGATGGCTTACTCGTTACTTATCACTCCTCACGGTTTCTGCTGCTGGACGATCTTGACTATTTCCGAAATGAACCGCCCGATATGGGGCAGTACTTCCAGCCGGCTGAGGGTGTAGAGTAGGAGCGCCAGCACCAGCGTGGCGCCGATTGCCGCTCCCAGGCCGTTCAGAATCCCGCTGAAGAAGCTCACCCAGGCAACGCGCCGGAAGTTCAGCAAGGCCTGTACGTACTGCTGCAGCCGGAGCTTCTCCAGCAGGCTCCTCATCCAGTGCAGCTCCTTCGTGAGCGCCATCACCTGCTGGTTGAGATCTTGCAGGAGTTCATCTTGTCCTGGTGTTTCCGCCTTCGTATCATGTTGCTTGCCGGGCTCTGCCCGATGACCTGCCATCGCCGTACTCCCTAGTAGTATTCCCATTTCCAAGCTTCTGGCTGCAGCGCGTCTACCTTCGCGCGAACCGGCTAGTGATGGTCCTATCCTCCTACTTCCTTGGTCGCTGAGGCCAGATCCAGCTTGCTGAGGTATCGTATCCCGGGGATCTGGGATACGAGCACGGTCACGAGGATTCCCAGTACGATCCACACGTAGGTTCTGGTAAAGACCACTGCCTGCATGTGGAACAACTCGCTCTCGTAGAGCCGCACAAAGTAGCCCGCCAGCCAGCGGCCGAACGGAAGCCCAACCATCGTTCCGACGGCCCACGTGCTGAGGTTCTCAATCGTCACCATCCAGGCGATCTGCCAGCGGCCGACGCCCAGCGCACGCATGGATGCCATCTCCCTTGTTCGTTCGACAACATTCATGGTCGTGGCGTTGAAGATGACCACGAAAGCTAGAGCAACCGCGAACCCAAACATCACTGCGATGAAGGTCCTGCTGGTCTCCATCATCTTGTTGATCTCCTGCTTTGTGTCGCGCATATCAACGACTGCGGCTGCTCCTGACAGGTTGTATAGCCTCTGTTGTATCTTTCCGAGATATCGTCCGTCCGCCTTAATCATGATGGCGCTCGTGGCGTCCGGCGGAAACTCCAGTTCGCGCCCAAACAGGCAGCGAAGCTCCTCGATGGACATGACAGTCATACTTCCGACGGGTTGATAGACCCTGCGCGTCACCCGCACCTGTTTCTTGAAGGTGACTTCCTGGAGACCTCGGCTGCGCGAGAGAACCTGCTTGCGATAGCTTTCCATGCCCGGCGGCGGCATTGCCGCGAGTTCCGGAATCGTCTTCTCAGGAAGAGTGAGCGTTACCATCTGGCCGAGAGATAGGCCAAGCGTTTCCATCAGGCTGTCGCCGATCGCGATCCCCGTCCGTGGGATCGAAACCCTTGAGCCGTCCGAGCTAGTCAGGTTGAAGAGCTGCGTGTCTCGCTCAACCCCGAAGATAGTGGTCACCTTTTCGCGGTTGCCGTGCACGAGCTTCACCGGCACCTGCAGAAGTGGCTCCACGCGCCGTACGCCTTTCCAGGTCTTCACCTGGCTGAGATGCGCTTCGGTCTGCGGGTGTATGAATGCCACCATGGCGTCGTAGCGCAGCATTCGTTCAAAGTAGAAGTCAAGCATCGCCTTTGTGGAATCCATCAGACCCGAGGACACTAGAATAAGGATGATCGCTGAGGCTATGCCTGCAATGGTGGAATACGTTCTCTTCGGTGCCCTGAGGAGCTGGCGGAAAGGCAGCCGCCATATGTACGAAGCTCTCCTGAGCCATGGGATGAGGTTCTCGATGATGGGCACTCGGCCCACCGCGGGCACTTCTGTGCGAATGGCCTCGGCGGGAGTCATTCTCGCACCCGACAGGGCCGGCATCAAGCCGGCGAGTATCGCCACTCCGAGCGAGATCGCCACTCCGCTTGACATAACGTCGAAGCGCGGTGATACCTCCCGGAACGGAACGCTGACTACGCTGATGTACAAATCCGTGATTAGGATGGCCGTGCGGTAACCCAATATAGTCCCGACCACTGAGCCCAGAAGCCCGATCAATGCTGCAAAGGAGATGTAGTGCCACAATACCGCCGACCGGCTGTATCCGATGGATCTCATGAAGCCGATCTGCGCCCTCTGGGCGTAGACCATGCGGCTGAGCAGGTTGTATATGCTTAAGCTCGCTATGCTGAGGAATAGAATGGGGAAGAAGATCGCCAGGTTCCGGAAGCCCTCCAGATCGAGTCGGAGCACCTCGTAGCTGGCCTGTTTCTCTTTTGGAACGGGCTCATCGGCGCCGTACGGCCTTAGAACTTGTTCGACTTGCCGTATGATCCTGGCCCGCTGTGCGCCGGGAACTATGGTGACTGCTACTTGGTTGACAGCCCCAGAGGTTCCGAACAGTCTGTCAGCGATCTCCTTGCGCATGAACATGACTCCGAATTGCTTCGGCTCCGGGGTGGGACTTTCCCGGCTCCGGATGACATAAATGTACTCCGGACTCATGGCGATACCGGCGATACGAAACCGTATCTTGTCGTCGTCAACGACCGGGTATATGAGATCGCCCGGTTCGTATCCGTGGTACTTTGCGAATGCCGATTCGAGTAGAAGCTCGCGCGTGCTGCCGGGCGCGGGCAGCCTGCCCTTGACGATATGCAGGGTGTTGACGCTGGGGAGGCCGCGGTCCGGCAGCGAGATGATGCGCCCCGTGACGCGTTTGGTGGCGAGTTTCTGCTCGATTTCCAGCTCCTCGACTACTCGACCTTCGACCTGCATCACGCCGGGGATGCGCCGTATCTGATCCACGACCTCTTGGGGCGCTGACTGCATGTCAACGGTGAAGTCTGCCATGTTCAGCTTCTTGTATGTGAGATCATATGATCCCCCGAGGCTGTAGTAGGATATGAAGCTTGCGTTGAACAGCGTGATGCCCGATGTTACCACGAGGACGATGCCGAGGAATAGCCACGGAGAGAAGCGAATATCTCGAACCAACTTTAGGTTGAGCTTGCGAATTACCATCTCAGTTCTTCCGGGTCGAGTGGGGCGGGATTCTCCTCGATGGAGGTAATCTCGCCGCTTCTAAGATAAATCGTCCGATCTGCGATCCCGCCGATGGCCGAGTTGTGAGTGACTGCGACGACGGTAATACCTCTCAACCGGTTCACTTCACGCATGAGTTTGAGTATGAGCTTGCCGGTCTCGTAGTCGAGGTTGCCGGTGACTTCGTCTGCAAGAAGAAGCGGGGGATTCTTCACCAGCGCCCTGGCAATTGCAACTCTCTGCTGCTCGCCGCCGGAGAGTTCGCTCGGAAAGTGGTTTGCCCGCTCAGCAAGTCCCACCTCGCCCAGCACTTCCATCGGATCTGCCGGATGTTCCACCAGTTCCGCGACGAGTTCGACGTTCTCACGTGCGGTGAGTGTTGGGAACAGGTTGAAGAACTGAAAAACGAACCCAACGCTCGTACGACGGTATTCGGTGATCTCGTCCTCGGTCATGCGACAGAGGTCCTCGCCTCGAAAGAGGATGTTGCCAGAGGTTGGCCTGTCGATGCCGCCGATCAAGTTCAGAATAGTAGTCTTTCCGGAGCCGCTGGGCCCGAGCATGACGATCAACTCTCCAGCGTTGATTGTGAGATCCGTCGGTTTGAGCGCGGGAACGGCCACCTTGCCCATCATGTAGGTTTTGGCGGCCCCGTGGAGTTCGATCAGCGGAGGAGATTCAATCTGTGTCACCGGCTTGCCTCCGGACACGCACTTTCCGGCCGGACTGCAACTGGTCGAGCATCGAGGTAGCTACCAGGTCGCCGGGCTTGATCCCTCGCACGATCTCGGTGAAATCGTAGTTTGACAATCCGGTGGTCACGAATCTTGGATAAACGCGCCGTCCCCAGACGATGAATACCCGGTATCTGTCCCCGATCTGGATCAGCGCATCGTTCGGAACCAGGATCAGGTTCTTCCCGACCGGAACCCGGCCGGTGATGTCCACCTCCATGCCCGGCTTCAGCGGGAGCTCGGAGGATTTCACTTCTATCTTCGCACGGACGATCTTTGCCCGCACGCGCCCGACCGCCTTCGGTTCGGCAATCGGGGAAATGCGAACCACGGAGCCACGGGCTTTTCTGCCCGGGTACGCGTCGGTCGTTATCTCCACGCTCTGTCCCAGCGCCAGTGCGGATAGGTCTTCCTCGTCAACCTCAGCAATAACCCAGGTGCGCTTGAGGTTCGCTAGGGTATAGACCGGCGATTGCGGGCCGGCGACCTCGCCCTTTTCCAGGTGCTTTCGTGCAACCACTCCAGCGAACGGGCTGCGAATGACGGCATAGTCCAAGCGAGCCTTAGCCGCTTGAAGCGCTGCTTGGGCGCGCTCGACCTGCGACCGTGCCGCGGCAGCCTCTCGTCTCCTTATGTTAACCACTCCGGCAGACGTGCGCGCTTCCGCAAGAGCCGCCTTCGCTGCTGCAACCTCTGCGTGCGCAGCCCTGACTTCGTCCGGCCGGGCCCCTGCTTTTAGGAGATCCAGTTGTTCCTTAGACGCCCGCAGACGGGCGTCAGCAACGTTGGCGGCTGTTTTGGCGGTGTCGAGCTGCTGGGCCGGGATCGCTCCCCGATTGTAAAGCTGTTCTGCACGCCTGAGATCGGCTTTGGCCTGATCCGCTTCCGATTCGGCCTGCTCGACGGCATTCCTGGCCTGCTCGATCTCCTGAGGGCGAGCTCCCTTCTCCAGATCGGCGAGGCGAGCTTGGGCCGCACGTGCGGTCGCCGCCGCACGCGCGATGGAGGCGGAGCTTTGCTTGGACTGGACTGCGACCGCCTCTTCCGCGCGGCTCAAATCCTCCTGCGCTGTGGAAAGCATTGCCCTCGCTTCGTCCACCTGTGCCAGGAGTTCGGATCTGTCAAGTAGCGCAAGGACCTCTCCCTGCCGAACAGTCTGGCCTTCCTGCACGAGAAGCTCGGCGACCGGCGAGACTATCTTCGGCGCTACGTCGGATAGATCGGACTCCACGATGCCGGTTGTGGACAGCTCGGCGTCGAGGTCGCCCCTGACGACTTTCGCGGCATCAATAACCGGCGGGCGGGGTATCAGCAGGTAGATGACCCCCGCAAGGACGAGAATCGAGACTATGATTGTGAGTGCTCGCTTCATTCGCTGTCTGTCACCAACCACCTTTGAACTACCCACAGTTGGCGGATTCTTTAGCCTGCTCTTCTGAGTAGGTACAGGAAGAACGGTGCGCCGAGGAGCGCGGTAATCACCCCGATGGGAACTTCGCCAGGCGCCATTACCGTGCGCGCGATTGCGTCCGCCGCTATTGTGAAAGTCGCTCCGAACAAGGCGGAGCAGGGGATGAGGATTCGGTGATCCGGGCCTACGAGCCTTCTGCAAATATGTGGAACCATCAGCCCGATGAAGCCGATCGTCCCGCTCACCGATACCGCTGCGGCCGTCACCAGCGCCGCGGTTCCGATGACGATCCGCTTGAGCGACTCGACTTCCAATCCCAGATACCTCGCAGACTCCTCGCCCAGCGCGAAAATGTTCAGGTCCCGGGAGAAGGCGTAGAGTGCGAAGAACCCCAGCAGCGCGAACGGCGCCACGACAAGTACTCTCGACCATGGATCCGACCCCGCCAGGCTGCCCATCGTCCAGAAGACGATCTTCTCGAGGTCCTGGCCGGCGATGCTGATGACGAACGTGAGGACGGCCCACATGAATGAGCCGACCACGACCCCGGCCAGTATAAAGGAGAGCATTGATACCGTTGCCCCACGCCGTGCCAGGGCGTATACCGCTGCAGCCGCCAGCAGCGCCGAGAGGAATGCGAAGAGCGGGACTCCGAAGCCCATCAGAAGCCCGGAAAGGCCCAGGAGCACCGCGATTCCTGCGCCGAGTGCCGCGCCTGAAGACACGCCGATTATGTACGGGTCCGCTAGTGGATTGAGGAGCAGCCCCTGTAAAGCCGCGCCCGCCATTGCGAGGCACATCCCCACAAGAGCGCCCAGCAGCATGCGCGGGATGTGGATTTGCCATACTATGCGGTCAACTGTTTCGGGTACCGCGAAGCTGGTTTGCAGAATGTGGTTACCGATGACTTTCGCCACCTCTGCAGGCGGCACCATGACTGCTCCCACGCTGGCGCCGAGCACCACAGCTGCGGCGAGCGCGATCAGGAGGATGCCGGACGCGCGAATCAGCCTCGTCGTCAGATTCAAGCTCATCTGCGGCGCCTGCGTGATGGATGCTGTGCGGCTGTCAGGACTTGCCGAAGACATTGGGATGCACCAATCTGGCGATGGTCAGTATGCCGTCTGCCAGCCTGGGTCCTGGGCGGACGAGAAGATCGGCGTTGGCCTCATAGACCCTTCCTCTGCGGGCGGCCCTTGTATCTTTCCAGAGGCCCTTGGTGAATACCTGCTTATCTCCCTTGGCGGTTCCTATCATGACATCGGGATTCCGCCAAACGGCCGTCTCTGCAGAGAACTGATTGAACCCCGGTTTAGCATCCGAGGCTAGGTTGATTCCGCCCGCGAGAGCGATCATCTCGTCCACGAATGTCTGCGGTCCGGCCACCCATAGAGGACTTGCCTGAACCGCGACAAGGACCTTGGGCTTAGTTCTGAGGCGTGCCGTCTTGCGCTTGACTAGCGCCTTTGCCGAAGAGATGCGGCCGACGACGCGAGCGGCCTCCTTCTCTCGATTGGTAATCTTGGCGACCAGCAGGATGTCCTTGACCACCTGGCCGATCGTCTTGGGGTCAATTGCGATGACTTTCAAGCCGTGGCTCTCAATCGCGCGAATCGCGTCGTCGTTCAGGGTGCCATGTGCCAGGACAAGGTCGGGTTTGAGCGAGATGATCTTCTCGGCGCTGATAGTCCGGTCGCCGACTTTCGGCTTCTTTTTCGCCGCGGCCGGATAGTCGCAGTATCTGGTAACGCCGACGATCCGCGAATGAAGCCCCAGGGCGAAGAGAATCTCTGTATTGTTGGGCGCCAGGGAGATGATGCGCTTCGGCTCCCGCGGAATGGTGATCGCCTTCCCGCGGCAGTCCTTGATGGTCAGAGGATACTTCGTCGCCCCAGCGACGTTGGGCATAAGAAGGAAGCTTGTGACCAGTGCAATTGTTCTCAGCATACTTTACGACGCGATCGCCAGGAGGCTTTCCACCTCCTGCGGCGTTAGGAAGCGCCATTCGCCCGACTTTAGCTTCCCAAGTTCGAGGCTGCCGATCTTCGTGCGGGCCAGCCGCATGACGGGATGGCCGACTGCGTCGAACATCCGGCGCACCTGGCGCTTCCGACCTTCAGTTATTACTATCTCAATCATGCTGCTGTGGCGTGCAGTGTGCACCCCCACGAGAGTTACTTTCGCCGGCAAGGTAAATCCGTCCTCCAACAGGACGCCGCTTGCGAGCTGCTGGAGCGTTTCGTGCGCGACTAGACCTCTCACCTCCGCTCGATAGGTCTTCGGCACGCGGTGGCGTGGATGCGTCATCCTGAACGCGAAATCCCCATCATTCGTGAGTACGAGAAGCCCTTCGGTATCAATATCGAGTCGGCCCACCGGGAAGAGCTCCGCCCTCACTTCTTTGACCAGGTCAGTCACGACTCGCGGCGCGTGAGGGTCGCGGCGCGTGCTTGCGTAGCCTCGAGGCTTGTTTAGCAGCACATAGACCTTCGGCGGATGAAGATTGATCGGCTTGCCGTCCACGGCGATTGTGGACCGGTCGGGATCCGCCTTTGCGCCTAGCTCCATGACCGGCTTGCCGTCCACTGTCACACGGCCGGAGGTTATGAGCTTTTCAGCATCTCGACGCGAGGCTACGCCTGCGGCGGCGAGCAGCTTTTGCAACCGCTGTTCCATATGAAATAAACCCCACGAGGAAGGCCATGCAAGTTATGAGCGTCGGGCGAGCCCAGAACCAGACGGTGGCGACCAGGGTTCGGTCCACCGATTGGGCCGCCAGCAAGTCTACGCAGCCGATCTTCTCTCCGTTCAGGTATCCGGTGAGGGTCCCCAGCTTCTCGCCCTTGGTGACGGGCGCATGGACTTCCCCGGCCGCAATATCCGTCTTCGTCTCGGCCTTCGCGGATTGCTTGAGAACTAGAGACAGGTCTTTCTCCGGCACCAGGCCGACTTTGTCCGTCACGCCGCCGGATACCGCCGCGGTAGTTAATACTTCGTTTGTCCGGGCGAAGCACACCTGCTTGAAATGCTTGAAGCCATAATTCAGCAGCGCTTCCGTATCCGCTCCTGCCTCCTCGCTTTTGAGGGCAACGGCGATCAATCTCCACGCTCCGCGCGTGGCCGAACCGACGAAGCAGTGGCCGGCCTCCTTTGTGTACCCCGTCTTGATTCCATCGGCGCCGTCGAATCTCCATAGGAATCGGGCTGTGTTCTTCAGGTACGCATCCTTCGGGTTCATGGATCGCTCGATCCGTGCTGTCTTGGTCTGGACAATGTCGTTGAAGATGGGCGTCTTGATGGCATATCTGGCAATGAGCGCCAGGTCGTATGCCGTCGAGTAATGCTTGGCGTGATGGAGTCCGTGAGGGTTCACGAAATGTGTATCCTTTGCGCCGATCTCTGTGGCCTTTTCATTCATCATCTCGACGAACTTCGTCTCGCTGCCGCCGATGTGCTCGGCGACGCAGACGGCCGCATCATTTCCTGATCGGAGAAGCAGCCCGTAGAGCAAGTCACTCAGCGTCATCTTCTCACCAGGCTTGAGATGGAGCGAGCTGAATTGCATGTCACAGGCATCCTTGGAGGCGCAAACCGTGTCTTTGAGTTCGCCGTTTTCCAGTGCAAGGATTGCAGTCATCATCTTGGTTGTACTCGCCGGCGGCCGCCGCACACGGCACCGCTTTTCATAGAGTACCTTGCCTGTCACCGCGTCAACCAGTATCGCGGACTCCGCAGATACGATCGGCGGAGCGGGCTCGGCTCTCACAGATGACAGAGCCGCGAGACATAGTCCGAATGCGCACAGGCAGATTGAGACGAACTTCTTCATGCTATGACTGGGCTCCTTGCTCGGTTGTATATATTTCTGGGCGCTCTATCGGTGCGGTTGCCGTGTCTGCGAGTTCCGGCAGCTCGGAGAGCTCGTTCAAGCCGAAGTAATTGAGAAACTCGTCCGTGGTGGCGTAGAGTATCGGGCGGCCCACTGTCTCCCTTCGTCCTGCCTGCCTGATGAGATGCCGATCGAGCAGCGTCTTCAACACTGTGTCCGAGTTGACTCCGCGTATCGCATCAATCTCCGGCTGGGTGATGGGCTGCCTGTAGGCGATGATCGCGGCCGTTTCGAGAGCTGCGCGGGAGAGGCGAGCGCGTTCGGGCGTCAACAGGACTGAGATGAACTCGGCGTACTCCGGCCGGGTGCACATCTGATACCCGCCCGCGATTCGGACGATCTGCAGGCCCCGGTCTGCAAACTCCAGGCACAGCTCACGCATGGCGCGCTCCACGTCAAGCTCGTCCAGATTGAGCGATTTGGCGACGTGCTGCACCGAGAGCGGCCTCGGCGAAACGAACAGTATGCATTCCAATGCCAGTTTGAGTTTTCCGTCGGAGAGTGCTCGTTCGTGCTGATCCATGGTTTATGATTCTTCCGCTGCCCGAATCAATATGTCGCCGAGCGCCGTCCGCTGCTTTATGCGGATCTTGCCCAGCCTGAGCAATTCGAGCAGCGCCAGAAATGTCATCACGATCTCGAATCTCGTTCTGGGCCCTCCAATGAGGTCCAGAAAGCCTATGCCGTTTGCGGACGCCGACCGAATCTTGCGCCAGACCTCGCTCATCTTCATCCTGAGAGTTATTTTCTGCCGCTCGACGCTTGTTACCTCTTCCTCGCCTTCGCCGACTTCCTCAAGCATCTTCTGCAGGGCATGAAGAAGGTCCATCGCCTGCAGGCTGAGCGGGATGACCGGTGCATCGTAGTCCCCAAGATCGTTTGCCGCTCGCCAGAATACCTCGTGGCGGTCGTCCTCCAGTCTGTGGAACGATTCTGCTGCGCTCTTGAAGCGGTCATACTCCAGGAGTCGCTCGACCAGCTCCGCCCGCGGGTCGATTGCTTCTTCATCCTCCTCGGCGGGCGGGGAAGGCAGCAGCATCCGCGACTTTATCTCCAGCAGAGTGGCGGCCATCACGAAGAAGTCGCCTGCGATGTTCAGATCGAGCGATTCCATCAGCGACAGGTAGTGCAGATACTGGTCTGTCACCTCCGCGATCGGGATGTCGTAAATGTCGAGCTTGTGCTCGCGGATGAGGTGCAGCAGGAGGTCCAGGGGCCCCTCGAACACCGGGAGCTTGATCGTGTACCCAGATTGTGCGGCTAGTTCAATGGACATGTGCTTCGCTCTTTGTGCGAAACCTCAGCAATGTATTTTGCTTTCGGCGATGGCACCGGTAGCCCCTCACTCTGTGGGAGAGGGGTGGCCAAAGGCCGGGGTGAGGTTAACCTAACCCCCTGACCCCCTTCCCGAAACGGGAAGGGGGAACTTCTCTCTCACAAATGGAAAGGACGCTTAGGGTTGCCTCTCTTAGCTGTCGTCTAGCTTAACCGCCGCGCGCACCTGATCCATCGTCTCCGCGGCGGCAGCCCTGGCGCGCTCTGCCCCCTGCTTGAGAATGCGCTCTACCTCTTCAGGCTGGCGTTCGAGTTCACGCCTGCGAGCATGGATCGGCGCAAGTGCCTGGATGATTGCCTGAGCCAGGTCTCGCTTGTCCTGCACGCAGCCAAGCGCTCCTAATCTACATTCGCGCTCTACCCTGGCAGCTTCCTCCTTGTTGTAAATGAGGTGAAGCGCATATACCGGGCAGGCTTCCGGATGGCCGGGATCGGTCTTGTATATCTTCAACGGGTCGGTGTACATCGTCATGACCTTTGCTTCGATCGCATCGGGCGAATCGGAGATCAGGATTGTGTTGCTATACGACTTGCTCATCTTCCGCCCGTCAAGTCCGAGCACGACTGGACTTTCCGTGAGCAGTGGCTTGGGTTCGGGGAACACGTGCCCGTATAGGTGGTTGAATCTTCGGGCAATCTCGCGTGTCAGTTCGAGGTGGGGGAGCTGGTCTTGGCCGACTGGGACGGCGTCAGCCTTGTATATCAGGATATCCGCCGCCTGCAGAACAGGGTATCCGAGCAATCCGTATGAGGCGCCCTCGCCTGCCAGCTCGTCCCGCTTCTCTTTGTACGTTGGCACGCGCTCCAGCCAGGGAACAGGCGTCACCATAGAGAGCAGAAGATGCAGCTCGGCGTGCTCCTTGACGTCCGACTGTCTGAAGATCACGGCCTTTTCGGGATCCATTCCTGCGGCGATGAAATCCATGGCCACTTCCGGGGTGTACTTCGCTATCTCATCCGGCCGCTCGTAGAACGTTGTGAGCGCGTGCCAATCCGCGACGAAGACAAAGGTCTCGTAGTCATCCTGCAGCCTCACCCAGTTGCAGAGCGCGCCTTCCAGGTTGCCGAGGTGAAGCATCCCCGTTGGCTGCATGCCGCTGACGATCCGGCCCTTCTTCGCCATTGTACACCTCGTGACCCGAAGCCGCCGCACATTGCACTCGAAGTGGTTAAGTCGCCAGGCCGACGAGCAGACTCAAGAAGAATCGCACCGGCGGTCCGATGACAAGCCCGGCGATACCGGTGATAAGTACAACCAGCAGTACGATTAATCCATAGCGCCCCATTGTGAAATCGTAACGACGCGCCAGCTCCATCGGAAGCAAGCTTGATAGGACCTTCGATCCGTCCAAAGGCGGGATCGGTATCATATTGAAGAAGGCGAGCACCAGATTGAACATGATGCATACCACCACCAAGGGAATATACAGTGGCAGCCATGGAACGACCACGAACCTCAGCAGCAAAGCGAGGACAACCGCAGCTATCACGTTCGACAGCGGTCCCCAAAGCGAGACCTTCAGTGAGTCCCACCTTGGGCTTCTGAAGTAGTACGGGTTCACCGGGACAGGCTTGCCCCATGCCAGTCCGAACCCGCTCAGCATGGTCGCCACGAACATCAGTGTCCCAATAGGGTCAAGGTGATCTAGTGGGTTCAGTGAAATTCTGCCCATGCGCTTGGCCGTGTCATCGCCTGCTGCGAGCGCCGCGCGCGCGTGCGCGCACTCATGGACGGTTATGGCCATCAGGAAGGCCAGCACGTACATGGCCATGGTCTGAATGTCCGGCATGTTTGTAAACATACGCTTTCTCTCAGTGGGCGGATCCTCGCCTATCGGTTGAGCCGCGCCGGGATCACATCGTGCCGAACGAGGTCGTCCAGCGTTTCCCGCTCAACTATGACATCCGCCTCGCCGTCGGCGACCAGGACCGCCGCTGGACGCGGCAGCCTGTTGTAGTTGCTCGCCATCGAATAGTTATACGCCCCAGTGCAGTAAACCGCCAGTATATCACCGGGCGCGACTTCCGCAATTCTTGCGTCCTGGATGAGAGTGTCCGCCTCGCAGTGCTTTCCTGAGATTGTGACCACCTGCGAGGGTTCTCCGTCGGCCTTGTTCGCCACGAGTGCCTGATAGACCGCGTCGTAGAGCAGCGGCCGCGGGTTGTCGCTCAATCCGCCGTCAACGGCGACGTAGACCCGATACTCAGGCTCCTCGGTGATGGGCACCCGCTTGATCGGCCCCACCGTGTACAGCGTGGTGCCGGCCGTCCCGACGATAGATCTGCCCGGCTCCTGCACGAGCTTCGGCTGATGAGGCAGGGCGAACTCCTTAAGCGACTGGATGAATGCGCCGGTCACGTCGGCGGCGAACTGATCAATCGTAGGCGGCTGCTGGCCTTCGAAGTAGCGTATGCCGAGGCCCCCGCCGGTGTTGATTTCCTCGATTGCGAGTCCCGTCTCGTCCAGAACCTGCCTGGCGAATTCGACCATGATTTGCACTGCCGCGGTATGGGCCTGCGTGTCGAGGAGCTGCGAGCCTATGTGGCAGTGGATTCCGCGCAGGCTGATCCCAGGCAGCTCTAAGGCGCGCTTGACGGCGGACATGGCCGAGCCGTCCTTTACGTTCAACCCGAACTTCGTATCGGCCTGGCCAAGCCGGATCAGGCGATGCGTGTGCGGGTCTATTCCGGGCGTCAACCTGAGCAGGATATCGGCCTTCCTGCCCGTCTCGAGAGCCAGCGAGTTCAGAACCTCGAGCTCGTAGACGCTATCAACGACAATCCGGCCGACGCCCTTGTCCAGAGCCATCCGAATCTCGGCCTCGGACTTGTAATTCCCGTGAAAGTACAGGCGGTCCATCGGAAAGTCTGCTTTGAGCGCGGTATACACTTCACCCGCCGAAACTACATCGAGGCCGAGACCTTCCTGGTCCATTATGCGGCAGGTCGCCGCCGTGAGAAACGCCTTTCCCGCGAATGCGATGTCGGTTCTCGCGTACCTGGACCTGAAGCCGTTCAAGTAGTCCCGGCAGTTCTGCCGGATGAGCTTCTCGTCCATCACGTACAGGGGCGTGCCGAAACGCTCCGCCAGTTCGACGGCGTCACATCCGCCGATCTCGAGATGACCTTTTGAGTTCACAGTCTGGGTGCCAAAACGCATCATGGTGTCTGCTCCACGCACCGGCGCTCCCCGGTCAACATACAAAAACGAACCAGTCTGCGCCGATGCCCGCTGGTTCGCATTAATCTAACACAAAGTATGCTGGATGTCAAATCGCGCTTGCTGGGCCGGCGTTCTAATCGTCCACGGGTGCTTGTGCGGAGTTCCTGGCTAGAGAACCGTGAAGCGAATCCCTATTTCCGGGAACGAAGCAGTGGAACCCAGCCCAAAACCTGAATCGGAAAGGACAAGACTTTGTCGGTTGGCTGCTAGAACGCCATGTCCGGCTTCCAGACGGTCCAGACCTTGCCAACCAGGTCCGGGCTGGGCTTGAGAGTCGGCTTTCCGGGCTGCCAGCCGGACGGAGTGACTTCGCCTGTGGCCCGCACGTGCTGGAATGCCTTCACCTGCCGCAGCAGCTCGGCCACGTTTCTGCCGACCGGCGGCGTCAGAACCTCCATCGCTTGGATGATCCCATCCGGGTCTATGATGACACGGCCTCGAATATTGACCCCGGCCTCCTCATCGTATACGCCGTAGAGCGTCCCTACCTTTCCGCCTGGATCCGAAAGCATAGGGAAGGGCACGCCTCCCTCGACCATCTTGGAAAGCTCTGTCTCCTGCCAGACCTTATGGCAGAAGGCGCTGTCCACGCTTATCGAGAGCACCTCGACGCCGAGCTCGTTGAGTTCGGGAAATTTGACGGCAACTGCCGCCAGTTCGGTCGGTCAGACGAATGTGAAATCTCCCGGGTAGAAACAGAGCATCGCCCATTTGCCCTGGTAATCGGACAGCTTGATGTCCTTGAAACCGCCGTCTACGAAGGCTCTGGCTTCAAAGTCCGGAGCGGGCTTGCCTACCAATACTGCCATAATCGTCCCTCCTTCAGCGTTTTTTCCAAAGGCACCTTGCTTAGCGGGCGTAAGGGGTATACCCCGTTCTCGCGTTTGTCAAATCACGAAAATTTTTGCTTGACAAGGTGTTGCCGGTCTGGTATACTTCCGAAAATTGGACTGGACGCCTTTAAGTTGGTCCTGTGAGGCCGACAAGGGTGCGTGTGATTACAAAGGGTTACCGACGGCAATTCACGCCTCCTTGCTAACCTCAGCAGGGGGGCTTTTTTGTACGTGGAGGAAGGGAGGCTCGCAGGCATGGCTGAGCAAGACTCGCAGGTCATGGATGCGGATGAAATTCGCCGCGCCTTGACGCGCATCGCGCACGAGATAATCGAGAAGAACAAGGGCGCGGAGAATCTGGCGGTCGTCGGCATCAGGAGGAAGGGCGTGCCGCTTGCCGAACGACTCGCAAAGCTGATCGGCGACATCGAGGGAACCAGGATTCCGGTGGGCGCGCTGGACATTGCCCTGTACCGCGACGACATCCTCACCAGGCAGCCCGTGGTAGGCCAGACGGAGATTCCATTCGATGTCAACGGGCGCAGGATAGTCCTCGTGGACGAGGTCGTCTATACGGGGCGCACAGTCCGATGCGCGCTCGATGCTTTGATGGATATGGGACGACCCGCGGCCATTCAACTGGCCGTCCTCGTCGACCGGGGGCATCGAGAACTTCCCGTCCGGCCGGACTACGTGGGCAAGAACCTGCCGACCTCGCGCAGGGAAGCGGTTGATGTTCACCTCAAGGAGATCGAAGGCGAGGACAAGGTGTACATAGTGAAGCAGCGCGGACAGCGCAGTTAGTGGCTGGCGGCTGATAGGGGGCGAGCAGATGCGTTTGAAAAGGAAAGACATCCTCGGTCTGGAGGAGATCACGGCTGAGGAGATCGAGCTGATTCTGCAGACGGCTATCTCCTTCAAGGAGATACTCGGGCGCCAGATCAAGAAGGTGCCGACGCTCCGGGGGCGCTCGATAGTGACGCTATTCTACGAGCCGAGCACCCGGACGCGAACTTCGTTCGAAGTGGCGGCGAAGATCATGAGCGCGGATGTCTCGAGCATCGCGCCGTCTACCAGCAGCGTCGTGAAGGGAGAGTCGCTGAAGGATACAATCCTTACCCTTCGCTCCATGAAACCTGATGTTTTCATCATGCGGCATTCGGCGTCGGGGGCGCCGCATTTCGTCGCCGGCCTGATCCCCGAATCGGTGATAAACGCGGGCGACGGGATGCACGAGCATCCGACTCAGGGCCTGCTCGACATGATGACGATCTACGAAAAGAAAGAGCGGTTCAGCGGGCTGACGGTGGCAATCGTCGGGGACATCCTGCACAGCCGCGTGGCGCGGTCGAACATGTGGGGGCTGACGAAGCTGGGCGCGAAGGTGCGGCTCGTCGGCCCGAAGACATTGATTCCTCCTGAGGCGAATCGTCTCCCGGTCGAGGTGTACACGAACGTGGAGGAAGGCATCAAGGGCGCGGATGTCGTGAATGTTCTCCGCATCCAGCTCGAGCGCATGAAGACGGGCCTCTTCCCCAGCATCCGCGAGTACTCGAAGCTCTACGGAATCACCAGGGACCGGCTGAAATTGGCGAAGGAGGACGTGATCGTCATGCACCCCGGCCCGATGAACCGGGGCGTCGAGATCATGCCGGACGTCGCTGATTCCGACATCTCGATGGTCACTACACAGGTCACGAACGGCGTGGCGGTCAGGATGGCTCTGCTTTACCTGCTGATGGGAGGTGCAGAAGATGCCGTTGCTGCTTAAAGGTGGAAGGGTAGTTGACCCGTCCCAGAGCCTGGACAAGGTCGCAGACGTCCTCGTCGAGTCTGGCAGGATCGCGGAGATAGGTGATATCGACCCGAAGGCCGCCAATCTGAAGCCCGGGCAGGTCGAGGACATCAGCGGCAAACTGGTTCTGCCGGGCCTGATAGACATGCACGTCCACTTCCGGGAGCCTGGCTTCGAGTACAAGGAGGACATCACGACGGGCTCCAAGGCTGCCGCGGCAGGCGGATTTACCGCGGTTGCCACGATGCCGAACACCAACCCGGTGACGGATTCTCGGTCGGTCGTTGAGTTCATCCTGTGCCGGGCACAGGAGGTCAACCTTACCAAGATCCATCCGATTGGAGCCCTTACGAAGGAGCTGAAGGGCGAGGAGATGGCGGAGATAGGCGACATGATAGAGGGAGGCGCGGCAGCCTTCAGCGACGACGCGTTTCCTATCCAGAATTCCAGCCTCATGCGGCGGGTGATGGACTACTGCGCCATGTTCGGCGTGCCCGTGATCCTCCACTGTGAGGACAAGTCGCTCAGCGACGAGGGATTGATGAATGAGGGGCTGACGGCGACCATACTCGGCTTGAGAGGCATCCCTGCTGAGGCGGAGGAGATCGCTGTGGCCCGAAACATAATGCTGGCCCGATTGACGGGATGCCGCATGCACGTGGCGCACGTGAGCACAAGGGGCTCGGTGGAGTTTATACGCCGCGCGAAGGAAGCCGGGCTGCAGATCACCTGCGAGACGTGTCCGCAGTACTTCAGCCTGACCGAGGAAGCCGTCAAGGGATATGACACGAATGCTAAGATGAATCCGCCGCTGCGGACAGCGGATGATGTCGCGGCCGTCAAGGAAGGCCTGGCGGACGGCACGATAGACGTCATCGCGACCGATCATGCGCCTCATGCGATTGAGGAGAAGGAAACCGAGTTCGCGGCTGCGGCAAGCGGCATGGTCGGCCTGGAGACGGCTGTGGGCCTGGTGGTCACAGAGCTTGTGAAGCCGGGCATGCTCTCGCTGTCTGACGCATTCGAGAAGATGTCCTCGGCTCCGGCTCGAATCCTGGGCCTGGACAGTGGAACCTTGCAGGTCGGGAAGGCTGCCGATGTGACCGTCGTTGATCCGGCCGCGGAGTTTGTCGTGGATCCCTCGAGATTCCATTCGCGCTCGAAGAACACCCCGCTTGCCGGGAGGAAGCTGACCGGCGTGCCGGTGCTTGTCCTGGTCAATGGGCGAATAGTAGCGAGAGCCGGTGAGGTGGTCGCGTGAGGAAAGTCGGCGTTGCACTAATAGGTCTGGGCGGTTGGGGCGGCTCTTGGAGCCTCCCGGCGATTGCCAACTCGCGAAACCTGGAGCTGGTCACCTGGTTTGATGCCGACCAGCAGGTGATTGAGCGCTACCGGGGTCAGATACAGGTCCCGCCGGCAGGCTCGTTCCAGGAAGTGCTGGAGAATCCCGCGGTGGAAGGGGTGATACTCGTCGTTCCGAACCACGTCCATGCGCAACTTGCGATTGAGGCGGCTGGCTGGGGCAAGCACGTCTGGGTCGAGAAGCCGATTGCGAATACACTTGCCGAGGCGGATACGATGATCCAGGCGTGCGAGGATGCAGGTGTCGTTCTCCAGGTCGGGCACAGTCTTCGCCGCAGCCCGGTAATACGCCTTGCGAAGAAGATGATCGAGGACGGCAAGATCGGCGATCTCGTGATGCTTGAGGGGCACCAGTCGCACAGAGGCGGTTGGACGCTGACTCCCGAGATGTGGCGCTGGTACAACGACAAATGCCCAGGCGGGCCGTTGAACGTGCTCGGCACCCATCAGATTGACGCCATGCACTACATAGCCGGGCCGAGCGCCGAGGTCACCAGCATTATGACCAAGAAGTTCCGCGAGTACGAGCCGGACGAGATCACAGCGGTCATCATCCGGTTCAAGAGCGATGTATTGGGCTGTGTCAGTTCGACTTACGTGTCGCCCAACAAGGTGTTCATGTCAATCTACGGCACGACCGGCTGGCTCGAGGGTGA
>Ga0307378_10000592_pt1:27500-63382 | contig 63382 bp, 70 predicted proteins | sample UN1MG_FD_202238 | JGI IMG/M metagenome (GOLD analysis project Ga0307378, IMG submission 202238) | Soil microbial communities from Risofladan, Vaasa, Finland - UN-1 | ecosystem: Environmental > Terrestrial > Soil > Coastal area > Acid sulfate soil | place: Finland: Risofladan, Vaasa... | reverse complement strand
AAAATTTTTATAACATAATAAATTGAATTAATTTCGCAATTTGATAAATACTACTTCGATTAACACCATAAATTGGGATATTTTTTTGTTTTGCAATATTTTGTAACTTTTGATTTTGTTGAAGATGACGAAAAAAAATTTGATTAAGTTTTTCAACTTAATCAAAAATAATTAAACTTAGATAAATTTTAATATTATTAGTTTGCTGTTTTTATTAATTCATTAAATGTTGAATTATCTAAAACAGCAATTTGTGATAACATTTTTCGGTTTAATTCAATATTAGACTGTTTAAATTTATGAATAACATGACTATATGTTAAACCATTTAAACGTGAAGCTGCATTTATTCTAGTAATCCAAATTCGACGAAATATTCGTTTTTTTTGTTTACGACCTACATATGAATAACGTAAAGCTTTCATTACTTGTTGATTTGCTACTCTAAAAAGACGTGAATGAGCTCCACGATAACCTTTAGCTAATTGCAAAATCTTTTTGCGGCGTTTACGAGCTACATTTCCTCGTTTGACTCTAACCATTTTTAATTTTAATAAGGTAACATTAATTTAATAACTTTACTATCACCATAGGTAACACAAATTCTTTGTGATAGTTTCCGTTTTTGTTTGTTTGATTTTTTTCTTAAAAGATGACCTTTATAAGCATGACGTCGTAAAAAATTGCCAGCACCAGTTTTTTTATAACGTTTTGCTGCAGATTTTCGAGTTTTTAATTTCGGCATAAAATTTTAAATTTTTAAAGAAAGTATAAGCTTTTAGCATATAAACCATTAAGTTTTATTAGAGAATATTTGTTTCCGTAATCATATATTTCTAAATCTTATAATTCATTTTACTGAACCATTTATACTTCCGGGATCTAATAAATAATTAGAAATATAGTATGGAATTATATTTTTTTTGTCAATAAAGAATAATAATTAGAAAATAGTTTTAAAAAAATTAAAAAATATTAAAATATAACTCTTTTACAATAAATGAAGTTTTAAAAACTACAAACTTATAAAATTAGTTATATTTTTTATAAATGAAAATTAATAATAAATAAATTTTTATTTTTCAGTTTTCTCCACAACTTCTTTTAATTCATCTAACGCAAAATTATTTGAATTTGTTCCGGCATAATTTACACTTTCAAATCTAACTAGAGCTGGGTATCGAATTCCACTTTGATCAATAGTTGCTACAGTTCCAACTTGATTAAACCAATATGATTCTTTTCTTAAAATACGAACTTTTGAACCACGATTTACCATATAAAATTAGTTTCCTACTATAAATATTAACTTAATTATATATAGGCTTTAACATATTTAACAATAAAATTTTTAAAAACTCTTTTAGTTGTTTTCAGATATTTCTATATGTTAAAGTTAAAGGTAATGATAGACTAATAAGAAATTAGTTATAAAAACAACAATTAGATAAATTTTAGAAATACAATTATAACTATTAATAAATAATAGCGTAATAATTACAAAAGTTAAATTTTATGGCATTTGAAAGTCCAGAAAATATAAGAAATACAGCACAACTTAATCAAAATGTTGTTAGTTCGCGAATGACTTATGGTCGTTTTTTAGAATATCTAGAAATGGGATGGGTAAAACAAGTAGATTTATATGACAATAGTCGCAATGCAATTATTCAAGCATCAAGCCCTGAACTTGGAAATCGACCACAAACGATCCGGGTAGAAATTCCCGTAGGAGCTTCGCAATTAATTCAAAAATTAAAAGAATATAATATTGACTTTGATGCACATCCTGCCGAACGAAAAAATCTTTTTATAAGTATTGCTAGTAATATTTTACTACCAATCATTTTTATTACAGGATTAGTTTATTTTTTCCAAAATTCCGAAAATTTTGGGGGAGGTGGTAACCAATCACCGATGAGTTTAGGCAAGTCGACAGCACGATTTGAACGAAGACCAGATACTGGAGTAGGTTTTAATGATATTGCAGGAATTGATGAAGCGAAAGCTGAATTTGAAGAAATCGTTTCATTTTTAAAAGAACCTGAAAAATATACAATTGTAGGAGCAAAAATTCCAAAAGGTATTTTATTAGTGGGTCCTCCTGGAACCGGTAAAACGTTATTAGCAAAAGCAATTGCTAATGAAGCAGATGTACCATTTTTTAGTGTGGCTGGTTCGGAATTTGTAGAAATGTTTATTGGTATTGGAGCAGCAAGGGTACGAGATCTATTTAAAAAAGCTTCAGAAAATGCTCCGTGTATTGTCTTTATCGATGAAATTGATGCTGTTGGTCGTGAGCGTGGTGCTGGTGTTGGGGGTGGTAATGATGAACGAGAACAAACGTTAAATCAATTATTAACTGAAATGGATGGATTTAAAGAAAATAAAGGTGTAATCGTAGTAGGTGCAACGAATCGTGTTGATATTTTAGATGCAGCTTTATTACGCCCAGGTCGATTTGATCGACAAGTTACAGTTAATTTACCAGATCGATTAGGTCGTGTTGGAATTTTAAAAGTTCATGCTAGAAATAAGCCACTAAGTGAAGATGTTTCTTTAGTTCAATTAGCTAATCGAACACCTGGATTCTCTGGAGCAGATTTAGCCAATTTATTAAATGAAGCCGCAATTTTAGCAACTCGTTATAAAAAATCAACTATTACTAAAAAAGAAGTAAATGAAGCAGCTGACCGTATTATCGGTGGTATTGCAGGAACACCACTTGAAGATACGAAAAATAAACGTTTAATTGCGTATCATGAAGTTGGACATGCTATCACAGGATCAGTTTTAAAATCTCATGATGAAGTTGAAAAAATTACTTTAACACCACGAGGTGCTGCAAAAGGATTAACATGGTTTACTCCAGAAGAAGATCAAAGCTTATTATCACGCTCAGCATTATTAGCACGAATTATTGCCACATTAGGTGGTAGAGCTGCAGAACAAGTTGTATTTGGCGCTCCTGAAGTGACAACTGGTGCCAGTAGTGATTTACAACAAGTAACAAACTTAGCTCGTCAAATGGTTACAAGATTTGGTATGTCAAATATTGGTCCAATGGCTTTAGAAGATGAAAATACTGGGCAAGTCTTCCTTGGTGGAAATATGCAACAAGGTTCAGAATTTGCAGAAAATATTGCCGATCGGATTGATGATGAAGTTTGTAAAATTATTAATTATTGTGAGCAAAAAGCTATTGAAATTATTTCAGATAATCGAGTAATTATTGATTTAATTGTTGAACGATTACTGGATGTTGAAACAATGGATGGGGAAGAATTCCGTGAATTATTAAGTACATATACTATTCTACCTCGTAAAAATGCTCCATATATTTCTAAATTTAGTTAAATAATTCTTTTAAAAAATTTAAAGTAAAATATATTGCTATATAATCTATCTAAAGATAGAATATAATTAGAGTAGATAAAATAAAATTAAAATGAAATGTTTTTAATTTTATAGATCGAAGTAAATTATCTATTAATTCAAATAGTTTAGAACTAGGTTAATTATATGGCAAAAAAAAGTATGATTGAACGCGAAAAAAAGCGTATTAAATTAAATAATAAATATAAAATTAAACGTCAAAATTTATTAAAACAATATCAAACAACAGAAGATTTCAATTTAAAATTAGAAATCCATTCAAAAATTCAAAAATTACCACGGAATAGTGCAACAAATCGAATTCGAAACCGTTGTTGGAAAACAGGACGTCCTCGTGGATATTACCGAGATTTCGGTGTGTCACGCCACGTTTTACGAGAAATGGCACATCAATGTTTATTACCGGGTGTAACAAAATCAAGTTGGTAAGCTTAACGTTATTAAATTAAATTGAAAATATCTAAATTTTCAATTTAATTTACTTCTTACTCATTTTCTTTTATCCAGTTTCTTTTTCTTAGAATCAAAAAAGTTTTAAAATTTAATATAAAAATATCTGAAGGAAATATTGTATGATTTATGATTCTCAGGTTTATACAGCTTTAGTAATTGCTGTAGTAGCAAGTGTATTAGCTATTCGTTTAGGTGCGACTATTTATAATTAAAAAGTAATTCAAGAATATTAGAAAATTTAGAAATTCTAATTTACCTTTTAACTTTCTCATGTTCATTTACTCCGATTGTGAAGCAAATGAACATGAGAAAGTTCACGAAAAAACTAATAAAACATTAAACCAAAAAACAGAATTAATCACAAATTTATTAACTTTAAAATTTTATCATAAATATGGTAGCACAAGATTTAAAAAAATTTAGTACCCCAGTTTTTCCATTTACAGCAATTGTAGGCCAAGAAGAAATGAAATTAGCCTTACAATTGAATGTTATTGATCCAAAAATTGGTGGCGTTATGATTATGGGAGATAGAGGGACAGGTAAATCTACTACAATTCGAGCGATTGCTGATCTATTACCTGAAATTGAAGTAGTAAAAGACGATCCATTTAATTCGCATAAATCAGATTTAGATTTAATGGGAAATGAAGTTAAATTAGCAATCCAAAATGGAGAAACTATTGAAACAGAATTAATTAAAATTCCAATGGTTGATTTACCCCTTGGAGCAACAGAGGATCGAGTTTGTGGAACAATTGATATTGAAAAAGCATTAACAGATGGGGTAAAAGCGTTTGAACCTGGGTTATTAGCTAAAGCCAATCGTGGTTTACTTTATGTAGATGAGGTTAATTTATTAGATGATCATTTAGTAGATATTTTACTAGATTCTGCTGCATCAGGTTGGAATACTGTTGAAAGAGAAGGGATTTCTATCCGACATCCGGCTCGATTTGTTTTAGTAGGTTCTGGAAATCCTGAAGAAGGTGAGTTACGACCACAATTATTAGATCGTTTTGGCATGCATGCCGAGATTCGTACTGTAAAAGACCCACTTTTACGCGTAAAAGTTGTAGAAGAAAGAACATCATTTGATAAAACTCCACAAACTTGGCTTGATAATTATGCAGAACAACAACAAGAATTACGCGACCGTATTGTTGCAGCACAAAAATTATTACCAACCGTTGAACTAGAATATGATCTAAGAATTAAAATTTCAGAAGTATGTAGTCGGTTAGATGTTGATGGTTTACGTGGTGATATTGTAACGAATCGTGCTGCAAAAGCGCATGCAGCTTACCATAATCGAACAAATGTTACAGTTGATGATATTGCCAAAATTATTACTTTATGTTTACGTCATCGATTAAGAAAAGATCCATTAGAATCAATCGATTCAGGTGACAAAGTATCGAAAATATTTAAAGAAGTTTTTGAAATTGAAGATTAAACCGATTGAATAACCGAAATATAAAGTTTATAAACATCTTTGTAAAAATTTTATGTTAACTATAATTTGGATATTATTAAGTATATTTTTAATAACGATAATATTTCTTCGTGCTCCCCAAAATAGTGGATTAGCAAGTTTTGCTACAAAAAGTACTATCCTGGGGTCACCAAGTTCAGCAGAACGAACATTAAATAATGTAACAGTTGTGGCAATGATATTATATTTATTAATTGCAATACAATTAAATTTTAATCAATTAAATTATTAAATCGTTATAACTGTATTTGAGATTTGGCAAATACAGTTATAACGATTTAATAATTTAGTATAACCAGATAGAAAATTTTTAAAATTAAAAACGGGACTGACGAGACTCGAACTCGCAACTTCCGCCGTGACAGGGCGGTGCTCTAACCAATTGAACTACAATCCCAGACTTACAAAAGCATTGTAAAAAATAATTTATAAAATGTCAACTTTTTTCTATTACTTTCAATAAAGGAGAAACAGGGATTCGAACCCTGGGTACATAGAATGTACGATAGATTAGCAATCTATTGCTTTCGACCACTCAGCCATTTCTCCTAGATTAATCTAGTAATTAAATATGTGAGTAGATGGCTCTGGTGGGATTTGAACCTACGACCTTGGGCTTATGAGTCCCCTGCTCTAACCACTGAGCTACAGAGCCTTAAACTACTATTACACATAATTATTGTAACATGAAATTGAATATTCTGCTGCATTATTTATTTTTACTAAGTAAAAATTATTATGGGGTTATTTATTATTCTATATATAATAATTACCATAGTAATTAAAAAAAGAGATTTTTATGAATGACTTTTGGACAAATATTCTCCGTTATCCTAGATTTTTTGTTAGTAGTTTACTAGGATTATTACTTGTTATTTTAACACCGTTCCGAAATTTATTTAAAAATCCTCAATCTCGTGTTTTCGTTATTGTCCTTATTTTACTTTTTGGATTTATATTGTTTCTTATATTAAAAACTATGGTGGGTTTATAATTTAGTAAACAAAAAATACAAGACTACAAATCTATTAAACCAAATTAGAAAGAATAGAATAATTTAAACATGGGCCGAGTTGGATTTGAACCAACGTAGCGAAACGCAGCGGATTTACAATCCGCCCCCTTTAACCACTCGGGCATCGACCCTTCATATAATATAATATAACAAACTTTTTTTAAGAAAACAATATAATAAAAATTTTTATTATACATATTGACTTATTTTTTAGTTTATATGTATAATAGACTTAAGCAATATGACAGAAAATTAATGGGTAATTAACTCAGCGGTAGAGTGTCTGCCTTACAAGCAGAAGGTCACAGGTTCAAATCCTGTATTACCCAGATTTATATAAAGGGCCTATCGTCTAACGGATTAGGACAGAAACCTTCTAAGTTTCCAATGTAGGTTCGATTCCTACTGGGCCTATAAACAAAAATTTTTTAATTTAATATTTAAAAAACAAAATTATTTTAAATAATGTTTGAAATAACTCTGATTTTGTAATCAGAGTTATTTCTGGTTAATAGTGTTCTTAACTAAAAGTTATTAGTAGCGAGCACCTTCACCATTACGTAAAACACTGTAGCTCTTAACGCTGTAAGTAATGAAACGACCAGCACCATCTGTACGATCTAAGTAGAAACCTGGTTCGTTTGCAGGACGGTTTACGATGAAAGACATTGCACAACTTTCTGTACCGTAGCTTGCATCAAATGCATTAAGACGGATATAACCAGGTGCACAAGCTTTACGCGCTTCATTTAACTCGAACATTACTGAACCACTATCTTTAATGTCGAATAATGGTAAACCCCATAATTCCCAGTAACTGTTACGTGGGTGTGGATCATCAGTCCATTCAACATTCATTGCCCAACCTTTAGTAATACAGTAAGCAACTTGTTTTTCAATTTGAGCGTCAGTTAAATCAGGTAAGAAAGAGAAGCAACCTTGTGTAAGTCTCACTATTCAAATACTCCTTTAATTTTTTAAAAGTAATTTATTATTTGTTTGCTGTTGTAGTAACTGCGAAATCAGCTGTATCTGTAGAAGTGTAGTTGAAACTAATATCTTTCCATAGATCTAAAGCTGTTTGTAAAGGACCACAAGATTTAGCAGCATCACGTAAAATTACAGGACCTACTTGTGGGTTGAAGTAGTCAACACCTTCGTTACGAGCCATAACCATTGCTTCTAAAGCAACACGGTTAGCTGTAGCACCAGCTTGGATACCATCAGGGTGACCAATTGTACCACCACCGAATTGTAATACTACATCATCACCTAAATAGTAAATTAATTGGTGCATTTGACCACAGTGAATACCACCAGAAGCTACTGGCATACACTTACGTAAACTAGCCCAATCCATTTCAAAGAAGATACCGTATGGTAAGTTTACAGCTAAGTTTGTTAAACGTAAAACGTCGTAGAAACCTTTAATCATTAAAGGATCACCTTCTAATTTACCTACAACTGTACCAGCGTGGATGTGATCTACACCAGACATACGCATCCATTTACAAATAACACGGAAGTTAATACCATGATTTTTTTGACGAGCATATGTTGAGTTACCTGCACGGTGTAAATGTAAAACCATATCGTTTTCACGAGACCATAATGCAATACTTTGGATTGCAGTGTAACCCATTACTAAATCGATCATGATAATTACAGAGCCGATTGTTTTAGCGTATTCTGCACGTTTGTAAACTTCTTCCATTGTCGCTGCAGTTACGTTTAAGTAAGAACCTTTAACTTCACCAGTAGCTGCTGAAGCACGGTTAATACCTTCTAAACAGTATAAGAAACGCTCTCTCCAACGCATGAATGGTTGAGAGTTAATGTTTTCATCATCTTTTAAGAAGTCTAAACCACCTTTTAAACCTTCGAAAACTACACGACCGTAGTTTTTACCAGATAAACCTAATTTAGGTTTTACAGTAGCACCTAATAATGGCACACCATATTTGTTTAAACGTTCACGTTCTACAACGATACCTGTAGCAGGACCTTGGAATGTTTTTAAGTATGAGTGAGGAATACGCATATCTTCTAAACGTAAAGCTGATACAGCTTTGAAACCAAATACGTTACCAATAATAGAAGCAGTTAAGTTAGCTAATGAACCTTCTTCGAATAAATCACATTCGTATGCGATAAAAGCGAAGTATACATCTGGACTATTAGGAACTGGATCTACACGGTATGCTTTAGCACGGTAACGTTCACAAGCTGTTAATAAATCAGTCCAAACAACTGTCCATGTTGCTGTTGAAGATTCACCAGCTACTGCAGCAGCAGCTTCTACTGGATCTACACCTGCTTGTGGTGTGATACGGAATAACGCTAAAACATCAGTATCTTTTACTGTGTATGAAGCATCCCAGTAACCCATTTTAGCGTATGGGATTACACCAGATTCGTAACGGTCACTTTTAATTCGAGTCCGTTCTGATACAGATTGAGACATGTATTTCTCCTTAAGATAAAAAGGCAATATATAATAGATATAACTAATTTTTGAAATTAGTTCTATCGGTTGAAAATTTGAAAACAACCTTAATAATAATTATAACACTACTGAGCAACTCACGCCAGAATTACTTTTTTAAAAGTACTATAACTTTATGGAATATATTTTATAAAAAATAGTCATGGTAACCACTTTAAATCCTTTAACAATTGATTTATAATAATAATTACAAATCATTTCATTAATACTTTTTAAAGATAATTTATGTAATTTATGATTAATCAATCAAATAAAACTTTAAATACAAATATTACTAAACTTGTAAATGAACCTTATAAATATGGATTTTCAACAAACGTTGAAACAGAGATTATTGAAAAAGGCTTAAATGAAAATGTAATTCGTTTAATTTCTCAAAAAAAAAATGAGCCAAATTTCTTATTAAATTTTCGTTTAAAATCTTATAGTAAATGGAAAAAAATGAACTGCCCTGAATGGGCACAATTAAAATTTTCAGAGATTAATTATCAAGACATTATTTATTATTCTGCCCCCAAATTAAAAAAAAAAATTAAAAGTTTAGATGAAATTGATCCTGAATTATTGGAAACATTTGAAAAATTAGGCATTTCTTTAACTGAACAAAAACGCTTAACCAATGTTGCTGTTGATGCTGTTTTTGATAGTATTTCTATTGGAACAACTTTTAAAGAAGAATTAGCTGAACAGGGTATAATTTTTTGTTCTATGTCTGAAGCGATTCAAGATTATCCTGATTTAATTCAACAATATTTAGGTACAGTTGTTCCTATTGGAGATAATTATTTTTCTGCTTTAAATTCTGCCGTTTTCACAGATGGTTCATTTTGTTATATTCCCAAAAATGTAAAATGTCCTTTAGATCTTTCAACTTATTTTCGAATTAATGATCAACAATCAGGACAATTCGAACGAACCCTTATTATTGCAGATACAAATAGTCAAGTAAGTTATTTAGAAGGTTGTACAGCTCCTCAGTACGACAATAATCAATTACATGCAGCAATTGTCGAATTAATTGCATTTGATAATGCTAGTATTAAATATTCTACTGTTCAAAATTGGTATGCTGGGAATGAATTGGGCGAAGGTGGGGTTTACAATTTTGTAACAAAACGTGGTTTATGTGCTGGAAATAATTCAAAGATTTCATGGACCCAAGTGGAAACCGGTTCAAATATTACTTGGAAATATCCAAGTTGTTTATTAGTTGGAAATAACGCCCAAGGTGAATTTTATTCTGTTGCTTTAACCAATAATTATCAACAAGCCGATACTGGAACCAAAATGATTCATGTAGGAAAAGAAACTCGGAGTCGTATTGTTTCAAAAGGAATTTCTGCCGGAAACTCAAAAAATACTTACAGAGGATTAGTTAATATAACTAATAAAGCAATTGGAGCGCGAAACTATTCTCAATGTGACTCGTTATTAATTGGAAATTTATCAAATGCTAATACATTTCCAGTAATTTCTGTTCAAAATTCAACAACAAAACTTGAACATGAAGCTTCTACGTCAAAAATTGGTGAAGAACAAATCTTTTATTTTTTACAAAGAGGGATTTCAATTGAAAACGGTATTGAATTAATGATTAGTGGATTTTGTCAAGATGTTTTTACTGAATTACCGTTAGAATTCGCTGCGGAAGCAGATCGTTTATTAAGTTTAAAATTAGAAGGAAGTGTTGGTTAATGACAAATAATACACCAGTTTTAGAAATTCGAAATTTAAAAGCCGCAATAAATACAAATGAAATTTTAAATAATTTAAATTTAAAAGTTTATAAAGGGGAAATTCATGCAATCATGGGACCAAATGGTTCTGGTAAAAGTACTTTTTCTAAAGTTTTAGCAGGTCATCCAGCGTATGAAGTCTTAGAAGGAGATATTTTATTCAATGGTCAAAGTATTTTAAATCTAGATCCCGAAGAAATTTCACATTTAGGTATTTTTCTTGCGTTTCAATATCCGATTGAAATTCCGGGTGTCAGTAATGAAGATTTTTTAAGATTAGCATACAATTCAAAACAAAAATATAAAGTTAAACCAGAAGTTGATCCATTAGAATTTTTGACTATCATTAATCAAAAATTAGAGTTGGTAGGTATGTCACCTGTTTTTTTAAGTCGAAATGTTAATGAAGGCTTTTCAGGTGGTGAGAAAAAACGAAATGAAATTTTACAAATGATTTTATTAGATTCAGAATTATCAATTTTAGATGAAACCGATTCTGGTTTGGATATTGATGCCCTAAAAATTATTTCAAAAGGTATTAATACTTTTATGACAGACGATAAAGCTATAATTTTAATTACTCATTACCAGCGCCTATTAGATTATATTAAACCAAATTTCGTTCATGTAATGCAAAACGGAAAAATTATTAAAACAGGGACAGGAGAATTAGCAAAAGAACTTGAATTAAAAGGGTATGAGTGGCTTAAAGATTAAAAATTGATCTTAATTTAGAGCTTTTATATAAAAATAAACCTAAAATATTTAATAACTAATTATACTTTATAGTGTTCCTGTATATTTTTTAATATTGGGTAATTTACTAAATTAGTTAAATTTTATGTACCCAGATAATTTTTATTCAAGTACGTTTACATTATTAGCGGAGGCAGAAGTAGGAAAACATTTTTACTGGAATATTGCAGGTTATCTAGTTCATGGACAAGTTTTAGTTGTTATTTGGTTTGTTATAGCTATTTTAGTAGTTTTTTCAATCCTAGGTACAAGTAACGCTGAGAGAATTCCTCATGGTTGGCAAAACTTTATGGAATCTGCGTTAGATTTTGTTACAGATATTGCTAGAAATCAATTAGGTGAAAGTTTTTATAGAGAATGGATACCATTTATTGGTACGTTGTTCTTATTTATTTTTGGATCAAACTGGGCTGGCGCAGTTATCCCTTGGAAGTTAATTGAACTTCCAGAAGGCGAATTCGCAGCACCAACCAATGATATTAACACAACGGTAGCATTAGCGTTCTTAACATCTTTCTCTTATTTTTATGCAGGTTTAAGTAAAAAAGGGTTAGGCTATTTTAAACGATATGTTCAACCTCTTCCACTTCTTCTACCAATTAATATTTTAGAAGATTTTACAAAACCTTTATCTCTAAGCTTCCGATTATTTGGAAATGTCTTAGCAGATGAATTGACAATTACTGTATTAACAGGTTTAGTACCATTGGTAATTCCATTACCAATTATGTTATTAGGTATTTTTGCTGGTTCAGTACAAGCTTTAATTTTCTCAACTTTAGCAGCTGCTTATATAGCAGAAGCACTTGAGTAAATTATTTTGAACTTATATTTTTCTAAAATTACATTTATATTCACTTTTATTAATTAAGATTTATTATGGATTCTATCATTTCTGCTGCTTCTGTTATAGCTGCTGGTTTATCAATTGGTTTAGCTGCTATCGGTCCTGGTATTGGTCAAGGTAACGCTGCTGGTCAAGCAGTTGAAGGTATTGCTCGTCAACCTGAAGCAGAAAACAAAATTCGTGGTACTTTATTATTAAGTTTAGCTTTCATGGAAGCTTTAACAATTTATGGTCTAGTAGTAGCATTAGCTTTATTATTCGCTAACCCATTTAACAGCTAATCTTTTACAAAAAAATAAATAGATTAAAATAGGAAAATTAGTTTTATACTATTTTAATCTATTCAAAATTTTTAATTCTATAGTAGAACATATAGATTTTATATGGTTAATCTTTCAATATTAATTTCAAGTTCAGAAGTAAGTGGTCCAGGTGGTTTATTTGATTTTAATGCCACTTTACCATTAGTAGCCATTCAATTCGTTCTATTAACGCTAATTCTTAACACTATTCTTTATAGTCCTTTATTGACTGTTATTGATGAACGTAAAGAATATATTTTAGGAAATCTTGCAAAAGCTTCTGAAATGTTAGCACACGCAAACGAATTGACAACTCAATACGAACAAGAATTAAGTAATGTCCGTAAAGAAGCGCAATTAGAAATTACAAATTCACAGAAAATTCATAAAGAAATTTTAGAAATTGAACTAAATATTTCTCAAAAATATATTGATAATTTATTGGAAACAATTACAAAAGATCTTTTAGATAAAAGAAACACTGCACTTAATAGTTTAGATACAATTGTCCAATCATTATGTGTAGAAATTGAAACAAGATTATCAATTTAAATTTTTTGGTAAATGTAATTTTCCTTTTTATAAGCAAATAGTTTACATACAAACTTTAAAACATGGAAAATTTTGATCAAATTTTTACATTAGTTGCTGAACACGAAGGTATTGGGTTAAATCTTGATATTCTAGAAACTGGGCTAATTAACATTCTTGCTTTAGTAGCAATTCTAGTTTATACAGGTAAAGACTTTTTAGGTTCTGTATTAGAAGAGCGTAAAACAAATATTGTAAAAAGTGTTCAAGATGCAGAAGACCGCTTAAATGAAGCTAACCGTCGTTTAAGTGAAGCCCAAAAGCAATTAAGTCAAGCTAATGTAGTTATTACCGAAATAAAAAATGAAACAGTAGCAGCAAAAAAAGTTTTACTTGAATCTGATGCTTATCAATCAAAAAAAGAATTAGCTACACGTTTTAGCAGAGCGCTAGCAAGTTTCCGTTCTAAAGAACGTCAAATCTTTTTAGAAGTTAAGCAACAAATCATCCTACTAGTGTTAAATCGTACTGTAACGCGAGCTCAAGAAACGTTTAGTAAAAAAGATCGTGCTACAGCATTAATTAACGAAACTATTAATAAATTAGAAGGAGATTTATTATGAGTAAAAATCCTTTAGCTGCAAAGGCTGCTGTTCCATATGCACGTGCATTATACGATTTTTCAGTTGAACAAAATCTAATGCATCAGATTACAGCTGATTTTCAAAATTTAGAAGTATTTTTAACTCAAACATCTGATTTAACTGATTATTTAAATAATCCTTTAATTGGTCACAATCAAAAACAAGAATTATTAGATAAAACATTAAAAACACAATTAAATCAAGAGACGTTTAAGTTTCTAAGTATTTTAGTTAAGCGCGACCGAATCAATTTAATACAACCAATTATAACAAATTATTTAAATTTGGTTTATGAATTAGCTTCAATTAAAATGGTTGAAGTATCAACAGCGTTTGCTTTTACAAATTTACAAAAAAATACTTTAATTAAAAAATTAAAAGAATTAACAAATGCACGTGAAATTCGTTTAGTTATTAACGTTGATTCAAGTCTTATTGGTGGATTTTTAATTACAACGGACTCCAAAGTACTTGATTTTACAATTAAAAATCAGTTACAACTTTTAGCTAAACATCTAGACACAGCTCTAGAACTTTAAAAACAACTAAAATCTTTTATTAACTTTTTACCTTAAAAATAATACAATGATAAATATTCGTCCAGACGAAATTAGTAGTATTATCCGTGAACAAATTGAAAAGTATGATCAAGATGTTAAAGTAGATAACATTGGTACTGTTTTACAAGTAGGTGATGGTATTGCTCGCGTATACGGTCTTGATCAAGTAATGAGTGGTGAACTTTTAGAATTTGAAGATAAAACTATCGGTATCGCACTTAACTTAGAAAACGATAACGTTGGTGTTGTATTAATGGGGACTGGTCGTCAAATTTTAGAAGGTGGTACAGTAAAAGCTACTGGTAAAATTGCTCAAATTCCTGTAGGGGATGAGTTCTTAGGACGTGTTGTAAATCCATTAGGTATAGCGATTGATGGTAAAGGTGATATCCAATCATCTGAAACTCGTTTAGTAGAATCAATGGCACCAGGTATTATTAGTCGAAAATCTGTATGTGAACCATTACAAACTGGTATTACTTCAATTGATGCCATGATTCCTATTGGACGTGGTCAACGTGAATTAATTATTGGTGACCGTCAAACAGGTAAAACAGCAATTGCTATTGATACCATCATTAACCAAAAAACAGAAAATGTTGTTTGTGTTTATGTTGGTATTGGTCAAAAAGCATCTACCGTTGCACAAGTGGTAAATGTACTTGAAGAAAAAGGTGCACTGTCATATACAATTATTGTATCTGCAAGTGCGAATGACCCAGCAACTTTACAATATATTGCTCCATATTCAGGTGCTGCTTTGGCTGAATACTTTATGTATAATGGTAAAGCAACGTTAGTTATCTATGATGATTTAACTAAACAAGCGATGGCTTATCGTCAAATGTCATTATTATTACGTCGTCCTCCAGGACGTGAAGCATATCCTGGTGATGTATTCTATTTACACTCACGTTTATTAGAACGTGCTGCTAAATTAAGTGATGCATTAGGTGGTGGTAGTATGACTGCTTTACCAATTATTGAAACACAAGCTAGTGATGTATCTGCATATATTCCTACTAATGTAATTTCAATTACAGATGGTCAAATCTTCTTATCGAATGATTTATTTAATGCTGGTATTCGTCCTGCTATTAACGTTGGTATTTCAGTATCACGTGTAGGTTCAGCTGCACAAACTAAAGCAATGAAAAAAGTTGCAGGTAAGTTAAAATTAGAATTAGCGCAATTTGCTGAGTTAGAAGCGTTTTCTCAATTTGCTTCAGATTTAGATGAAGCAACACAAAAACAATTAGCTCGAGGTACACGTTTACGTGAATTATTAAAACAACCTCAAAATTCTCCATTATCGGTTGCTGAACAAGTAGCTTTAATTTATACAGGTATTAATGGTGAATTAGATAGTTTACCAGTTAGTTCTGTTAAAGCTTACTGTACAAGTTTATTAGCATATTTAAATACATCTAAAAAAGCATACATTGATATTGTTTCATCAACAAATCAATTTACAGACGAAGCAGAGGCTGCTTTAAAAGAAGCAATTGCTGAATCAAAAGCTGTTTTTACTCAAGAGTAAAATAGATAAGTATCCAATAAGTTAATTAGACGCGTGTCTAATTAGCTTATTTTAATTACTTTTATGTATTATTTTCAAAAAAAATAATATAAGAAAATTTTATTATTTTAAATAATTTTTATAATCTTCACTTATAATAATATTGTAGCTAACTTTTTTCTAGTTTAGTTGTAAGAAAGTCAAAAACCCATTATTTAAATTTAAGGAATGAATTACTATGGCATTACCATGGTATCGTGTTCATACTGTTGTTTTGAATGATCCAGGCCGCTTAATTGCTGTACATTTAATGCATACAGCATTAGTTGCTGGTTGGGCTGGTTCAATGGCGTTATACGAACTTGCTGTATTTGATCCATCAGATCCAGTATTAAATCCAATGTGGCGTCAAGGCATGTTTGTTATGCCATTCATGACACGTCTTGGTATTACAGATTCTTGGGGTGGTTGGAGTATTACTGGTGAAAGTGTTTCAAATCCAGGTCTTTGGAGTTTTGAAGGGGTAGCCTTATCACATATTATTTTATCTGGTATGTGTTTCTTAGCAGCTATTTGGCATTGGGTATACTGGGATTTAGAATTATTCCGTGATCCTCGAACAGGTGAACCTGCATTAGATTTACCAAAAATCTTTGGTATTCACTTATTATTATCAGGTTTATTATGTTTCGGTTTTGGTGCATTCCATGTAACAGGTTTATTTGGACCTGGTATTTGGGTATCAGACGCTTTTGGTGTTACTGGTAAAGTACAACCAGCTGCTCCATCTTGGGGTGCTGATGGTTTTAATCCATTTAATCCAGGTGGTATTGCAGCACATCATATCGCTGCTGGTATATTTGGTATATTTGCTGGTATTTTCCATTTAACAGTACGTCCACCACAACGTTTATACCGTGCATTACGAATGGGTAATATTGAAACAGTATTATCAAGTAGTATTTCTGCAGTTTTCTTTGCGGCATTTGTAACATCAGGAACTATGTGGTATGGTGCTGCAGCTACACCTATTGAATTATTTGGTCCAACTCGTTATCAATGGGATAGTGGTTACTTCCAACAAGAAATTGAACGTCAAGTAGAAACTTCAGTAAGTGAAGGTTTATCTGAAAGTCAAGCGTGGTCACGAATTCCAGATAAATTAGCATTCTATGATTACATTGGCAACAACCCAGCAAAAGGTGGTTTATTCCGTTCAGGCCCAATGAATAAAGGTGATGGTATTGCTGAAGCATGGTTAGGTCACCCAATTTTCCGTGATAAAGAAGGTCGTGAGTTAACTGTTCGCCGAATGCCTGCCTTCTTTGAAACATTCCCTGTGATCTTAGTAGATAAAGATGGTATTATTCGTGCAGATATTCCATTCCGTCGTGCTGAATCTAAATATAGTATTGAGCAAGTAGGAGTTACTGTAGATTTCTATGGTGGTAAATTAAATGGTCAAACATTTAAAGATGCACCAACTGTGAAAAAATTCGCTCGTAAAGCACAATTAGGTGAAGTTTTTGAATTTGATCGTACAAGTTTAGAATCAGATGGTGTGTTCCGTAGTAGTCCACGTGGTTGGTACACGTACGGTCATGCTAACTTTGCATTATTATTCTTCTTCGGTCATTTATGGCATGGTGGACGTACAATCTTCCGTGATGTTTTCACAGGTATTGGGGCAGAAGTTACAGAACAAGTTGAATTTGGTGCATTCCAAAAACTTGGTGACAAATCTACTAAGAAACAAGGTGCTGTATAAATTATAGTCTTTGTTTTTTAAATCTATTTAAAGTTAAAGAGGATTAAATAATGGAAGCTTTAGTTTATACATTTTTACTTATTGGTACGTTAATGGTAATTTTCTTTGCAGTATTTTTCAGAGAAACACCACGAATCGTTGGAAAATAAAACCATTTTTATGATTTTATTTTTTAATCTTCGTGTTCTTCAAATGGATCACGAAGATTTTTCGATGCGGGTCCAAATGCCGTAAAAATTGAATATGAAGTGATCCCTAAAAGTAAACTTGATACAAAAATGATTAAAATAGTAGCTGTTTCCATGTAATATTTAGATTCTTTATGAATTAACGCTTTAGTATTATATAACGTTAGCTAAAAAATATTTTCAAAATTGTAAAATATTTAAAAAAATATTACCAAGATCTATAAACTCTATTTTTTGAATTTATTTTTGTATCGTTTGTTATTTTAGTAGTCTCTTAAAAACATTTTTTTCTTCGGGCTCGCTTAATAAGTTATGCAGAATTAATTCTTTATTGATTTAGAAAAAAGTTACGTTTACACTATATTTTTTTCGGACAGCATAATTTATACATTAAGTTTAACAATAGTAAAATAACTTTTAAGTAACAATATTTTTACATTGCATAAAGATAGATTACTTCTTTTTGTAAAACGTATTTATTAAAACTATAAAAATTTTTATGGCATTAAGAACAAGATTAGGTGAAATTTTACGCCCATTAAATGCTGAATATGGTAAAGTAGCTCCAGGTTGGGGTACTACACCAATTATGGGAGTTGTAATGGCTGCATTTTTAGTATTTTTAGTAATTATATTACAAATTTATAACTCGTCATTAATTATTGAAAATGTTGATGTAGATTGGGCAAACGGTATTGTATAAATTTAAAATATATATATATCAATAATTTAATCGATTTTGATTATTTAAAATCGATTAAATTTAAAAACTAAAAATCAATTTTAAAACATATATATGGATATTATAAGTCTAGGTTGGGCAGGTTTAATGACTATGTTTACTTTTTCGTTAGCATTAGTTGTTTGGGCTCGAAATGGTTTTTAATTCTTGGAACTTTGTAAAAACTAACATTTTTTAAATATTATGGCATTAATTCTTAAAATCTTCCCATACGCAAATTCAGAAATTGTAACTGCAGCAGTTACATGTTTCTTTATGACATTATTTGGTCTTTCATTAGGATTTGCTTTATTAAAAGTTCAGGGTGAATAACAAACATTTAATAATAATATATTACATATTATTATTAAATAATGGTTTATCGTTAATTATTAAAAATATAAACCTAACATATCTGGGAAAAAGCGATTGATTTCAATAATAAAACCGGCAGTAAATGTCATCCAGATAGTTAAAAGAACTGGAGCTGTTGATAAATATTTTTGAAAATTATTCATAAAATTAATCGTAATTATAAATTAAATAAGAAAGAACTTTAACGAGGTGATACCGTTACTTCGTCACTTGGCGCTACTAAATCATTACTAACAAATTCTTGCCATGCTGAAATCGGCCAAATATAACCTGTTGTCATAATTTTTAACGCTAACGGTACATTAATAATAATTTCGCTTTCCGCTGGGTTTTTTGTTGTACTTACAGCTCTTAAATACTTACGTCCTACCCAACCAATCCAGCCTGAAATATAAATAAATCCAAACCCTGGTAATATAAATTCAGCAGCATGGCTCCAACGTCCATCTGCAATTAAATGTGGTAAACCATCAGTTCCACATAATAGTTCTGAACGACTATATTTATCAAATCTTGCTTCTGTTCGATCGATTTGTTGTTGTAAAGCTAAAGCTGGAGGTGTACCAGCCTCATACGTGCTCATTCGTTGTTCTAATTTTTTTACACTCGCTTTTAATCGCTTATTAAATGCTGACGATTCACTACATTTAGTTAACCCACCAATATCCGCTAAAGCTGTATTTGGAGTTAATGAAATTAAAACAGCTACAAGTAAAGTTAATATATTAAAACGTTTCATTAAGTAAAGTAAAGAAAATTTAAAAGTTTAATTTTAGTAAAAAATTTCAAAGATCTAATATTATTAATATATATAATAATTCAGTTTTCGATAAAAAATTATTTTTCTTACATTTACTTTTTTCTACTTGTTGGTTTCTGGTTTAATAATACTTGTCTCTTTACAAAATTGTTTATATTTGATTAATTTAATATAAATTGTCCTTTTTTGAGTAAAAAATAGAGTTTTTAGAATGAATAGGAAAGACTATGTACTTTTTTTAAGTATAATTCTATTATTACATTATTGTAATAAACACATTATTTTTTTCGAGAATTATTTTATTACTCAATTGTTCGTTATCTCAAGTTTAATTTATTAATGTAATTATTTTTTTAAATCCGATTTGATTTTCGCGAATAGTCTTAATTTTTAATTATTTAAACGAATTCAAAGTGAGAAAAATCAGATATGCAAATTTTATTAAAACTTTTTCTTTTATTGATTAATATTGATCAAGAAACCGTTTTAAATTTTTTTGGAATTGAAGATCCGAATATTTATTTAAATACAGGATTTGAAGGATCACCCATTTCAACAGAAATTTCGATAGAAACATTAAAATTAATTTTTCAAGGATTATTAGAACAATATCAATACGGTTTAGGATTAATTGATATTGAAAATATTCTCTTATTTATTACTTTTATTAGGTTTCTTATTCTTGCAAACCGGTATAATATAAAAACGTCATTTTATATTTCGTCTATTAGTTTATTTGCTGGTTTCTTATGGTATATTCATTTAAAAGATTTAGTAACTTGGTATGGTGAAATGATCACCTATAATAGATTAACAAGTCGGTATATTGATGATATGATGACTGAAGCATATATAGAACAGTCAAAAAATCAAAGTGGTCTATATCTTGATTTTATGAATCAAAATCCCTTAAATTTTTTAAAATCATCATTAGTTTATGCTAGTGAACGTGACGGATATAGAATTGATCCACTATCTATGCTAGTTGCCAGTTTACCCCACTCCATGAACGCACCAATAACTAAAGGTTATTATTATCTTTATAATACTTTTTTACCAGGAGCCTGGAATGTTGTCGGAAAGCAATTACAAGAAATTGCTCCATTATTACTGTATGTTTTAATTGTTAGAATAAATAAAAAATACTGTCCTTATTTTATAAGATGGCATTGGACATATCTTGTAGTTTCAAGTTTATTTGAAGGTGAAATTATTCGAATTATCTATCGTTTATACGTTTATGATACAACTATCTTAGTTCCATCAGGAAGATTTGATGAATCAGCGTTACTTCAACCATTCTTTATGATAATTGTAACAGCACATTATTTTCTTATTTGTTTAGGATTGTTACATGCTACATGTGGTCAATATTTTTATATTCCATTCCTTACCGAAAATACTGAAATTCATATAGGTAAACGTCCGCAAAATAGTATTTATAGTGGTGGATATACATCATGGCAACAAGGTGGTTCAAAACAAGTTCAGAGAATGACTAATAATAGAAAATTTATAATGTTGCCACGGTTATGGTGGGGTTGGTTCGGAAAACAGAATAATACGAATGAAGCCGAATACCGTAAAAATCAACAGAATCAATTGCAAAAAAATCGATTAAAAGGATTAAAAAAAATAATTCGGAAATTGAAAAAATGGATTTTCAATAATTAAGTATAATCCAAATATTTTGTTAATATTCTAAAAAAATGAAAAAAATTTTATAAATTTCTTAAACAAAACAAGATTGTTTAAGAAATTTATGTTAATATAATCTTTAGTTTTATTTCCTTCGTTAGTATTATAACGATGAACCTAAGCCAGAATATGCACCATAAATAAATAAACTAAGCATAGTAATTACAGCTAAACCACCTACAAGGCCTACTAGCCATAAAGGAATTCTTCCAGTATTTGCCATATAAAAAACACTCCTAATCTATAAAATTAATTGAAGAAATAACTTGAAAATAATACAGCTAAAACAAAAATTAAAAGAAGTCCCCAGTAAAGAGAAGTTCGATTTAATTCTACTGCTTGTTTATTTGGATTTGGACCTGTCATAAAATTTACCTCGTCTCTGTTTTTAGTAATTTATCGTTGAATGAATTGCATAGCAGTAATTCCACCTAAGAAAAATACAGTAGGAACTGCTAAGCCGTGAATAGCTAACCAACGGAAAGTAAAAATTGGATATGCTACGGGTTGATTAATATTGTTTGTCATTTTGGTTACCTCTAAATTAATTATAAACCTTTAGTTAAATCTTCTAATTCTTGTTTTGCACTGAATCGATCATTTACTAATGGTACTTGTTGACGGTCTTGTGTAAAGTACTCATTTGGACGTGGTGTACCAAATACATCATACGCTAAACCTGTACTAATAAATAACCATCCTGATACGAAAAGTGACGGAATTGTAATACTATGAATAATCCAATAACGTACACTTGTAATAATATCCGAAAACGGACGTTCACCTGTAGATCCACCAGACATAAAAGTATATTCTCCTATAAAAAATGATTGTTGCTCATTCTAACACTCAGCTAAGAGCGGGCAGGGGGAATCGAACCCCCATCATTAGCTTGGAAGGCTAAGGTTTTACCACTAAACTATGCCCGCATAAAACAATTATAGAATTATGCGGGTATAAAAAGCAATAAATGTATTATAAGTTTTCTAGTTTTAATTCTAAAAACTTTGCTAAATCAGCTGCTTGCTTTTCTAAATTTGAAATTGAATCGGGTTGTTGTACGGGCGTTAAAGGAATTTTACGTTCATCTTTTAAACATAAATATATACTTCGTTGCGGGTTTAAACCCTCGGATATTTTTATTCCGATAGACTGAACGCTTGTTAAGGGATACGTTAATAAAACTTCTCTATTTTTTCCAGGAAAACCTTTACGTACAATTTTGACAAGATTTTCAATTTTATTATACTCATTATAGCCACTTCCAATATCCCATAATATAGTCATCCCTATATAGATACTGAAGGATAAGCTTAATGTTCCATAAAACATCATAACTACCCCTTGAGGAATAAAAACTAATTCTGTTGGATTTGCTATTGGTAAAAGATTTATTTTGAAATAACTTGATAAACCAGCTAACAAAAAACTTAGTCCCCCAATACCTAGGAAAATACCCCAAAAGTAATTACTAAAACGTCTTGACCCGATAATATTATCTTGACGAATCTGTTCTAACATTTTTTGAAATTTAATTAAAATCTTAAATTAGTTTAATTGATTTTAATCCTAAAAATAATCCTGACGCAAGTGCAAAAGAAAATCCTACTAATAAAATGTAATCGATAACAACTGTCATAAAATCTTTTTGTTTTCTAAAAATGAAGTTTATAAAAATTTTTCTGTATATTAGTATATATTATATAGTAATCTATATAAAAATTTTGGTTGGTAAAAATTTTCATTAAATTTTTAAATACCTTAGATTATTTAAACAATTTTACTATTAATTTCATTAAATTTTAAATTAAATTTATGGCTAATTTTATTAAACCTTATAATGATGATCCCTTTGTAGGACATTTAGCAACACCAATTACATCATCAGCAGTAACACGAGCTCTTTTAAAAAATTTACCAGCATACCGCTTTGGATTAACTCCTTTATTACGTGGTTTAGAAATTGGGTTAGCGCATGGTTATTTTTTAATAGGACCATTTGTTAAATTAGGACCTTTACGTAATTCTGATATAGCTTTATTTGCAGGTTTTCTTTCAACAATTGGGTTAATCCTTATTTTAACCTTAGGTTTAACGATTTATGGTGCAGCAGCATTTAAACAAGAAAATGATCCTAATCAAATGACGGGCAATGAACTTCAAACAAAAAAAGCATGGGATCAATTTAAAGGTGGATTTTTTGTTGGAGCTTGTGGAAGTGCTGGATTTGCTTTAATTTGTCTTTCAAGCATTCCACAACTTTTATTGTAAGTTTAAAAATTACTTTAATATACTAAATTGATTAGACTATAATTAATTTAGTATATAAAAATTATAAATTTTATATTTGTTATTGAAAACTATTATGAACGCTTTAAATACAACGCCTATTAATTTACAAGAAGAATATACAAAAACTGAAATTGCTAAAATTTTAAATATTTTAGATGAGGAATTAGTAGGTTTAGCTCCTGTTAAAGGTCGAATTCGTGAAATTGCCGCATTATTATTAATTGATAAACTAAGAACTAATTTAGGAATTACTGCAGGTAGTCCAGGTTTGCATATGTCATTTACAGGTAGTCCAGGGACTGGAAAAACAACGGTTGGCTTAAAAATGGCTGATATTTTATATCAATTAGAGTATGTTGAAAAAGGTCATTTATTAACTGTAACACGTGATGATTTAGTTGGACAATATATTGGTCATACAGCACCAAAAACAAAAGAAGTATTGAAAAAAGCTATGGGTGGCGTTTTATTTATTGATGAAGCTTATTATTTATATAAGCCGGATAATGAAAGAGATTATGGTGCAGAAGCCATTGAAATTTTATTACAAGTAATGGAAAATCAACGTGATGAATTAGTTGTAATTTTAGCAGGATATAAAGAACCAATGGATAAGTTTTATGAATCAAATCCAGGTTTATCTTCGCGAATTGCTAACCATATTGATTTTCCTGATTTTACAGTTGAGGAATTATTAAAAATTTCAAAATTAATGTTAGAAGATCAACAATATCAATTAACCCCAGACGCTGAAGTTTCCTTAACAGAGTATATCAAAAAGCGAAAACAAAAACCTTTATTTGCAAATGCACGAAGTGTTAAGAATGCATTAGATCGTGCACGGATGCGTCAAGCAAATCGAATTTTTGATAGTCGGGGACAAGTTTTAACAAAAAAAGAACTTGTAAATATTGAAGCGCAAGATATTTTACAAAGTACAATTTTTAATTAAAAATTCATAAAAATAACAAACAAACATATTTATGAGTTTACTTATTATAGGAGGAACAGGAACCTTAGGACGTCAAATCGTTCTACAAGCTTTAACGAAAGGTTATCCTGTTAGATGTTTAGTACGAAATTTTCGTAGAGCTAATTTCTTAAAAGAATGGGGTGCGGAATTAGTTTATGGTGATTTAAGTATTCCTGAAACAATACCACCCTGTTTTGTCGGTATTACGGCTGTAATTGATGCATCAACAAGTCGACCATCTGATATTGATGCATTAAAAACTGTTGATTGGGATGGAAAATTAGCTTTAATTGAAGCTGCTCAAGCAGCTAATATTAAGCGATTTATTTTTTGTTCAACTCAAAATCTTGAACAATTTTCAAATATTCCATTGATGGAAATGAAGCAAGGTATTGAAATTGAATTAAAAAAATCAGCTATTCCTTATACAATATTCCGATTAACTGGTTTTTATCAAGGTTTAATTGAACAATACGCTATTCCAATATTAGAAAATCTACCAATTTGGGTTACCAATGAAAATACTTGTGTTTCATACATGGATACACAAGATATTGCTAAGTTTTGTATTCGTTCGTTACAGCTACCAAAAACAGTTAATCAAACATTCTTTTTAGGTGGTCCTAAAGGGTGGATTTCTTCAGAAATTATTAGTTTATGTGAACAATTAGCTGGTCAAACAGCTAAAGTTAATCAAATTCCTGTTTTTCTTTTAAAATTGGTTAGTCGCTTTTTTGGGTTTTTTGAATGGGGTCAAAATATAAGTGATCGATTAGCTTTTGCAGAAATATTAAATGTTGAAAATAATTTTTCTAAATCAACTTTTGATTTATACTCAACATTTAAAATTGATTCAACAGAAGTTGTACAATTAGATGATTACTTTTTAGAATATTTCATTCGGTTATTAAAACGATTAAGGGATATTAATTTTGAAGATGTTCAAAAACAGAAAAATTTAGTTCTTTAAAAAATTAGACTTAATTTTGGAATTAATTTATATTACTGTAGATAAATCAATTTTTTTAGCGTGAATTATACTAGTCTTATTGTAAAAATTATTAATAAACCCAATTGTACGCTTTCTGAACAAAAGATTCTATATACAGAAGTACTGGGAAAGTTTTATCAATTTCGTCCTAATTCTCAGACTCTTTGTAAACTTTCTGTTTGGGGTAAATCAGCATACGAAATTCTTAAATATTCGAAAACAAATGATTATTTAATTGTTGAAGGATATTTATCTTTATCCAAATCGACTTTTAAAAAATTAGATATTACAACAAATATTGAAATTTCAACTTTTAAAGTATATCCATTTTCATTAAACATTAAAGACATAAAAAAATAACTTTTTTGAATTAAATTATTCAGAATTCTTATATTTTAGTATAATTAATATTATTAAAAACAGTTCCTAGGAAAAATTGCATGTTAACTTTAAAAATTTTAGTTTATACAACTGTAATATTTTTTGTTTCGTTATTTATTTTTGGTTTCCTTTCAAGTGATCCATCACGAAACCCAAATCGTAAAGATTTTGAATAATTAAAAATGTGGATCGATTTTTACCAAATCGATCCCTATTTTTAAAAAAAATTATTCGTAACTTTAAAAATTTTATTTTTTAAATAGAAAATACACACAGATACACAGATAATTAATAAAATAAAAAATATTGATTAAATATGGTAATATAGTACCCCCAAGGGAATTCGAATCCCTGTCTGCTCCGTGAAAGGGAGCTGTCCTAGGCCTCTAGACGATGGGGGCTTAGTTTTATAAAAATTAATCTAGTTTTAGAAACTAGCGAGCGGGCAACGCGATTCGAACGCGCGACATCAACCTTGGCAAGGTTGCGCTCTACCACTGAGCTATGCCCGCATAGTAATCTTAAATGATTAATCAACTACGTGATAATAGAATACATGTTTCTCTTTCTTCTGTCAATAGTTTAATTTATTATAGAAATTATAGTTGAAACTATAATTTCTATAAATACTAAATTGATGCTGAAAGACCATCTGCAGCAGCAATTATAATTACAAGTAAAACCCAAATTTGGAAAAATCGATTAAATTGAGTTTTAGACACTTCCCATTCACCTGGAGTTGCTAACGCTACAGGAACTGTTACAACTAAACCTAATGAAATTAAAACGAATACAGCTGTTAATAAAGTTATTATCATATATATATTTAAAAATTTTTTATATTGATGATCTAAAGATTGAGATTATTATAAATTGCCTTTTTTTAAGGCTAATAATACAATTACTGCTGGACCTGCTAACATAATAGCACCTGTTGCTATTAGCTGACCTATAACTTGCCAATTAATCATTTTTCAAATCCTTAATTTATAAATTTTATTAAAAGTTCAAATAACAAAATAACGTATAATGTTACTTGTCATTTTACTTTAAAATTCCTAAAGTAAAAATATTATTTTAAATAATATTTTATTTATTATTTAATGTTTTGAGTGAAATTTATTATTAAAGTCTTTAATAATTACTATATTTTATGTTAGAATTAACATAGGGTTGCTAACTCAATGGTAGAGTACTCGGCTTTTAACCGATTTGTTCTGGGTTCGAGTCCCAGGTAACCCAAAAAATGAAATAAATTGTTTTGTCGTTTAGGTATCAGTCTGAAACCTATCAAAGTTTTAAAGTTAATTATAAAAAAATTATTAGTATATTTTTTATTCAATTATAAAATTGAATAAAAAATATCGAATTATTAATTATTAAAAGCATTAATCAATAGGACGCATAGATAATACTGGTTCATTAGCACGGTTAATACCTTTTTCGAAACCAGCAGCAGCCGCACGAGCACGACCTGAGTGCCACCAGTGACCGATTAAGAAGAAGAATGCTAAGAAGAAGTGTGAACAACATAACCATGAACGAGGTGATACATAGTTTACTGAGTTAATTTCTGTTGCTACACCACCTACTGAGTTTAATGAACCTAATGGAGCATGTGTCATATATTCAGCAGCACGACGTTCTTGCCATGGTTGGATATCATTTTTAATTTTGTTAATATCTAAACCATTTGGACCACGTAATGGTTCTACCCATGGAGCACGTAAATCCCAGAAACGCATAGTTTCACCACCAAAAATAATCTCACCACTTGGTGAACGCATTAAGTATTTACCTAAACCAGTTGGACCTTGTGCAGATGATACATTAGCACCTAAACGTTGGTCACGTACTAAGAATGTAAAAGCTTGAGATTGTGATGCTTCTGGACCAGTTGGACCATATAATTCACTTGGATAAGCTGTATTATTGTACCATGAGTATAAAGCAGCAGTGAATCCCATTAATGAAATAGCTGCTAAACTATATGATAGATATGCTTCACCTGACCATACGAAAGCACGACGTGCCCAAGCGAATGGTTTTGTAAAGATATGCCAAATACCACCAACAATACATAAAATACCCACCCAAATATGACCACCAACAACATCTTCCATATTGTTTACAGAAACAACCCAACCATCACCACCAAACGGTGAACGGAATACATAACCAAAAATTACAATTGGGTTTAATGTTGGTGTTGTGATTAAGCGAACATCGCCACCACCTGGTGCCCATGTATCATAAACACCACCTAAGTACATAGCTTTGAAAACTAATAAAAAAGAACCAAAGCCTAATAAACATAAATGAATACCTAAAATTGTAGTCATCTTGTTTTTATCACGCCAGTCATAACCAAAGAATGGGAATGATTCTTCTAATGTATCTGGTCCTAATAATGAGTGATAAATACCACCAAAGCCTAAAACTGCTGATGAAATTAAATGAATAACACCTACAGCAAAGTAAGGAACAGTTGAAACAATTTCACCACCAGGTGCGATACCGTAACCTAATGTTGCTAAATGTTGAATTAAAATAAAACCTTGTTCATATGTAGGTTTTTCTGGTACAAAATGTGATACTTCAAATAAAACCATTGCACCAGCCCAGAATACCATTAAACCTGCGTGTGCTACGTGAGCACCTAATAATTTACCTGAAACATTAATTAAACGTGCGTTTCCACTCCACCAAGCAAAACCTGTTGACTCAATGTCGCGACCTGCAATACTACTATTAAAGGGCGTTTCCACGTGGTAATACCTCCTCAGGGAATACAAAGTTTTCATGTGGTTGATCTTGAGCAGCCATCCACGCACGAATACCTTCGTTTAATAAAATATTTTTTGTGTAGAATGTTTCGAATTCTGGATCTTCCGCAGCACGTAATTCTTGTGATACGAAATCATATGCACGTAAGTTTAATGCTAAACCAACGATACCAACAGCACTTGTCCATAAACCTGTTACAGGTACAAATAGCATAAAGAAGTGTAACCAACGTTTGTTAGAGAATGCTACACCAAAAATTTGTGACCAGAAACGGTTTGCTGTTACCATTGAATATGTTTCTTCTGATTGTGTTGGTGTGAATGCACGGAATGTGTTTGCAGCATCACCATCTTCAAATAATGTATTTTCTACTGTTGCTCCATGGATAGCACATAATAACGCACCACCTAAAATACCGGCAACACCCATCATATGGAATGGGTTTAATGTCCAGTTGTGGAAACCTTGTAAGAATAATAAGAATCGGAAGATTGCAGCTACACCAAAACTTGGTGCAAAGAACCAACTTGCTTGACCTAATGGGTATAATAAGAATACTGAAACAAATACAGCAATTGGACCAGAAAAGGCAATTGCGTTATAAGGTCGAATACCTACTAAACGAGCAATTTCAAATTGACGTAAACAGAAACCAATTAAACCAAATGAACCATGTAATGCTACAAATGTCCATAAACCACCAATTTGGCACCAACGAGTAAAATCGCCTTGTGCTTCAGGACCCCATAATAATAATAATGAGTGACCCATACTATTCGCTGGTGTTGATACTGCAGCAGTTAAAAAGTTACATCCTTCAAGGTATGAACTAGCTAAACCATGAGTATACCATGATGTTACAAATGTTGTACCTGTCATCCAACCACCTGCAGCTAAATATGCTGTAGGGAATAATAATAAACCTGACCAGCCTACAAAGACAAATCTATCTTTTTTTAACCAGTCATCAACTAGATCAAATAAACCACGTTCTTGGTTTTGTCCAATAGCAATGGTCATAATTTTTAATCCTTAAATAAAATTGTTAAATAAGTAAACATTAAGCTTAATTTTTACTTTAGTCTTATCATCTTATACTCACAATTATACGTTAATATATAAATAAATTTTATATTAGTTAAAAAATTTGTTTTCAACTTTATTTTTACTACTTAAAATAAAAAAAATTTGACTAAAAGGTTAGTCTTATCGTCTTTAAAATTTTCCAAACAAATTATTAAAAAATAAACAATTTGTTTGGATGCTAGAATTCTTTAAGCAATATCATCTGTTTGAATATATAAGAAAAATAATGCCATACTAAAAGCGGGGAAAATTAAACCAACAATTGGAACCAAAATTGACGGTAAAAAAGCTGCTGCCATATTTATTTTATTATTTAAATTTTTATTTCAGTACAAAAATAAGTATTAAATACTATTAGTATTAATTGTATATGAAAATATCATATAATTAAAAATTATCGTAAAGATAAATCAAACTTTTCTGTAGTTTTATAGTAAAATTAATAATATTAAATTTAATATATTTAGTTAGCATTTTACACATATATATTAGAGGTTTTATTTATGGAAAGTTTATTATTAGCTCGATTACCGGAAGCATATGTAGCGTTTAGTCCTATTGTTGACGTATTACCTATTATTCCTGTTTTCTTTTTATTATTAGCGTTTGTTTGGCAAGCAGCTATTGGATTTAGATAATTTTAAAAATGCAAATTCTTATTTGTAATTATTTCAATTAACTAAATTTTTTGAGTTATAGTTAAGAATTGAAATAATTAAAAAATTAAAATTATAATATATTATACAATTTTAAGAATTATAAATAAATGGTAGAACCTTTATTATCTGGAATCGTTTTAGGAATGATTACGGTTAGTGCTTTTGGCCTTTTTGTTGCAGCTTTTTTACAGTACAATCGTGGTAGACAGTTTGATTAATTAATCATATCTAAATCCTCTCACCGTTTAAAAACAAATGAGTAGGATTTAGAAAAACTAGACTAATTTTTTTAGTATTATTCAATTGTTCCTAGAAAATCTTAGAAATTGAAAAATTTTCCTTTAATTAATTTTTAATATTTTACCTTGAATTAATTAGCTTTCGTTTTTTTGCTACGAGTTTAAAAATAAAAATTTTTCAATTTTACTATTTTTATCAATAGTAAAATTGAAATCTAAAATTACTTTAATGATACTTTACCACCAGCATCTTCAATTTGTTTCTTAGTATCTTCTGCAGCATTTTTAGCAATGCCCTCTTGAATTGCTTTAGGAGCTGATTCTACTAATTCTTTTGCTTCTTTTAATCCTAATCCTGTGATACCACGAACAATTTTTAATACAGCAATTTTCTTATCAGCAGGTACTTCATCTAACATAACAGTAAATTCAGTTTTTTCTTCTACCTCTTCAACAGGAGCGGCTGCCATAACCATTGCAGGTCCACCACCTACACTCGCACTCGCATCTACACCAAATGTTTCTTCAATTTTACTTACTAATTCTGATGCTTCTAATAATGTTAATGTTTTTAATTCTTCAACAATTTGATCAATTTTTTCTGACATAATGATTATTTACGTAATTTTGATAATTAAAATTTGTGTTAGATTCTAAATTTTTATTTTATTTATTCACTAATCAAACACTGTTAAATCTAATTGAATAGATGGTCCCATACTTGTACATATAAATGTCTTTTTAAAGTATTTGCCTTTAACACCTGATGGTCGATTTTGTAAAATCGACTCATATAACGCTGTTAAATTTTCAATTAATTGAGTATCGGTAAAATTTGCTTTTCCAAAACTTATATGAACAACACCTGTTTTATCTGCTTTGTATTCAAATTTTCCTTTTTTAAAATCTTCTATTGTTTGTGTTAAAGTAGTAGTTACTGTACCTGATTTTGGTGATGGCATTAAACCTTTTGGACCTAGAACACGACCTAATTTTGCTAATTTTGGCATCATGTCAGGTGTTGCGATTAGCAAATCAAAGTTAATTTGTCCTTGGCTAATTTCTTCAATTAAATTATCAGCTCCAACAATATCAGCTCCAGCTGTTTGAGCTTCGCTAATATTATTTTCATTTGTCAAAACAGCAATTTTAATTGATTTTCCAACACCATGAGGTAATGTTACTGTTGTTCTTAATTGTTGATCAGCATATTTTGGATCAATATTTAAATTAGCATGTAATTCAACAGTTTCATTAAATTTTGCAGTAGCTGTTTCTTTTAAAATTTTAATAGCTTCTTCTAAATTTGAAAAAACGATATTTTTCGTTTTTGCTTTATTTTCTTGATGACGACGTGATATTTTTCGCATAAAATATTTTCCAAAAAAACTTATCAATTATCAGTTAATCCGTAACTGAAATACCCATATTACGGGCAGTTCCTTCAACGATTTTTATTGCACTACTAATTTTAGTAGTATTTAAATCTGGTAATTTAATGCTTGCAATTTCTTCTAATTGAGCTTTAGTAATGGAACCAACATTTACACGATTGGGTGTTGCTGAGCCTTTTTTTATTTTTGCAGCATTTGCTAATAATACAGATGCTGGTGGGGTTTTAAGAACGAAGGTATAACTTCTATCTTCATATACTGATATTTCTACCGGAATAATAAGCCCCATTTTATCATTTGTTTTTGCATTATATTCTTTACAAAATCCCGCGATATTAACACCATGTTGACCTAACGCTGGACCGACTGGTGGTGCAGGTGTTGCTTTTGCTGCAGGTAATGCTAATTTAATTATTGCTGCTACTTTCTTAGCCATATCTATTTATATTTGTACTACTTTTTAACTTTAAGTTTGCCCTTAAATAAGGGTATAAAACTTTTTTAAATTCAAAACGGAATTAAAAAATTTTATTTTTGTCTAAAGCTTAAGTAATTTCTTAAAACTATTTGGATGTTAATAAAGTTGAAAGAAACTAGTTACGGATTGCTTTTGATTACTGAATTCTATCAAAATAAAACAAACCTCTTATAATTAAGAGAAGCGCGTCCTGAAGGACTTGAACCCTCGACATCTAATTTTGGAGACTAGCGTTCTACCAACTGAACTAAGGACGCTTATGTTATACTTTAGTTAAAGTTAATTAAAAAAGCAATGTTTTAAAATTTTATCTATTAAAAATAGTCTCATCCTTTTCAATTATGTCCATTTTTAATGAAAATACAAGACAATTAAGCAGTGAAACCGATTTACCACACAATCGCATGGTAGAAAAAATTATTTTAAGTAGTTTATTAATAAGTTCTGAGGCACTTGAAATTATTTTTCGAAATGTTCGTGTAGAAACATTTTATTTTAAAAATCATCAAGAATTATTTAAAACGATAATTGAAATGTCTAATAATCAAATTTCTATTGATATTCTTACATTAAAAACATCACTTGAAAATAATGGAAAATTAAACCAAATTGGTGGAATTAATACTTTAATTGATTTAGTTAATCATGTTCCGAATTTACTTTATTTAGAACAATATATTAATATCCTTCAAGATAAATTTTTACGGCGGTGTATTATTAAATTAGGTTATGAGATTATTAATTCGGCTTATATAACTAATATTTCTCCTGAAAAAGTTTTAAATATTTTAGAATTTACAATTCTTAAATTAACAAATGGGAATAAAACCCAAAAACTTCTAAATAGTGCTGAGTTATTTTCTAATGTTTATTTAGAATTAAAGCAAAAATCAACAAATTCAATTTTATCAGGAATAAATTCCGGTTTCCATGATTTAGATTCATTTACTCAAGGTTTTCAAAAATCTGACTTAATCGTTATTGCCGGTCGCCCCTCAATGGGTAAAACAGCATTATCTTTAAACATTGGTTTAAATATTTGTAAAAATTTAAATTTACCTGTTTTATTTTTTAGTCTTGAAATGTCAAAAGAACAATTAACGTATAGATTATTAACACATGAAACAACGATTCCTAGTACTAGATTAAAAACAGGCAATTTGTATCAACAGGACTGGGTGATTTTAAACAATACAATCCAAAATTTATCAGCATTACCGCTGTTTATTGATGACACACCAAATCCTTCAATTCAAGATATTAAATCAAAAATTAAAAAAGTTATTTTTGAACAAAACCAAATTGGTTTAATCATTATTGATTATTTACAATTAATGCAAAATCCAAAATTTTCCATTTCTAATCGGACGCAAGAGTTATCACAAATTACTCGGTCTTTAAAAAATTTAGCTCGTGAATATCAAGTCCCAATTATTGCCTTATCACAATTAAGTAGAAATGTTGAAAATAGAATAAATAAACGTCCTATTTTATCGGATTTACGTGAGAGTGGTTCGATAGAACAAGATGCAGATCTTGTCTTAATGTTATATAGAGAAAGTTATTATACTCCTAATGCTCTACCTTTTTTGCAGACAGAAAAGAATCTTGTTGAATTAATTATAGCAAAACAACGAAATGGCCCAATTGGAACTGTAGAACTTGAATTTGATTCAAAGTGTACAAAATTTTTAAATGTTAATTCAAATAAGTAAAATTAAAAATGCCCAGAACCAGATTCGAACTGGTGACACGAGGATCTTCAATCCACTGCTCTACCAACTGAGCTATCCGGGCTTAATAATTATTATAATAAATGTGAAATAAAATGACAAGATCTTACTTTTAGAAATAAATTAACTGTTGATTATTTTCTTCAAATTTAGTATAATGTATATTGGGTATAGTATTTAATAAAATTTTCAAACAACTTATTTTGTCAGAATCGTAAGATAGCAGCATAAAGTCAAACTAAAAAATTTGTATTGATACTATATCTAAAACTAAAATTTTTTTTTTAATTTATAATTTCGTAATAAAGTTTATTATAATTAGACTATAAACTATTTTGACAAAAATATTAATTATGTTTTTTTTTTTAAAAGCTGATACAATTAATATTGTAGTCAATCTTACTATTTTTAATTAAAAAAAACGGAATTCGAAATGACAGCTTCATTATCAAGTTTTTTAAGTAGTTTAGTATACGGTGCCATTGTAATTGGTGTAATTGGTGGTGCTTTAGTTATTATTAGTAAAAGTGATCGTGTAACACGTTATTAATGAAAATTACTAATTAAGTATTTATAGTTAATTAAAATCATCAAATAATTAAGTATGATAAATATTGGTTTTGGTCCTAATATTATATTAGGTTTGATTTTAGGATTTGGGGTAATACTATTATATTTTCTTCGAATTGTTAAACCAGAAATTGCCCGTGATGAAGATATTTTTTTCGCCACAATTGGTTTACTTTATAGTTGTATTTTAATGGTTCATGGATGGCGATTAGATCCCATTTTACTTTTTAGTCAAGTCTTAATTATTGCTTCGCTTATAGTAGCAGGTTGGGAAAACATTCGATTACGAGGTTTACTTGCAAATATGGCAAAAGTAAAAAAAAAGAAAGAAAAGTAGTAAGAACTTTTTATTTTCTTGGTTTCCATTTTATAAACAATGTTTTAAAATTATGTTTAAAAAATATTCTAAATTTTGTGCGTTAGTTTTATTTGGTATTTTTAATATCTTCGTTACAACAGCTTCAGCTATTGATTTAGATGAGGCTACTCGAACAGTAACCGTAGATTCAGCAGGAAATACAACTGTATTAACTCCAGAACAAGTAAAACGTGGTAAACGGTTATTTAATGCTACATGTGGTGCATGTCACTTAGGTGGAATTACAAAAACAAACCCAAATGTTGGTTTAGATCCTGAAGCATTAAGCTTAGCTACACCACGTCGTGATAATATTAATGCGTTAGTAGATTATATTAAGAATCCTACAACATATGATGGTTTAGATTCGATTGCTGAAGTTCATCCAAGTATTAAGAGTGCAGATATTTATCCACGGATGCGTTCTTTAACAGATGAAGATTTATACTCTATTGCTGGTCATATTATGTTATCACCGAAAATTCTTACAGAAAAATGGGGTGGTGGTAAAATTTATTACTAATAAAGAAATTTTCCAATTTAGATTTAATTATTTTTTTTAATAATTAAATCTAAATTATAAGAATTTTTTGTTTTCTTCTTGTCAGATTTTGTTTTTTAATGTTATGATAGATCAGTTTGTAAGTTAAGTATTTATATATCAATTGGAA
>Ga0307378_10000592_pt1:0-25000 | contig 63382 bp, 70 predicted proteins | sample UN1MG_FD_202238 | JGI IMG/M metagenome (GOLD analysis project Ga0307378, IMG submission 202238) | Soil microbial communities from Risofladan, Vaasa, Finland - UN-1 | ecosystem: Environmental > Terrestrial > Soil > Coastal area > Acid sulfate soil | place: Finland: Risofladan, Vaasa... | reverse complement strand
AAATTAATTTTTTATTAAAAGCAGAATTCCTATCCCTGAAAAATATAACAATAGTATTGCTGAAGATAGCAATAATTGTGTTAGGGGATCTGTCGAAGGGGTTAAAACTGCTCCAATAATTGTTGAAACTAGAATTACGTATCGCCATGAAGTTATCATTTGTTTCGCTGATACAATATTTAATAAACCTAATAAGACTTGAATTATTGGAATTTGAAACGCAAGTCCTGTACTATAAAATAATACTAAAACAAATTCAAAATATTGATCAAATGACCATAAAGGTTCAATAACTTCATCACTGTAGTTTAAAAAAAAATTTAAAGCTGCGGGAATTAAAGCATAATACGAAAAAACTAGGCCCAATATAAAGAGACATAATGAACTTAATAATAATGGTAAGATCACTTTTGTTTCTTTTTTAGTTAACCCAGGTAATAAAAATAAAATTAATTGTCTTATTGCAAAAGGACTTCCAAAAAGAAGGCCTGTGTAGAACGAAATCTTTACAGTAGAAACAAAATATTCACCAGGAGACAGTTGAAAAAATTTTACGTTATTAACTGGGAATTCTAGTATTTTAACTAAAAATTTAACTTCAAAAAAAGCTGCAACGGTTAACAATAAAATTATCCAAAAAATATGAAAAATTCTTTGTCGTAATTCTTCAATATGTTCAGAAAATGGAAGTTCTAAAGTTACTATTTCATTTTTTTTAAAGTTAAAATCCGAATTGGTTATCATATATTTGGATTTTGCATCTTTATTCATTTTTTCTACGAGATATTTTACTACGTAGTTTTAAGTACGTCAAAATCTTATACATAACTAATAAAAAATATAAAACTAAATTTAATTTAGTTTTATATTTTTTATTTATGATAAATAATTTATAGCTTCAACACGAGCTGTAGCTTTTTTTAATTCAATTGAGGCATCTAGTCGTGCTTTGCTTGTTTCTGCATTTTCTACAGCCACTGCCGCATTTTCTAACTCTTGTGTAGCTTCACTTAATTCAATAGAAACAAGTTCTTCTACATCGTTTACTAGAACAGTTACACGATTACTATCGATTTCGGCTAAACCCCCACATAAGATAATAGGAGTCCATTTATCATCTAATTTAATTCGTAATAAACCTGTATCTAATGCAGTAATTAAGGCGGCATGACCGTCTAATACACCTACTTGACCCGTTAAACCTGGTAAAACAACTTCATCAGCTGTTGTTGAACAGATTACTCTGTCCGGAGTAAGTACACGAATGTTTAGAACCATATATTATTACTCCTTTATTTTAGAGTTTCTGCTTTTGCGATTGCTTGATCAATATTTCCTACAAGATAGAATGATTGTTCTGGTAAATCATCTAATTCACCATTTAAAACCATTTTAAAACCTTTAATTGTATCTGCTAAACTTACATATTCTCCAGGTGAACCTGTAAAGATTTCTGCTACGAAGAATGGTTGTGATAAGAAACGTTCAACTTTACGTGCACGTGCAACTGTTAATCGATCGTCTTCAGATAATTCATCAATACCTAAAATTGCAATAATATCTTGTAATTCTTTATAGCGTTGTAATGTTTGTTTTACATTTTCTGCAGTATCATAGTGTTCTGCACTAACAATATTTGGTTGTAACATTGTTGATGTAGAATCTAATGGATCTACCGCTGGGTAAATACCTTTTGCTGCTAAATTACGAGATAATACTGTTGTTGCATCTAAGTGAGCAAATGTTGTAGCAGGAGCTGGATCTGTTAAATCATCTGCAGGTACATATACAGCTTGAATTGAAGTAATTGAACCTTGTGTTGTTGATGTAATACGTTCTTGTAACGCACCCATTTCTGTAGCTAATGTTGGTTGATAACCTACAGCTGACGGCATACGACCTAATAATGCAGATACTTCAGAACCTGCTTGAGTAAAACGGAAAATATTATCAATAAATAATAATACATCTTGTTTATTAACATCACGGAAGTATTCTGCCATTGTTAATGCTGTTAAACCTACACGCATACGAGCCCCTGGAGGTTCATTCATTTGACCATATACTAACGCTACTTTTGATTCAGGGAAATTTTTTGAATTAATTACACCAGATTCTTTCATTTCTTCATATAAATCATTCCCTTCACGTGTACGTTCACCTACACCACCAAATACAGATACACCACCATGTGCTTTAGCAATATTATTAATTAATTCCATAATTAATACAGTTTTCCCTACACCAGCACCACCAAATAAACCAATTTTTCCACCTCGACGGTATGGTGCTAATAAGTCTACTACTTTAATACCTGTTTCAAAAATTGATGGCTTTGTTTCTAATTCTGTAAATGCAGGTGCATCACGGTGAATTGGTAATGTTTCATCATATGTAACGTCACCTTGTTCATCAACTGGTTCACCAATAACATTAAAGATTCGGCCTAATGTTGGAGTCCCTACTGGAACACTAATTGGACCACCTAAATCAACTGCAGCAACACCACGTTTTAAACCGTCTGTTGAACGCATTGATACAGCACGTACTTTATTATCTCCTAATAATTGTTGTACTTCTACAACATTACCAATTCCATCAGCTGTTTCAATTTTAATTGCACTATAAATTGGTGGTAAATTTCCACTTGGGAATGCAATATCTAATACTGGACCAATAATTTGAGTAACGAAGCCTTGATTTTTTTCAGTTTTTACCATTTTGACTTAACATATTTAAATATTTAAGAATAAATATACTTTCGGAATTTGATGTATTATTCGAAATAATAATAAATCTAAAACAAATTAACTATGTATCATTGTACAACAAAATAATTATAATTCTTGAATAAAATATTTCTAAAGATTTTATTAATTCGATTTATTGTTTTAATTTTCCTCAAATAAACGCCCACTTACTTTTAACCAATTTCGTGCACCTGGATAATTATCAGGTGCTAATTTAAGAGCTTGTCGCCAATAGTCACCTGCTTTATCAAAAAATTCGGTTGCTAAGGCACGATATTCGGCTTGTTGTAAATCATCAATTTCTTCATTTATCATTGTTATTGTATTTAACCCTGACGAATGATAAATCACGGCTATATTATTTAATGCTTGTGGTAAGTTTGAGTTTAATTCCAATGCTTGATGATAATACTCTAAAGCTTGTGAATTGTTTCCAATATTACCATAAATCAATCCAATATTATATAACGTATAACTGCGATCGTAGGGATCTTCTTCAACTTGTAAAGCTTCATAATAATTTTCAAGGGCTTCAGCATATTTACCTTGTGATTGTGCCGCCATACCTGCTCGATAATAAGAAAAAGCTTGTTTTTCCTGTTTACTTGCAGGTAAAACCTTTAATAAAATATCAGCGATTACTGTAAAGGTTTTATCAATAAAATTTCCCATAAATATTTCCTTAGAGTCTTAAAAATAAAATTTTTTTTCTTTTCTGGTTAATAATTTATTTTAAGATAATTATAGTTTATATTTAAATAATATAAAAGAGATATCTTATATTATTTATTTAGATATTTTGTTTCAATAGCTGGTGAAGGGATTTGAACCCCCAACCTACGGATTACAAATCCGTTGCTCTACCATTGAGCTACACCAGCAAATTTTATATTTTGAAGTTAGAATATTAATTTGAGTAAGAGAATACTCTTAACATTTTAATAATAATTTAAATGAAACGCAACGTTTTAGAAAATTTTTTTTCGGCATCTTTTTAACTTATTCAATTCTAAAAGGTTAAATTTAGTAACAGAATTTTTTCTGTTACTAAAAAAGTTTATTTACCATTTTTTATCCGTATTTACCTGATGTAGAGGCAATTACAAATGCCGCATAAGTTAAAATATAACCTACTGAGAAGTGAACTAAACCTACTAAACGAGCTTGAACAATTGATAATGCTACAGGTTTATCACGCCAACGAATTAAGTTTGCTAGTGGAGTACGTTCATGTGCCCATACTAACGTTTCAATTAATTCTTGCCAATAACCACGCCATGAAATTAAGAACATAAAACCAGTTGCCCAAATTAAATGTCCAAATAAGAACATCCATGACCATACAGATAAATTATTCATACCAAATGGATTATAACCATTAATTAACGGTGATGAATTTAACCATAAGTAATCACGTAACCAGCCCATGATATAATTTGACGATTCATTAAATTGACCTGGGTTACCTCCCCAAATTGTCATATGTTTCCAATGCCAGTAGAATGTTACCCAACCAATTGTGTTTAACATCCAGAACATTGCTAAATAGAATGCATCCCATGCTGAAATATCACATGTACCCCCACGACCTGGACCATCACAAGGGAAACTATAACCAAAATCTTTTTTATCTGGCATTAATTTTGAACCACGTGCATCTAATGCACCTTTTACTAAAATTAACGCAGTTACATGTAAACCTAAGGCAATAGCATGATGAACTAAGAAATCACCAGGACCAATTGTTAAGAATAAATCATTTTTATCATTATTAATGGCTTCTAACCAACCTGGTAACCATACTTGATTACCTGCAACGGTTGCAGGACTAGTCGATGATGATAATAAAACATTAAATTGATAAACTGCTTTACCCGATGCTGCTTGAATATATTCAGCAAAAACTGGTTCAAACAATATTTGTTTTTCTGGTTGTCCAAAAGCTACAACCGTATCATTATGAATGTATAATCCTAATGTATGGAAACCTAAGAATAATGACACCCAACTTAAATGTGAAATAATAGCTTCTTTATGCTCAAGCATACGAGCTAATACATTATTCTTATTTAATTCTGGATCATAGTCACGTACGAAGAAAATTGCACCGTGAGCAAAAGCTCCTACCATTAAGAAACCTGCAATATATTGATGATGCGTGTATAGAGCAGCTTCTGTTGTAAAGTCTTTTGATAAATATGCATATGGTGTTAAAGCATACATATGTTGAGCGGTTAATGATGTTGCTACACCTAACGCCGCTAATGCTAAACCTAATTGCATATGTAAGGAATTCGTGATTGTTTCAAACAAGCCTACATGACCTGCTCCTAAACGACCTCCTGGAGGACGGTGTGCATCAAGAATTTCTTTCATATTATGGCCAATACCAAAGTTTGTTCGGTACATATGACCTGCAATAATAAATACAACTGCAATTGCAAGTTGATGATGAGCAATATCAGTTAACCATAATGATTGTGTTTGTGGATGGAATCCACCTAAGAACGTTAGAATTGCAGTCCCTGCACCTTCTGACGTTCCATAAACGTGACTTGCACTATCTGGATTTTCCGCATATACTGTCCAATTTCCTGAGAAAAATGGAGTTAAACCAGCTGGGTGTGGAGGAGTTGTTAAAAAATTATCCCAACCAACATGTACTCCACGTGATACTGGAATTGCTACGTGAACAATATGTCCAGTCCAAGCTAATGAACTTACACCTAATAAACCTGATAAATGATGATTTAAACGTGATTCATTATTTTTAAACCAAGATAAACTTGGACGGAATTTAGGTTGTAAGTGTAACCAGCCAGCAAATAATAATACACATGATAATAATAATAAACCAATTGAACCTGCATAAAGTTCTTGATTTGTTCTAAAACCAATTGTATACCACCATTGATATACACCGGCAAAAGTAATATTAACTGGATATGTGTTTCCTTTACTGAATGCTTTTAATGCTGACTCACCAAAATGTGGATCCCAAATTGAGTGTGCAATTGGTTTTGTTTTTAAGGGTTTTGTTACCCATTGTTCAAAATTCCCTTGCCATGCAACATGGAATAAGTTTCCAGCGGTCCAAAGGAAAATAATAGCTAAATGGCCAAAATGAGAAGCAAAAATCTTTTGGTATAAATTTTCTTCTGTCATACCATCATGTGCTTCTAAATCATGAGCTGTAGCTATACCGTACCAAATTCGTCGAGTTGCTGGATCTTGTGCAAGGGCTTGGCTAAACTTTGGAAATTTAGTTGCCATAATCTTCAGATGCCTTTTTATATAATTTATAGTTGTAAATAAAATGAAAATTTTCGAGACTTTGTAAACTTTAACGTTTTTAGAATTTTAGTCCTTAAAATTAAAGTTTAAGTAATTGATAATGAACGTGCTAAGAAGAACGCCCAAGTAGTACCAATACCACCTAATAAATAGTGTGCTAAACCAACTGCTCGACCTTGTGTGATGCTTAACGCACGTGGTTGAATTGCTGGAGCAAAGTTTAATTTATTATGTGCCCATACAATTGATTCAATTAATTCTTGCCAGTAACCACGACCACTAAATAAGAACATTAAACTAAATGCCCAAATAAAGTGTGCTCCTAAGAAAATTAAACCATAAGCTGATGATGCTGAACCATATGATTGAATTACTTGTGATGCTTGTGACCATAAGAAATCACGTAACCAACCGTTAATTGTAATTGAACTTTGAGCAAAGTTTCCACCTGTGATATGTGAGATACTTCCATCAGGTGTTACTGTTCCCCATACATCTGATTGCATTTTCCAACTAAAATGGAAAATTACAACTGAAATTGAGTTATACATCCAGAATAAGCCTAAGAATACGTGATCCCAACTTGAACTTTGACAAGTACCACCACGACCAGGTCCATCACACGGGAATCGGAAGCCTAAATTCGCTTTATCTGGAATTAATTTTGAACTACGGGCATATAGAACACCTTTTAATAAAATTAATACTGTTACATGAATAGTAAAAGCATGAATATGGTGTACCATAAAATCAGCAGTACCTAATTTAATAGGCATCATAGCAATTTTACCTCCAATTTCAACAACATCCCCACCAAAAGCATAACTTGTAGTAGCTAAAGCATTTGGCGCTGTTGTTCCAGGTGCTAACAAATGAATATTTTGAATCCATTGTGCAAAAATTGGTTGTAATTGAATAGCTTTATCTGAGAACATATCTTGTGGTCGACCTAAAGCACGCATTGTATCATTATGGATATAGAATCCAAAAGCGTGACAACCTAAGAAAATACAAACCCAATTTAAGTGAGAAATAATTGCATCACGGTGTCTTAAAACACGATCTAATAAATTATTATAATTATTCGCCGGTGTATAATCACGTACCATGAAAATTGCTCCATGTGCAGCTCCACCAGTAACACAGAAGCCACCAATCCACATATGATGTGTAAATAATGATAATTGTGTTGCGTAATCAGTTGCTATATATGGGTATGGAGGCATTGCATACATATGATGTGCTACAATAATACTTAACGAACCCACCATTGCTAAGTTAATTGCTAATTGAGCATGCCATGAAGTTGTTAAAATTTCATATAAGCCTTTATGGCCTTCACCTGTAAATGGACCTTTATGAGCTTCTAAAATTTCTTTCATACTGTGACCAATACCCCAATTAGTACGGTACATATGACCTGCAATAATAAATAAAACAGCTAATGCTAAATGGTGATGAGCTATGTCACTTAACCATAAGCCACCTGTCACAGGATTTAACCCACCCTTAAATGTTAAGAAATCAGAATATTCACTCCAATTACCACTGAAAAATGGTGCTAACCCTTTTCCAAAACTAGGATATAATTGTGCCATTAATTCACGATTAATTAAAAATTCATGAGGTAATGGAATTTCTTGAGGTGAAACACCAGCATCTAATAATTTATTAATTGGTAATGCGATATGAATTTGATGACCTGACCATGATAAACAACCTAAGCCTAATAAACCAGCTAAATGATGATTCATCATTGATTCCGCATTTTGGAACCATTCTAATTTTGGAGCAGCTTTATGATAGTGGAACCAACCAGCAAAAAGCATTAATGCTGACATAATTAATCCACCAATAGCAATCCAGTATAATTCAACTTCACTTGTAATCCCTTCTGCACGCCACATTTGGAACCAACCAGATGTTGTTTGTACACCTTGGAAATTTCCTCCAACGTCTGCATTTAATATTTCTTGACCTACAATTGGCCAAACAACTTGTGAACTTTGTTTAATACCAATTGGATCTGATAACCAAGCAGAATAGTTTGAGAAATATGCACCATGGAAATGCATACCACTAATCCATAAGAAAATTGCAGCTAATTGGCCAAAATGTGCACTAAAAATTTTACGAGAAACTTCTTCTAATGAACTAGTTTGACTATCAAAATCATGTGCATCTGCATGTAAATTCCAAATCCAAGTAGTGGTTTTTGGACCTTTAGCTAATGTTCGTGAAAAATGTCCTGGTTGTGCCCATTTTTCAAAACTAGTTTCCACAGCGTCTTTTTCTACAAAAATTTGTACTGTTTTTGCACGACGCTCCGTTGAGCTTATTGCCATTGACTTTCTCCTTTTGGGAGACGAAAATCTATGAAACCCTCATAAAAAATAAAAAATAGTGTTTTGTTAATCTATTAAGTAAATATGAGTTTTCAATATCATATTATAATTTGTTTTTAAATTTATTTTAACTTGAAATTTTTTCCGATAATAATTTTCATTTTGTATCATTTAAAATATTAAAAAATTAATATTTTAAATGGAATTTTGTGCAACAAATGGTAGTAGTGATAAAACACGAGCCCGTTTAATAGCTTTTGCAATTTGACGTTGCTGTTGAACCGTAACACCTGTAGCACGACGAGGTAAAATTTTTCCTTGTTCTGTGATAAATAATTTTAATAAATCAATATCTTTATAATCAATTTTTTGATTAATCCCAATTACTGATAATTTTTGTTTTTGTGTTAACATCGTATATTTTATTTAATTTCTTTGTGAGTAGTAGGTTTATTACAATGACGACAATATTTTTTAAGTTCAATTCTTTCAGGATTATTTCGACGGTTTTTTTGTGTTGTATAACGTGAAACACCTTCTGAACGTTTATTTGTATTTGAACGACATTCTGTACATTCTAAAGTTATCAAAATTCGCGCACCTTTATTCTTTGCCATAAAGATTTATAATAGAATTAATTAATTTTTAACAGTGTTTTTATTTAGAATACACTACCTAAAAAATCTAATCTTATCAAGGTTTTATACAAAACTTTACAAAGATAACTTTTTTTTTCGAAAAACTTCCAATTTTATACTGAATGTACTATATTTAATTATAAATTTAAAGGATTTATCAATACTTATGGCAAATAACAAATCTGCAAAAAAACGTATTTTAATAGCTAAGCGAAATCGATTACAAAATCGTTTTTACAAAACGTCGGTACGAACATTAACTAAACTGTTTTTAAACAATTTAGAAACTTATAAATTATCTCCTACTAGTGAAAATAAAGAAGAAGTACAAAAAGTTTTAAATTCAACTTATCAATTAATTGATAAAGCTTGTAAAAAAAATATTTTTCATAAGAATACAGCAGCTCGTAAAAAATCTAAATTAGCGCTTCGTTTTAAAGGAATTTAAAATTCTTATCTTTTAAGTAATGTACAGTTAATCATTGAAAAAATTGGTTAAGGAAATTTTAAAACATCGCTTTTAAATTTTCTTAACATTTCTTTATCTTCCTAAAAAGTTAAAAAAAATTACACTTAAAGAGTATGAAACAATCGATGAATTATATAACTGCTCTACCGGATTTCATAGACATGCAACGAGCTAGTTTTTGTTGGTTTATTGCCCAAGGCTTAAATGAAGAATTAGCAATGTTTTCTAGAATTCATGATTTTAGTTATAATACTGAATATGTTTTATTTGGTCATGAATATACATTAGTAAAACCAGTTTATAATATTATCCGAGCAAAAAAATATACAGCAAATTATGCTGCACAATTAGTAATACCCCTAGAAATTAGAAATAAAAAACTCAATAGTATAAGATACCATAGCCAATTTCCAATTATAACTTTACCATTGATGACAACCTCAGCAACTTTTGTTATTAATGGTTGTGAACGGGTCATTGTAAGTCAAATTATTCGAAGCCCCGGAATTTATTTTGAAAAAAATAAAAATCAGAAGAAACGAAAAAGTGTTAAACGAAAATTATCTAGTGATTTTAATAAATTAAAGTCATTTCTTCCATTAGGTGAACCGTTTATTTCGGAACAAATTTTATCATTTTTTCCAACTGTTTATAATCAAAATTTATTTCAATATTCTTTTACGGAGTTAAAAAGAAATGAAAAAGATTTTTATTTTTACTTTTTAAAATCGTTTAAAATTTATCGAATTATTGCAAGTACTCAACAGTTAAAAAAAAAATCTGAACGAATTAAAATATTTTTACATTGGTTATCATTAAAAGAACTACAATTTTCTAAATTTAACTCTACCTCTTCAAATGAATTATTAAATCTTGTAAAAGATTGGCATAAATTATTAAAAATTTTAATAAAACATACTTTATTGAAAAAAATTTTTACTGATAATAATAAACAATTTGAAAGTCAATGGATTACAAAAATAAATCAAAATTATTTTGATTTAAGTAATAGCGAGGCTTATTCAATCAATGAAATATATGTAGAAAGTTTGTTAAATTATTATGAAAAAACTGTTCAACTAACGGTTTTGAATAAATTTCTATTAATTTTAATAAATAATCAAACATCAGTAAAACAAATTAATCAATTTAATTTTCTAAACAATCTAGTTTTACTTACAAAAGAAAAGCTTGAGACTGTGCTTATTGATTACAAACAAAAAGATATTAAACCGATTTTCTATTTCTCTACTACGTTAAAAGAACTTTTTAAATATAGACAAAAAAAGAAAAAACTAAAAGATCCAACTAATATTCATCTTGATATAATTCCAAAAACAGAATTAAATTCTGTTCAAATTCGTGATTTAAAAAAAGAAAATTCAAACCGAAGTTTATTTGAATATAAATATGAAATTAATGAAAATAAAACAAAACTAACTTATTTAAAATCACGTTCAGAAATTATTCAGTATAAAGATTCTCATCAAATAAAAGATCGGTATAGGCAAAAATATTCGGAAAAAGATTTATATACTGCAATTTTAATTCCAGAATCAGGCTCTTGGATACGATTTGGATTTCAAAAAAATACTGAAATTAATAAATATAAATATCCGATTAAAAATCAAGAAGATGAAGTTGTTATTCAATTAGATAAATTTACACAAAAACCAATTATTCATTTATTAAAAGAAATGGGTTTAACGGATTTAGAGATTTGTCAAAATTTATATCATGCGGATTTTTTTTATTTTAATAAACCTTTAATTAAAAATTCTATAAATTCAGTCAATCCATTACTAAGATTTGATTTAAAGTTTAAAAATTATAAAAATATTTCCGAATTTTCTCGAATTTTTGATGCTCGTTATTATCGTTTAGGAAAAATTGGGCGTTCGAAAATTAATAGTCGATTAAATTTAAAACTTAATAGTAATATTCAAAGTATCACGTATGTAGATATTTTTTCGATTATTGATTCTTTAATAACCTTATCCATTTCTAAAACAATTGGTGATGATATTGATCATTTAAAAAATCGACGGGTAAGATCTGTCGGGGAATTATTACAAAATTTATTTAGAATCGGTTTTCAACGATTATTACGTAAATTAAGAAGTCAAACAAATAAAATTGGTTCAAGTCAACTTTCAAGTTTTAATATTGTTGGTACGACCATCAGAGAATTTTTTGGTTCAAGTCAACTGTCTCAATATATGGATCAGACAAATCCTTTATCCTCATTAACACATAGACGTCGAATTAGTGGATTAGGTCCTGGTGGATTTGATCGAGATAGAATAAGTTTTGCTGTTCGAGACATTCATCCAAGTCATTATGGCCGTATTTGTCCAATTGAAACTCCGGAAGGTCAAAATGTCGGTTTAATTGCATCTTTAACAACCTGTGCTCGAGTTAATAAATCTGGTTTTATTGAAACCCCTTTTTGGCGTGTAATTAATGGAAAAGTTATTAAGACTGGGAATCCAATTTACTTAACTGCAGATATTGAAGATTTTTATAAAATTGCACCTGCAGATATTGCTACAAATGATCAAAATTATTTAGTTCGAAATTTAATCCCTGTTCGTTATAAACAAGATTTTATTACAGTCACGCCTTTTGAAGTTGATTTTATTGCCATTTCACCTATTCAAGTTGTTTCTGTTGCTGCGTCTTTGATTCCTTTTTTTGAGCACGATGATGCGAACCGTGCATTAATGGGATCAAATATGCAACGACAATCTGTTCCTTTAATTTTACCTCAAAAACCAATTGTTGGAACAGGTTTAGAAAATCAAATAGCTATTGATTCTGGTGCTACTTTAAATGCCCATAGTGATGGCATTATAAGTTCAGTTACTGCGGAACAAATTATTGTTAAACATACAAATGGAAAAGAATTAAAATATCCGTTACAAAAATATCAACGATCAAATCAAGAAACCTGTATTAATCATCGTCCTATTGTTTGGACAGGTGAACAAATTCTGTCAGGGCAAATGTTAACGGATGGTCCTGGTATTAATACTAGTGAATTAGCTTTAGGTCAAAATGTCTTAATTGCCTATATGCCTTGGCAAGGATATAATTTTGAAGATGCAATTTTGATTAATGAAAGACTTGTTTATGAAGATATTTTTACTTCAATTCATATTGAACGTTATGAAGTTGAAATTGATCAAACAGCTGATATTTGTGAAAAAACAACGAAAAATATTCCAAATTTAAATTTTACTGAAATTCAACATTTAAATGATGATGGTATTGTCTCAATTGGTACATTTGTTAAACCCGGCGATATTTTAGTAGGTAAAGTTGTCGAAAAAGATGATTCAGAACAATTACCGGAAGCAAAATTATTACGAGCAATTTTTGGGGCGAAAGCAAAAGGAGTGCGGGATACATCGTTTCGAATGCCTGAAGGTGAATATGGTCGGGTTATTGAAACTTTAACGTTTAATCGACGAACAAAATTAGCTTATAAATTTGAAAAAATTCAAATTTTTGTTGCTCAAATTCGAAAAATTCAAGTTGGTGATAAAATTGCTGGGCGTCATGGTAATAAGGGGATTATTTCAAGAATTTTACCACGTCAAGATATGCCATTTTTACCCGATGGAACACCTATTGATATTATTTTGAATCCATTAGGAGTTCCGTCACGAATGAATGTTGGACAATTATATGAATGTTTATTAGGGTTTGCGGGCCATAAATTAGAACGACGATTTAAAATCTTACCGTTTGACGAGATGTATGGACCAGAAGTTTCAAGAATTTTAATTAATAAAAAATTACGTCAAGCCTCTGTAGAAAAAGATGAAGCGTGGATTTTTAATCCATATGCACCGGGAAAAACTGTTTTAGTAGATGGAAGAACCGGAAAAGAATTTGAAAATCCAATTACTGTTGGAAGTGGATATATGTTAAAATTAATTCATTTAGTTGATGATAAAATGCATGCCCGAGCAACAGGTCCTTATTCTTTAGTAACACAACAACCATTGGGAGGAAAAGCGCAACATGGAGGGCAACGATTTGGTGAAATGGAAGTCTGGGCTTTAGAAGGTTTTGGTGCAGCCTTTACATTAAAAGAATTATTAACAATTAAATCTGATGATATGGAAGGTCGAAATGAAACGTTAAATGCAATTGTTAAAGGGCATCAAATTCCAACTTCTGGTATCCCTGAATCTTTTAAAGTATTACTGCAAGAATTAAGATCAATAGGCCTTGATATGAGTACTTATCGCATTGAACAATTTAATAGTATTCAAACGTACGAAACCGAAGTTAATTTAATTGAAAAATATGATCCTTTATCAAAAACATTCCCCCCAACATCTAATATAAACAAGATAGCATTTTAATTATTTTTATTATAAAAAATATGATAAGAACTGAAAAAGAATTTGATTATATAAAAATTAAATTAGCTTCTCCTATTCGAATTTTACAATGGTCACATAGACGATTACCTAATGGACAATTTATTGGAGAAGTTCAAAAATCAGAAACAATAAATTACAGAACCTTTAAACCCGAAATGGATGGATTATTCTGTGAAAGAATTTTTGGTCCCAGTAAAAGTTTAGAATGTGCCTGTGGTAAATATAAACGCGTAAGATATGATGGATTAATTTGTGAACGATGTGGTGTTGAATTAACCGAATCAAGGGTACGTCGTCATCGAATGGGACATATCAATTTAATTTATCCAGTAACTCATGTTTGGTATACAAACAGTAGACCAAATTATATGGCCCTACTGTTAGAAGTAGAACAATGTGAAAAACGAGTTGATACAGGTTTATTATATTATTTACCAGATATTATTACCTTAATAAATACTAATTTAGAATTTACAAAGAATCCTGAAATTAAAGATTTATTAGAAGAAATTATTAAACATAAAAATTTAGTTACTTGGTTGGCTACCGATTCAAGTTTAAAAAAAAATGGCCAAAAACTTAAACGGGATATTTTATACAGTAAAATAAATCGAAATCGTTATACACTCGAACATCTTGAAAATGATACAACAATTAAAGTAATTAAAATTAAAAAAAAAATAAAGCGATTAATTGAAGTATTTCGAAAAGATATTTTTGCGAAGCTTCTAATTTCGCAAATATTTCAAAATGAATATCAAAAGAAATTTGCCATTAAATCTGGAAAAGTTAATCTACGTGATAATCGTATAAAACGTATAAAATTAGCATCTTTAGCGTATTTTATAGCTGAGGATGAAATTTCTTTTTACGGGCTGCATTGGGATTTACAACAATATCGGCGAAGTCGGGAATTAGGTTTTACTGGTTATCCATTAAAACCATACCCAAAACCAAAACTTCAAAATCGACGTCGAAATACACCAAAATATTTATTAAGAGCAACACCGAATTATTTAATTGGGTCGGTTTTAATTAAAAAAGAACTAGAAAAATTAAATATTAATCGGGAAATCTTAAAAACACGACGTTTTATAACAATTTGTAGTAAAGTTTTACATAAAGAGAAACCTTTTTATACAGGGTCAAAATGGTTTCGAAAATGGGAATATCAACGAATTTATAAATTAAGAGATCAATCAATAAAACGAATTCGTATTTTAGAAAATTTACAAGCAACAGGCTCAAATCCTGCATGGATGATTATTACCATTCTACCAGTGATTCCACCTTCTTTAAGACCTATGATTCAATTAGAAGGTGGTCGATTTGCTACATCAGATTTAAATGAGCTATATAGACGAATTATTACACGTAATAATCGTTTATTGCGTTTATTAGAAATTGATGCACCTCAATTAATCATTCGTAATGAAAAACGAATGCTTCAAGAAGCCGTTGATACTTTAATTGATAATGGAAAACGTGGTAAGATTGCATTAAGTGCTAACAATCGAGCTTTAAAATCTTTATCTGATATTATAAAAGGAAAACATGGTCGTTTTCGACAAAATTTACTCGGGAAACGAGTTGATTATTCTGGTCGTTCAGTTATTGTTGTAGGTCCAAGTTTGAAATTAAATCAATGTGGATTACCATATGAGATGGCTATCGAATTATTTCAACCTTTTATTATTCGTGAATTAATTAATCAAGGGTTAGCCAGCAATATGAAAGTTGCGAAAAATTTAATCCAACAAAATGAAGCTACTATTGACCCTGTTTTAGAAAAAGTATTATCTAATCATCCAATATTTTTAAATCGTGCTCCTACTTTACATAGACTCGGTATTCAAGCTTTTGAACCAATATTAGTTCAAGGTCGAGCCATTAAACTACATCCTTTAGTTTGTTCAGCGTTTAATGCTGATTTTGATGGGGATCAAATGGCTGTTCATATACCACTTTCATTGGAATCTCAAGCCGAATGTTACATGCTTATGCTAGCTCCTTATAATTTTTTATCTCCTGCTAATGGAGAGCCTATTATTATGCCAAGTCAAGATATGGTACTTGGTTGTTATTATTTAACGGTTAATAATATTAAAGGTTTATTAGGTTCAAATCATTATTTTGCAAATTTAGAAGATGTTATTTTAGCTTATTCGCAAGAACAAATCGAACTTCATACTACAATTTGGATCCGCTATTTAGAATCCACAATAAATCCAAAAAATTTAATTAAAAAGATTGTTTTAAACGATAAAAGTTCGATTGAATATTACGAAAATTTACAAATTCGAAAAGATTTAAATGGAAAGTTAATTGTCCAATACATTCAAACTACAACTGGACGTGTTATTTTTAATTATACAATTCAAAAAACGTTGAAATTAGTAAGTTAGAATATCAAAACTAAGCAATTAAAAATTAATAATTTTATGAAAGATTATATATATCAAAATACTCTTATTAGTAAAAAACAATTAAAACAATTATTAGCTTGGAGTTTTACCCAATATAATTCTATGCAAGCATGTTCATTAGCTGATGAATTAAAATATTTAGGATTTAAATATGCTAGTCAAGCGGGAATTTCTATAAGTATTGAAGATTTAAGAGTTCCGTTTATTAAAAATCAAATGCTAGAAAATGCTCATATCGAAATTTTAAATGCTGAAAAAATTTGTTTGAAAGGAAAAATTACAGATGTAGAACGATTTCAAAAAATTATTGATACTTGGAGTATTACTAGTGAATCGTTAAAGGATGAAGTTGTTTCATATTTTAAAAATTATGATCCCTTAAATTCTGTTTATATTATGGCTTTTTCGGGAGCTCGGGGGAATTTGTCACAAGTACGACAATTAGTTGGGATGCGCGGTTTAATGTCCGATCCAAGTGGGGAAATCTTAAAATTACCAATTAAAAAAAATTTTCGTGAGGGTCTAACAATTACAGATTATTTAATGTCGGGTTATGGCGCTAGAAAAGGAATTGTTGATACTGCCTTAAAAACAGCAAATTCGGGGTATTTAACACGACGTTTAATTGATGTAGCACAAGATATTATTATTCGAGAACAAGATTGCTTAACAAAGCATTCTTGTTTTGTATTTAATATTAAAACCAATAAAAAAATTATAAAGTCAATATATGATCAAATTTTAGGCAGACTTTTAAGTAAACCTGTTGTTGATCCAAAAACCAAGAGACAAATTGCTGATATTAATACACAAATAACTCCCTCTTTAATTGAAACGTTTAAGCAATTGAATATTGAAAGTTTTTATATTCGCTCACCTTTAACCTGTAGCTTATATAGATCAATTTGTCAAAAATGTTATGGGTGGGATTTAGCAAATGAAAATTTGGTAGATATTGGCGAAGCAGTTGGAATTATTGCTGGTCAATCTATAGGAGAGCCTGGTACTCAATTGACAATGCGAACTTTTCATACAGGAGGAATTTTTACTACTGAAGCTCGTCAACAAATTATTAGTTCTACCAATGGGATTATAAAATTTTCGAAAATTTTAAAAACCATTACATTACGAACAAACCGTGGAGAAGATGTTTTATTAACAAAAAATTCAGGTTCATTAGTTATTGTTCCTGAAATCCCAACTAATGAGTTAATTCAATTAGAAATTTTACCAAATACTATTTTATTTACTAAAAATAATCAATATGTAAAAGAAGGAATGATTTTAGGGGAATTAGCTGCTACCGGAAAGCAAGTTCGAACAGAAATTAAACCTATATTAAGTACTTTTTCAGGCGAAGTTTTCATGCCTCGATTAAAAAATAAACCAAGTTTTGTTAATAAAAATAAATTATTATGGATTTTAGCGGGACAAGTATACCAAGCCCCAATAAATTCGTTTTTAAATTTTTATACCGATCATAAAATTAATAAAAACAGTTATATTTTCCGAACAAAACTCATTAATCAATATTCTGGACTAGTAACAGTTATAAATAATGAGAAAGATTTATTTCAACGAAAAATTCAAATTCTTAATAATCAACACAATTTACTAAAGGCAAAAATCTATCAATGTATAGATATTAAAGATAGAAAAAACTATGTTCTACGTTATAATAATTCTCAATATAAAATTAATTTAGAAAAAAAACATTGTAAACTTTTTGTTAAACGTGAATTAAATGAACATTTTGCCAGTTTAATTTCAAATAAATTTACGACTCAGATTGGAGGTATTCCATATTATGATTATAGAGTACAAACTAAAATAATTTCAACTTCTAAAATAATTTCCTATTTCCGTCGGGGGGATAATCCTTTACAGAACTTGCAGTCAGGAGATTTAGTACTTACTGCAAATCAAATTGTTCGAAATACCTTTGGTTTAACTTTTCGGTCTTTAATTTGGCTTCCTGAAGAAACTTATAAATTAGATTGTGATAAAAGTCTTTTACTTGTTGAACATGGAAGTTTTATTTGTGAAAATTTTGAAATTATTCCAGGATTATTTTCAAAAAAATCTGGAATTGTTATTATTAATCAACGAAATAATATTGTTCGAGAGATTTCTATTAAATCGGGCCTAGTTTATCAAGGAAAAAAATTTCAAAATTTTGCAAATAAAATTTTTTATCCGGGTGAAATTATTTTCGATAATATCAAAATTACAAGTCCATCACTTTGTCAACATATTGTTGGAAAATTAACAGACCAACTTTTAATTCGTCCTTTAGATATTTATGAAATACCACAAAATAAATCAATTAAAAAACTATTTGGACGACATTCTGTTTTTGAATCACTTTTAAAATTAACAACAAGTACACACTATTTATATAAATCAAATCAAAAAATTAAAAGTTTTAACAATCAAAAGTTAATTTCACATATTTTTGAATTTAATTTAAATCATTCAATAACTGAAAATATTCAGATTCAATTTAAAATCGTAGCTAAAAATAGTTCTATTAAATTTTTAGTTGAAGAAACACTTCATTTACCAAATTATTTACCAGCAAATTTAAAATATACCAATATTCGATCTTGTCTTCTAGTAGAATCTGGTCAGTTTATCGATAGTTATACTACGTTAGGTTATTTTGAAAATGTTAATTTACAATCTGTAGAAATTGTAAAATTAAAATCTAAATATAAAAATAATCGTGAAATCTTATTAATTTCTAATGATGATTGTTTAACAATTAGAAAAGAAAAAATTCAAGATAAATCTGTTAATGATTTAATTACTAAAAATATTGATGTGACTCAAATTGGTAAAATAATTATTGATAATGGTAATTTTTTAACGATTCAAAAAGGTCGTCCTTATTTTTTTCCAAATTGTGAACAAGAGAAATCTATTAAAAATCAGAGTTTAAGATATAAAGAATTGTCTAAAAATCATTTGGCATTTTCAAATGTTGAGTCAACAAAACGATTAGTTTCGTTAAATTATTATGATATAACAAAAAAAGTTTTAAATAAAAATTTAACTGGAAATTTTCAAGACTTAACAGGGGCGGGTTTAAAACTTGAATTACCAAAAATGTTTATTAAAAAAAATGGTAATTTATACAGTTCACCAATTCCAATTTTCCTTCAAAATTTTTCTGTACTTTCGAAAAATTTAACAGAAACTCCATTTGCTTCTTTAGTAACAAAAAAACATTCGCCATGGATTAAGAAACGCCGAATTCATTATTCTGTTTTATTAAAAAATTCAGAATTGATTCAAAATAGAATAAAACATGTGGATTTTAGTAATTTTAATTTAGTTCGCGTTCAATTTTTTGGATATCCATTTTCAAAATCGATTGGTATTCATTCTATTACTGAAGATTATTTTGAACAAGATGTTAATAGTGTTTTTTGTAAAAATGGTGAATTTGTAGCGGATGGTCAAACAATTGGATTATTAAATTTTGAAAAAGAAATTACAGGCGACATTGTTCAAGGTTTGCCAAGAATTGAAGAATTATTAGAAGCAAGGAAAAAGAAACAAATAAGTAAAAATGTTTCAACAAATCAAAAAAAAGGTCTATTAATATGCAAAACAAGTTTAGACTCCAATTTTGATTTTCGAAAACTTGGAACTACAATTAAAGAAACAGAAAAAATTAATCCTCATAACTTATTAAAAGTCTACTTTAACTATTATGGTTTAATTAAAAATTTCTTTTGTGACCGGACAAATTTAGTACATTCATATCGGTTAACAAATAATTATGAAGCCAGTTATAGAAGTTTTAAAAAAGTTCAAGCTTTGATCTTAAATTCTGTGCAGTCCGTTTATGAATCGCAAGGTGTTTCAATTGCTGATAAACATTTAGAAGTAGTAATTAAACAAATGACTACTAAAGTTTTAATTACTCATGAAGGCGACACACCATTACTACCACGTGAAGTCATTGATTTATATCATATTCGATATATTAATAATATTATTCAAAAAAGTAATAAGCAACCAGCATTTTATGTGCCTTTATTATTGGGAATTACAAAAGCTGCATTAAATAATCCAAGTTTTATTTCAGCAGCTAGTTTCCAAGAAACCACACGTGTTTTAACAAAGGCAGCGATTGAAGGACGGGTTGATTGGTTACGAGGGTTAAAAGAAAACATTATTATTGGTCATTTAATTCCATCAGGAACAGGGGCGCAGAATTATCAAAGCTGTTTTACAAATAATTTAACGAATGATAAACAACTAACGAATAATAATATTAAAAAGTTTAGAAAAATTTAAAATAAACCTAGACGCAATGATTTATTATTTGGTACTCTTAATGAAAATATTAAATATTTTAAATTGAAGGAGTTAAACTCATTATGGCTGAAATTACTTTAGCCCAATTATTAGAAGCGGGTGTTCATTTTGGACATAAGGCATATCGTTGGAATCCCAAAATGTTTCCCTATATTTATACCGAACGAAATAATATTCATATTTTAGATTTAGTCCAATCTGCTCAGTTATTAAAAGAAGCAAATAAATACGTACAAGATGAAGCTTCAAAAGATCAAATCTTTTTATTTGTTGGAACAAAACGTCAAGCAAGTAGTTTAATTGCACAAGAAGCAAAACGATGCGATTCTTATTATATAAACCATCGTTGGTTAGGTGGAATGCTTACTAATTGGGTAACTTTAAAAAGTCGAATTGATCGTTTAAAAACTTTGGAACAAGAACAGGCTGATCAAGTTTTTAATTTATTACCAAAAAAAGAAGCCTCGTTACGTTTAAAAGAGTTAGAAAAACTACGTAAACATTTAGATGGTGTTAAGAATATGGGACGACTTCCTGATGTTGCCATTATTGTTGATCAGAAACGTGAAATGACAGCTGTGAAAGAGTGTCGTAAATTAGGAATTCCTATTATCTCGATTTTAGATACAAATTGTGACCCAGATTTAATAGATATTCCAATTCCCGGAAATGATGATGCAGTTCGATCAATTAAATTAATTTTAAAATCATTAGCGGATAATATTAACCAAGGAAAAGCACAAATGTCTTAATAAAACTTTCATAGTTTTTTCTTGGATATAAATTTATTAAAAATTAATCAGGTTTTTAATAAATTTATATACTAGACAAGATAATTTTAATAAGCTAAAATCATATTAGTAGTCATTTTAAACTCGCGGAGTAGAGCAGTCTGGTAGCTCGTTGGGCTCATAACCCGAAGGTCAATGGTTCAAATCCATTCTCCGCTAGAAAATTTTATAAATTAACGTAAAAAAAATCATTTTTTTATTAAAATTATATATTGAACGTTAAATATTAATAAGGTTTTACGTATGACATTAAATTTACAAACGCCGTTTCCTACTTTTGGGGGAAGCACTGGTGGCTGGTTACGTGCAGCAGAAGTTGAAGAAAAATATGCTATTACCTGGACAAGCAAAAAAGAACAAATCTTTGAAATGCCTACAGGTGGGGCTGCTATTATGCGCAATGGCGAAAACTTATTGTACTTAGCCCGAAAAGAACAATGTTTAGCTTTAGGTACCCAATTACGAACATTTAAAATAAATGACTACAAAATTTATCGAATTTTCCCAAGTGGTGAAGTTCAATATTTACATCCTAAAGATGGTGTTTTCCCAGAGAAAGTTAATCCAGGTCGAACATCAGTAAATAGTCGTGATTTTTCAATTGGTAAAAATCCAAACCCTGCTTCAATTAAATTTAGTGGAACTACTACTTACGAAAGTTAATTTATATTTAAGATTAGTGTTTATACTAATCTTTTGGCGAGATGGCAGAGTTGGTCGATTGCGTCTGATTTGAAATCAGATGAATCTTTGCGGATTCCGTGGGTTCGAATCCCACTCTCGCCTTTACAAAGAAAAAAAATAATACAAAATTGTGCTTAACTGTGTTTATTTTTATAAAATAATATTTTATGGGTAAAGTATACGATTGGTTTGAAGAACGATTAGAAGTACAAGCAATTGCTGATGATATTTCCAGTAAATATGTACCCCCACATGTAAACATTTTTTACTGTTTTGGTGGTATTGTGTTTACCTGCTTTTTAGTTCAAGTAGCTACAGGTTTTGCAATGACTTTTTATTACCGTCCAAGTGTTGTTGATGCTTTTGCTTCAGTTGAATACATTATGACAAGTGTAAACTTTGGATGGTTAATCCGTTCAGTTCATCGTTGGTCAGCAAGTATGATGGTAATGATGATGGTTCTACATGTATTCCGCGTTTATTTAACAGGTGGTTTTAAAAAACCACGTGAATTGACATGGGTAACCGGTGTTATTTTAGCCGTTGTAACAGTTTCTTTCGGTGTAACGGGTTACTCTTTACCATGGGATCAAGTAGGTTTTTGGGCTTGTAAAATTGTAACGGGTGTGCCTGCAGCTGTTCCTATTGTTGGTCAACCATTAGTATTAGTATTACGTGGGGGAGAAAGTGTAGGACAAAGTACTTTAACACGTTTCTATAGTGCCCATACATTTGTTTTACCATTAGCCGCTGCAGTGTTAATGTTAACACATTTCTTAATGATTAGAAAGCAAGGTATTTCAGGACCTCTTTAATCGTCAACTAAATTTAATATTAACATTTTGAAAAGGAATATTTATGTCAGTAATTAAAAAACCAGATTTATCAGATCCTAAATTAAGAGCCAAGTTAGCAAAAGGTATGGGTCATAATTATTATGGTGAACCAGCTTGGCCCAATGATTTATTATATGTGTTCCCTGTTTGTATTTTAGGTACTTTTGCTTGTTGTATTGGATTAGGAGTAATGGCTCCAACTCAAATGGGTGAACCAGCTGATCCGTTCAATACACCATTAGAAATTTTGCCAGAATGGTATTTCTTCCCGACTTTTAATTTATTACGTGTTTTACCAAATAAATTATTAGGTGTATTAGCTATGGCAGCAGTACCTGCAGGCTTAATTACAGTTCCATTTATTGAAAATGTAAATAAATTCCAAAACCCTTTCCGTCGTCCAATTGCAAGTTTAGTTTTTATTTTTGGCTTTATTTTTGCTGTATGGTTTGGTATTGGTGCTTGTTTACCGATTGATAAAGCTGTTTCTTTAGGCTATTGGTAAATGATATTTTTTGACTTTTAATATATTTTTCCTATTAAAAGTCAAAAAATTGTATTTAGATTTTTTAATTTTTTATTTATTCTGTATGTTAATGTTAATTCTAAGTAATTTTTCTTTAAGCTTTACTATAATAGAATTTAAAAAATATAACTACTCTTAAATATATGACTACAGATGAAGATTTAGATAAACTTTTGGAAAATTTACCATTTTTTATAAAACAACATGTAAGCAGTCATATTCATAAAGATAAAATTGTTGAAATTATTCTAGATTTAGGCCGAAGACCAGAAGCAAGATTTATTACTGGTCCAGAATTTTTATCACAAAAAATTATTTCATGGCAAGATCTTGAATATACAACAAAACGAATCAGTAAGTTTAGTAATGACAATCGAGCAGGAATAGAACGAACACTTCATCGAATAAGTTGTATTCGTAATCGACAATTTTTAATAACTGGATTAACTTGTAGAATTGGTCGAGCGATTTTTGGAACAATTGCTTTAGCTCGAGATTTATTAGAATCAGGTCAATCGCTTTTAATCTTAGGGAAACCTGGTGTAGGAAAAACTACTATTATTCGTGAAATTGCCCGCGTTTTATCTGATGAAATGGAAAAACGGGTGATTATTGTCGATACATCAAATGAAATTGCTGGAGATAGTGATATTCCACATCCAGGGATTGGTAGAGCGCGTCGAATGCAAGTTGCACAAACAAATTTTCAACATCAAGTTATGATTGAAGCTGTTGAAAATCATATGCCTCAAGTAATTATTATTGATGAAATTGGAACTGAACTTGAAGCTTTAGCGGCTCGAACAATCGCGGAAAAAGGAGTTCAATTAGTAGGTACTACTCATGGTAATTGTTTAGAAAATTTAATTAAAAATCCACCTTTAACAGATTTAATTGGTGGTATTCAATATGTGACTTTAAGTGATGATGAAGCCAAGCGACGAAAAACACAAAAAAGTATTTTAGAACGAAAATCATACCCAGCTTTTCAGATTGCTATTGAAATTAATGAACAAAATTTGTGGACTATTCATGAAAATGTAACTAATTCCATTGATTTATTATTAAGAGGAAACTATGCAATTACGCAAACAAGACAGTTCATTCGAAATGAAAAAACTTTAATAAAATATAAAAATATTCAACCAACAACGTTATTTAAAACATCTAATAATACTCAAGGTTTAGGTTCATCCCAACAAAAAAGTTGGGAAAGTATTAATTCACAAAAACTAATTAATTTGCAAAAAACTAAACGAAAAAAATTAGTTATTTATTCTTACTCGCTTTCGTATAATTTAATCAAAGAAGTCATTTCTAAATTTAATGTAGATATTTTATTAACTAAAGAACTTAAAAAAGCTAGTCTAATTATTGGGTTAAAAAAACATCTTCAACAAAATCAAAAGTTACAAAATATTGCAAAACAAAAAAATATCCCAATTTATGGTGTTAATCGAAGTAGTATTTATCAAATTGCGAAATTAATTCAATTTATTATGTTATAAAAATTTT
>Ga0307378_10000591_pt1 | contig 63417 bp, 50 predicted proteins | sample UN1MG_FD_202238 | JGI IMG/M metagenome (GOLD analysis project Ga0307378, IMG submission 202238) | Soil microbial communities from Risofladan, Vaasa, Finland - UN-1 | ecosystem: Environmental > Terrestrial > Soil > Coastal area > Acid sulfate soil | place: Finland: Risofladan, Vaasa | collected... | reverse complement strand
TGTCAACCGTCTGGACGATTCAGGCGGGAATCATTTTTCGAGGATCAGGATTAAAGAACAAAATAAAGACGATGAGTGCTTTCGATAAATGGTTTTGCTGTTCACGAACAACCCCGCACCATGCCCCAATTGAAAAGAAAAATATTGACATTTTCCGCAATTTGGTTTATTTTTTACTGAACTTTGCCAACTTTTTTCTCGTACAGTTACGTGGCCTTGCTAACGGCAGAAGGATGGTAAGATGAAGATGAAAATTTCGCGCAACAGATTGTTTCTGGTCGCCGGAGCGGTTTTGGTCGTTGCCTTCCTGGGCTGGAAGATCTATGAGAAAACCAAGGGCGGAGAAGGCTCCGGCCTCGGCGGCGTCGCCGTGGCCGTCGAGATCGCTCCCATCCAGAAAAGCTCCCTGCGCGACCTGGCCCGGTTCACCGGCACCCTGACCGCGAAGTCCAATGTCGTCGTGGCCCCGAAGATCGCCGGCCGCCTGAACCGGCTCCTGGTCGATATCGGCGATCCGGTGCGCAGCGGGCAGCTTCTGGCCGTCCTGGAGGACGAGGAATACCGCCAGCAGGTCATCCAGGCCGAGGCCGACCTGCGCGTGGCCGCCGCCAATTTGGAAGAGGCCCGAAGTTCCCTGGCCATGGCCGACCGCAACCTGGAGCGGGCGCGGACTCTTCACCAGACCGGCATCCAGTCGGACGCGCAGCTGGACCAGGTTCTCGCCCAGCAGCAGGCCCAATCGGCCAGGTACAACGTAACCGTGGCCCAGCTGGCGAACCGCGAAGCAGCCCTGGAGAGTTCCCGGGTGCGCCTCTCCTATTCCCAGATCAAAACATCCTGGGACAAGGGCGGCACGGTGCGCTACGTCGGCGAACGGTTCGCCGATGAGGGAGCCATGCTCACGGTGAACAATCCCATCCTGACCATCATCCAACTGCAACCGATCCTCGCCGTCATCCACGTCACCGACAAGGATTACTTCCGCCTGAAGATCGGCCAGCCGGCCTGGATCAGCGGCAGCGCTTTTCCGGGCAAGGGCTTCCAGGGGCGCATCGTCCGCATCGCCCCCCTGCTGCAGGAAGCTTCGCGCCAGGCCCGGGTGGAGATCGAGGTAGAAAACCAGGAAAAACTTCTCAAGCCGGGCATGTTCGTCACCACTCAGATCGAGTACGCCCGCCGCGCCGACGTCACGGTCGTCCCCTACAACGCCCTGGCCAAAAGAAACGACCGGCAGGGGATCTTCCTGGTCGACCGGGCCACGAAGCTGGCCCGCTTCATCCCGGTCGAGACCGGGATCGTAGAGGGCGGGCGCGTGGAAATCGTCGCCCCGAAAAACCTTTCCGGTTACGTGGTCACTCTGGGACATTACTTGCTTGAAATCGAGGGCCAGGTCATCATTCCCGAAGCGCCCGCCGCTGCCGGCGATCCTCCGGGCGAAAGCGCGGTTCCGGGCGGAGACGGCCGATGAACATCTCGGATTTTTCCATCAAGCGCCCGGTGTTCACGGTGATGCTCACCCTGGCCATTGTGGCCGTGGGCCTGGTGGCGGTCAGCCGCCTGCCGATCGACCTCATGCCCGACATCACCTTCCCCACGCTGAGCATCTCCACCTCCTATGAGAACACCGGGCCGGAGGAGATCGAGCAGATCATCACCCGGCCGATCGAGGAGGCCATGAGCGCCGTGCCCGGAGTCGAGGAGGTGTACTCGGTGTCCTCGGAGGGCAGCAGCAGCGTGCGGGTGATGTTCTCCTGGGGAACGGACCTGTCCGCCGCCGCCGACGACGTGCGCGAGCGCCTCGACCGCATCATTTCGCACCTTCCCGAGGACGTTGAGCGGCCGATGCTGCGCAAGTTCGACCCGGCCATGTTCCCCATCCTGCTCATCGGCGCCCTCAGCAACCTCGACCCCATCCAGACGCGGCGCATCATCGACGAGCAGATCTCCTACCGCCTCGAACGCGTTCCCGGGGTGGCCTCGGTCGATATCTGGGGCGGCCACGAGCGCGAGATCCAGGTCAATCTCGACGTTGACAAGGTGAAGGCGCTGGGGCTGCCGCTCGACCGCGTCATCACCGGCATCCGCGAGGGCAACGTCGACCTGCCGGCCGGGGTCATCGAGCGCGGCAACTACGAGATCCTGGTGCGCATTCCCGGCGTGTTCACCAACCTGCAGGAGATACGCGACACGGTCGTGGCCATGCGTGCCGGCGTGCCCGTACGCCTTAAGGAGATCGCCGACATCATGGACACCTTCCGCAAGATCACGCGCGTCGTGCGCGTCGACGGCATCCCCGGCACGCGCCTGGCGATCTACAAGCAGTCGGGAAAGAACACGGTCGAGGTGGCCAACGGCGTGCTCAAAGAGATCGCCCGCATCCAGGAGGACTGGCCGCAGATCCGGCTGATCCCCATCCGCGACAGCTCCGAGTACATCAAGAACGCCATGGCCAACGTCAGCTCCACCGCCGTCTACGGCGGCCTGCTGGCCGTGCTCGTCCTGCTCTTCTTCCTGGGCAGCGTGCGCAGCACCGTGGTCATCGCCGTCTCCATCCCCATCTCGATCGTGGCCACCTTTGCCCTGATCTATTTCAACGGCTTCACGCTGAACATCATGACCCTGGGCGGCCTGGCCCTGGGCATCGGCATGCTGGTCGACAACTCGATCGTCGTGCTGGAGAACATCGTGCGCCTGAAGGAAGGCGGCGTGCCGCCCATACAGGCCGCCCATGATGGGACGGGTGAAGTCGCCACCGCCGTGGTCGCCAGCACCCTGACCACCATCTGCGTCTTCCTGCCCATGATCTTCGTGCGCGGCGTCGCCGGCATCATGTTCAAGCAGCTGGCCTTCGTGGTCAGCTTCTCCCTGATCTGTTCGTTGTTCGTCGCCCTGACCCTGGTGCCCATGCTCTCCAGCCGCTTTCTGGGTCCAGCCAGGGCCCCGCGCTCGCGGCTGGAAAAGTGGAAGGTGCGGGTCACCTCGACGATCAAGCACGCGCTGTCCGTCCTGGAGGAGCACTATAAGCGCCTGCTCCACTACACCCTTGACCACCGCCCCAGGGTGCTGCTGGTCGTGGCCGCCCTGCTGGTGGGCAGCATCGCCCTGGTCCGCCTGGTGGGCAGCGAGTTCATGCCCACGACCGATGAGGGCGAGGTGCGCCTGAACGTCGAGATGGAAGTCGGCACCCGCCTGGCTGTTCTTGACGAGAAGTTCAAGGAGATCGCCGCCATCTTGCGCCGCGAGGTCCCGGAGATAGCCAGCATCGAGGAGAGCATCGGCGGCGGCGGCTGGCGACACGGCTCCCACACCGGTGATTTCACCATCAAACTGGTTCCCCGCTCCCGGCGCTCGCGCTCGAGCGAGGAGATTGCCATGGGCCTGCGGCGCTCCCTGCAGGACATCCCCGGCGTCGTCATCCGCGCCCGCGCCGGCGGCGGCTTCTTCTTCATGCGCGGCGCCGGCGGCCAGGAGCGGGTGCAAGTAGAGGTTCGCGGCTTCGACCTGGAGAAGAGCGACGCCCTGGGACAGCAGGTGAAGAAGATCGTGGAGGGCGTTCGCGGTGTCTCCGACGTCCGCCTCAGCCGCGAACTGGGCAAGCCCGAGGAACTGCTGGTCATCAACCGCCCGGCCGCGGCGGACATGAAGCTGTCGGTGAGCCAGATCGGCGGCATGCTCGAGACCGTGCTCTCCGGCACCCAGGCCAGCACCTTCCGCGAGGGCGGCAAGGAATACCGCATCCTGGTCAAGGTGAAAGACGCCGAGACCTTGACCATCGAGGACCTGTTGAACCTGACGCTCACCAACAGCGACAACCGGCCGGTCAGCCTGCGCAACGTCGTCGCGGTCAAGCCGCGCAGCGGCCCGCAGCGCATCGAGCGCCGCGACCGCGAGCGCGTGTTGACCATCTCGGCCGAGATCGAGGACCGCGACCTGGCCTCGGTCCTGGCCGACATCCGCGCCGGCCTGCGCCGCGTCCCCATCCCCCGCGACTTCGAGGTCACCTTTACCGGTGACTTCGAGGAGCAGGAGAAGGCGTTCCGCGAGCTGCTGATCAGCATCATCCTGGCCCTGATGCTGGTCTACATGGTCATGGCCATGCAGTTCGAATCGGTGCGCGATCCCTTCATCGTCATGTTCTCGGTGCCGCTGGCGGTCATCGGCGTCATCTGGATGCTGCTGATCACCGGCACCACCTTCAACATGCAGTCCTACATCGGCTGCATCATGCTGGGCGGCATCGTGGTCAACAACGCCATCCTGCTGGTGGACCACACCAACCTGCTGCGCCGGCGCGACAAGATGGCGGTGCGCCAGGCCATCGAGGAGGCCGGGCGCCGGCGCCTGCGCCCCATCCTGATGACCGCCTCGACGACCATCCTGGCCATGCTGCCCCTGGCCATGGGGCTGAGGGAAGGAAGCGAGGCCCAGGCGCCCATGGCCCGCGCCGTGGTCGGCGGCCTGCTGAGCGCGAGCCTGATCACCCTGGTCGTCATCCCCGTTATCTATTCCCTGTTCGAGGGGAAGAAGGACAAGGCGTAAGCGGTTCGACTGGAAGGAAAGCCGTGCACGGCATCCTGGGCTCGATCTTCAAACGCCGCTGAGCTCGAAACTCATCCCCCTGCCCCTTCTCTTGGCAAGAGAAGGGGAGAAGAGCGCTCCCCTCTCTTTTTGAAAGAGGGGGGTCGGGGCTGAGTTTTTATAGTGACGGATTCTGCATTTGACTGTGTTCTGTTAATGTGCTAACATTTTTTAATTCATTCCGGAAAAGCCACAGGAAATTCCAGCTCCGGATTCAGCGGCTTCCTGTTTTCCTGCCCTTTTCCTAAAACAAGGAGAAACCATCATGAGCGACAAAACAGCGACCATCGACGGCAATACCGCCGCGACCCATGTGGCCTATGCTTTCAGCGAAGTGGCGGCCATTTATCCCATCACCCCCTCTTCCAACATGGGGGAATTGGCCGACGCCTGGGCGGCCACCGGGCGCAAGAACATCTTCGGCCAGGAAGTGGAGGTCATCGAACTGCAGTCCGAGGGCGGCGCTTCCGGAGCCGTGCACGGGGCCCTGACGGCCGGGTCCATGACCACGACCTTCACCGCCTCGCAGGGGCTGCTGCTGATGATCCCCAACATGCACAAGATCGCCGGCGAAATGCTGCCCACCGTGTTCCATGTGTCGGCCCGTTCGCTGGCCTGCCAGTCGCTCTCCATATTCGGCGACCATTCCGACGTCATGTCGGTGCGCAACACCGGCTTCGCGCTGGTCGCCGCCGCGTCGGTCCAGGAGACCATGGACCTGGCCGTGGCATCGCACCTGGCCACCCTGGAAAGCAGCGTACCTTTCCTCAATTTCTTCGACGGCTTCCGCACCTCGCACGAGATCCAGAAAGTGGAAATGATCGACTACGAGACCATGGCCGGCATGCTGGACATGAAGCTGGTGGAGGATTTCCGCGCTCGCGCCCTGACCCCCGACCACCCGGTCCTGAAGGTGGGGCAGCAGACCCCCGACGTCTACTTCCAGGGCCGTGAAACGGTGAACCTGTATTACGAGAAGCTCCCGGCCATCCTGCAGAAATACATGGACATCGTGGCCAAGAAAACCGGCCGCCCCTACCACCTGTTCGACTACGTCGGCCATGCCGAGGCGGAACAGATCATCATCGCCATGGGTTCGGCCTGCGAAACCATCGAGGAGACCGTGGAACACCTGAATAAAAATGGGGCCAAGCTCGGCCTGATCAAGGTCCGCCTCTACCGGCCCTTCTCCCTGGATGCGCTGGTGAACGCCCTGCCCAAGTCGGTGAAGAAGATCGCCGTCCTCGACCGCACCAAGGAGCCCGGCGCCCTGGGCGAACCCCTGTACATGGATGTGGCCACCGCCCTGGCCAACCGCGGCCTGACCATCATCGGCGGCCGTTACGGACTCAGCTCCAAGGAATTCACCCCGGCCATGGCCAAGGCGGTCTTTGAGCACCTGGACGGCCCCTGCTTCCATGACTTTACCGTCGGCATCAACGACGATGTCTCCAAGCGCTCGCTGCCCTTCGACGCCGATTTCTCCATCGAGAAGAGCGATACCATCAGCTGCATCTTCTGGGGACTGGGCTCGGACGGCACCGTGGGCGCCAACAAGAATTCCATCAAGATCATCGGCGACCATACCGACATGTACGCCCAGGGGTATTTTTCCTATGACTCCAAAAAATCGGGCGGCATCACCATCTCCTACCTGCGCTTCGGCAAGAGCCCCATCCGCGCCCCCTACCTGTCGACCTCGGCCGACTTTGTTGCCCTGCACAATCCGGCCTACATCGGCCGCTATGACGTGCTCAAGGGGATCAAGACCGGCGGCACCTTCCTGCTCAACTCCGATTGGGGCAACGAGGAGGTGTTCGACCACCTGACCCGCGACATGCAGGAAACCATCATCAACAAGAAAGTAAAGTTCTTCAACATCGACGCCCTGAAGATCTCGGAAGCGGTCGGCCTGGGCAAGCGCATCAATACCGTGATGCAGGTGGCTTTTTTCAAGATCTCCGGCGTGCTGCCCGGGGACGAAGCCATCCAGCTGATCAAGGACTCGATCAAGAAGACCTATGAGAAGAAGGGCGAGAAGATCGTCAAGATGAACTGGGACGCGGTCGACCGCACCAGCGCCGCCCTGCAGCAGATAAAGGTCCCGGCATCCGTCGCGGATATCAAGAAGTCGGCTTTGGTGCCCAAGCTGATCCCCGACAGCGCATCCGAGTTCGCGCGCACCGTCATCGACAAGATGATGCATCTGCAGGGCGACTCCATCCCGGTCTCGCAGATGCCCCTGGACGGCAAGGCGCCGACGGCCACCGCCAAACTGGAAAAGCGCGGCATCGCCCCCCAGGTGCCGCACTGGCTGAGCGAGAACTGCATCCAGTGCAACCAGTGCTCGCTGGTCTGTCCGCACGCCGCCATCCGCGCCAAGCAGATCGAGCCGGCGCAGCTTGCCGGCAAGCCGGCATCGTTCCAGACTATGAAATCAATCACCAAGAACGAGAAAAAGCTGGAATACAAGGTGCAGGTCTATATCGAGGACTGCACCGGTTGCGGCAACTGCGTCCATGTCTGCCCGGCCAAGACCAAAGCCCTGGAGTTCCGTCCCATCGAGGACGAACGCCGGGCCGGCGAGGATGAAAACGTCGAGTTCTTCGAAAATCTTCCCGATAACATCATGGACGGCACCACGATCGCCATGTTCAAGGGCGTGCAGTTCCGCAAGCCCTTGTTCGAGTTCTCGGGCGCCTGCGCCGGCTGCGGCGAAACGCCCTATGTCAAGCTGGTCTCCCAGCTCTTCGGCGAGCGCATGATGATCGCCAACGCCACCGGCTGTTCCTCGATCTACAGCGGCACCTTCCCCACCACTCCCTATTGCGTGGGCAAGGACGGCCGCGGCCCGACCTGGGCCAACTCGCTGTTCGAGGACAACGCCGAGTACGGCCTGGGCATGCGCCTGGCCGTGGACTCCAACCGCAAGCAACTGCGCCATGCCATCGACCGCCTGCTCGCGGCCGGAACCGACAAAACCCTGGAAGTGGCATTAAAAAAATGCCTTGAGTTGTGGGGCGGCAATGGCGACGATGCCCAGGCGGCCGCCAAAGCAGTAAAAAACCTGCTTCCCGGTTTTTTGAAATCGGCTCCGGCTGAAAAGCAGTCCTTACTGCGCAAGATCGCCGAACTTCAGGACTACCTGGTCGACAAATCGGTCTGGTGCATCGGCGGCGACGGCTGGGCTTATGATATCGGCTACGGCGGCCTGGACCATGTGCTGGCCACGGGTAAAAACGTAAACGTGCTGGTGCTGGATACCGAAGTCTATTCCAACACCGGCGGCCAGGCGTCCAAAGCCACGCCGCTGTCGGCGGTGGCCCAGTTCGCTTCGGCCGGCAAGCGCACCGGCAAGAAGGACCTGGGGCTGATGTTCATGAGCTACGGCTACGTGTACGTGGCCTCGGTGGCCCTGGGCGCCAACATGAACCAGGTGGTCAAGGCCTTCCTGGAGGCCGAGGCCTACCCCGGGCCTTCCATCGTCATCGCCTATTCCCCCTGCATCATGCACGGCATCGACATGGGTTTCTCCAGCGCGGAAGCCAAGAAAGCCGTGCAGTCGGGCTACTGGCCGCTCTACCGCTACAACCCGGCGCTGGGCGCCGAGGGCAAGAACCCCTTCGTCTACGAGAGCAAGGACCCGACCGTCGGCATGCAGGACTTCCTGGCCAAGGAGATCCGCTTTGCCACCCTCAAGCTGCAGTTCCCGGATATCGCCGACCGCCTGTACGAGCAGGCCGTGGCTTTCAAAAAAAACAAGCACGACTACTACAAAAAGCTGAGCGAATTGAAATAAAAACTTCCGACGGATCGGGGAGAGTATCATGGCCGTGGAAATTCAAAAGATCGACCTGGACCATCCCCACAAGCGGCTGCTGCAGCATGCCGCCAGCATCCTGAAAAACGGCGGCCTGATCGTGTATCCGACCGACACGATCTACGGTCTCGGGGCCGACCTGTTCAACAAGGGTGCCATAGAGCGGATCTTCGAACTGAAAAAGACTTCCCGGCAGAAGCTGCTCAGTTTTATCTGCCCCGATCTGGCCTCGATCGCGGACTGGGCTTACCTGCCCACCAGCGCCTACCGTGTCCTGCGCCGCGTTACGCCGGGCAAGTACACCTTTGTCCTGCGCGCCAGCAAAGAGGTTCCCAAAATACTCCTGCAAAAACGGACCACGGTGGGGGTGCGCATCCCTGATTCGGCCGTGGCCCTGGGACTGGTCCGCGAACTCGGCCGGCCGCTGCTTTCCACCTCGGTGCCTCAAGGCGAAGACGATTATTATACCGATCCCCTGCGCATCGCCGAAACCTTTCGCCATGACATCGACCTGATCCTCGATGCCGGCATCCTGGCCAACTTGCCTTCGACCATCGTGGACCTGAGCGGGCCTGCTGCGGCGATCCTCCGCCTCGGGGCCGGTGCCAGTGAGCCGTTCGGGTTGTAATTCCTGCGCAGACCGATGCGCTGGATTGCATTTCATTTGCAACCGGTATAAAATCAAACGGAGTGAAAATGACAAAAGCCAATATTATTACCATTGTCCGCATCGTCATGGTCCCTTTTGTCTTGGTCATCCTGCTGACCGAAATGCAGAACAAGGAGATTATCGCTTTCGTGATCTTTGTCATTGCCGCCGTCACCGATGCGCTAGACGGCTATCTCGCCAGGAAGCTCAACGAAGTCAGCGACCTGGGCAAGTTCCTCGATCCTTTGGCCGACAAGCTCCTGGTTACCGCGGCGCTGATCGCCCTGGTTTACCTGCAGGAAGTGGAAACCTGGGTGGCCGCGATCATCATCCTGCGCGAATTGTTCATCTCGTTCTTCCGTTTTTATTTTTTAATCAACAACGCCTCCTTTGCGGCCTCCGTCCCCGCCAAACTGAAAACCACGTTCCAGATCGTGGCCCTGGCCATTCTGATCATCTGCCGCAAGCTTCCTTTTGGCGAGCATTTACATGAATTGGGGACCGTCGTTCTTTATGTCGCGGTTTTGCTGACTGTGTACAGTGGTGCCGAATACGTCATCCGCTTCAGCCGCTCTGCTAAAGAATAGCCATGCCCTATCCGAAGTACCGGCCGCTGAACAGGAAAAAGCTGAAAACCATTTCCATCACCGAGCGCCGCTCACTGGTCCATTTGGAAGATTTCTCCCGGCCCTATCTCCCCGGCGCCGACTTCACATCGTTCATCGATTCTTTGCCTCCGTATCTCGCCGCCAAAGACCTGCGCGAGTTATCCGACCTGCTGGGCAAGGCCCGCAACAAAAGCAAACCCATCATCTGGGGTATGGGCGCCCATTTGGTCAAACTGGGCCTAGGCCCGCTGGTCATCGACCTGATGCAGCGCGGCTGGATCTCAGCCATCGCCACCAACGGCGCCATGATGATCCATGATTTTGAGATCGCCCTGGCCGGCCACACCTCTGAGGATGTCGCCGAAAACCTTCTCCAGGGGAATTACGGCAATACCGAGGAAACCGGGTTGTTTTTAAATCTGGCTCTCAAGGAGGGTTTGACCAAGAATATGGGGGCCGGGGAGGCGGTGGGTTACTACCTGATCCAGGCCAAATTGCCGCACCTGGAACAGAGTATTCTTTTCAACGCCTACAAGCTGAACATCCCGGTCACCATCCACCCGGCCATCGGCACCGACTTCATCCATTACCACCCGATGTTCTCCGGTGAGATCACCGGGGCGCTGGCTGAAAAGGATTTTTATCTGCTGGCCTCCATTGTTTCCGAATTGAGCCAGGGCGGAGTATTTTTGAATATCGGTTCGGCGGTCATTCTGCCCGAAGTGTTTCTTAAAGCCGTTTCTTTCTGTTCCGCTCTAGGGATTTCCTTGGAAAAATTCCATACCGCTGTCTTCGATTTCAACCGGCATTACCGGCCTTTTGAGAATGTCTGCAAGCGGCCGGTAGCTCGGGGCGGCAAGGGATTCTATTTTGTCGGCCATCATGAGATCATGATCCCGCTGCTGGCAGCCATGATCCTGAGCAAGCAGACGTAGATTCCGACTCTCCGTCCATGGAAATCCGCCACGATTTTTTCCCTCTTGCGGACAAACTGCGCCCGGAGCGCCTTGGCGAATTTGAAGGGCAGAACCACCTGACCGGACGCCAAAAGATCGTTCAAGCCCTGGTGCAGAGCAAGAATCTCGCCTCCATGATCTTCTGGGGACCGCCGGGCACGGGCAAGACCACCCTGGCCCGCATCCTGGTCAGGGAAACCGGCTACCCGGCCGCCGAGTTTTCGGCCACCGTCTCCGGAATCGCCGAGATCAAGAAAATCATGGAAAAATCCAAGGCTGCCCGCGCGGAGCGAGGCAAACCGCTGGTACTGTTCGTCGACGAGATCCATCATTTCAACCGCAGCGTCCAGGATGCATTTTTGCCGTACGTGGAGCGCGGCGATGTCATCCTGCTGGGGACCACAACCGAGAACCCGGCCTACAAGATCAACCGCGCCTTGCTTTCGCGCCTGAAGATCCTGGAATTGTTTCCTCTAAAAAATGAGCACCTGGCGCGCATCCTGAATCGAGCCCTGGCCTTCCTCCATGAAAACGGCAGCGCCGATCTCCGTTTCACGCCCGAGGCCGAAGCCGTGCTCATCGGTTACAGCAACGGCGACAGCCGCCGCTTGCTCAACCTGGTGGAGATTGTCTTCCAGACGGCGGACCACTCTGAAGCGGTGGGTGAAACATTCGTGCTCGATGTCATCCAGAACAAGGTGGCCGGCTATGACCGGAGCGGCGACGACCGCTACCAGTATATTTCCGCATTGCACAAGAGCGTGCGCAATTCCGACGTCGATGCCTCGCTGTTCTGGTTGTACCGCATGCTGGAAGGGGGCGAGGACCCGCTGTATATCCTGCGGCGCATGGTGCGCATGGCCGTCGAGGATGTCGGCCTGGCCGATCCCGATGCGCTGCGCCTCTGCCTGAACGCCAAGCAGGCCTACGAATTCCTCGGTTCTCCCGAAGGCGACCTGTTCCTGACCGAGGCGGCCGTCTACCTGGCCCTGGCCCCCAAAAGCAACGCCCTCTACGTGGCAGACAGCAAGATGAAGAAGATCTCCGAGAAATACAAGATGTTGCCCGTGCCCCTGCAGATCGTCAATCCCGACAACTTTATCGCCGCCGGCAAAGGGGCCGGCAAGGATTACATTTACGCCCACGACCGCCCCGAAAAAACCTCGCTGCTCGAAACCCTGCCGGCGGGGATGAAGGAAAGGGGGTTCTATGAGCCCAACGATATGGGTTTTGAAAAGAACATCCGGCAGCGCCTGGCGTTCTGGCAGAAAATAAAAGACGAACTAAAGAAGAAGAAATAAGTTCTCGGTGTACGGTTGACGGTACACGGAAAAAAAAGACCAATTTCCAAGCACAAAATTCCATATAAGCACCAAGCACCAATGACCAAATGTCCCAAACGAAAAAAAGTGATAGTGCTGGTGGTAGTGATAGGAAGAAAATTATCGAAATCAATTGAATTTGAAAGAGCTTTTTGCTAACACTATCACTATCACTAACACTAACACTGATCTTTGTTTAAGATATTGGAACTTGGGATTTGTGATTTGGGATTTTACTCTTCCCGTCTACCGTCTGCCGTACACCGTCAACCGAGTGCTGATATTGTTTTTCGTTCTTTTTTGTGGTAAGTTTTGCATATGAACGTGCAAGTGACGCCGGCGGCTCTCGAGGAAATCGAGGTGCTACGGGCGACCGGCTACCGGGGGGCGGGATTTTTGCTGGGCACGACCATCGGCCGTTTTGTATTGATCGAGCAATTGCTGGCCGTCGATTTTGACCGTGTGAACGGCAGCAGCGTTTATGGAATAATCTGCAAAACATACCAACCCCGTCTGCAGGGTGTTTTCTTTTGCCGCAAACCGATGTTCGCCCTGGACTGGATTTTGCATGACCTGGTCATGGTTATAAAACGCGACCAGATTGAGATGCTCACCTGCGAATTTTCCGCTGCCAAGCACAAAGCCGTTCTGGCTCCTCTTATGGAGGACAAGGAGGGGGTATGGCCGATCTGACCGACCTGGAGAAAAAGGAGCTTTTGCGTCTGGCCCGGGGGACCATAAAAAAATTCCTGGCTAACGGGGAGCGCCAGAGCCCGCCCGAGGACCACCCTGCTTTTTCGGCGAAACGCGGGGTCTTTGTTACCCTGCACCGCCGCGGCGAGCTGCGCGGCTGCATCGGTTATCCCCTGCCTTACAAGCCTCTGGGGGAAGCGGTCGTGGACAACGCCATCGCCGCCGCCAGCGAAGATCCCCGTTTTTCGACCGTCTCTGCGGATGAATTGCGGGAGATCGATATCGAGATTTCGGTTTTGACCGTTCCCCAAAAAGTCGAAGGACCCGACCAGGTGCAGGTGGGCCGGGACGGCATCATCATCAGCAAGGGATTCCAGCGCGGCCTGCTGTTGCCCCAGGTACCGCTCGAGCAGGGTTGGGACCGGGAACAATATCTATCCTACGGCTGCCGCAAAGCCGGGTTGGCCGCGGACGAATGGAAAAGAGGCGTGCAGATCGAGGTTTTCCAGGCAACGGTTTTTGGAGAAAAGGCTATGGGGGTGGAACCATGAGCGGCTATCGAACCATCGAGGTCAAGAGTACGCAGAAAATCGAATTCATCGACATCACGCAGCAAGTCCGCGAGTTCGTGCGTGCGGCAAAGTGCCGGGAGGGCATGCTGCAGATCTTCAGCCCGCATACCACGGCCGGCGTATCCATCAACGAGAACGCCGATCCTGACGTTCCCCGTGATATCGGTGAGTTTTTCAGGCACTTGCTGCCGGGGCAGGATTATTTCCGCCACGCCGAGGGCAATTCGCCGGCACACATCCTTTCCAGCCTGGTGGGAGCGTCGGAAACCCTGGTCGTCCATAACGACGAGCCGCTCCTCGGCTCCTGGCAGGGGATCTTTTTCTGCGAGTTCGACGGCCCGCGCCAACGCCGAGTCTTCCTGAAGGTCATCCCCGGCTGAGCCCGGACCATGACCGAGCAAGCCGATCGCCATCCCCGCAGACGGCGCCGCTGGCCGTTCCTTTTTCTCCTGGCCCTGGCGGTAGTCTCGCTGCTGCTGCACGCCGCGAAATTACGCCGCCAAGGAGAGGTGCAGGGGCTCTGCGACCAAGAGGCCATGATGGCGGTCACCCGACCGGTGGAGAAGACCAAGGCCCAGCGCGCTCGTTTCTATCAGATCCGGTATTTTCTCGGCTATTCCATGGCCGCCTCGCATGCCACCGCCGACCTTGTGCGCCGCGTCAACGCCATCGTCGCCCCGCTGCGGCTGCTCGCCGTCCAGATTGACCCGGGCGTGCGCGATCTGGGCTTTGAGCTGGCGGTTGAGGTCGCCGGCGGCTCCAGGGAAGTGCGGCGGCGGCTCGCCGTTTTTCTTGAACGGCTGCGCAATATCCACAACGTCACGCTGGCCGATCTTTCCAGGCCGGGTCCCACCGCCCGGGGCGGGGGAGTGCGCGTCTTCACCGTCAAAGGCCGGGCTGAGCTTCAACCGTGAAAATGGGAAAACTGGCGTGCGTCCTGCTGCGGGTGCTGGCGGTGCTGGCCGTGCTGGCGGCTTTCGTGGCCCTGGACTGGTACCCCACGGTCAAGGAACTCGGCCTCCTGCGCCGCCAGCGGGGTGACCTGGAGCGGAAGATCGTGGAGTACGCCAGCATGGCCGCCAAGTTCAATTTCCCGGACCAGGCGGAGAGATCGATTCTGGCAAACGCCAAGGCCGAATTGGATCGGGCGTTGCCGTTGGTTGAAAACGATGCGGCTTGGACGGCCATCGGTCTGGTGGATCTGCAGGCCCGAGCCAGGGAGGATCTCATTTCCCATGCCAGGTTTTTGTTCTACTGGCAAATCGATTCAACGAAACTCGGGACGGACGGTCCAGGGGGGAAGGATCCCCTGACCGGTTGGATCAGTCGGCAGTTTGTAAATATCCAGGACGGTTTCTCAATCGCTTTCGCTCCAGGCGGCTTTCCTTGGCACGAGGTTTTTTCCGGCTCGGAGTTCGGCCGCGGCCAATTGGCCAGTCGGCCGATGTGCATAATCGCCATGGCGCCGCTGCCGGCTCTGCTTGGCTTCATCAATCGCCTTTCCTGGGGCGAAGCCAGGTTGGAGATCGTCCGCCTGCGTCTGGAGCCCGGCATGCCACTTGCAAAAGCCTGGCTGGTCTGCCGTGGCAACTACCGGATAGCCGCTCCATCCCCGTGGTTGGTTAAAACGGGGTATGGGAAGGGAGGCGAGAACCTGTTGGTCGACCCCGATTCGCCCCTGCTTTGGCAGAAGGTCGACCCGCTCCTGGCGCCTCGCGTTGAAAAAAAAGAGCTGCCGGCCGCCGGCAGCCCCTGGTAAATGACATGCGCGTAGTGGTGCAAAGGGTTTCGCAAGCCAGCGTCGAAATTGACGGCCGCACGGTCGGCCGCATTGGGACGGGACTCCTTTTGCTGGTCGGCATCGAAAAAGGGGACGGGGAAAAAGAGATTGAATTCATGGCCGATAAAATTCTCAATTTGAGGATCTTTGCCGATGCCGACGGCAAGATGAACCTGAGCGTTCAGGAGATCAGGGGCGAGATCCTTTCTGTTTCACAGTTCACGCTGGCTTCCCGTATCAAAAAAGGGCGCCGGCCTGATTTTTCAGACGCCGAAGAGCCCGGCCGGGCCGAATTGCTGTATGAGCAGTTCAACCGCAAGCTGGCCGTCGTGGTGTCCGTAGCCACAGGGATTTTCGGGGCCATGATGGATATCCATTCGCTCAACCATGGCCCGGTGACCATCATATTAGAGAAAACCAAAGACGAACTTGGTTGACGGTTTACGGTAGACGGCGTACGGCAACCGCAAGATGATGAACTAGATCATGCTATTGAATTTTGTGTTTGCCTTCTACCGTCTGCCGTCCGCCGTATGCCTGGGAAAAGGCGAGCCCCCCCCATGTAGCGGGGGGGGTGTTTTTTTTAGGTGGGAGTTATGATTATATAAAGGGGGGAGAGATGGAAAGGCTAATTGATGTCCGCATTTTTTGTTTTTTTATTTTCAGGTTTTTTCGCAGGAGCGCTTTTTTCCTCGCTGCCGCCGCTGTTTTTGTAGTCGGTAATATACCAGCCCTTGCCCTTGAACTGGAAAGAACTCAGTGAAATGATCTTTTTGGATTTGCCCCGGCAATAGATGCATTTGCTGATTGGTTCAGCCGTGATGCTCTGCAGGGCTTCAAAGGTCTTTCCGCATTTTGAGCATCTGTATTCATAAATCGGCATATCCATTTCCTCCGAATAATTTTTTATAGCATACTTGCTGTTGGCTGTCAATGAAAAAATCAAAGAATCTTTCTTGGAATTGCCAGCGTCTAAATTGTTGGCAAGGAGAATTGAATTTTATGAAGAAATATGCTATAAAATTACATTCAGTCCATTTTTTACGAGGTTGTCATGCTTAAAAAACTGCCGTTGCTGGTGATGGTATTGTTGGGCACGCAATTTTTGGGTGCCGATATCATCCAAAAAATTCAAGTTGAAGGCAACAAAAAGGTCTCACGCGAAACCATTCAATTTTATATGAAGTCACGTGAGGGCGGTGTGTATGATGCGCAAAAACTGAAGGATGATTTCAAGGCCCTGTGGGAAACCGGTTTTTTTAATGATATCCGCTTTGAATCGGAAAATGGCGACAGTGGAAAGATCGTGCGTCTGATCCTGGCGGAAAATCCGTTGATTTCTTCCGTGACCTACAAAACCGGAAAAAAAGTAAAGGAAAGTGATATTGTTGAAAAACTGCAGAACAGCAACATCATCCTGCAGGCTTTTTCTTATTACAGTCCGGCCAAGATCCGCAAGGTAAAAAAGATCATCACCGACATGCTGCTGGAAAAGGGCTACAACCAGGCAGCGGTCACCATCGACGAAAAGAAAGAAAACGAACAGGTCGCTCTGACCATCCAGGTCGATTCGGGTTCCAAAACCAGGATCGCCAGCGTAGTGTTCCCCGGGCTTACCAAGAAATCGGTTTCCCCCGGTTTTTTGCGTCGGGGTATGAAGAACAACCAGACTCACAATATCTTTTCCCATATCGGCGGCAAGGATGTCTACAACAATGAGAAGATAAACGAAGACCTGGAGGAGATCCGGCTGCGCTTGCAGCAAAAAGGCTATCTTGAGGCCAAGATCGGGACCCCTGAATTCAGCATGATCAACAAGAAGACCGTTTTCGGCAAGCTGCAGAAAATGCTCAAGATCAGCATCCCCGTGGATCTCGGCCCGCGCTACCGGGTGGGAAATATTGCCCTGGAAGGCAACAAGATCATTCGCAGTGATTTTTTAAAAAGCCTGATTACCATTAAAAGCGGTCAGGTCTACAACATCAAGAAGCGCAACAAGTTCATCGAGGAGATACAGAAGTTCTATGGCGGCATCGGCTATTTTTATGCACAGGTCGTGCCGAGCGAAAATCTGGACCCGGTCAAGCAGACGGCCGATCTGACCATCAATATCCAGGAAAATGATGTTGTTTACCTTGGCAAGCTCGAATTCACCGGTAACACCTTTACCAAAGACCATGTCATTCGCCGCGAATGGTTCCTGCGCGAAGGCCGGCGCTTGAACATCAACTCCCTGGAGGATTCTATCAAGCGCATGAAACAATTGGGCCTGGTCACCGTCGAAAAAATGCCCGACATCAAGGCTGATCCACAGGATCCGCAGAAAATAAACATCACCGCTGAAGTCAAGGAACTGAATCGGCAAATGATCAATTTCAATGTCGGCTACAGCGGTTATGAGGGTTGGTTCGTCGCTTTGGGTTATTCGACCCAGAATTTTCTGGGCATGGGCGAATCGTTCACCCTGAACCTGCAAAGCGGCACCCGGGCCAAGAACTACCAGTTCGCTTTCGTTGAGCCTTATCTGTTCAATTTGCCGGCCAATTTCGGCATTGACATCTTCAAAACCTCATACCGCTATCCCTACATGTATACCCGCGAAGGAGAAGGCTTCAACATTTCCACTTCGGCCCGTTTCTGGAAATATTGGGGCACATCGATTATTTATAGTATGGAAAATATTTCGATCAGCGACATCTATGAAGATTATCAATTTATGAATTCTTATGCTTCCTATTATTATTCCGAGGGCAAGAGAAGAATTTCCGCATTGGCACCCACCTTATATTACTCCACGGTGGATTCGCCCATATTCCCCAGTTCCGGCAGCAAATTCCTGGCCACTTACCGCTATTCCGGTGGTTTCCTTGGCGGGGACATCAATCTGCACAAACTGAAATTAGAGCTGGTCAGGTTCCAGCCCATATGGAAAAGGCACGTGCTGGGTATACATGCCATGTATGAAGGCTTGGCGCCGTTCGGCGGCCGGGCAACTCCTTTTTATGAAAGGTTTTTCTTGGGCGGCGAACGTTCCATTCGCGGTTTTGACATTTACAATCTCGGCCCCCGCGACAAGAACGGCAATGTTGTTGGCGGCAATAAATCTTTTTTACTCAACTTTGAATACGCCATCCCCCTGACCCAGCAATTTTCCTTTGTCTTTTTCTATGATGTCGGCAACTCTTATGAAGTCGGCATGCCCATTAAACTGAAAGATGTCTATTCATCAGCGGGACTTGAACTGAAAATATTCGTGCCCATGCTCAACGTACCCTTCCGCCTGATCTTCGCCTACAATCCCAGAATCCTGAGAAGCGAGGACCAGCATTTTGTCTTTAAATTCGCCGTAGGGCCATCATTTTATTAAGCATACAATAAGGAGAATAACATGAAAAAAAACCTGTTTCTGATCTTTGCTCTGGTCGCTCTGACCACGTTTGTTTTCGCTGAAATCAAGATCGGCATCATCAACCCCCAGGTGGTTCTGCAGAATTCGGTCAAAGGCAAGCAAGCCATTGAAAGACTGAAATCCCTGCAGATTTCCAAGCAGAAAAGATATGAAGCCATGCAGAAAGAGATCGATGCCCTGGAAAAAGAAACCATGTCTCCCGCTCTGAACCAGGATGCCAGGGACAGGAAAACCCAGGATTTGCAGAACAAGAGGGTCGAGATCAAGCGCTTTGCCGAAGACGCCCAGAAAGAGAGCATGACCGCGCAGCAAAAAGAATTCGAAAGTATCCAACGCGACCTGATGCCCCTCATTGAAAAAATCGCCAAAGCGGATGGTTATTCATTGGTCCTGGACCTGAACACGGCCGGTGTAACGTATTTCGAGCCCGCTATCGACATCACTGAAAAGGTAGTCCAGGCCTATGATGCCCCGTCTTCGGCCGCCCCTAAAAAATGAACCGTATCCTGACCCTGGAAGACATCAAAAAGATCCTGCCCCACCGTTATCCCTTCCTGCTGGTGGACCGCGTAACTGAAATCAACGGCGAAAAATCGATCAAAGGCTATAAAAATGTCACCGGCAACGAAGAGTTTTTCTTGGGACATTTCCCGGGCAATCCAGTCATGCCCGGGGTGCTGGTGATTGAAGCCCTGGCCCAATTGGGAGCCGTGCTTTTGATGCAGCGGTTTGTCGGCCAGAAGGTTTTCGCTTATTTTGCCGGCATCGACAAAGCCCGCTTTAAAAAACCAGTGCTTCCCGGTGATCGGCTCGATATGGATGCGCTGGTTTTGAGAGACCGGGGGAAATTTGCCGTGATTGAAGGCAAGGCTTCTGTCGATGGCCAAGTTGCCGCGCAAGCGACCCTGATGTGCATAGTAACGCAACAATGAACCAGCCGCTGATCCACCCCACCGCCGTAATCAGCCCCAAGGCTGAATTGGGGCATGGCGTTCAGGTCGATGCCTACTCGGTCATCGGTCCCGGTGTGCGCATCGGTGACCACACCGTGGTAAAGCACCATGCCATCATAGACAAGAACACGATTGTCGGCAAAAACTGCCTGATCTTCCCCTTCTCTTCCCTGGGCACCGATCCCCAGGACTTGACCTTCAAGGGCGAAGAAACCTGGGTGCACATCGGCGATGAAAACGTCATTCGCGAGTTTATTACCATCAATCGCGGCACGGTCAAGGGTGGAGGTGTCACGCGCATCGGTGATCACAACTACTTTATGGCTTATGTTCACATCGCTCATGACTGCCAGATCGGCAGTTACATCCAGTTCGCCAATAATACCACGCTGGCCGGCCATGTGGAAGTCGAGGATTATGTCGGCGTCAGCGCTTTCTGTTCGATGCTGCAGTTCGTGCGCATCGGCCGCAACGCCTACATCGGCGGCTACAGCATCGTTTGCCAGGACATCCTTCCTTTCGCCAAGGTGGCCCAGAACCGGGAATCGTTCAGCCTGTACGGACCGAATTCCATCGGCATGATGCGCAATGGTTTCAATCGGGATTTCATCGAGAACGTCAAGGATATCTTCCGCATCATCTACCGTTCGGACCTGAACACAACCCAGGCTGTCAAGAAGATTGTTGAGGCTCACCCTGGTATGAATGAGAGCCAGATCATCATTGATTTCATCGGCAAAACCAAAAGAGGGATCTTAAAGAATTTCCGTTCTGATGACTGAAACAGTCGGAATAATCGCCGGGGAGTCTGTTCTGCCCCTGCTGACTTGCCGCGAGGCGCGGCGCCAGGGGAAAAAGACAGTTGTTGCCGCCGTGAAAGGCCTGGCGCTGCCCGAACTTGCCCGGGAAGCCGATGTCTGGGCTGAATTTTCTCTCGGCCAGTTGGGCGGGGTCATCCGTTTTTTCAAGTGGAACGGCGTACGCCGGGCGCTGATGATCGGCCGGGTCAAGCATGCAGCCATTTTTTCCATTTGGACGATGGATGGCAAATTTTTGCGATTCCTGGCCAAGGTCAAGGATAAAACCACCACTTCACTGCTCGCCGCCCTGGCCGATTTTTTTTCGAACGAAGGAATCGAAATCATGGATTCCACTTTTTTCCTGAAGGAGTATTTGCTGGAGGCAAAAAATTACACGCCGCAAATCCGCATGAAAGATGCACTGGCCTGGGATATCGAATTCGCCTGGGAAAAAGCCTGGGGCATTGCCGCCCTGGATATCGGCCAGACCATATGCGTTAAAAACCGGGCCGTGGTGGCGGTTGAGGCCATGGAAGGCACCGACCGGACCATTGCCAGGGCGGCAGAGATCGCCGGTCCGGGCCTGGTCGTAGCCAAGGTCAGCAGGCCAGGTCATGACATGCGTTTCGATGTGCCGGTAGTCGGGCTGAAGACCATGGGAATCCTTGAGGAATGCCGGGCGGCGGCTTTTGTGCTGGAAGCAAAAAAGACACTGATGCTGGACCAGGCAGACATGATCGACCGGGCCGGCAAAAAAAATATCGTTTTAATGGGGAAAGCATGAGAATTGGAGTGATTGGGACCGGAGCAATGGGCAGCAACCATCTGCGGGTATTGGGCCAGTTGCCACAGTGGCGGATCACCTGCGCTGCGGATGTGAATCCTGCTAATTTGGAAAAGAACTGTCGCGGCTACGAAATCATCAAACTGGCCGATTACCGGCAGGCCCTGGAGCATGTGGACGCAGTCATGATATCGACCCCCACGCTTGAGCATTTTCCGATCTGCCGGTTTTTCCTGGAGAACGGCAAGCATGTCCTTGTGGAAAAACCGATCAGCAAAACTCTGGCTGAAGCCGACCAGATGATCGCCCTGGCTGAGCAGAAACAACTGGTTCTGGCCGTGGGGCACCTGGAAAGGTTCAACCCGGCGGTCGAATACGCTGGTCGGTTGGTGGAAAAGCCCCGCTTCATTGAAATTCAGCGCCTGGGTTCCTTTTCACCGCGTTCACTGGACATCGACGTGATCATGGATCTGATGATCCATGACCTGGACATCATCCTGCAGTGGGACCGCTCCGGAGTCAAGGAGATCCGGGCCAGCGGTGTGCCGATCATTTCCAAAAAAATCGATATTGCCAATGTCCGACTGGAATTCCATTCCGGCCTGGTGGCCAACCTGACTGCCAGCCGGGTTTCACAAGAAAAAACCCGTAAACTGCGCATTTTTCAAAACAACCTTTACCTTTCCGTGGATTACAAAAAAAGAAGCGTGAAAATGTTCCAGCTGCGGGATGGGCAGATCCTGGAGAATATTCCACAGATTGACGATGTGGAACCGCTTTACAATCTTTGGCAGAATTTTTATAAAACCGTTGCCGGCAGCGGTAATTTCAACGTGAGCGGCCATGACGGCAGGGCCGCGCTGCAGTTGGCGCTGTCCATCTTGGATCGCTTGAACGCTGTCCTGGATGCTTGAGCAGTACATCCGGCTCCAGACCGAGAAAAAAACTTTTCCCGGAATCTCCATTTTGGTCGCCGGCGGTGGAAAGATTCTCTATGACCGCCATTTCGGGCTCAAGGCTGTTTGGCCCAAACCCCATCTTTTGGCAACTGACACATTGTATGACCTGGCTTCACTGACCAAACCGCTGGTCAGCGCCTTTCTGGCCGTTTATCTGATCGAAAAAAAACAATTGCGGCTTGACGACGAGGTGCACCGGTTTTTTCCCGCTTTTACCTTAACGGTCACCTTGGAACAGCTGCTGACCCACAGCGCCGGTTTCAAGCCCTGGCATCCATTCTACCTGTATCGCCCCCTGGATGATCTCAGCCAGATTGCTGCGTTGAATGTCGTTGCCTGGCCCGGTGCGCAGGTTTCATACTCCGATATCGGCTATATTTTGCTACGTCGGCTGCTGGAAAAAGTATCTGGAAGCAGCTTCCGGGAGCTTGCCCAAGCCGTTATCTTCGACAGGCTTAAATTGGGCAATACTTTTTTGCTGGTGCCGGAGGAGAAAAAAACGCGCTGCGCACCCACCGAGATCGGCAATTGTTATGAAAGAGATATGTGCGCTGCTGAACATGAGGCGGCGGCGGCCTTTTTTCCCTGGCGCAGCGGATTGATCAGTGGCGAGGTGCATGACGCCAACTCTTTTTACAGCGGCGGCAGCGCCGGCAATGCCGGCCTGTTTTCCTGCGCTCACGATCTGTTTAAAATGAACCTGGAATTTTTCCCTGAAACCGCCACATTACTGAAGAGCGATTCCATCGCCCTTTTCTGGCAGAACCGTACTCCCTGGGACAGGCAGCAGCGATCGATCGGTTTCCTGCTGAATCGGTCTCCGCAAAGTTCGGGAGGCAGGGCATTGGCCCCGGGAGCGATCGGGCACAATGGCTTTACGGGCACGTCATTGTGGCTGGAGGCGGAAAAACAACGCCAATGGATCCTGCTGACCAATCGGGTTCACCCCCGGGTGAAAAAAACGAATTTCAACACCCTGCGCCGCAAGCTGCACCGACTGCTCAAGGATGAATTGAACCTGACATGAAACTGCTGGGTTTCCTTATTTCACTCCTGGTTCACCTTCTGTTGCTGTTGCTGATCATAACGGTTCGATTTCCGGTCCTCGAACTGGAAGTCAAACCGCAGATCATTCAGATCGTGCCGATGTCGCCGCCGCGCGCCGATATCCAGCCCCTAAGGGTCCCGGCCGCGGTCTATGCCCGGCCTTTTGTCTTGAAAGGCGGTGCCCGGGGCAATGGCCGCGGTCAGGTTTCCGGCCCAAGCACCGGGACTAGCGGGGGGTTGGCCACGATCCCTGTTTCAAAAAGGGGAAACGCTTCCCCAACCGCTCGACCCGAGCAACCCGAAACCGGGTTAGCGTCGGCCCCGGCCTCTGGATCCGCAATACCGGCCGCAACCGGCAAACGGTCAAAATTGACCGTCAACCTGGACCGTGTCGCCCAACTTTTACGCGAGCAAAAAATCGCGAGAGAACGTTCAGTCCATTCGGGATTCATCACCGACAAGACAGTTGAAGGACTGCCCTTCGGCGATCTTCCCGGCCGCGGCGAAAGCGGCGACGTGTCCCCCGGTGGGGACGTGTCCCCTGGGGGGGACGGAACGTCCAGCCATGCGCTTGGCGGCAATGCCTTTTTCGACTCCGCCGGCTACGATATCACCCCCTGGGCCAAGCGCATGGTCTACCGGGTCAAGAAAAACTGGATCTTCCCTCCGGTTTCCGAATACGGCTTGAAAGGGGTGGTGGGCATCTACCTGCGCATTGGGCGCGACGGCTCCATCGCCAACATCCACATCCGCAAAACTTCCGGCATCAGGCCTTTCGACCAGGCTGCCTTCAATGCCATCAAATTGAGCGCCCCCCTGCTGCCTTTGCCCGATGACTTCCCCAATGCGGATCTGCCGGCTTATTTGCTCTTTTATTACAATTGAAGGATCGCTATTCTTCCGTTTTAGACCTGTGGGCTTCCAAGCGGGCCATTTCCTGAAAACGGTGGCTGTATCTCAGGTTGGGCGGGATCAGAAACAGCTCGGCCAGGCCGTGGTGCAGGACGATCTCGTTCAGCATCCGCCCGTCGGCCAGGTACACGTAGCCCAGCAGGCGGTAAAAGCGGTCGCGTTTTTTCACGTCGAATTCGATCCAGATCTGGCTGCCGTACCGCAGGTAGCGCTGGACGAATTCGGTTGCTTTCATGCCGCGGCTGATGACTTCGTCCGGGCTGGAGGAATCCCTCAGGGCTTCCTCGTAGACCCTGTCGTTCAAGGCCGTTTCCAGCGCGTCCAGTCCGATCAGCTTGAGTTCCTCCCATTTGCCGCCGTACAGAATGGTCAGGGTGTCGGCACTGATGACACGGATGAGGCGGGCGGGTTCCTTATTGATTGTTTTTGTGGGCAGCTCGGCGGCGACAAATAGCATGATCAGCAAACCCATGGCCATGGTTTTCATGACACCTCCTGGCTCGGAATGACTGCGCCCGTTATATTATAATATATTTTTTCACATTTTTGCCACAGAAAAACAATCGCTTGTCTGGCGCTAAACAAAAGCCAATTTTTTTCCGTATATCATTTTCGACTGTTTTTTGTGGTAAATTATAATAAATTGATAAAATCGTTGCCTCGGACCGCAGGAGGAATAGGCGGATGCTCATGAAAAAAGAATACTTGTCTTTCGTCAGAATGGAAAATCAGCATTAGTCTCACGGCAGACGAAAAAGGAGCCGATATGGAAGATGTGTCCGAGCAACGAGTCGCCCTGTTGGTAACCACGCTCAGTTCCCTGCTGACGCCCATGATGGGTTCGGCGGTGAACATCGCCATGCCGGCCATCGCCCAGGATTTCTCCATGGACGCCGTCCTGCTGAGCTGGGTGGCCAGTTCCTATCTTTTGGCCGCGGCCATTTTCCTGCTGCCCTTCGGCCGGCTTGCCGATATCGTCGGCCGCAAGAAAATATTCGTATACGGGACCGTTATTTTCAGCACTGCTGCGCTTCTGGCCGGTTTGGCTCCGCGGGCGAATGTTTTCCTTTTCGCCCGCCTGGTCCAGGGAATCGGCGCGGCCATGATATTCGGAACCGGCATCGCCATATTGACCTCGGTCTATCCGCCCCAGCGGCGCGGCTGGGTTTTGGGCATCAATGTGGCCGCTACTTACACGGGATTGTCTCTGGGACCGTTCGTCGGCGGCCTGCTGACCCAATATTTAGGATGGCGTTGGGTATTTTTGCTCAATGTTCCCCTGGGGGTACTGATCCTGGTGGCGGTCTGGTTGAAAATGCCCCAGGAATGGGCCGGATCCCGTGGTGAACCCTTTGATTGGAAGGGTTCCCTGGCCTACACCCTGATGCTGACCGCCTTCATGCTCGGTTTCACCTGGCTGCCGCGCTGGAAAGGGCTGGTGATGCTCCTGGCCGCAGCCGGAACCATGCCCCTGTTTTTGATTTGGGAAGCCCGCCATAAGCATCCTATTTTTCAAGCCCGCTTGATCCGCGGCAATACGGTTTTTGCCTTTTCCAACCTGGCGGCGCTGATTAATTACAGCGCCACCTTCGCCATCACCTTCCTGTTGAGCCTATACCTGCAATACATCAAGGGATTCGATCCCCGTGCGGCCGGACTTGTGCTCATCGCCCAGCCCGTGGTCATGGCTGCATTTTCGCCGCTGGCCGGAAGGCTTTCCGATCGGTTGGAGCCCAGGCTGGTGGCTTCGCTGGGCATGGGGGTCTCTGCCGCCGGCCTGTTTTTGTTTGTCTGGCTGAATGCCCACAGCGGCTTGGGGTTCATCGTGGCCGCCCTGATGCTGGTGGGATTCGGCTTCGCCCTTTTTTCCTCCCCTAATACCAACGCCATCATGAGCTCGGTTGATAAAAAATACTACGGCGTAGCCTCGGCGACCCTGGCTACCATGCGCATGGTGGGGCAGATGTTGAGCATGGGCATCGCCACCCTGGTTTTTTCCCTGTTCATCGGCAAGGTGCAGATCACGCCGGCCATTTATCCGCTGTTCCTCAATAGCCTAAGGGTGTCGTTTGTCGTTTTTTTTGTATTGTGCTGCTGCGGAGTATTTTTCTCCCTGGCCCGGGGTCGGCTGCGCTGACGGCCGAGTTTGATGCGCGTCGTCGCTCCTTACGATTTGTTCTTTATTGTTTTATATGCCTTGCTGATTCCCGCAGTCGGTGTGTTGGTTTTTTGCATGACCGGCCGGGCCGTGGTACTGCCCCTCCTGCTGTTACTGGAGGCCCTTTACCTGATGCTGGCACTCAGAAAACCATGGCAACGCCGCCTGGGGTTGCGAACGTCTTTTCCCGATGAATGGCGTGAATTTTTGCTTTCCCGCTCGGCCTATTTTTACGGTCTGGACGAGGACGGCAGAATGCGATTTGAGCGCGATGTCCGCCTGTTCCTCGTCGACGTTCGCATCACCGGCATCGGGGGACGGCCCCTTTCCTGGCCGACCCGCTTGCTCATCGCCGCCGGGGCTGCGGCCATGCTGCACGGCCGGCCCGATTGGGAGCCGCCGCTCGCCGATGGCGTTACGGTATATCCCGGCATGAGTTTTGACCGCAATTATCAGGTAAAAAAGGGAAACATTGCCGGACAAGCCCCTGCGGGGGGACCGATGCTGCTCACCGAGGGAAGTCTGATGCAGGGATTTGCCGATGCCGAAGACGGCTTCAATGTCCTGATTCACGAACTGGCCCACTTTTTTGACCGGGAAGCGAGAAAGAGCGGGCTGAAATTGCGGCTGCAGTCGGGGACGGTTGCCTGGGCCGAGACCATGGCCCGGGAATGGCAGCGGCACGACCACGGGGCCTCGATCCTGCCCGCTTACGCCGCCCAGAATGAGGCCGAATTCTTTGCCGTGGCCAGTGAAATGTTCTTTGAAAATCCCCGGCCGCTCCATGACGCCCATCCCGGACTTTTTGAAATACTGCGGGAGTTCTACCAGCAGGACCCGCGGCAGGTTCTGGCCAGCCGGCCCGTATAAATCCAGCCGCAGCATAAAGCATTTGAAAGTTTATTATAAATAAACAATTTGTCTGAATTTACGCAAACAATTCACATCCGTTAATTGCAATTTCAAAAAAATATCCTTAAAATAATATTATAGGGGAAACTTATTTTCATTTGAGTTAACTTGATAGAAAAAGGAGGGAGAATATAATGAAAAAGAATGTTTTTATTATTTATTGCTTTTGTTTATTCGTACTTTCGGTAACACCCGTTCTGTCCCTTGCCCAGGAAGATGTGCCGGGCAGCAAAGATCATCCAATTCTTACGCGAATGCCCAGCTTCTACATCTCAGACTATCAATATAAGGAATTTGACCAGGCCGATTTCAAAAATGATAAGGGGGAGGATATTAAGATTGAAGGCCACAAATATCACATTGAATATGAAATCAAGAAAGACAGGAGGGCTCCGAGTGAACTTCAAATTTTAAGAAACTATGAAAATGCTATAAAAAAAATAGGAGGTTCGATTCTTTATGAAGCTCCAGGAGAAACATGGCTCAAGGTGGAAACGGGCGGAAAAATAACGTGGATTTATATATATGCGCATTCTGAGGGAGAATCATATGAAGTGGCGATTGTAGAGAAAAAGGCAATGGCGCAGGAAGTCGTTGCCGATGCAAAAAGCCTGGCAAGGGATATCCGCTCGACCGGGCATGTATCTGTTTATGGTATCTACTTTGACTTTAATGAAGCCACGGTTAAGCCAGAGTCCGAGTCGACGCTGAAGGAGATTGCGAAACTTCTAAAAAATGAACCTGAGCTAAATCTGTACGTGGTCGGGCACACTGATGGTGTGGGGAAAACTGCTTACAATATGAAACTTTCCCTGGCACGGGCTGAAGCTGTTGTAAGAGTCCTGGTAACAAAGTATGAGGTGGCTCAGAACAGGCTTGATTCTTATGGAGTGGGCCCCTTGAGCCCTGTAGCTTCCAATGAGACCGAGGAAGGCCGAGCAAAAAACAGACGGGTTGAGTTGGTTAAAGAATAGTCGATATGAATGGTGGTTATTATGAATAAAATAAAGTTTTTTTTCCCAGCTCTGCTGTTTTCTTTATTGTTCAGCATATCTTTTATAGCATTTGCAACTTCCGGTGATGGATGTGATGGCTGTAAGAGAGATGCGGTACTTAAGAAAGCCATTGGTCTGGACAAGGACTGGGCTGCGGAATACAACCGGTTAAAAAATTGGGTTTCAAAGAACTTCGATGAGCCCGAAGGAGAGCCAAACCAGTTAGAGCCCTATATCCGCTGGATGGGTATCAAGGCCAAGGACAGAGACGAAGTCAAAGCCCTCCTGGAAGAAGTGAACCGCCTGAGTTATCTCAATCCCAAGGACAAAGCTCTGGAACAATGGACACAAAAGTTCTTTTATCTCCAGGAACTGGCACAGGGCTCGGGAATATCGACGGTAAACGGCGCCTGTATGAAGTTCATGCGCTTGAGAAGCCCGCTATTCCCAAAGATTGCAAACTGGAAGGAGCTTATTTGGAGGCTGCAGAGGTATGGAAGAGTTATTTATACAAAAGCCCAGGAAACGGCTTTCGTTAGTCCCATGATCAAAGGATATGCAAAATGTTTGATCAATTTTTCCATTCGGGATGTGGAAGGTGATCCGTATGGTTTTGGTGTTTATCGGGATCGTGAAGGACTTTTCGGCTATATGGACGAAGAGGGGTTTCTTAACATCCCAGATCGCGATTTCACAACGGACTGTGAAAGACGAGGAGAATTCACGCTGACATCAAAAGGGGAGCCTGCCCAGCCCACGGATATTGGCCTGGACTGGATAGAAAAGGTACGAGAAGAAGCCAAATGGTGGCAGCTTGCCGGGGAGTATTCTGATGCCACGGATTTGATGAATGAGTTTTTCGAGGATTCCATGTGTAAAAGCCCACCCAACACGCCCGGACAAGGACACAAGAATTTTTATGGCAAACAGGCCCTGAAACACAGCCTGCAAAAATCCATAGATTATAATGACGGCTTTTACGGCATTGTATACGGCAAAGTGGAAATAGAGACCAGTGAAGGCAGGACCCCGGCCGGATATGCCACCGTCAAAGTCACTGACCCCCATGACGGGAAGACATGGGAGACGGAGGCCGACAGTGAAGGAAATTACGAGATCAAGGATGTCATTCTCCACAAAGACTGCTCTCCTTTTACGATCACAGCCGCATCCGGCATAGACAAGGTCATCGATCAATATGACGGTCCTCTGGAAAAGCCTGACCGATCTTACCGTTATAAAAAGAATTTGGTAATCCGCAAATCACCTGTATCTGCTAGGATTACTTTAACATCGGAAACGACAACCAAAGCAGATGGTACAATAAATTTCCCGGGAGAGGGAGAGAGGAAGACAATTGTTAAGGACAATAGTTATAAAATCATAAGTGTAACAATATTAGCTAATTTTGAAGAAAAACCGGAGGTTGATTTCGACGATCAACTAAAAGTCATAGGTTACAATTATAAAATAACTAACTATAAGGTAATTTCAGAGACCTACAGTGACGAAGGCACGTTTTATGAAGCTCAGTACGATGCTGCTGGCCGTCTCCGGGTAGAATCAACGAGCAAAACTACACGGAGCGGGACATCAACAAAAATAGAGCTTCAATCAATTGAAAGTAATACAATGTCGCTGGATGTGGATAAAACGACGGGCAAGATAAATCATCTAGATTTCCCCTTTTTTGAGGTAATGTTCACAGTTAATGAAAATTATCATGAAACTGGCAGAAAAGGAACGGGACCAGACGACCTCGAACCTATTAACATTAGCGACAAGAAATCATATGATCAAAAACTTCAGGTTCAACCACCTTCAGATTCATGTGAAAATGTAATTGGTGGAGATGGTGTACATTATGTTTCGGGAAAGTGTGTTGAGGAAAATAGAAAGGTGGACTCCTTCTCTAAAGAAACAACTACAGAGAAAGTTACATATCAGTGGGAGGTTAGAATACAAAAAAAATGAAACTTTCGCAGGCAAGGGCCAAGGCAGTTATAAAAGCCCTGGTAACAAAGCATGGAGTGGCTCAGAACCGTCTTGATCCCTATGGAGTGGGCCCCTTTGAGCCCTGTGGCCTCCAACGAGACCGATGAAGGGCGAGCAAAAAACAGACGGGTGGAGTTGGTTAAACAGTAAACAGGAGGCAATCATGTTCAAAAAAGCTGTATTAGCGGGATTCATAATCCTGACGTTTTCCAATTATACAGGAATTGTATATGGAAAGGGGGAAACAACAGGCTATTTGCAGATTATTTATAAAAGCTGTGAATGTGGGATGACTAAGCCCCATGTATTCAGCTGTTATGCCCCTTTTTCTATAAAAGGCAATAAAATAATCGGAGATTTTGAAATTCCAGAAGATGCCAAAATGTACCTTCCCGTTGTCCCGATTGACCCTGCTGATCGTGATTCTTCCGATTTTGAAAAACAAATTATCGTGTATTCGTACAAATGCCCTCCAGTAGATGAGGACTGTCCCCCACCGGATGTTAATGGCCAACTAAACGTTCATAAGGTAAGTGGCGAGGTCGTTAAAATTAAAGGAAAAAAAATGCTGCATTTTGTGATAAGACTTTCTATTCCATATTGCACTGTGAATGTATGTGGTCACGTGGCTGATCGTTCAATGGAACCCTGGTCTGATGAGTTTCTGGCCCCATTCCAAGACGGTTATCGTACAGAGCGAGGTGAAAATGTAATGTTTATTTACGTAGTTAATCTTCAGGCGGACCCAAAATGATACACTGCTTCGCAAAAAGCACAGTGCAATTTCAATAAAAATTTTCTTAAAATCCCAGCATGAGACAAATTGATTTTCCTATATATGAAGCAGACCTGGTATTTCATGGTAATGATACCGGTATGACTGGGGCTTTTCCCCGAAAAATACCGAAGCAAACGGTTGATTCCGTCTTCGATATTGTTCGGTAAAAAATTTTAGGGGGAACCAAAATGAAAAAGATCAAAAATTTTATTAAAACGACTCTTTTTGGAGGATTACTTGTTATCCTTCCCATCGTTCTTACTTTTTTTCTTATAAGGTGGATATTTAATATTGTTTCGGGAATGATAGAACCCTTGACCATGTTGATAATGAAACAACCGCATATGCGAAAGATTATTGCGGATATCATCTCCGTGGTTCTGATAATCGTGGTCTGCTTTGTGATCGGCTTGATCGTAAAGACAAAAATAGGTAGATATTTATTTGCTGAGATCGATAATCATATCCTAAAAATTGCTCCGGGTTATTCATTATTCAAGGAAACATTGAAGCAACTTGTGGGTCAGGAAAAGAAACCTTTCTCTTCAGTGGTTCTGGCAAGAATATTCGGCAGCGATACACTTATGACCGGTTTTGTTACCGATGATCACCCGGACGGCAGGTATACGGTCTATTTCCCCTCGGCGCTTAACCCCACAACCGGGCTTTTGTGTCATTTGAAAAAAGAGGATGTCCGGATAATCGATGTTTCCGTAGAGACGGCAATGAGGTCGATCATCAGCTGCGGGGTGGGATCAGCCAAGCTGTTTGAAAAGTTGAAACAATAAATTTTGACAAATTTGGCTTAAAGCAAATTTGTACAACCGAATCCAGAATCGTTATTGCATAACTGTACCAGGACGCCTGCCGGCGGTTCAAACAAACAAGTCAAGCACGGTTAAAACGATCTTGCAATTTCAATACAATTTCCTTACACTATCATCATGGGGAAAATTGAGTTTCCTATAAGTTCAAATCATTCCTGACGACTGAAGAAAGGGGGAGAAATTATGGTTCGTATAAAGTTTTTATATTGCTTACGGGCAGCGATATTGCTGATGCTTTTGACAAACGTTGTGTCCCATGCAGTTGCGGACTCACAAAAGACCCTGCCGGCGCAGGTCAAGTTAAACATAAGCTGGGACATCGACGGGGAATACGAACATAGGAAGGGATCATTTTTAATGCAAATAGCAGGGACTATGGAACTCAATCCTTTGAGCGTGCAAACCCCTGGCGGCAAAGCAATAACGCCGGTATCTCTCCAATACTCCGCAGAAGGTTTGAGTGGTTCATTCAACTATCAGGAGACGGTTACCGAGAAAGCAAAACCTAAGGAATGTGCACCGGTGCAGAACTACAAGGGCTCGGGGGCGATTAACACGGTTGGAGGCGGCCTGCGAGTGCAGCGAATGAAACACCTGGCTTCGGCCTATCTGGACAAACTCACCCCCATGCAAAAGCAGTTCCTTGCTCAGATTCCCGGGCAGGAATTGCTTCTTGATTTTTACCAGTTTGGCTGTGTACTCCCCGGACGATTTGTTGTATCGGGTATGTGCCAGGGCAGAGATTGTAAATACGACAAATGCGAAAAAAAAATAAGCCTTGGCAGGGTTTCTCTGGGTTTTAAAATACCGTCCTCCGGAAAGATGGAAGGCCATCGCAATTGGAAGGCCAGCCCTAAAACATTCGAATCTATCTTTATTGTCAGCTTAGCCGACCTGCCCGATAAAATGGGACTCCCCGCTTACAAACCGGCGCAATCCACTGGAGGGGATGTGACCTATAACGTCACCTGGGCTTTTGGTAAGGCCGTTTTAAAACCCCTGGACGGGGAGGTACGCACGGTATCTTTCAATTACACCGACGGCAGCCAGGACCAGGAACATAGTCTGAAGCTCTTGCACCACAACCCGTCCCGGCCCGTCGAGCCGCCGGAATGGATCCGCGGCGACGTAGTGCCCGAACCGGCGGCTTTTGTACGCGATTACCCTTTTCTCGTGAAGGCCGTCTTTGATTGCCGTAGACCGGTCAAGGCTGCCGAGATTCGTGCCGATGAAACAGGCGATTCCGGTAGTTGCTTCGGCGGGCAGCTAACCCAGGTAGGCGATTTAACTATTTCCGGCAAACAAATCTCCGGAGAATTCGTCATCAAAACACCCCAGAAGGTAATCGGAACCCACCGAGTACGCTGGCAATGGGAGGGCGATATCGAGTTTGAGGACGAGCCGGGGAAAATAAAAGCGAATCTTGGAGAAAGTGAGCATACAATTTACATTGTTGGCGACGTACCCACAAGAAATACTCGCGCCTACAAACACGCTGTGGACCTCGGCTGCGAATGGGCGGAGGGAACTGATGGAGGTGCTGATACTTTTGGGCAAATCTGGTCAAAATTTTGGAACATCAGGGCTCCGAACGGCGGCATCCTGTCTTATGCACATAAGCCGGAATGTCCGGGTGACACTAACGCATTACTCACAAATAACGAGGGCAAATGTGGCGCCTGGGCTGACTTCTTCAAAGATACTGTCGGCATTCATGGAATTCAGATTTTAAAAATCGGCATTTATCCAAAGAATGCAGAGATGACTATCCCAGGAGAGTCATGCTTCGATACCATAGTGGTCAAAGAGGGACCAGCCCAGGGCAACCCTGAGCCGGCCCGTGTTTTTTTTGAGCACGTACTAAATGAATTAAATGGGATTTATTACGATCCCTCCTACCATTATGAGTTTTCCGGAAGTTTAAATGGCTATGAAAACGAAATGTTCCAAGGCTACTGTCGCAGTCTTGAGGTGAAAGACCTTATCAACTCTGGCAAAACCAGGTGCGCTCAAATAAACCATTCCAACAAGCAGCAAAGAGAAGCGCTCATCGCTGAGTGTCTTATTAAGGCAGAGGATGATGGAACCGCGTGTGTACCCAACCGGGATGAATGCGAAGTTTACGAAATAATTGAATAACAAGACGTTCGATCGATTTGGGCTTACAATTCGCATCGTTTATTGCAATTTCACTAAAATTCCCTTAAAATTCCATCATAGGGAAAATTAATTTTCCTATAAGTCGAGCTGGTTGCCGGCGGATTGGCGATTGCGAATGAAAGTCGGCAACAAATACTTAGGAGGCCCATCTATGTCAAGATCCATGATCGTTCTGGTGATGTTGAGCGGATGTTTGCTGATCTTCGGAAATACGGTCCAGGCGGCTGATGAAAGTGTCGGACAAGCCATTATTGGACATTGGTCAATCGCCCCCAACGAAGCCAGGACAAAAGGAACACTGATTTTTAATAACAATGGGACGTATGAGCGGATCGAAACTGATAAGGACAATAGCAGCTATTCGGTCAAAGGCCCGTATAAGATAAATGAAAAGCAGCACCCATGCGCCATCGACCTGTGCGTAGATAAATGTGGCGGGGCCGGTTCGGAGTGGACCACCTTGTTCGGGATATTGAGATTTCTGGATAACGGCCAACTGGAAATCCAGTTCTCATCCAGCAGTGAAAGACCTGAGGCATTTCCCCAAAAACCAGACCTCGGCACTTATCTGTTGACCCGAAAAGCGGTTAAAGAATAGGCACATGTTTCCCTTTGATCAAAGTGCGGGAGGAAAATCGAATCATAATGGGTAAAATTAATTTTCTTAAAAGTTTATTTCCAGCTCTTGTTTTTATTGTTCTTTCCTTATTGTCGACAGGTTTGTATTTTGGCGAGGAAAAAACCGGACAAGTAGATGGGGATCTTACTCAATTTGCCGGAACCTGGTCAGGGCATGGGGCAGGTGAGGAGGTGAGGTTTAGGGACAAGAATGGGTTATTGATACTCACCGTCAAACACAAAACCGAATTTGTCTTCCACGTTGAAGAAAACGGGAAGATCGCGGGTGAGGGAACCATCGAATATGGTCTTGAAAGAAATACTTCCGGTCTTGATGACCTTGTTGCCGGGGTGCATTCACTCATGGGACTGGCCCAGGTCCCTGGAATAGGTGTAGAGGGCCCTCTCGGTGATGCGGCAAAAAAAGTTGGGGAAGAGTTGACAGATGTAAAGGGAGTAACAAAGATCCAATATGATGCCCCCCACCTTAAACACGGGCCAGAAATTAGACATTTCAAATTTACAGGAACAATAAAAAATGGAACCTTTAAAAATAATGAAGGGCAAGAGGTCGAAGCATTTTTAATTGAACTGGATGAAGTAAAGAATTTTACACTGATGGGGGGCAATCCCGACAACACTCTTATTGCAGAATATGAGGTCAACAAGGTTAAAACTGATGCCAAGTTCCCCTGCTGGTCCCCTTTCATGGAAGGGGCCGGGATCGTCCGCAAAGGCCCGGGAAATATTCATATCGCTGAATTCCAGCAGAAGGGAGAACATCGCAAGGGCAAGCGTGTCTGGCAGGAATACGGATATGTCTGGCTCGCCCGGCAGATCGCCCCGGAAAAAAAGTAGTCAGACATAGCGGATTGCGACAGAAGATTTGTTAAATGAAATGATCTTACTCGCTGCCTGATTTCTTGATCCTGTCGGCGACAGCCGCGGCAGGTATTGGCTGCCGGCGGGGTTGGCCGCGATTCACTTTGTTTTTTTTCCGGGTTCTTTTGTGATATGATTTTCAACCTTGGGCAAGGAGGACCGGATGGCCATAAAAAAAGGGTTTTGTTTCGGGACGGTTTTCCTCATGATCCTGTCGCTGGCGGCCGCAGAATGGCAAAAAGAAACTGCCGATCGCATCGCCAGGGAAAAAGAGTATCCGCTGCTGGTGGAAAACCTGCAGAAACAATTCCCCGCTCTCGCTGACGGTGAAAAGGCCGCGGTGAGCCTGATTATCGGCTACTGCCAGTCCCGTCTGAAAGATTTCCAGGCCGAGCTGTTCTGGATGAAAAAATATCTTGAGGAATTCAGGGCCGTTTCTGTCAAGATCGGGTTCATCTCCGCCGCCAGCAGACAGAAGATCCTGCAATTCAGGGCTTCGTGGCAGAAGGATTTTCCGGTTATCTGGGAACTGGGGCTCGAAGCGGCCGATTCCGAATTCGCCTACTTCGCTCCACCGGGCGAGTTGAAGTTGCGTCTCCAGGTTTCGGTTCCATGCAATTTCCAGCTCTTTGGCCGGGAAGGGGATTTGCTGGCCCAGGGCTTACTGGACCAGGATGTTCGCAGTGTGGCCGTTCCGCTCATGGCTGATTTTTGCAAGGTTTCCAGCCATGGTTTCCGCCTGCTGCTGACTTTGCGACACGCCCCGGAAAAAACGATTGAAAAATATTTCACCATTGAACTCGAGTATCTCTACCCGGAGGATGTAGAATTCGATCCGTTGAGCGCTGAAGTAAAACTCAAGGGACGGGAATGGCAGCCCGAGAACAAAAGCGAAACCATTGTCATTTCCCAGCGCATGCATTTTGACAAAAAGTTGTTTAAAAAAACCGTATTGAAAAATATTTTGATCGGCGCCGCTTTCTTTGTCGTAAGATCCACCCTGCTTACCTCCACCATGGACAATTCCGAAACGTCTCTTTTCGCGAAATCCGCCCTGTACGGCACGCGCAAGGTGTTCAACCTGGCCGGTATCGGCTTCAGCCTGGCGGCTTTGAGCCAATTGCCCAAGGTTTTCAAACGGGAAAAGATCATTGAAGAGAAAACCGTGGACCTGCCCGAAGCACGCGCGGCCAATGAGGATTTGAAACGGGACCTGGAACTGAACCGGGAAAAGATCAGGGTCAAGCTTTCGGTCCAGGCGATCTGATCAGGGGGAAAAGATGATCAAAAAAATACTTTTGCTGATCATGGGGCTCACCATGGCCAATACGGTTTTCGCCGACCTGAGTTTTTCAATTTCCTTCCATTCCAATGAAACCCTCAAGGTTTTTACCAGCCAGTACATCGCCAACCAAACGCCGGCACCCGGTTTTCGCGACACCCTGATCGTACTGTCCTCTTTCCAGCCAAACCGCCAGGAATTCCTCGTTTTCGGCAACATCATCAAGGGCGCGAATGTTTTAATCGAAAACGGCATATGGGAGACGAAAAAGCACACTTTGGGCATGGGGTTCGGCAAGGTGCTGACCATCCCTGTCCGCCTGACCAAGATCGGCTTGGAATTCAGCCTGGATTTTTCGGCCGGGCCTTACTTCCATATCTTTTTGAGCAACCACTACACCCATGTAAGCGGCCAGTACAAAAAGGAAGTCGAAACGGCCAGCATCTTGCACCGTGTCCAGTACGGACTGTATTCGACCGCCCGCTTGCGCCTGACCCATTACAAAAAATATTTCAACGCCGTGGACTTCAACCTCGGGCTCCATTTTTTCATGCCCTTCAGCAACCACGAATTCAACGACGACGCCAAAGCCCGCTATCACTTGTTCAAGACCTTCGCCTCTCTCGGGATCTCTTTTTAATTGAAAGTTGACAATAAGATTGGCAAACAAACGGCATTGTCTTATAATAACGTTGCCAAAAGGAGGAGGAGGAGAATGAAATCTTTCAAAGCTTCAAAAAGAATGTCTGCCCTTCTGACGATTATTTGTTTTTTCGGGGTCATGGAATTGGCCGTCCTGCCCGGGCCGTTGCCAGCCACCGGTATTGGCACTCAAATCGCGACTGGGAATGACGACCAGCCGAATTATGTTGTCAGGGAAAGTGCTTCCAGGCAGATCAAGAAAAAAACGCCATCCATTCTGCCCTGGATCATTGCCGGTGGCGTGGTTTTGGCTGCTGTCTTGGTCCTGATCTTGACAAAAAAAAGCGGCGATGACGGTTCGGTCACGGTCAGCGAGTTCGGCGGCCATGGCACGACCGATGGCTTGTTCGATCATCCTTCCGGTATTGCCCTGGACAGCAGCGGCAATGTGTATGTTTCGGACATGAACAACCGCCGCATCCAGAAATTCACCGCCAACGGGGTTTTTATTAAAAAATGGAATTTTTCTCCGGGTTTGCACCCTCTCGGGCTGGTTGTCTCCGGCAACCGCCTCTATGTCTGCGATCTCAACACCACGGGTTCGAACCTGCAGGTTTTCGACTTGGAGGGCAATCACCAGGCCACCTGGAAAGTGCCGGATTACAACAACCTTTCCGGGAATCCGGCGTCCGCGGATGTCGACGCCGACAGTTCGGGAAATCTCTATGTCCTTGACAATATCAACCGCGATGTGGTCATTTTCAATAGTTCCGGCACGGTGAACGGGCATTTCAGAATTCAGAGGGACAATCCCTGGCCCGGCCCCAATGGCATCGCCATCGCCGGAAACCAGGTGTTCATTGCCGAAAGTTCCGACAACCAATACGGCAACCGGATCAATGTCTTCGATCTGAGCGGCACCTTCATCCGCACCTGGGGCGGCACCGGCAGCGGCCCCGGTCAATTCAGGAACCCGATTGGAATTGCGGTCATGAAAAGTGACTCGTTGATCGTGGGCGATCACAACGTCTCTCCTACCTTTGCCCGCATCCAGAAATTCAGTTTCAGCGGCAGCTATCAGGACATGATCCAGCCGGCGCAGGGGACATTTTATGCCCGGGCTCTAGCTGTCAATGAACAGGCCGGCAAAATTTATGTTTGCGCGGGCAACAATGACAGTATCCTGGTGATCGATACTTTTTAATATTTGCAGAGGCGGTCCATAAAAAAGGGGAGTAGTGATTCCCCTTTCGAGTTTTTTTTACTGCTTAAAAAGTTCTTGCGATTTCCCGGATCCATTTCGGGTCGGCGGGCTAGTGTCCGGCCGCCACCAACCAGGTCGCAGCCGGCCCGATTGTCCCTGGAGACCGCCAATTCGATTTTCGGGAGCGATTGTAAACTTGAGTTGAGAAAATTCAAAAAAACTCTAGACAAACGAGATTTTTGTATAAAAACTTTATCTATCATACAGTTAAACTAAGGATGAGTTTATACGGGAGGGAAAAATGAAAAAAACAGTTTCATGGCTGGGAATCATGGGTTTGATCGTGGCGGCCGGGCTGCTGGTCATTTCCGGCGCGGCGCTTTTGTCCGCCGCTGAAGGCTGGTGCTGCCTGGATGGCGTGGTGTTCGCGGCCACGCCCGAGCAGTGCAAGGAGAAGGGGGGCATGTACTTCGCTACCCAGGCCGAAGCGGAGAATTATTGCAAGCAGCCGCCGGCGACGGGCTGGTGCTGCAAGGACGGGGTGGTGTTCGCGGCCACGCCCGAGCAGTGCAAGGAGAAGGGCGGGGCATGGTTCGCCACCGAGGCCGAGGCCAATCGTTATTGCGAGCAGCCGCCTGCCGAAGGCTGGTGCTGCAAGGACGGGGTGGTGTTCGCGGCCACGCCCGAGCAGTGCAAGGAGAAGGGCGGGGCATGGTTCGCCACCGAGGCCGAAGCGAGAAAGTACTGCGATCAGCCGCCGGCGACGGGCTGGTGCTGCAAGGACGGGGTGGTGTTCGCGGCCACGCCCGAGCAGTGCAAGAGGAAGGGCGGCGTGTATTTCGCGACCGAGGCCGAAGCGAGAAAGTACTGCGATCAGCCGCCGGTGACGGGCTGGTGCTGCAAGGACGGTGTGGTGTTCGCGGCCACGCCCGAGCAGTGCAAGAGGAAGGGCGGGGCATGGTTCGCCACCAAGCCGGCAGCGGAGAAATATTGCCGGGAAGGGAATAAACTTCCCGATCTGATTGTTCGGGACATTGTCCTCAACCGCAAATGTCAGGTGGTGGTCATCGTTGCCAACGTCGGCCCGGGAGCGGTTCCGGATGAAGTATGGACCGTCCACAAGCCGACCAGCAGCAGTGTCTACCTCTATATCAACGGTCACAAATGGGGCGGCGGGACGATCTGGGGCTTCGATCCGGGCAAGCACCTGCAGAGCCCGGGCGGCACGGCGAAATATGTCAGCAAATTGATCGTTGGCGCCGCGGCCGAGATCACCGCCCTCATCGACCACACCGGTGAGGTCAATGAAACCAATGAAGGCAACAATAAGTTGATTAAAAAGTTGGAATGCAAAGTTGGGGGGACCAAGTAGAATAAATAATCTGACTTAGTCTGTGAAGCAAACGCAGCGGCACCATTTCAGCCGCTGCCAGCGCAGGATCACGCCGGGCCGGTGATTTGGCTAATGGTTATGGCGCATGACCTGGCGGCTTATGAAGCGGTCGACTAAAGCAGCGCTGAGCAGACCCAGTCCGCCGAGAATGAACGGCTTGGCGTTGCCGCCCACCCAGAAAAAGAGCCGTTTTATTTGATCACCCAGGGGAAGAAACGCCGTTTTGAGTGTGTCGAAGACCTGCAGGGTACCATTGGCCAGGGGCCGCATGTTCACAAAAATGAGCAATCCGGCCAGGATGACGGCGGCAGCGCCGATCGCCAGGGCGATCTTGGCTGCCGGTCGCTCCCAAAAAACAGGCCGGGAAGCGGGGATTCTATCCAGTACGGAGTCGGCAAAAGTCGGCGGCAGAGCGAAGCCGGGATCGGCTGCCAAACCGGCATACAGTTGCCGGAAGCTGTCCAGGCGTTTTTGACAGCTGGCGCAGGTTCCCAGGTGCATGGGTAGGATCGATCCGGTCTGAAGCATGCGGGTGTCCAGGATCTCCTGGATCTGTTCGTTGGTCAAATGATCGTTGTTCATGATTCCTCCCGAGCAGCGGGCAAAAGCCGTTCGCGCAATTTTTGCCGGGCGCGGAACAGGTGGCTCTTGACCGTTCCGGCCGGCATTGTCAGCGTCCGGCCGATCTCCTCGTAATTCATTTCTGAAAAGTGAAAAAGCGTCAGGATGAGCCGGTAATGAGCGGGCAGTCGCTCGATCTCCTGCATCAGGTTGCGGTTGCTGTCAGCCTGCTCGCTAATGTGTTCCGGGTTGTGGCCGTTTCCGGCGACATTTTCCAGCGTTTGCCCATTGGCACTTACATCAGCGAACAGGGGCATGCGTTTCCTGCGCAGGTGGTTGATGCAGGTATTGCTGGCGATGCGGCCGATCCAGCCTGGAATTTTGGCGGCCCCCTGGAATTCCCCGATATTTTGGAAGATTTTCAGGAAAATTTCCTGGCATAATTCCTCGCGGTCGGCGTTATTGTAGACCATGCGGAATACGATAGCCGCTACCAGGCGCTGGTATTTTTCAATGAAAACGCGGAAGGCCTGGCGGTCTCCGGCCTGAACGCGGCTGACCAGAAGAGTGACTTCATCGATGGGTTCGTTCATCTGCGCGTCGGGCGTCTGGTATTTGATTTGTCTTGCCTGCTTCATTGGTATTATAGTAAACATCCCAAAAAGATGGAAGTTGCAAAAAATTGAATTATTTTTTCTGAAACATTCTCCGCCTAGGCCTGTTAGTTCTCTTGAGAGGCGGTTGAGGCTGCCTTCGAAAATCGCCATGGAGGTGAAAAATGAGCGAGAATTTTGCTGCTGTTTTTATTTTGGCTGTGATCGGTTATTTCATCCTGGAATTGGTCAAGGTTGTCTCGGAGAGCCGTTTGCGCCACAAACTGATCGAAAAAGGCATGGTGGATGAAAAGGTCAAGCTTTTGTTCCAGCCGCAGATGCTGAACCAGTCGGCTTCGGCCCTGAAATGGGGCCTGGTGCTGATCGCCGTGGGATTGGCTTTCCTGTTCACTTACGGGATCTACAGCTGGGTGCCTTCCGGAATCCGTGAAGAGATGACCGCCGGGGCGGTTTTCTTCATGGCCGGCCTGGGCATGATCGTTTATTACGGCATTGCCCGCAGCCAGGAAAAGAAGAATTAGGCCAATCGGAACAATAGCCGATTGAAACGCAGGCCGACCGCAGCTCCGGGTTAAAGACGGAGCCCGGTCGGCCTGTTTCTTTTCATTCAGAATTGTGATATTTTTCTTTTGTGAAGAAAAAATTATTGGGGGGAATACCCCAACATACAAAAACAGGTATTGCCCTGATTCTGGCAGTTTGCTATCTATTTTTGCGGGGGATATTGCCGCCTCCGGCACCATGGGGAATTCTGCTGGGCAGCGAATTGACGATTTTCTCACTTCTGGTTGCCTGGACATGGGCAGGAAGCGGTTTCTTTAACAAAAAAAAAGAAAAGCCCTTAGCCGTTGTTTTTATTATAACAATTCTTGATTTATTGATTGTCATTCTTTTCGTCATTTGGCACAGCTGGGATTTTCAGCCCGCGCTCAAGGGTGAAGTGTCTTTTTTTGTTCGTCTGGCCGCCATTTTATTGTTAATTTTATTGACCGCAATCCTGGGCCTGATTTTTTCCGCCTTGCGGGAATTGTTTTTTTTGAAAAAAACACGCCAACCCGGCTGGTTTTTCGAAGCCATGCTGGTCTGTTTCCTCTTTTCCTTTTTCGCTCCGATCATCGCGGCCGTGGCCGTTCCTTTTTTCATGAGCATTTCCATTTGTTTCATGGTGCTGAATTCATTCCGGGTGAAATGGATCGCGTTCCTGGTAAAAAAACAAAAAAAACAGTTGACTGTCCTGGCCGGCTTGTCACTTGGCATTTTTATAGCCAACGCCATTCTGATCTTCGACAGCCCGCTCATAGCAGCGATGATTCAGCCTTTGTCTCCAGGACTTTTCCAGCTTGGGAAAATCATCCTGCTTTATGGGGCTTGCTACTCCGGGGTCATCCTGTTTGCCACTCTCTTTCATTTGCCCACTGCTGACGCCTATGACCGCAAGGCCGAAGAATTCGCCTCGCTGGTCGATTTGAGCCAATCGATCACCGGCACGATGGAATTCAGGGAATTGGCTGAAAAAGTCACCACGGTTACCGCCGGAGTGTGCCACAGCGATTATTCCTGGCTGTTGATCATTCAAAATGATGATTTCAGCGTCCCGGCTGCCTTCAATATCGGCAGCCGCGAGGCCCGCGAGCTCAGCCTCGCTCTTTTGGGTGATACCGTGCCGGATAACCGGACGGTGAAGATTTTCCGGGATAAAAAGTTGAAAATTCACATCCAAAATGATGTCCTAAATTTTTCGTTCAGTTCGCTGGCCATCGCTCCCCTGCGGGTCAAGAACCGGACCACCGGGTATTTGTTCATGGCCATCAAAAAGGATTCATTTTTTGAAGAAGATGATATCCAGACCATCAAGGCTTTTGCCAATTCCGCGGCCATGGCTTTGGAAAACGCACGCATGCTGGAAACCCGCCTGGAAAAGGAAAGATTGCTCAAGGAGTTGGAGGTGGCCCGGGTGATGCAGCAGCGCTTGCTGCCACAATCCGTACCGCAAGCAGCATGCGCCGATATCGCTGTCTATTTCTCGCCCGCCTATGAAGTCGGCGGCGATTATTACGATTTTTTTCTCCAGGATGACCGGCGCTTGGGATTTGTCATTGCCGACGTATCAGGAAAGGGATTGGCTGCCGCTTTCATTATGGCGGAGTTGAAGGGGATTTTTGAATCCCTGGCCGGTGTGATCAACGATCCCGGCCAACTGCTGGCCAAGGCCAACGAGGTTTTAAGAAAAAGTCTGGAAAAAAATCGTTTTGTGTCAGCCAGTTACGGCTTGATTGATACCCAATCCATGGTCCTGCGCGTGGCCCGGGCCGGACATATGCCTTTTTTCTTGAGTTCCGGCGGCAGGATCGAAACCCATGTGCCGCCGGGATTGGCTTTGGGTGCGGCCGCTGAACCGCTTTTCAGCGAAAAACTCAAGGAAATAACCATTGCGCTTCACACAGGTGATATGATTGTTTTCATTACCGATGGAATTTCCGAGGCCAAGAACCTGATCGGCAATGAATTCGGTTACGAGCGTTTGCAGGGTGTCATCCAGTCCAATCCAGATGTCGGCGCCGAAGCATTGACGGAATTCATCATGGAAGAAGTCAAAGCCTTTGCCAATCAGCCGGTCCAGTATGATGATATTACTTTGCTGGTCATTAAAATCAAGTAAGCCATCTCCCGGTTTCTGCTTTTGTTAAAGGTTGAAAACGGTTTGCTCTTTTGAAAATTCGATCTGTTTGGCTTGGAGACTGGTCCCCTCGATTTTTTCCAGGCGGGCCAGGGACAAGCTGTAATCGCACAAGGCCCGCAGCTCGGTGCTCTTGGCCAGGGTAAAATCACGCTGGTATTGCAAAACCATGAAGCTGGTACTTAAACCGGCGGCTTGACGCTTTTCCTCGGCAGTCAGTTTTTTTTCGGCAAGTTCACGGGCGAAACGGGTGGCCTGGATACGCTGGAAGTTGCTGGCCACGGAACGGGCAACGGTGGAAAGCTCCAGGCTGATTTGCCGTTCCATATCGAGACGGCGCAATTGCGCTTCGCGGCGCTCCATCCGGGCCGCGGAATAGGCCCCGCGTGAAAACAAAGTATTCAATGGAATGTCCAGCGAAAGGTAAATCGACCAGTTTTTATAGTTGAACTCCATGGCGTTTTTAAAGGCGTCGGCCACCGCTCCCGGGATGACTCCGATCACTTCACCGGTCAGGGGGTTGTCGTCACGATACACGATCCGCGTCCCTGACAAGCCGGGGCTCCAGTATTGAAGGTTGAGATTCAAAGCCGGCAGCAGCTGGTTTTTGGCGTATCCCAGTTCCAAATTCTTGCTGGCGAGGGCGATGCCGGTATTCAGGTAGTCGGGCCGGTTGGCCAGTGCCAACCGCAGAGCTTCTTGTGTGTCCACTGTTCTTTCATCGCGGCGCGGATCGTCGCCCGGGCGGATCATGATCCCGGACCCTCCGTTTTCAGCCCCCAGGTTTATCGTGGAGTACAGTTCGTCGCGGCTGTTTTCCAGCAAGGCCCGGGCTTCCAGGATTTCTGCCTGGCGGCTGGCCTTTTCGGCTTCGGCGCTCAGAATTTCAATTTCCGCGAGGACTCCCAGTTCGGCCATTTTCATGTTTTTTTTCAGTAGATCCTCTGCCAGCTGTAAGGCTTGGTTCTTCGCTTCCAGGTTGCGTTCGGCAAAAACCAGATTCCAATAGAGTTCCTCGACCCGGTACACGGTGTCCAGCAGTGCCGTTTTCAATTCGTTGGCCGAGATGTTGCGGTTGTGGCCGGTGATGATGATGTTCTTGCGGCTGATGCGGTTTCCCATGTCGCGCAGCAGGGGCTGCACCAGTCTGAACACCACCGCGCCCTCGTAACGGGGGTTGATGGTCTGGAAGCGCTGATTGCTTTCATATTGGCTGGTATCAACGTTGAGCATAAAGCTGCCGCCCAACCATAATGCCTGGGTAAGCTGGCCGGAGAGTTGCTGGCTTTCGGCGCTGATGGCCCCTTCGGCTTCGATCCATGAATAAGAAGGAGTGTTGGTCTTGGCTTTGCCGAGCTGGAAAGCCAAAACCGGCAGGAATTTTTCCTTTGCTTGGCTTAGCAGACCTTCCTGGCGTTCGACCTGCACCACCTTGATTCCCAGGGCGATATTGTTTTTCAAGGCGATGACCAGGCATTCTTGTAGCGAAAATGTTCTTTCCTCGGCCCCGAAGGAAAACATGCCCAACAGGACAAAGAGCAACAACAAAATAATGAGCAGCCTTTTCATGCTTTCTCCATACTTTTTTTCTTGCGGACTCCGGTCTCCGGTTTCCCGTTTCCCATCGCTGTTTTTGCTTCGCTTTCCATCCAGCCGTCCAGGAGGTGGATGACGCGGTCGGAATAGGATGCGTTCTTCTCAGAGTGGGTGACCTGGATAATGGTTGTCCCTTCTTTGTTGAGCTTTTTGAACAGCTCCATGATTTCCTCGCCCTGCCTGGAGTTCAGGTTGCCGGTCGGCTCATCGGCCAGGATCAATTTCGGATTGATGATCACGGCCCGGGCCACGGCCACCAGTTGCTGCTGTCCACCCGACAGCTGGTTCGGGAAAAGGTTTTTCTTGGCCACGATGCGGAAGCGGTCCAGGGTATCGGCCACCAGGCTTTTGCGTTCGTCGGACTTGACTTTTTTATAGAGCAGGGGAGTCTCCAGATTTTCGTAGACCGTGAGTTCATCAATCAGGTGGTAGCTTTGAAAAACGAAACCGATATTCTGCTGGTGGATCTGGGTACGCTTTTTTTCATTCAAAGAGTGGACCGGTTGGTCATAAAAGTGATATTGACCTTCCGATGCCTCATCGAGCATGCCGATGATATAGAGCAGGGTTGATTTTCCGGCTCCGGATGGGCCCATGATGGTCAGGAATTCCCCTTCTTGCATGTCCAGGTCGATATTTCTGAGCACAAAAGTTTTGACGAAGCCGCTGCTGTAAAACTTGGTGATACCCCTCAATTTGATCATGGCTGTTTCTCCCTATTTTGTTCCTGGCAAAACCTGCAGGTTTTCATTTATCAGTTCTGGCTGCCACTCTCATCGGCATCCACACGGCGGAACGTGACCGGGATGTTGCTTTCGGTCGGCGAACCGATGGTCACCAGCTGCCAGTCTCGGTCGTGCTCGCGGATCACTTTTCTCAAGACTCTCACTTTATCCTCGGAAGTAGGATCGCTGTTTTCCCAATTGACGATTTCCACCCGGTAATGCAGCGTTTTTTTCCTGCCGTTGATACGGACCTCGATTTCAACGTTTTGTTCGGCTTCCATGGTCGGGATCTGTAAAACCACTTCTTTCATTTTAACCTCCACAAGGCTCAGTTTTTTGATCAACTCCTTCCACGGTTTTAAGCTTGTACAACACCCGACCGAGATAGCCGGCTTCGTTGATTTCGGCGATATAGAGCCCGGGCTGCATGTGGGCGCTTGTCTTGAGCCGGGTTTCGGAAAGGTTTTCCAGCAGGACCTCCGCTTGCCATTCATTCTGGTTGTCGGCGAGCAGAACCTGGGTCTTTTCGCTGACCAGCTTCTGCAAAATATCTTTCAAACTCATGTTTTTGCCTCCCGGGCATTTTTTGAATGCCGGATCCACAGAATAATAAGCAAAAATGATGCCAAGCGCACAAGAAGGGGTTTATTAAAAACCCTTGTGGGGAAAGGCTTTCCGCGAGAAGATCCGGGGCTTCATATCCTTCCCGCTCTCGTCCTGTCCGCTATTGAACCATCCGTGTCCGCTGGCGGACACCATGGCCGGAGAAGGCAGACTGGAAACCGGAAGAAAAAGGTTGTTTCATATTCCTGATTCCGTTCTTTCGGTCTCCGGTTTTCCATTTCTTTCATTCATAACGCAGGCTGTCCACCGGGTTGGCGCGGGCGGCGCGGGCGGTCTGGAACCAGACTGCGCTGGAAGCAAAAAAGGCGCTCAAACCACCGGTCAGAACAAAGATCATCGGATTGATGGAGGCGTGGTAATAATAGCCCTGTAGCCAGCGCGACATCAGATAATAGCCCAAGGGCCAAGCAATGGCATTGGCGATGGCCACCCATTTTGAGAAATCACGGATGAACAAGCCGGCAATACGCAGCGGGGAGGCCCCGAGTATCTTGCGTATGCCGATCTCCTTTGTTTTTTCCTCGGCCATGAAGGATGACAGGCTGATCAGGCCCAGGCAGCAGATCAGGATGGCGATCAGCGTGAAGGCCATGAAGATTCTTCCCTGTTGCTTGTCTTTGAGGTAGAGGCTGTTGAAATCCTGATCAAGGAAATGGGGCTCGAAACTGAAATTGGGATTTATCTTGCGCCAGGCATCCTTGAAATATGCGAGTGCCTGGGCAAGCCTTCCCGGCCTGATTTTTGCTACCAGCAGCCCGCGGCTGCCGCCCACTTCACGCAGGGTCAGCAGCAATGGTTTGATGGGATCGTTCAGGGGCCGGAAGTTGAAATTCTTCACCACACCGATGATCGTTCCCTTCTGGCGCCAGAAATTGACGGATTTTCCGATGGGATCCTTGATCCCCATTTGCCGGACGGCTTCTTCATTGACTATGACATTGTTCTCATCGCTGGGCAGCTCCTTGGAAAAATTCCTGCCTTGCACCATCTTCATCCCGAAGGTCGGAATGAAATCGCAGTCACCTGAGGAGAAAGCCACCGGCAACTCTTTTCCCGCCGGCCTGCCTTCCCAATCCAGCCCGTCCCATTGCACGAAGATCTGTGAAGGCAGGTAGCGACAGGAAGTGACGTTTACGATGTCGGGGCTGGCCATAATTTCTCTCTTGACCATTTCCGCCCGCCGGCGGCTGTCACCATGCATCTGGATGTAAACCAGATCAGACCGGTCCAGGCCCATGTCCTTTTCCTGGATGAAATGGATCTGTTCTTTGATGGTCAGGGTGCCGATGATCAGCATGGCGGACAGGGAGAACTGAAAAATCACCAACCCCTTGCGGAGCGTTTCATTCCTGGCGGGGAACAAGGAACGCATGCCGGCTCCGGCGGCCGGGGCGCGGCTAAGGATGATCGCCGGATAACCTCCAGCAGTCATTCCGACCAGAAGCGACAGGACAAACATTTTGATCAGCCATCCCGGATGGAACAGTTCCGGGTTCATGCCGCTCTGCGCCAGTTCCCGGAAATAAGGCAAAAGGATCTTGACCAGTCCCAGGGATCCCCAAAAGGCGATCGTGGAACTGAGCAGGGATTCGATAACAAATTGGATCCCGATCTGGGAACGTGTGCTCCCCAGAGTTTTTCTTACTCCCACTTCCTTGCAACGCCGCTCAAAGCGGGCCGTGGCCAGGTTCATGAAGTTGATGCAGGCGATCAGCAGGATGAACACGGCGATGATCGAAAAAATCCGTATATTTTTCATCTGGCCATCCGTGCCATCCGGCCGGTACAGATGGATGTGCTCAAGTTTCTGCAAATGCAGCTTCACCTTGCGGTCCGGAGTGAATTCGCTCATCAAACCGGCGATTTTATTCTCCACTGCCGCGGACGAGCAATTTTTGCCAAGCTGGATATAAGTGGGATAATTGTTTCCGCGCCAGTTGGCTTCCAGTGCGGCCAGGTCGGCGTTGAAACGCGGATAGGATTGAAAACTGATAAAAAAATCGTATTGAAAATCGGAAGCCGCGGGAATGTGAACGACTCCGGATACGGCAAAATCCGCCCGGTTGCTGAGGGCGAGAGTTTTGCCCATCGGGTTTTCCTTTCCGAAATATTTCTCGGCCATGCGGTCGCTGATCACAATGGAGGCTGGATCGTCCAGGGCATGGGCCGGATTTCCTTTGGTAAAGGGAAATGAAAAAATGGAGAAGAAAGACGGATCGACGAAAAGGAAGCCCAATTCACTGTGAATTTTGTCCTGATAGCGAACCATGAAATCGTCGGTTGCCGTCCGGGTTACGGCGATGATCTCCGGAAAACGCTCTACCAGGGCCCGGCCCAGGGGAAAAGGCATCCAGGGGTGGTTTTCCACTCCGTTCTCGTGGGATTCTTCCATGATCACCCGATAGATGCGGTCGGCGTTGGCATGGAAACGGTCAAAGCTTGTTTCATGCTGGACCCAGAGCAGAATCAGGAACGAGCAGGCCATGCCCACGGCCAGGCCGAAGATGTTGATGAGCGAGTATCCTTTCTGGAGGATGATGTTGCGCCAGGCGATTTTAAAATAATTTTTCAGCATGGTTCGCTCCTATTCGTATCGCAGGCTGTCCACCGGGTTGGCGCGGGCGGCGCGAATGGCTTGGTAACCGACCGTCAGCAAGGCGATGGCCAGTCCCAGCAGGCCCGAGAGCACGAATACGGTAACGTTGATTGAAGTGCGGTAGGCGAAATTTTGCAGCCAGCGCTGCATCAGGTAATAGGCGACAGGCCAGGCAATGAGATTGGCCAGGCCGACCAGCAGGACGTAATCCCTGACCAATAAAAGGGCCATTTCATGAATGGCTGCGCCGAGAACTTTGCGGATGCCGATCTCCTTGGTTCTTTTCGCTGCTGAAAAAGAGGCCAGCCCGAACAGGCCCAGGCAGCCGATGAAAACGGCCAGTGCGGCAAAAATGGCAAAGATGCTGCCGATTCTCATTTCGGATTCATATAGCATATTGAGGCTTTCGTCCAGGAAGGCATACTCAAAGGGTTCGCCGGGCAGCAGGGCTGTCCATTTTCGTTTCAATGTCTTGATGACAGCGGCGATTTGGCCGGGTTTCAGGCGCATGACCAGGTTGCCCAGGCTTTGCCCGCGGCGCAGCACCAGCGGCGCGATGGCTTCGCGCAGCGATTCGTAATGAAAATCCTCGACTACGCCGATGACCGTGCAGGGAACCTGGACCATGGCTCCCGGCTTCTCCGCATCCATATCCATCATGATCAGCGTTTGTCCCAAGGGCTTTTTCAAGCCGAAATGGCGCACGGCGGCCTGGTTGATGAGAACGGTCTGGGCGTCGCCGCTGAATTGGGCCGAGAAATTGCGGCCGGCGACGATCTTCATGCCCAGCGTGGCGATGTAATCTTCATCGATCTGCCAGAATGAAATCGGGAAAGCCTGCCTGGGATTGGGATTGTCGGCGCGGGCGATCGGCATCCTGGCGCGCGCCGAGGGGATGGGGAGGTAGCTGGAAAGGGTGGCGCTGACCACTTGGGGGACCTTCGCCAGTTCCTGCTTCAATGTTTCGGCATGGTTCCCCAGGAGTTGGCTGTGACGCAGGATCAACACCTGCTCCTTGTCGAAGCCGAGCTTCTTGTTCTGGATGTAATGCAATTGCCGGAAGACGACGATGGTGCCGATGATCATGACCGCTGAAACGGCGAACTGGAAAACGACCAGCCCGCGTCGCAGCCGGCCCTTTCCGGCTCCGCTCCCGGCCTGGCCGCGCAGGATGGAAGCGGGACGGAAAGCCGAGAGCAGGAAAGCGGGATAAGCCCCGGCCATGATCGTCACCAGCAGTGTCAGAGCCAAGACGGCGGCGATCGCCGCAGGATTCGCCAGAGCCGAAACCGCCAGCTCCTTGGCGGTCAAGCTGTTGAAAAGCGGCAGTATGATCACCAGCAAAAGGCAGGCGACTGCCAAGGCCAGCAGGCACAGCACCAGCGATTCGGTCAGGAATTGCTTGATCAGGTCCAGGCGGAATGAGCCCAGGACCTTGCGCAGTCCCACTTCCTTGGCGCGTGAGATGGAACGGGCGGTGGAGAGGTTGACGAAATTGATGATGGCCAGGATCAGGATGAAGAGTGAGACCGCGCTGAAGAGAAAGATGTATTTGATGTCGCTGTTGGGTTCGAATTCGCCGCCGTCATAATTGGAATGGAGGTGGATGGCGGCCAACGGCTGCAGGGAGTAATTCAGTTTCATTTTGGCCTTGGTCATGAAATCTTCCAGAGAAATTCCCATGAATTGCTTGATCTCCGGAGCCAGGTGTGTCGCGAACAACAGCGGCAATTTGGCTTCCAGGCCCGAGGCCGAGGCGCCCGGGCGCAGCAGCAGATAGGTCTGGAAATTGAAGCTCATCCAGGAACCCATGGATGGATCCGTTGTTAAATCCAGGGTGGAAAACGAGGCGATCAAGTCGAAGTGAAAATGCGATGTTCGCGGGATATCGGCGAAAACGCCGCTGACCTGCCAGTCATCCTTGTCATCGATGCGCAAGGTCCTGCCGACGGGATCGGCCGCGCCGAAATATTTTTCAGCCGTCGTTTTGCTGAGCACGACGGTCCGCGGCGCCGCCAGCACGGCCTGGCGATCCCCTTTGAGCAGCGGCACCGAGAAAACGTCAAAAAAAGAAGGATCGCTGTAGATCACCCGCTTTTCCCGGAAGACGGTCGCCCCGACCTGGACCTTGGCACTGCCTTCCTCGCGGAAGCGCACGGCGTTTTCGACCTCCGGGAATTCCTCCACCATGGTCTTTGCCGCCGGCGCCCCGGCGCCGACGATATTGATCTCCACGCCATCGCGAACCATGCGCGTCGTGATCCGGAAAATGCGTTCGGACTTTTCATGAAAGCGGTCATAGCTCAATTCGTCCTGGATATACAGGAAGGCCAGCAGGCAGGCGGCGATGCCGATGGCCAGGCCCGATAGGGTGATCAGGGTATAGCCCTTGGAGCGCGACAAATTTCTGAAAGCCACCTTGAAGTAGTTTTTGAACATGGTTCACCTCATTTTGATTTCATCACTTCGCACCGCGGTCTGTGGTCTCCGGATTCCATTTATTCATATCTCAAGCTGTCGACCGGGTTGGCGCGGGCGGCCTTGATGGACTGGTAACCGACGGCGAGCATGGCGATGATCAGGGCCATAAGTCCGGAAATGAAGAAAATGCCGACACCGATGTTGATGCGGTACGCAAACTCCCGCAGCCATTCGTTCATGAAATAGTAGGCCAGCGGCCAGGCGATCAGGTTGGCCAGCAAAACGCACTGGATAAATTCACGGGAAAAGAACCCGACAATACCGGCGACCGAGGCTCCGAGAACTTTGCGGATGCCGATCTCCTTGGTTTTCTGTTCGGCCAGGAAAGCCGCCAGGCCGTAGAGCCCCAGGCAGGAAATGAATAAGGCCAGGGCGCCAAGGCCGTTGATCAGCGTACCCAGCTTCTCCTGGGAACGGTACAACTGGTCGTAGTCCTGGTCCAGGAAACGGTATTCAAAGGGGATTCCCGGATTCAGCCGTGTGAAGGTCTTTCTCATCCGGCTCAGGGTGCCGGGCATGTTCTCGACGGAAATGCGGGCCGACATGAAACGGAATTTCCAAAGAGGATTTTCCGGGAAGATCAATAGCGGCTCGATCGGTACATCCAGCGGCTTGAAGTGGAAATCCTTGACCACGCCGACAATGGTCAAGCGGTATGTCTTGCCGTTGTCTTCGTCCTTTTTCCACAGGGTTTTTCCCAGCAGCGATTGATCGCTGATCAGGCGGGCCATTTTTTCGTTCACGATCACCTGCTGGGCACCCGGCTGCTTTTCGGGCTGAAAAAAGCGTCCCTCGGCCATGGTGACGCGATAGGTGGCGAGAAAATCGGGATCCACGCTCAGGTAGGTGACAAATGGATCCTCGTCGGGTTTCTGTCCTTCCCACTTCCAGCCCGAGCCGTTCTGGTAGATGCCCGTGGGCAGATTCGACGACCGTGTCACCTGCAGGATGTGCGGATCTTTTAGAAATTCCTGCTTGGCCGCAAGGTGATTGTTTTCCAGGGCGCCATTGACGGGAATATAGACGATCTGCTCCTTGTTCAATCCCAAGTCCTTGTTTTTAAGAAAATGAAGTTGCCTGGAGATGACCACCGTGGAAACGATCAGGGCCACGGAAACGGCAAATTGACCGACCACAAGGATCTTCCGAAAAAGCGTACGCCTCCGCCCACCCCGGGAGTGATCTTTAAGAATCGAGACCGGTTTGGCTGCCGAAAGCAACAGGGCGGGATAAGATCCAGAGATAAGGCCGGTGAAAAGGGTGATGGAAATCACCCCCAGGAGGACCGGGAGGCTGACCAGGATCCCCATGGAAAGCGTCTTGCCCGAGATCGTATTGAACACGGGCAGCAGCAAGGCGACGATCAGCAACGAACCGACCAGGCTGAGAAACGCCAGCAGCAGCGATTCGCCGAAAAATTGCAGGATAAGCTGGCTTCGCTCCGCACCCATGACCTTGCGCACCCCGACTTCACGGGCCCGCTTCTCTGACCGGGCGGTGGCCAGGTTCATGAAATTGATGCAGGCGAGGAGCAGAATGAACATGCCGATGAGGGAAAACATGTTGACTTGGGCGACATGTCCGCCCCGTCCCTCCACGCCGTGGAGGTACAGATTCCTGAAGAGGACCACAAAGGGAGTGATGATGGAATTCGCATCGCTCTGCTTCACCCGTCCGGAGATCTTCTTGTTGAATTCCTCGAGGCGGGCGTTCGCATCAAGTTGGACAAATGTGGTGAACATGCAGTTGTACCAGGTATCGATCAGGTTTGGCCGGTCATATTTTTTCGCCAAAAATTCCATCGGCACCAACCCGGAGAACTGTATCGTTGAATTGGCCGGGATATCGCGGATGATGCCGCTTACCTGGAAATCGGTATGGTTTTCGAGGGTCACGGTCTTGCCCATGGGATCTTCGTCCCCGAAAATCCGCCGGGCCGCCTCTGCGGTGATGACCAGGCTGTGCAGGTCCGGAAACGGTTTTGCCGCCGAACCGCGGACAAAGGGAAATGTGAACATGGAAAAAAACGCCGCATCGGCCGTGCCGATTTGTTCACGGATGATTTTATCGCGGAAGCGGAGCAGCATGCCAGAAAACGGGGGAACATAGCGGGCGGCGTTGACCACTTCCGGGAAATCGTTCTTCAGGGCAGGGCCCAGCGCCGGCGGGGAACCGATGCTCAGGCCGGTATCCTTGCCGTATTGATGGCGGGTGGCTACCTGGTACAGGTGTTGGCCATGGTCATGGAAGCGGTTCATGCCAAGCTCACTTGTCACCCAGAGCAGGATCAGGATCGAAATGGCCAGGCCCGCGGCCAGGCCGAAAATATTGATGAACGAATACATTTTTTGGCGAACAATATTCCGCCAGGCGATTTTCAAATAATTTTTAAACACGGTTCACCTCGAATTATTCATATCTCAGGCTGTCGACCGGGTTGGCGCGGGCGGCTTTAACGGCTTCGAAGCTCACGGTCGCGGTTGCCGCCAGCAGTACGGCGATGCCGGCAAGCAAAAAATCCCAAGCGTTAAGCGAAATCCGGAAAGCGTACAAGCGCAGCAAATTGCTCATGACCAGGTAGGCCAGGGGCCAGGCCACCAGGTTGGCCAGGAGGATCCATTTGTTGAATTCCTTCAGCAGCATGAACAGGATCTTTGGCAGGGAAGCGCCCAGCGCCTTGCGGATGCCGATCTCCTTGGTCCGCTGCCGGCACGAGAACGCTGCCAGTCCCAGCAGCCCCAAGCAGGCGATGATGATGGTCAGCATGGAGAACGCATTGATGATCTCTCCGATTTGCCGGTCCTGCCCGTATTGGCGGTCGATGAAATCGTCATAAAAGGTGAACTCAAAAGGAGAGTGGGGGACGGTTTGCCGCCAGATTTTGGTCAGTGAACTCAGGAGGCCTGAGACGTCCGCGCGGCCGATCTTGATCATCAGGTATTCCAGTTCCTCTTTTTGATACAGCACGGCCAAAGGTTGGACACGCGAGTGGAGGGAGTAAAAGTGAAAATCCTTCATGACGCCGATGATTCGATGCTCCATCATTTCCTTGCCCAGTGGCGCTGTCATGCCCATGGCTTTGATCGCCGCTTCGTTCACCACGATCCCTTCTTTCTGGTCAGCGGAGAAACGATCAGAAAAAAACCGCCCCTGCGCCATGCGGATATTCAAGGTGCGGCTGAAATCGGGATCGGCCGCCAGCATGTAGACTAGAATCTGTTGGTTGGGGCGGCTCCCTTGCCAGTCGCTGATGATTCTTGAATTAAGATTCCCGGCCGGAGGCGCTGAGACCGCGGCAACATGACGAATCCCGCTGATTGGCAGGATCCTGTTTCTCAAAACGTCTATCTTGTTTTTGCTCTCTCCTTTCAAACTGAGGCAAAGCACGCCTTGCTTGTCAAACCCCAGGTCACGGTTCTTGATAAAGTGGAGCTGGCGGTTGATGATCAGGGTGCTGACGATCAATGTGATGCCGATGATGAACTGGAAAGTGACCAGGATTTTTCTCAGGGTCGCCGCGTTCTTTCCGATTTTGAAAGATCCGCGCAGAATACCGATGGGATTGAATAAAGAAAGATAGAAGGCCGGATAGCTTCCTGCGATTATGCCGGTAACCAGGGTGGTGACCAGCAGCAAGTAAACCATCGGGCCATCGGCCAGCAGGCTTAGGGCCAACGTCATGCCGGAAAGGTGATTGAAGAAGGGCATGAGGATTCCGGCCAGAATGAGCCCGCCAATCAATCCCATGAAGGAAAAAAAGAGCGATTCGCCGTAGAACTGGCAGGTGATTTTAATTTTTGTGGCCCCGACCACTTTGCGCAGAGAGATCTCTTTGGCGCGGTTCACGGCCCGCGCCGTGGCCAGGTTCATGTAATTGATGCAGGCGGTCAACAGGATCAAGACAGCCAGCAAGGAAAAAATTGGAAGCGATAGGCGGTTCAGTGAAAAGTGGATATCGGTCAACGGCCGCAAGGAAAGCTCCACGATGGCTTCAGGTTCGTGCCGCTTGATTTCAGTTTTGATCTTTCCGGACACCGCCCGGAAATCCGTATTTTTTTTCAACAGGATGAAGGTCTTATAGGCGTAGTATCCCCAGCTGTCTAGCGGGGAGTCGAATTCCTTGCTCAAGTCGAGCGGCACCAGAAAATTGTAGAGCAGGGATGAATTGGACGGAACATCTTCGACGACCCCCGAAACAGTGAGCTCAAGCCGGTTGTCCACCTCGAGGGTCTGGCCCAGGGGATTTTCCTTGCCGAAATACTTTTCGGCCATCTGCCGGGTCAGAATGATCGAGCGGGGATTGCGCAGGGCCAGATCCGGATCGCCGCTGATGAAGCGGAAATCAAATACCTGGAAGAATGACGGGTCGCAAAAGGCCAGCCCCTTCTCACTGAAAACCGAATCCTTCCTGCGGAAAACCTTGTCGCTCAAGGAGCGAAAACGTACCGCGGCTTCAACTTCAGGATAATCCTTGGCCAGTGTCGGCGCCAGTAGCGGCGGATTGACCGAGAAGCGCAGTTCCTCCCCGTCCGAATATTTTTCATAATCCTCAACCAGGTAGATGCGCTCAGCCTTTTGATGAAAGCGGTCGTAGCTCAGTTCATGGCGTACCCATAAACTGATCATGATAAAGCAGGCAATTCCCACCGACAAGCCGAAGATGTTGATGAATGAATATCCCTTGTGCTTGAATAGATTTCTCCAGGCAACCTTCAAATAGTTTCTAATCATCTGGATTTCTCCTCATTCATAGCGCAGGCTGTCCACCGGGTTGGCGCGGGCGGCGCGAGCGGCCTGGAAACTCACGGTCAGCATGGCAATGGCCAGGGCACCGCTGCCTGCAAGGGCGAACAGCCACCAGGCCAGGGACGATCGGTAGGCGAATCCCTTGAGCCAGTTTTTCGTCAGGAGGTAGGCGCAGGGCCAGGCCAGCAGGTTGGCCAGCAGCACCCATTTGGCAAACTCTTTCGTGAGCAGCAACACGATGCCCGGGGAAGAGGCTCCCAGGAACTTGCGGACGCCGATCTCCTTGGTCCGCTGCTCCGCCGTGTAGGAAGCCAGCCCGAACAAGCCCAGGCAGGCAATAATCACGGCCAGGCCGGCGAATACTTTCAGCAGCGAGCCCATCTGTTCATCGTCCTGGTACATCTGGCCGAAAGCTTCATCGAAAAAGCGATACTCGCAAGGGTACTGCGGGAAAACGCGCTGCCAGGTTTTCTTGACGTCAGCCAGGGATGCCGGGCTCTCCCCGGCCTTGAGGCGGACGATGGCAAAGCGGAATGCCTCGGGAAAGACAATAACGGCCAATGGTTCGATGGCATTGCGCACCGACTGGTAATGGAAATTCTTCATGACGCCGACGATCGTTCCTTCCAATTCAAATTTGAACCTTTTCCCCACCGCCGCAGCGGGGTCAAGCCCCATCAGCTTGGTCACTTCTTCGTTGACCATCCAGGCCCGGCCGCTGTCAGTGGCGAATTTCCGGGAAAAGGTTCTCCCGGCCGCCATCTCAATCTTCAGGGTTTCGGGATAATCGAAATCGACCGCGGCAAAGCCGATCATGTATTTCTGGCCGGGATCCTTGCCGTCCCAGTCGGCGCCGCCGCCATTGCTGCCGATGGATGTCGGCGGCTGGTCGGTCGCCGATACATTCAGGACCCGGGGATTGCGGAGAAGTTGTTCCTTGAGGGTGGCGTAAGAAGAAAACGTCTCGCCGCGCAGCGGCAGATAGATCAGCTGTTCCTTGTCATAGCCGAGCTTCTTGCTTCTCATATAATCGATTTGACGTGAAACGACTCCCATGCCGATAAGCAGGAGAATGGACATGCCGAACTGGAGAACGACCAGGCTCTTGCGCAGCAAGGCACCTTTGGCGCCGCCGCTCCGGGCTACTTTCAGGACCTTGGCGGGCTGGAAGGAGGAAAGGAAAAGGGCCGGGTAGCTTCCGGCAACGATCCCGGTAAAGAGGGTGACCGCCAAGATTCCCAGCAGGGATTTCCCCTGCAAAATGGCCGTCAGCGTCATCATTTTGCCGGAAAGGGTATTGAAAAACGGCAGAAAAAGAAGCACGAGAACGAACGAGGCCGCTGCGGCCAGGAGGGCGGTCAGGATTGATTCGCTGTAAAACTGGCCGATGATGCTTTTCCGCTGGGCGCCGACGACCTTGCGCAGCCCGACCTCCTTGGCCCGGTTGGCCGAGCGGGCCGTGGCCAGGTTCATGAAGTTGATGCAGGCGATGAGCAGGACGAACAGGGCAATGATGCTGAAGGTATACACGTACTGGATCCCCATGTTGTCGCGGCTGAAGCCGAAATAGGCGAACAGCTTCAGGTCGACCAGCGGCATGAGCTTGAAGTCCGGACCCCGGTAATTCTCAAAACGTTTTCGCAGGGCAGGATCGCTCTGCATCTGTTTTTGCAGCTCGGGGTCGTTGCCGATTTCGACGACGATCCGGTTCGTGACCAGCTTGGTGATCTTTTCGCCGGTCGTGGCGGCACTGCTTTGCGGGTGGAGCTGAACAAAAGTCCTTATGGCATTTTGTCCCATGGAATCGTAGTATTGACCCAGAGTCTTGACGAAATCGAAGGGGACAAGCATGTCGAACGACAATGAGGAATTCAGGGGAATGTTCTTCATTATGCCGGTGACCGTGAAAGGGTGGGAATTGTTGATGGTCACGTTTTTGCCCATGGGTTCGGCGGCGCCGAAATATTTTTTGGCCATGTCTTCGCTGATCACCAGGGAACCGGGCCGGTTGAGGGCGGTCGCCGGGTCACCCTTGAGCAGGGGAAAGGAGAACATCTGGAAAATCTGGGGGTCTGCGGCGATCACCCGGCTCTCGAAAAAAGCGTTCTCTCCGTAGCGAACCAGCAAGTCCCCCGGATTGGTGGCCCGGGTCGCTTCTTTTATTTCCGGGATCTCCGCCTTCAAGGCCGGCCCCAGGGGATACGGCGTGACGTTGACGTGGAACTTTCCCTGGCCGGTGGCCTGGTCCTGTTCGACCCGGTACAGGGTGCCGGCGTTGGCATGGAAGCGGTCGAAGCTCAGTTCGTCCTGGACCCAGAAGAGGATGAACAGGGCGCAGGCCATGCCGACGGCCAGGCCGATGATATTGAGAAAGGAATAGCCCTTGTGACGGACGATATTCCGCCAGGCGATCTTCAAATAGTTTTTAAACATGGTTCACCTCGAGTCATTCGTGTCTCAGGCTGTCCACCGGGTTGGCGCGGGCGGCGCGGCCGATTTCCCAGGAAATGGCCAGCAGGGTGGCGCCCAGGGTCATGGCGGCGGTTATCAGGAAAAGCCCGGCATCGGGACTGGTGCGGTTGTAGCTGATCATCATGGCGAACAGGCGCTCAATGATCCAGGTTCCCAGCAGCATGCCCACGACATTGGCCAGGAGGACCAGCAGGATGAATTCCCTGGAGATCAAAGCGAAAATGTTGGCGACCGAAGCTCCCAGCACCTTGCGGATCCCGACTTCCCTTGTCCGCCGGTCGACGGCGAAGGAGACCAGGCCCAACAGGCCCAGGCTGGCCACGAAGAGGATGAGCGAGTTGAGGACGGTCATGATGACATAAACCTTGTTCATCCAGGAATAGATGTCCTGGAAGTGATCGTCGAGCGTGATCGATTCGAAGGGAAAGTCGCGCAGGATCCCATTCCAGACATGTTTCACCTGTTCCTCTACGTTTCCCGGGGCCTCCCCCGGGCGATACTTGATCAGCAGCCAGTTCGGCTTTTCCGTTTCCAGGTAGAGCAAGGCTGGCCCAAGGTCGAAATGGGGATCGCGAAACTGGAAATCCTTGAGCACGCCGACCACGGTCCCCTGCCTGCCGGCAAAGGTGATCCGCCGGCCCAGCGGCTGGTCCCAGCCGAGCCGGTGGAGCAGGGTTTCGTTGATGAGCACGCTCTGCCGGTCATGGAAAGCCCGGGAAAAATCGCGGCCCTGCAGCAGCCGGATGCCGACCGTTTCGCTGAAACCCACGTCCACGCCATATGTATTGACCAGCCAGCCGCGGTCCATGTCCGTGCCTTCGGGAACTACTTTTTCTTTCGGGCCCCAGGCGCCTGGCAGCCCCGCGCTGGCGGCGCTGGCAAGCACGGCCGGCAAACGTTCCAATTCCTTCTTCAATACCGCCAGTCTCTCGGGAGACACGTTTTTGGCCGATACGGCGAGCACTTGGCTGCGGTCGTAGCCGTAATCGACGTCCAGGAAATGGTCGAACTGCTTCTTGAACATCAGCGTCCAGACGATCAAAAAAATGGCCAATGTGAACTGGGTGACCACCAGGATCTTGCGCAGGCGCGCTCCCCGACCTCCCGAGGCTGATCCGCCCTTTAAAATCAGCGCCGCGTCGAATTTCGACAGGAAGAGAGCGGGGTAACTTCCGGAAAACAATCCGACCAGGACGGTAAATCCAAGCAGATACTTGAAAAGAAAGGGATGGTCCCAGACCGGCAGGGCCTTGGAATATCCCATATAGCTGGTCATGGCCGGAAGGGCGAACGCGTAGATCAGCAGAGCCAGCGGCAGCGCCAGCAGGGCCATGAGCACGGATTCGGCCAGGAATTGCCGGATCAGTTTCCAGCGGTCGGCGCCGAGGGTCTTGCGCAGGGCGATCTCCCTGGCCCGGCGCATGTGGCGCGAGGTGGCCAGGATCATGAAGTTGAGGCAGGCGATCAGCAGCACGATAATGGCCGAGGCGTACTGCATGTAGATGACTTCGGTTTCCTGGGTCCACAGGAAGGATTCGATGAGCACCGGCTTCCGGGATTTCAGGTGGAAATCGAGGAAGGAGAAAAGATACATTTTTTTCGGCGCTTGCGGGGTAGCGGGAAAATACTTTTTCAAAAAAACCGGCAGTTTGTCCTGCAGGCGATGGACATCGGCCCCCTTGGCGAGCCGCACGAATGTCGCGAATTTAGCGCTCTCCCAGCTATCCAGGTCCGGGAACAGGGCGCGGGCCGTGTCCATGGAAGTCAGTATCTCGAAGCGGATGGAAGAGGTCTCATACAAGTCCTTGGCCACGGCGGTTACGGTGACGGTGACGGTGCGGTCGATGGTCAGGGTCTTGCCCAGGGGATTTTCCTTGCCGAAATATTTTTCGGCCGTGCTTTGCGACAGGACCACGGAATACGGCTGAGTCAGTGCCGTGGCGCGGTCGCCGGCAACCAGGGGAAAGGAAAATAGGGAGAGAAAATTGCCATCTACGCAGCGGATGTAATTTTGGTAAAAAACATTCTCGCCGCGGCGCACGATCTGCGTAGCGGCCGGCAGTACGCGGGTACCGTCCTCGATCTCGGAGAATTCGCTGCGCAGCGCCGACAGCAATGGCCCGGGATTGAAAGCCGCATGGGCCTGGGCGGCGTTGCCCGCGTCATTGACTTGTACTACGCCGTAGAGCCGCTTGGCGTTGCGGTGAAAGGTATCGGCCCGGAATTCCAGGTCCTCGAGCACAGCGATCATGGCAAAGTAAGCCAGGCCCACGGCCAGGCCGAAAATGCTGATGAACGAATACCCCTTGTGGCGGACGATGTTTCGCCAGGCGGCCTTTACATAGTTATTGAACATGGTACACCTCAACTCATTCGTATCTCAGGCTGTCCACCGGGTTGGCCCGGGCGGCGTGGATGGCCTGGTAGCTGATCGTGAGCATGGCGATCGATAATGCCAGCAGGATGGACAGTACGAACACGCTGCTGCCGACCGAAATTCGATAAGCGAAAGTGTGCAGCCATTGGTTCAGGGCATAAAACGCGACCGGGCAGGCCAGGAAAGTGGCCCAGGCCACCCATTTGACGAATTCCCGCGAAAGCATCACCATGATTTGCGGCACGGTGGCCCCCAGGACTTTGCGAACGCCGATCTCTTTCCGGCGCCGGGCGGTCATATGGGAGGCCATGCCCAGAAGTCCCAGGTTGGCGATCAGCAGGGCCAGAAAGGTGAAAACGTTGACCACGCTGCCCAGTTTCCGGTCTGAACGGTATAACTTGTCGATCTGCTGGTCCAAAAAGGTGAAATCGAACGGAAAAGCCGGGGCGGTGTGCTTCCATGTCCCGGCCACGGCGGCCAGCGCGGCAGCGGTGTTTCCCGGCTTGATCTTGATGAACAGATAGCCGAATTTGCCGGGGTCGTAGGCCATGGCCACCGGGGTGATGGCCGAATGCAGGGAACGGGCGTGAAAGTCCTTGACCACGCCTATGATTTCCCGCTTGTCCAGTCGCTTGCCGATGGGGGAGGCGAATCCAAGCGCCTTGACCGCGCTTTCGCTGATGACGATTTTTTCTTTGTTGCCTGCGCTCATGGTACCGGAAAAGAACCGGCCCTGCGCCATTTCAATGCCGTGGGTTTTCAGGTAATCCTCGTCGCACCAGACAAAATCGAATTTCACCTCTTCGCCCGGTTTCCTTCCCTCCCAGTCGTCCAATGCGATGGTGGAGCCGAACATCATGACCGGGTCGCTGGCCGCCGAAGCGCTCACGACGAACGGGTTCCTGAGCATCTCCGCCTTCAGCGGCCCGACCTGACTGGCCAGCTCGCCGCGCACGGGCACCATAAGGACCTGCTCCTTGTCGAACCCCAGCGTCCGTGTCCGCAGGAACCGCAGCTGCCGGTAGATGCTCACGCTGCCGATGATCAGCAGGATGGTCATGCTGAACTGAAAGACCACCAGCAACTTGCGGAAGCGCGAGCCGCCGGCACCCAGGGCGAGCTTTCCTTTCAGGACCGCCGCCGGCCTGAAGCGGGAGAGATACAAGGCAGGGTAGATCCCGGCCAAAAGGCCGGTAATCAGCAGGAACCCCAGCAGCGGCAGCCAGGACGGTGGAGCCAGCAGGGAAGCGATACGGAATTCCTTGCCGGTCAGGGAATTGAAAAGGGGCAGGCACAGCGCCATCAGCACCATGGCGACGATCATGGCCAGCGCGGTCTGGAGAAGCGATTCGCCCAGGAATTGAACGATGATCTCCCGGCGGTTCGCGCCGTTCACCTTGCGCAGGCCGATCTCCTTGGTTCGCGTGTCACCCTGGGCGGTGGCCAGGTTCAGGTAGTTGATGCAGGCCATAAGCAGGATGAACACTGCCAGCAAAGAGAACAGCATGACGATGTCGATGTCGCCGCGCACCTCCCCCTCCTGAATGGAGGTAGAACGCAGATGAATGTCGACCAGGGGCTGCAGGCGGAGGGAGATATTGGTGTCGTCCAGGGGCTTGTGCAGGCGCGAGGCGATCTTTTTGCCCAGCGCCCGGGCATCGGCGCCGGCGTGAAGCAGCACATACGTCTCATAGGAAAATTGCGTCCAGGTGTCGACGTTGGGGAAACCGAATTCCCTGGCGTCCGCGGTGGGGAGGAGGAAATCGAATGCCAGGTGCGACTGGGCGGGGATGTCGTCCAGAATGCCGGTGACCGTGTAGTCGCTGCGGTTGTTCAGGCGCAGGGTCTTGCCCAGAGGGTCCTCGCTGCCGAAGTACTTCGCGGCGGCGGACCGGGTCAGCACGATGGAGCGGGGGGCGGACAGTGCGCTCCGGACATCGCCCCGGCTCAGGGGGAAGGAGAATATCTGTAGGAATTCGGGGTCCACCAGGGAAACGTTCTTTTCGTAGAACCTCCTCTCGCCGCGCGAGACGATCTGCTGGGAGAGAGTGAGAAGGCGCGTCATGCGCAGAACCTCGGGGAATTCGGCCTTCAGGGCCGGCCCGAGATTGGGCGGCAGCACGGCGAACGATTCGCTGCCGCCTCCGGGCGCGCTGGCCTGGACGATGACGCGCTGGATGGTGCCGGCGTTGGCGTGGAAGCGGTCGTAGCTCATCTCGTCCCGCACCCACAGCAGGATCGTGAGGCAGCTGGCCAGGCC
>Ga0307378_10000590_pt1 | contig 63474 bp, 50 predicted proteins | sample UN1MG_FD_202238 | JGI IMG/M metagenome (GOLD analysis project Ga0307378, IMG submission 202238) | Soil microbial communities from Risofladan, Vaasa, Finland - UN-1 | ecosystem: Environmental > Terrestrial > Soil > Coastal area > Acid sulfate soil | place: Finland: Risofladan, Vaasa | collected... | reverse complement strand
GACCTGTCGGAATGGAAGCGCTCTATTTTTACGCAGGCGCAGGAGGTTATGCCTGGTTTGGCGAACCCTTCAACCTGGGCATGCCGGCTGAGATCGGTCTTGAATACAAATTCCGGCAGGCACCGCTGGCACTGGGATTTGACTGGCGACCGGCGTTCAGGATTATTGAGAACACAGATTTTATTCCCAACCGGTTTGGGCTGAATCTCAGGTTCCTGTTCTGATCTGCCAAAATTTTTCCTTCAGCATCAGAAATAAAATCTTTTATTCCGTTTCCTTAAAATTTTCTTATATTGGCTCACTAAAATCAAAGAGGTAGTCTGTATTGATCTTTTGTGCCACATATTTCCCTCCTGCAGGATCAGATAATCCATTCAGTAACTAAAATCCATAATGTATGAGTATCCGGATTATTATTATGATTCTATTCTTTCTGCTTGCTCCTGTATTGATCATTTATCTTGAAGGCAAATATGCCATTGTGAAAAAGGTCGGTGGTGTACTTATCTGTTATGTGCTGGGTGCCATTGTTGGAAATGTTGGCCTGCTCCCCGAAGGAGCATATGAGTACCAGGACTGGTTTACAAAATTAACTGTACCGCTGGCTCTACCTTTAATTCTCTTTTCGATGGATGTGAAAAGTTGGTTCAAACACGCAGGTAAAGCTATTTCATCATTATTACTTGGCCTGTTCACCGTTGTTCTGATGATTTTTGCAGGATTCTGGATATTTAAGGACAGCATTCCTGAAGCATGGAAAGTAGCTGGCTTACTTACAGGAGTTTATACGGGTGGCACACCGAATATGGCTGCCATGAAAACAGCTCTTAATGTAGACACTGAACTCTATCTCATGACTCATACATATGAAGTTGCTTTGGGAGCTATATACCTTGTATTTATATTATCCGTGGGTCAGAAAGTATTTCTCTGGTTTCTTCCTCCTTTTAAAAAAACTGAAGCTAAAGGCGATGTAAAGACCCTTAACCTTGAAGAAGAATATGAATCCTACGCCGGCTACTTTAAGAAAAAAACCTTCTTGCCCCTATTGGGCGCTTTTGGGTTATCAGTAGCCATTTTTGCCCTGAGCTTCGGGGCCAGTACCCTGTTTCCGGAAAACTTCTCAACCGCTGCGATCATTCTTCTGATCACAACTTTTGGCATTGGTTTTTCTTTTGTTCAAGGGATTAAAAACATTAATAAAACCTTTCAGACAGGTATGTATATAATCCTGATATTCTGTATTGTAGTATCATCAATGGCTGATATAAGAAAACTGGTAAATATTTCTTTTGACCTGTTCTGGTTTGTCGGGCTTGCCATGTTTGGTTCTCATATCCTGCACGCCTTTCTTGCAAGATTCTTTAAGATCGATGCCGATACGGTCATTATTTCGGGTAGTGCCCTGATATGTTCACCGCCCTTTGTGCCTGTTGTCGCCGGGGCCCTGAAGAACAGGGAGGTTATACTTACGGGATTAATAGTGGGTATTGCAGGATATGCGGTTGGAAATTACCTTGGTGTGGCAATAGCCTATATCCTCAGGTAGACATTATCCGTTTTCGCTGATCTTTTTTTATCCTGCCCATCCCTCGCGGTCGAGGTTCCTGTATCCTATGGCTTCGGAGAGATGTGCAGTAGATATCATTTCGGCTCCATCCAGGTCAGCAATGGTCCTTGATACCTTTAGTATCCTGTTATAAGCCCTTGCAGACAGGCCGAGAAGTTCCATCGCCTTTTTAAGCAGGAGTTTGCCTTCGTTATCAATCTCGCAGTATTTCCGCATGAGGTTTGATGACATCTGGGCATTGCAAAAGACTCCACTGATGTCTGCAAATCTTTCAGATTGAATTCTACGTGCATTAATAACCCTTGCCTTAACTGCATCTGAACCCTCCTCTCCTGAATGTTCTGCCAGATCGTTAAATGGTACCGGTACAACCTCAATATGAATATCAATACGGTCCAGCAAAGGACCTGAGATCCTGTTAAGGTATTTCTGTACCATCCCCGGAGAACAGACGCACCTTTTTTCAGGATGGTTATAAAAACCGCATGGACAGGGATTCATTGAGGCCACGAGCATAAAGCTGGCAGGATAATCAACGGTAAACCTTGCACGCGATATTGTAATGGTACGATCCTCAAGAGGTTGCCTCATAACTTCCAGAACAGTACGTTTGAATTCAGGTAGCTCATCCATAAACAGAACCCCGTTGTGAGCAAGAGATATCTCCCCCGGCTGCGGGTTTGAACCTCCGCCTACGAGTGCAATATCGCTACTCGTATGGTGAGGAGTTCTGAAGGGCCGGCGTGTCATCAGTGAAGAATGCCCGTCGAGTTTACCGGCAACGGAGTGGATCTTTGTGGTCTCAAGGGCCTCCTCAAGTGTCAGCGGTGGAACGATAGTCGGCAGCCGGCGGGCAAGCATCGTCTTTCCGGCTCCGGGCGGACCTACCATAATTACATTGTGTGAACCGGCTGCAGCTACTTCAAGCGCCCTTTTTACCATTCCCTGCCCCTTTACATCTCCAAAATCCAGATCGTAAATATTCCCCTCCGATCTGAAGATCTCATCTATATCGGCCTCCACCGGAGTGAAGCTGTTCATCCCGTTCAGGAATTCAGCCACATCATCAAGGTTTTTCATTCCAAATACCTTCAGCCCTTTCACTACGGCTGCCTCCATCGCATTTTCGGACGGTATAATGAGCCCCTTAAATCCCTCTTCCCTTGCCTTCAGGGCTACAGGCAGAATACCCCTTACAGGTTTTATAGTTCCATCAAGCGATAGCTCTCCCAGAATAATATATGACTCCAGGTCGCGCCGTATCACTTTCTCATTGGCAGCCAGTATCCCGACCGCAAGGGGCAGATCGAAGGCAGCTCCCTCCTTTCGGACATCAGCCGGGGCCATATTAATCACTACCTGCTTCCCCGGCCACCTCAATCCTATTGAACGAAGCGCTGATTCAATACGTTGCTGGCTCTCCTTCACTGCAATGTCAGGCAACCCGACAAGGAAAAACCTTACGCCAGGTGAAACATTAACCTCAATTGTAACAATTGATGCATCAATACCGAAAACGGCACTTGAATAGGTCTTAACAAGCATGCTCGTAATATTTTCAGCGAACACATTCTTCTAAATCAAATTTCTAAAAAAATACAAGACAAACCAAATATTGTTGTGACCGATGAATATTATAATGAAAGATAAAATATTGAACATTATTGTCTGACTTATGATAAATGTGGTGCAGCAGGATCCGTTAATCCATTTTAAGCCCTGTGAAAAACATATAGCCTAATACATCTAACTAAAAACCATCAAACCATTGATCCTCATTCAGCTTTTTTTCTTAAATTGAATCCCCGTCAGTTTAAACGACTAATACCACTTATTATGGAACCATCTGTCACAGAATTGTACGATCAATACCGGAAGGGAATGATCGACCGTAGGAAATTTGTTAAAAAACTTGCTCTTTATGCAGGCGGAACAACAGCGGCACTTTCCCTCTTACCTCTGCTTGAGCAGAATGGTGCAAAGGCAGCTTATTCGCCTCCCCAGGCAGGTGAAATATTCACCGGGGTGGTAAAGTATCCCGGTAAAACAGGTGACGTAATAGCATTTCTCGCCCGCCCTGCTGAACAAATAAAGTACCCTGCAGTAATTGTAATACATGAAAACAGAGGCTTACAGCCACATATCAGGGATGTTACAAAGAGAATGGCAGCAGAGGGATTTCTGGCTGTTGCACCGGATGCACTCTCACCATTTGGCGGAACACCTGAGAATGAGGATGAAGCCAGGACAAAAATGAGGGAGCTTGATATGGACTCTACTACCGGTGATTTTATCGCAGCAGTTAAATATCTTGAAACACATCCTCTGTCAAACGGCAAGGTAGGATGTACAGGATTCTGCTGGGGAGGGGGGATGACCAACCAGGTAGCTGTCGGTGCACCGGAGCTTGATGCAGCAGTGCCCTACTATGGAGCCACGCCCGCTCCCGAAGATGTCCCGAAAATAAAAGCTTCAGTGATGGCTCACTATGCCGGTAATGATACAAGGATCAATGCCGGGATACCAGCATTTGAAGAGGCCCTTAAGAAAGCCGGGGTAGACTACCAGGTATTTATATACGAAGGAGCATCCCATGCTTTCAATAATGATTCCAATCCGGACAGGTACCACGAGGAGGCAGCTAAGCTGGCCTGGAAGCGCACAATCGGATTCTTTAAGGAAAAACTGAAATAAATTACCCTGAAGATTGCTGGCGCCACAAATGAGCCACTGCTTTCGTAAAAGGCCGGCAGTGGCTGAAGAACTTTTTATATCCGGCACATAAATAATTAAGCCCCGCCTCCCCGTCAGGTGTTGTGATAAACCTGTTCCTGGGGCATTCGCCGTTACACATATCCACTACCTCGCAATCCCTGCAGTAAGCAGGCAGGGTCTCTGACTTCAGTCTGCCGAAATCACCCTGCCTGCTACTGTCGAGCATTGAGGCCAGTGACTGATCCCCGATATTCCCGATCAGGTGATTATGATCCACATAGTGGTCGCAGGAAAAGAAATCACCGTTGTGCTCAACTACCGGTACGCCACCACAATCTTTTTTAAAGATACACAGAGTGTGATCCTGGTGAAAAGCTGTCCTGAGGGCTTCCTCAAACACCTGTACCTTAATCCTGCCAATATCGTTGGCCTTCCATTCCTCAAAGACTGCTATCAGGAAATCTCCAAATGCCTCCGACGGTACAGTCCGGTCACTTATCACTCCCCCGGTTCGCTCAACCAGTGGCAGGAAAGTGATGAACAAGGCTCCCGAATCCCTGAAATAACGGTATACTTCCGGGGGGTATTTTACATTTAATGAATTGATGACACAAAGGATCTCATATGATATTCCAAATTGCTTAAGAAGCTTCCATCCCTGCAACGCAAGATCATGTGTTTCGCCTCCGCCTGCCGTCTGGCGGTGTGCATTATGCATTTCAGGAGGTCCATCAATGCTCAAACCAACCAGAAAAGATTCCTCCGAGAGAAACCTGCACCACTCCTTATCAAGCAGAGTGCCATTTGTCTGTATCCCATTAATAATCGCCTTCCCCTCAGGTTTATAATTCCTTTGCAGAGTTACCATGCTCCTGAAAAAATCAATACCGGCAAGTATCGGTTCTCCGCCATGCCACGAGAAAGACACCTGCTGGTCTGTTGTTGCTTCAATATGCTGCTTTATATATTTTTCGAGCAGGCCATACGACATTACCGTATTACTTTCTCCACTGAAAAGACTCCCCTTTTCGAGATAGTAGCAATAATCACAGGCAAGATTGCACCTGGGACCAACAGGTTTGGCAAATACCTGGAACTCGCGTGTTGAATCCTGCATAGATATATACGATACCGGTTTGGGTTACTAAGGTATCCAATATTATTAAGGTATATTTTATATCACCCCTGAAAATATCAACAGGAAGACCAGGTGTATTGAAAAATGATGAACTTTATTTTATTGAGGCATGTTCTGCATAAATTTTATAACTTAATGCGGATTTTAATTACCCCATTAAAATTTATTCCATATGAAAAAAGTGATGCAAAACAACCTGACTATATTAATCGGTTTTTTTCTCATTATTGATATTGCAGCACAGGAAAAGGAAGATGAAACTACAAATATTCGTGAAGGTGCTGTGAAGATATTCATTGACTGTCAACACTGTGACATGAACTATATCCGGGAAGAAATCCCTTATGCAAATTATGTCCGTGATGTCAGTGAAGCTGAAGTTTATATCCTTGAAACGAGCCAGTCGACAGGCAGTGGAGGAGAATCCTATACCTATACATTTCTCGGGCAACACAGGTTCAAAGGAATGGCTGATACCCTTGTCTATAATTCAAGCCCTGATGATATGGAAGACAAGACAAGGGAAGGCAGGACAAAAATGCTGAAAATGGGGCTTATGAGGTATGTTGCAAAAACTCCTCTCGTTAGCGAGGTAGAAATAAACCACAGTAGCAGGCTGGAAACTGAAGAGGTCATTGACCGCTGGAATTACTGGGTGTTTGAAATTGAAACAGAACCAGACTTCGAGTTTGAGGAATCGCTGAAGGAATTCTCGCTGGATAATGCTGTGCAGGCAGTGAAGATCACACCTGACTGGAAACTTGAATTTGATTTTGACCAAAGCTTCAACAGGACAAGATACAATTATGAAGATTCTACCTATGAACGCGACAGAAAATCATGGTCGCAGGAAAATCTTATCGTGAAAAGCCTCAGTGATCACTGGTCTGCAGGGGCTCAGTTCAGTATCGGATCATCATCCTTCAGTAACCATAAGTTCAAATTTGATTTTTATCCCTCTGTCGAGTACAATATTTATCCCTATTCCGAATCTACGCACAGACAGTTCAGGATGCTATACGGATTGGGATTTTCATCCAATAATTACCTGGATTCAACTATATATGACAAGTTAAATGAAAATCTCTTCGAGCAGCACCTCAGGTTTGCCTATATGATACAGGAAAAATGGGGCGAGGTGAATATCTCCCTTAATAGCTCAGTCTATCTACACGATCTTAAAAAGAATATGATAGAACTGGATGGCTTTATAAGGATCAGGATAATTAAAGGACTCTCCGTACAGATATCCGGAAGTGTTGGCAGAATACATAACCAGCTCAGCCTTGTGAAGGGTGACCTGGATGAGGCTGAGATATTGTTGCAGCTACAGGAACTTGCCACTGAATACAGGATTGACGGCAGACTTGGTCTTGTTTATACCTTTGGTTCAATATATAATAATATTGTAAATCCAAGATTCGGGGAGAGCTCTGAACATTATTAAAGAGTCCCTGAAGGAAGATGAACAGGCAATTACCTGAAGTACTCAGTCCCTGTGCCTTTTTCATGTTTTGTATTCTCAGTTTCATCCGCTTGTGTCTGTAGTGAAGTCTTTTAGGGTACTAATCCGGTCGATTACTTCCTAAATCACAGAAAGCATACTTAAAAAAAATTTGCATTATAAAATATTTTTTATAATTTTAACCCTTTGGTTAAACTATTATATTAATCCATTAGGTTAAATCAAAGAGTTAAACAGTATGACAAAGGCCGACAAACATACAGAGGAAAAGATATTCATTGCAGCAACTGATGTCTTTGAAAAAAAAGGTCTGGCAGCAACCAGGATGCAGTATATTGCTGACAAAGCGGGGATAAACAAGGCTCTGCTTCACTATTATTTCAGGACAAAGGATAAGCTGTTTCTTGCCGTTTTTGATAAGCTGGCAGATAAAATGTTCAGGAAATTTGCCAGCATTTTCGAGAGGGACATGCCATTTGAGGATAAGATAAGGTATTTCTTCAAAGAACATATGACCTTTCTGCAAAAGAATCCCAGGCTTCCAATGTTCATACTGGCTGAAATAAACAGAAACCCGAAGTTGCTCGAAATGTTCCTGAGTAAGGTTAACATAAACAGTATTAAGAAGAGGATCGCCGGAGATATTGCCGGAAAGTTACCTGAAGAGGCCGTCCCCCACCTGATGGTGAGCATAATCTCTCTCAGTGTATTCCCGATCGCTGCAAAACCAATACTGGAGGGCATCCTGAAGACCGCGGGAATAAATTACAATGATTTTATCGAAGAGAGAAAAACAGTAGCTCCGGAGTTCATTATAAGAATGTTAAAGCAATCAGCAATAGAATCAGAAAACAAAAAACCAATTGATAAATGAAACGTCCATTCAATCTTTATTGAAGCTCCTCGCTGCAAGCAGCGGGGAACCGAGTTTTCGAGTTCGGCGAAGCCAATCTTCGATCCCGATAAAACTTGTTTTATTTGCCCGCTAACCCCGCCGAAAGCAGCGGGGAACCGAGTTTACGAGTTCGGCGAAGCCAATGCGCTCGCCGGGATTCAAAAAATACACAATAAGGATGAATAAAAATTGAATGGTAAGTTCTCGGCAATTGAAAATTAAAATTTATACGCATGAAAAGATCCATAATAATATTTATTATGCTGTTTGCTGCAATATTTTCAGCAAGCAGCCAGACAGCAATCGGGCTAGGTGATTGTTATAACGCAGCCCTCATGAATCACTCCCTGAAGGATGAAAAGCAGCAGCTTGGCAAGATATGGGAGATGAAAGACAGGAATGTAGTCAGCGGATGGTATCCATCAATGGAGGCCGGGGCCAATATAACTTACAACACCAGTGTGGCCGACCTTGCCTCTGCACTGGAGTCAATACCGGTACAGGGTATTACTGACAATATAGGTGGAATGCCACATGATCAGTATAAATTAACTCTTGATATACAGCAGGTCATATGGGATGGTGGCGTTATAAAAGGTAACCGTGAGCTCGAAAAAAGATCCCTGCTGGTAAAAGAGCAGGAGGTGGAAGCAGAACTATACAAGATAAAAGAACAGGTAAACAACTCTTTCTTTGGTCTTATAATTCTGAGTAAACAGGAGGAGCTGCTGAGGACGTACCTCGAAATAATTGACGAAAGGATTAAGGATATTGAATCTGCCATTGAGAATGGCTTTCTTCTTTCCTCGGACAGAGATAAATTAAGGGCAGAAGGTATCCGTATCGAACAACAGTTATCCGAATCAGCTATCCGGATAAGTTCTGTCAGATCGATCCTGTCTGATATCACCGGGTATGATCTGACATCAGGCACAGAACCGGTGTTGCCTGATATCTCTATCGAATCCACGGCTGGCATCACCAGGCCAGAACTGAACGCCCTGGACCTGAAACAGGATCAGCTGGAGGCCGGAAAATCGATTATAAAGAGCAGCAGGATGCCGAAAGCATTTGGCTTCGCTACACTTGGGTATGGAAATCCACCCGGAAATGATTTCTTTAACGATTCATTTGGACCATATGCTGTTCTTGGAGCAGGTGTAAGGTGGAATATATATGACTGGAGCAAAAGCAAAAGAGACCGGCAGATTATTGACATAAACAAGGATATCCTGTCATCCCGTAAGACAGAAATGGAGGATAATCTCATCAGGGCACTTGAAAACAAGCAGGCTGAGATACTGGCATTAGGATCAATGCTTGACAGCGACAGGGAACTGATTGAACTGAGACAGACAATTACCAGATCAACAGAGTCTCTCTTCAAGAACGGCGCAATCACCGCAACGGAATATCTGGCGGAGCTTAATGCCGAAAAGCAGGCTGTAATTAATTATGAACTGCATCAGATAAGTCATATCAGGGCAAAGGTCGATTACCTGAATATTGCCGGTAAGGATATTGAATAGTAATGCTAAATATATAAAGAGATGAAAAACCTTTATTCCCTAATGATTTTAATGCCCTTCATTGTATCATGCTCTTCAGACCAGGGAGAGCCGGATGCATGGGGGAATTTTGAAGCCAATGAAATTATTATTTCCTCAGAGATAAGCGGTAAAATAATGAAGACATTGGTAAACGAAGGAGATGTAATAGCGGAAGGGGATCTGATTGCTCTAATAGATACCACAATGCTCTCCCTCCAGCTTGGTGAGCTCGGGGCAACAGCCAGAAGTATATCCACCCGTATGCATACCATAGATGCACAGAACAAGATACTGGAACAACAGATCGACAACCTGATGATCAACATCAACAGAGTGAAAAACATGCTGGAAGATGGAGCTGCAACTCAGAAACAGTACGACGACCTGGACGGTCAGGTTGAAGTACTTAAAAGACAGATTGAGGCCAACAACACTCAAAAAATTTCTGTAAGCAGTGAGCTTGCTGTTCTGGAGATAAAAAAGATGCAGCTGACCGAGCAGATATCAAGGTGCAGGATCAAAGGTCCCTCAGGCGGTACTGTTATCCGGAAATACAGTGAAACAGGGGAAATAACCGGTGCAGGCAAGCCATTAGTCAAGATCGCCGATCTTACAATCATGAGATTAAAGGTCTATGTGAGCGGAGCCCACCTTTCAGAAATAAAGACAGGAGATAATTGCGAGGTGAGAATTGATAAGGGAGAAAAAGGATACAGCTCATTTGAAGGAACAATAACCTATATTTCGGATAAGGCTGAGTTTACACCAAAGATAATTCAGACCAAAGAGGAGAGAGTGAGCCTTGTTTACTCTGTGACCATTGACGTGAAGAATGACGGATCAATAAAAAGTGGCATGCCGGGGGAAGCAATATTCAGGAACATTGAATAATCGGCCGGAAATGATCATAGCTGAAAATATAGTTAAACGTTACTCAACAACAACAGCGTTGAACCGGGTCTCCTTCAGAATAGACCGGGGGGAGTTGTTCGGGTTCATTGGCCCAGACGGAGCCGGGAAAACAACCTTATTCAGAATTCTTACTACCCTGCTTATCCCTGATGAAGGCAAAGCCAGGGTAATGGGTTACGATACGGTATCAGAATTCAGGAAACTTAGAAGTCATATCGGGTATATGCCTGGCAGATTCAGCCTTTACCATGATCTGACCGTGGAAGAAAACCTTAACTTCTATGCCACTGTTTTTGGTACTACCGTGAAGGAAAATTACCATCTGATAAGGGATGTATATTCACATATTGAACCCTTCAGGAAGCGTCAGGCCGGTAAACTTTCGGGAGGAATGAAGCAGAAGCTCGCCCTTTGCTGTGCCCTTATCCATGCACCTTCCCTGATTGTACTGGACGAACCTACTACCGGAGTGGATGCGGTATCCCGGGCTGAGTTCTGGGCTATGCTGAAAAACATCCTGAAAGAGGGAATTACTATTATAGTTTCTACCCCTTATATGGATGAAGCCATGAGGTGCGACAGGGTAGCCCTGATCCAATCGGGGAAGATCCTCAGAACAGATGATCCCGAGAAATTGATCAACAGTTTCAGCACTAAACTGTTCTCAGTAACTGCATCGGAACGGTTCAACCTGTTACAAAAACTAAGGATGCGGCAAACTGTCAGCTCTGTTAATGTGTTCGGTGATTCGGTACATATTTCCTTTAAAAACAATATTATTGATCCTGATCTTCATAAATATCTTACTGACAGCGGATTCGGTGATGCGATTATAGAAGAAACCAGGCCTGGGATTGAAGATATTTTCCTGCAGCTATTAACAATGGGAGATGATGAATGATAAGGTAATAATTGTAAATAACCTGGTGAAGAAGTTTGGGCAATTTGTTGCAAACAATGACCTTACCTTTAGTGTGAACAGGGGTGAAATATTCGGGTTCCTCGGTGCAAATGGTGCAGGGAAAACAACCGCTCTCAGGATCCTCTGCGGACTTTCATCTCCCACCTCGGGAGAGGCTATTGTGGCCGGATATAATGTAGCAAAAAACCCTGAGAGAGTAAAGAGACATATCGGCTATATGTGCCAGAGGTTCTCACTTTATGAGGATCTTACAATTGAGGAAAATATCAGACTGTACGGAGGTATATATGGCCTTTCAAAAAGTGATATAGTCTCGGGGACAGAGAACCTGCTGGATAAACTCTATTTCAGGGAATACCGGCACCGTATAATCGGGGACTTGCCTCTGGGAATGAGACAGAAACTGGCTTTCTCCGTAGCCGTTTTTCATAAACCGGAAATTGTGTTCCTTGATGAACCAACAGGAGGTGTTGATCCGATTACCAGGCGTCAGTTCTGGGAAATGATCTACGAGACAGCTGCAAATGGTATAACAGTATTTGTGACAACCCATTATATGGACGAAGCAGAATACTGTGATCGCATTTCCATTATGAGTGAAGGAAGGATCGTTGCCATTGATACCCCCAAAGGCCTTAAAACCGAATACAACAGCTGGTCGGTAGAGGAGGTATTCATTAGAATTGCCAGGCCTGATAAAACCAACTGACATGAAAAGATTCTTAGGATTTGTAAAGAAAGAGTTCATTCATATCTTCAGGGACCTGCGAACCCTGATCATACTCTTTGGGATCCCGGCAGCCCAGATTATCATATTTGGATATGCAGTCCGTACTGACATTAAGAATGCTTCAATTGCAGTTTACGACCTTTCGGGCGATGAGGTGACAAGGGATCTTACTGACAGGTTGTCCTCCTCGGAGTTCTTTATACTGAGGGAGATGATCGATTCGTACGACAAAGTGGACGAGATCTTTAAAAGCAGTAAGGTAAAAGCGGTAATTATTTTCGATGAGGAATTCGGAAGAAGGTTGATCAGTGAAGGATCAGCCAGTGTGGAGATAATAGCTGACGGATCAGAACCGAATGTAGCAAACATGGTGACAAATTACACAAGGGCAATAATAGCTGAATATAATCAGGATCTGAACAAGTCGCCCGGTGAGGGGTTGATACTGATAGAACCCGAGGTAAGGATGTATTACAATCCAAATCTTGAGAGCCAGTTCATGTTCGTCCCGGGTATAATAACTATTGTACTGATGCTGATCTGCGCCCTGATGACATCGATAACCATAACCAGGGAAAAGGAGTTTGGCACCATGGAGGTCCTGCTTGTATCTCCCCTTAAACCCATTCATATCATTCTCGGTAAGGTAACACCCTATTTTTTCCTCAGCCTGGTCGATCTGATAATCATATTGCTTCTTTCCTGGCTGGTTTTCGGATTACCGGTAAAAGGTAGCCTCCTGTTGCTCATGCTCATTACAATGCTCTATATCCTGCTTGCCCTTTCTCTCGGAATATTGATATCAACAATTTCAAAAACGATGCAACAGGCCATGTTCATCTCCCTGGCAGGGCTTATGCTGCCAATTATAATATTTTCCGGATTTATATTCCCGATAGAATATATGCCCCCGATTTATAACTGGATCAGTACAGTAATCCCAGCACGGTGGTTTGTAACAATAATCAAGAACATTATGGTGAAAGGGACCGGCATTACCTACATCTGGAAGGAAACATTGATACTTTCGGGGATGACCATACTTTTCATTGTTGTAAGTGCGAAAAGGTTCAGGATAAGACTTCAATAACAGGGTAAGCAGAGATGAGAACGATATTATACCTTGTAAGAAAAGAATTTACCCAGATATTCAGGAACAGGTTTATCTCAAGGGCAATTTTTGGCATACCACTTGTGCAGATGATCATCCTTGTTCCGGCTGTTACATTTGAAATTGACAACATTAAACTTTGTGTGATCGATAAGGATATGACCTCCGAATCGAGAGACCTGGTATCAAGGCTTCAGGGATCAGAATTCTTTCTCATATCACATACTACTTTCAGTGAACAGGAAGCCGACGATCTGCTTCACAAAAACAGATGCGATCTGATATTGAATATTCCCCGGGGCTTCAGTAATGATATCATGACTGAAAACAGGGCAAAAGTAATGGTTATTGCAAATGCCATAAATGCCAGCTCGGCTCAGCTTTCATGGGCATATATAAGCGGTGTGCTCCGCGATTTTAATGCCGACCTGGTTATGGATAACCTCTCCGTGAAGAGTATAGGTACACTGCCAACTATAAAAATTACCAACCGTTTCTGGTATAACCCGACACTGAACTACAAGTACTATATGCTGCCGGGTATACTGGTAATACTTGTTACTGCTATAGGGCTTTTACTGGCCGGGCTGAATGTGGTAAAGGAAAAGGAAATGGGTACGATCGAACAGCTCAATGTGACTCCGATCCGGAAATACCAATTCATCATAGCCAAGCTGGTACCATTCCTTGTAATCGGCCTGGTCGACCTTGCATTTGGCCTTCTGCTTGGTAAAATTCTATTCGATATCCCGTTTGCGGGCAGTCTTGGTCTTCTGTTCTTCTTTGCAGTACTTTACCTTATAGCGGTTCTTGGACTTGCACTTTTTCTCAGCACCCTCTCCTCCACTCAGCAGCAATATCTCTTCGTAGTGTTTTTTATACTGCTGATATTCATTCTGATGAGCGGGATATTCACCCCTGCTGAGAGCATGCCTCTGTGGGCGCAGAAGTTCAACCTTGTCAATCCGGCCGCCTATTTTATGAGGGTTATCAGGATGATAATGCTTAAAGGATCCGGATTTATCGATATTCTTCCAGATATACGGGGACTTGCAATTATCGCTTTGACAACTGTTTCTCTCGCTATCTGGCGGTACAGGAAGAGGGTCTGACTATTCGTCCCCCCTCAGGATAATTAACTACCCTATTTCGCTACAGTGCTTGAAAGTGCATCAATCTTGCCCTCAAGGGAATTCAGCCTCTCATTCAATACCCTGTTCTCCTCCGCAAGCTGATTTATGATCTGTTGCTGCTCCTGCAGGGCTTTCAGGAATATTACCGAAAGATTGATGTAGCTGATTGTCTTCTGTTCCTTCTTGTTCAACCATATGGCGTCAGGGAATATTTCTTCAACCTCCTGTGCGATCAGTCCAATCTGTCTTCCCTTGGTTTCAGCTCCCTTTACCCCCGAATCGGTTATCCAGTCATATTCTACCGGCCGGAGCTTAACGACCTTGTCAAGTGTCGATGGCAGGTCTGTAATATTTGTTTTCAACGATTTATCTGAAGTAATGGTAACATCTGCTGCTGATAAAACACCTGCAGTGTAAACATCAGCGTAGAAGCTAAGATCACCCCAGAAAAATGTTCAATCACAATAATGAGAGTACCCCTGAAGGGTTACCCCGGGCAATAATATGAAATTACTCAGTTTACCAGCTGCTACTTTTTCCAGTCCTTGATAACTATCTGTTCTCCATCAAGGTGTACCTCTAACTTTTGCCTGGCTTTCCAGCCTAGTTGCGAGATATACCTGATAGGAATAGTTATCATATAACTGGCCCCCCCAGCTGTTTTTGTGAGCGTCCTGATGTGCTCCTCATTATGTTTCCTGCGTGTCATAATTAATTAATTTATATAATAAATGGTATTAAACCATAACTTCTCATCCGCCGTAGCGGAACGCGAAGGAGGATTAAATTACATATTATAATATATATTTAAATATATAATTATTTTTTCTGACGTACAAATTATTAATGATTTTATTACTGAAACCGGACATTCCCCTCTTAAAATAAAGGCAAGGGTGTCCTCCGGTTCCATAGGTATGACAGGATGGTTTTGATATTTTTTGTGACAGTTCTCTTAAAGCGTCAGTATTAGAATTTTATTACTGCCTTAACAGGCCAATGGTCTGATATATACAGGCCATCCCTTTTCAGGTTCATAGTTGAATGGGTAGAAACTGAAAAATCACTGCTTACAAAAATATAGTCGATGCGGCTATCCCTGATAATATTCCCGAATCCGTTGAATGTACAGGACGGACCCTGCGGTGAAGATTGTGAAATTGTGTAGCTGTCTCTGATAAATCCATCTTCAGAAAGAGCTGCATATGGCTTGCTGTCAGGTAACATATTAAAATCGCCGGTAATAACGAATGGTTTATTACCACTTAGCTCCCGCACCATATCATATAGTATCCTGGCGCTCATGACCCTTGCGGAATCAGACATATGGCTGAAGTGTGTATTAAAACAGAAAATCTCCTTCCCACTTGTCCTGTCTTTCAGATTAACCCATGTTACTATCCGGGGAAGAGCAGCCCCCCAGCCTCTGCTGCCTGGAACAGCAGTGGTTTCTGATAGCCAGAAAGTCCCTGATCCCTGAAGGTCAAACATTCTGGAATTATAGAACAGTGGTGTCATCTCCCCCTTCTGCAGACCATCATCCCTGCCTGCAGCAACCGATGAATATCCCGTAAGGGTTGAATCAAGAAAAGAGTATTGGTGGTATAATGCTTCCTGAAGTCCAAACAGATCAGGCTTTTCTGACCTTAAAAACGACACTGCAAATTCTTTCCTTTTCGGCCATGCATTGGCACTATCGGCCGGATTATCATAACGGATGTTAAATGTGACCACTTTAAGGACCAGATCATCACTCTCCTTGCAGCCGGCAAAAACCGAGAGCAATATGATCAGGCTCAGGCAGAGTTTCATTTTTCAGCGGTTTTTCAGTAAAGATAATAATAAATGAGGGGTTGATGGGATGATAAGTCACTGATTCTGGTTGCCTGGTTTTTCTTCAGGTTGCAGATCACAAGTTGCATGTTGCAGATTCAGAGCCTGGCATAATCATGTGGGTTACATTTAGCATGGGGCATGGCGTGAGAGAGTGGATCGGGTTGAAAGGTTGATAGAGTTTGGCGTGAGGGATTGAGGGGGTAAATTAATCTCAATTGCTTTTCTTCTTACCACTTTTCGGCCAATTAGCGAAAAGCGGTCAATTGAAATCCAGACAGATAATTATTATCTTTGAAGAAATAATAATACTATGGGAATACCCAGCTTTTTTAAACAGTACAAGCCAAGAGGATTCAATTTTATCCCCAGGTATTACGATCCCGACAAAGAAGCGCGAGAAGAGAGAGTTAGAAGAATTAAGCGCGAGCTTGGAATAAAAGATGATGGTAAAGACTATCTTCCCGGAATACAGAAGGGAACAATGACCAATTACTTCAGGCAAAAAGACAGAAGAGTACAAAGGTATACAGTCATACGGTTAATTGTTATTTTACTTATCCTTTTCATCATATCCTATGTATTCTTCTATCTCTAAGGAGGGACCTAAATGCCAGACATAATAAAGCTTCTTCCCGATTCGGTAGCCAATCAGATAGCAGCCGGGGAAGTAATACAGCGACCGGCATCTCTGATAAAGGAATTGGTTGAAAATTCGGTTGATGCCGGAAGTAAAGTCGTTAAAATCGTAATCAAGGATTCAGGCCGCACCCTGGTTCAGGTAATTGATGATGGTGCCGGAATGTCAGAGACTGATGCGAGGCTCTGTTTTGAAAGGCATGCAACATCAAAAATAAGCAGTGCAGAAGATCTGTTCCTGATTCAAACCAAAGGTTTCAGGGGTGAAGCACTGGCCTCCATCACAGCTGTTGCAATGGTTGAGCTTAAGACCAGGAAGGTGGGAGAAGAGATTGGTACACTGATAAAGATAAATGGCTCAAAAGTTGAGATGCAGGAACCAGTAAGCTGCCCCACAGGAACAAATATCGCGGTAAAAAATCTGTTCTTTAATGTCCCGGCCAGACGGAAGTTCCTTAAATCAGAGGCAACTGAACTCAGACATATTATTAATGAGTTCCAGAGGATTGCAATTGCACATCCCGATATCAGCTTCATTTTTATAAGTAATGAGAAGGAACTGTTCAATCTGAATCCCGTAAATAAAATGCAGCGCCTGATGGGGATATTCGGGAAAAATATCAATGCATCTCTGGTGAATATCAATACTGAAACATCCCTTATAAGGATATCAGGTTTTATCGGTAAGCCTGAACACGCCAGGAAAACCTTTGGAGAACAATATTTCTTTGTCAATTACAGGTATATGCGGCACCCATATTTCCACAAAGCAGTTATGGAAGCATATGAGAATGTGCTGCAGCCTGATTCATTTCCCTCATATTTCATTTTCCTCGAAGCCGATCCAGCCACAATTGATGTCAATATCCACCCTACAAAGACAGAGATCAAGTTTGAAAATGAGCGGATGATATGGCAAATTATTCATGCATCTGTCAGGGAGGCAATTGGAAAATTCAATATCTCACCTTCAATTGATTTCGATCGTGAAGGATTAATTGAAATTCCTCCACCAAGCAAAGATATTAAGGGGATGCCCGAGTATGAAATAGATCCCGGTTACAACCCCTTCAGCGAAGATGATAAGTATCAGAGACCAACTATCTCTTTCGAGGCTGAGAAGAGAGACAAGTTATTTAACTGGGAAAAACTGTTTGCCGGAATTGAATCAACCCCACGTTCCGAAAAGGGAGAGGTGGGACTAGGACAGAATGATAGTGAGCAATCACATGAACGACTGACAAGACTAATTCAGATTAAAAGCAAATTCATCCTCTGTCCCGTGAAGTCCGGATTGATGGTTATAGATCAGAGAAGAGCACATGAAAGAATTCTCTTTGAAAAATTTCTTGAGGCCCTTTCCAAAGGAACCTCTGTGGGTCAGAAAAGTCTGTTCCCCAGGTCACTTGAACTTTCACAGGCCGATATAGCCCTGTTATCAGAAATAGAGGATGACCTGAAGAATGTTGGATTTGATATCAATTACCTTGGCAATAACAGTATATCAATAAACGGGTACCCGGCAGATTCAGGTAACGATGATCCCGTTCAGATGTTTGAGATCCTCCTGGAGGATTATAAATCTACCCGGAAAGATATATCTGTAGAGCCAAGGGAGAAGCTGGCCAGGTCGATGGCCAGAGCCGGGGCAATCCCTTATGGAAAACAGCTCTCTGAGGAGGAGATGCGCGACCTGTTCGATACCCTTTTTTCCTGCAAGACGCCAAATTACTCCGCAACAGGAAAACCTGTCGTTAACATTATTACAATTGAAGAATTAGATAAAAGACTCAAATGAGGCTTAAAGTGTTAAAAGAAAAGTTTAATAATTATCAGGATCAACTGAACCTCCTAAACCTCTTCAAACATCCTAAGCCTAACAAGATGACAATATGTCGGTACTTAATGGAAAGAATGGTTTTGGCTCGACTATTGATATGTGTTAATAAATAAAAACAAGGACAGAATGTACAGTCTCGGAAGAGGGTTTTCCAATATACCGCCGGTAGTTAAGAATCTGATAATTATTAATATATTAATGCTGCTTGCTTCATTTACAGCAGCAAGTGTTTTTAATGTCGACCTGAACAGTATTCTGGGTCTGCACTTCCCAAAGTCACAGTTATTTGAGCCATATCAGGTTATTACACACATGTTTATGCATGGTGGAATAGCTCACCTTTTCTTCAACATGTTTGCACTTTTCATGTTTGGAAGGGTACTTGAGTCGGTATGGGGTCCCCGCCGGTTCTTCATCTACTACTTTGTCAGCGGGCTCGGAGCAGCACTTGTTCACGAAGCTGTAATTGGAGTTCAATATGCCAAACTGGTTAATCAGTTGTCACCAGCAGACATGCAACTGGTTATTGACCGAGGATATGAGATATTGAACCAGGGGCGTACATTCACCGATCCTGCTATGAGGCAGATGAATGGGTTGCTTAATGTATCTACAGTGGGTGCGTCCGGAGCAGTGTTCGGAATACTTCTGGCATTTGGTGTTCTTTTTCCCAATACCCAACTTTTCCTCCTGTTCCCTCCTATCCCAATCAAAGCCAAATGGCTGGTAATAGGTTATGGTGGACTTGAATTGTATCTTGCTTTAGCTCAGCCCGGCAGCAATATTGCTCATGCAGCCCATCTTGGGGGAATGATCTTTGGTTACATCCTGATACGGATCTGGCGTAAAACCACCAAAACATTGTATTGACAATGAGTATTCTCAACGACATAAGTTCGCAGTTCAGAAAAGGGACAAACCTTCTTAAGCTGATATATATCAATGCTGCCCTGTTCCTGATCGTTGTTATACTCGAGGTAATTTCTGTATTAGTCAATGCTCCTCAGCTTACTGAAACCGTTGTTGGTTATCTTGCCGTACCGGCCTCTTTGCCTGAGCTTGCAACAAAGCCCTGGACTATAATAACCTATATGTTCCTCCATGAAGATTTCTGGCATATTTTGTTCAATATGCTATGGCTATACTGGCTCGGCAGGATCTTTACAGATTATTTTGATCAGAAAAAACTTGTAGCAGTTTATCTCCTGGGAGGATTATCCGGAGCTCTTCTGTATATTCTCTCATTCAACATTTTTCCGGCATTCAGTGATGTACTGAATATATCAGTCGCACTCGGCGCATCAGCAGGCGTAATGGCTGTTGTGATAGCTACAGCAGTATATGTGCCCGATTTTACACTTAATTTTTTCCTGCTTGGACGTATCAAACTAAAGTATGTAGCTCTTGGAATTTTCCTGTTAACCTCAGTATTCGATTTCTCCACGAATACCGGTGGCAGAATTGCCCATATCGGAGGCGCCCTCCTTGGATATATCTATTCAACCAGGTACAAACAGGGTAAGGATATCGGAAAGTGGATAAATCGTATTATTGATGCAATTGCAACCTGGTTCAAGCCAAGGAAGAAGATGAAGGTCACATATAAACGGACAATGACAGACTTCGAGTATAATTCTGCCAGGGCAAGCCACCAGGAACAGATAAATAAAATTCTGGAAAAGATATCCAAGGCTGGATACGACTCTCTTACCAAAGAGGAAAAGGAGCTTCTTTTTAAGGAGAGCCAGAAAAAGAACTGACAGCTTATACTATTATATAACATTCGTTTGTTTGCCAGAATTTAGTTAATTCCGATTATTTTTGATATATAAAGACTGTCGAATTGCATAAGCTGTTAAAGAAAATAGCGTTAGGCTTAAATATCCTGGCCGCAACAGCATTACTGATATCATATCTGTCTGCGCTCATTAGTCCTGCTATTACAGTTATCCCATCGTTCTTCGCCCTTGCATATCCATATATACTATTATTAAATATCTTTTTCATAATTCTCTGGGGAGTCAGGCAGAAAAAGGAGGTCTTTATCTCGGTACTTGCTATCCTGATTGGATTAACTCATTTCAATAATAATTTCAGATTTGGGAGGAATGAGCCAACAGAGTATGACTTCCAGGTTGTCTCCTATAATGTAAGATTATTCAACCAGTACGAGGATAAGACTAACAGTAAAGCCGATATTATCAGTGTGCTTATCGAAGATAGTCCCGGTATTATATGCTTGCAGGAGGTCTACCTGGACGGATCCCAGGATATCAGGACAGGTCTAACCAGATATTTGCAGGGGCAGTATGATCATCATTTGAAAGCAGTGAGTCAGGGCAGGTATGGTTTCTACGGTATCTCGACTGTCTCGGTGTATCCAATTGTGGGACGAGGAGATATCGTTCATCCAAAATCATCAAGCCTGACAATATATACCGATCTCCGGATCGGTTCAGATACTATCAGGGTCTATAATAACCACCTTCAATCGTTCAGGCTTAAACGGATGCAGAATTCATTTATCGAAGAGATCTCCGGGATTAGTCAGACTGATCCTGTTGATGAGATCAGGAATTTATCGACCTCCCTTAAGGACGGATTTGTTCAGCGAGCCCTTCAGTCAAAAAGGGTGAGAGAACACATTAAGTCCTCTCCCTATCCTGTAATTGTATGTGGTGATTTCAATGATACACCTGTCTCCTATTCATACCGGAAAATGCGGAGTGGTCTTAAGGATGCCTTTGTTGAGGCGGGGCACGGGGCTGGATTTACCTACAGGGATAAATACCCTGCAAACAGGATCGATTATATTCTTTACGATGAGTTGTTTGAGTGCAGTGGTTTTGATATTAACAGGGTAAGGTTCTCGGATCATTATCCTGTTAAAGCCTATTTCAGGTTGCCTGGCGAAAAGGGAGTTTCGCAAAATCAACATTCCCCCCGGAAAGAATAATACCGACATTTTTCCCCCGGCATAATTCCGGATTCTCCCTGATGATTGCGAGGGTAACCGCAGATGAGGGTTCAATAATTATTTTCATCCTCTCCCATATAAGTCTCATACACTCTATGATTGATTCTTCACTGGCAGTGAAAATATCATCTACCTTTCGTTTTATAATTTCGAATGTTCTCATGCTAAGTGTCACCAAAAGGCCGTCAGCAATTGTATTTGGTGTATGGTATGGGATATACTCACCTGAATTAAAGGAACGGTAGGCATCATCAGCACCCAGAGGTTCAGCGCCATAAACTTTAATTTCCGGTTTAATCCCCTTTACGGCGGTGACAGTCCCGCTCATTAATCCGCCTCCCCCTATCGGCGCTATAACTACTTCCAGATCGGGATAATCAGTTATCAATTCAAGTCCTGAGGTTCCCTGCCCGCATATGACATAGAAATTATCATATGAATGAACAAAAGTTGCTCCTTTTTCTGCAATTATCTTACTTGAGGTCTCCTCCCTGGCTTTTAGGGTTGGCTCACACAGTGTGATCTCTGCACCATATCCCGCAACAGCCTTTTTCTTTACGTCAGGAGAGTTCTCGGGCATAACAATATAGGCTTTGGCCCCCCTCATACCCGCGGCCAGTGAAAGTGCAGCAGCATGGTTTCCTGATGAGTGGGTTAGCACTCCTCTTGATACTTCCTCATCAGAAAGAGACAAGATAGCATTGGTAGCACCCCTGTATTTGAATGCTCCGACTTTCTGGAAATTCTCACACTTAAAAAAAAGATTTGCTCCGAATATTTTGTTCAACTGTGATGAGGTCAGGACAGGTGTTTTATGTATATAGGGTTTTATACGCTTGTGCGCTTCCCTGATATCGGATAACTCAGGTAACTTCAGATTGTTCATGCCTTAAGGTTAAAGTTGATCAGCCAAAATTAGGAAACATTTTAGTACAATGCGACAGTGTCAGCATGTTATTAAATATTTGAGGCTATCCAATCACCGATGTCAGTAGTCCCAAACTTTGATACCGGATCAAGATCAACCGTCACAATCCCGTTGGCAAGTGAAATCCCGACAGCAGATCTGATGGTCTCAGCCTCCTCCCGGAGCCCGCAGTATTCAACCAGCATCGCCCCGGAAAGTATTGTGCCCAGAGGATTGGCAATATTCCTGCCTGCTGCCTGCGGGTAAGAACCGTGAATGGGTTCAAATACAGAGGTCAGCAATCCAACTGAGGCAGATGGCAATAGTCCAAGGGAACCGGTTATCACGCTTGCCTCATCGGTAAGTATATCTCCAAACATATTCTCAGTTACAATTACATCAAACCTTTTGGGAAACTGGATCAGTTGCATAGCCGCATTATCCACAAACATGAAGTCAAGCTCAATATCCGGATACTTACCGGCCATTTCCTGGGCAATCTCTCTCCAGAGCCTTGATGTTGCCAGCACATTTGCCTTGTCCACCACGGTCAATCTCTTCCTTCTTCTCCCTGCATATTCAAAGGCAAGTTTAAGAATTCTCTCTACCTCTTCCCTGGTATATACACACGTGTCAAAAGCTGTGTCCCCATCTTCCGATCTTCCCCGAGGTTCACCAAAATAAATTCCTCCGGTTAACTCCCTGATTACAACTATATCAGTGCCTTCAACGAGATCACTCCTCAGAGGAGATTTATGAACCAGTGAGCTGAAGGTTGTTATCGGTCTGATATTGGCATATAATCCCAGCCCTTTCCTCATTGCCAGCAGCCCCTGTTCGGGACGCACCTTTGCTCTGGGATTATTGTCATATTCAGGATCTCCTATAGCCCCGAAAAGGACGGCATCAGAACTTTTACACAGATCATATGTTGCCAATGGGAAAGGATCGTTATCGGATCTGATAGCAGCGGCACCAACCTGCCCTTCCACAAAATTAAAGCTGTGATCAAACCTCTTCGCCACCGCATCCAATACTTTTCTGGCTTCGTTGACTATTTCCGGACCGATACCATCTCCTGCCAGTACTGCAATATTAAGTTCCATTTTTAATTGTCGGGTGTAAATTTCTCTATAATATTAAGCATTTTTTGGGTTACATTTATAGCTGATTCAGCCTGGTCAGCTTCAAGTGCTATGGTCTTAAATTCTCCCCTCCTCAAACCTGGTTATATCAGCCTTTATGCTCAGAAGGTAATCAATATCATCATAGCCATTTAAAAGACATTCTTTTTTATACCTGTCGATTTCAAACTTTTCCGATTCCCCTGTTTCTGATAGGGTTATAACCTGGGATTCCAGGTCGGTCTTTATCGCAGAACCAGGATGCTCTTCTGCTGATTTAAATATCCTGTCAAGGAACCCCGGTGATACCTGTACCGGCAGCAGACCATTATTCAGGGAATTACTCCTGAAGATATCAGCGAAAAAGCTCGACACAACTACTCTGAATCCGTAATCATAAAGAGCCCATGCTGCATGTTCCCTGCTTGATCCACATCCAAAATTGCGACCGGCAACAAGTATCTCTCCCTTGAAGCGATCATCATTCAATATAAAGTCAGTGTTAACAGAGCCATCCCTCATATACCGCCAGTCTCTGAAGAGGTTTTCGCCGAAGCCCTCTCTGGTAGTTGCTTTCAGAAATCTGGCTGGAATGATCTGATCAGTGTCAATATTTTCAACCTTTAAGGGTACAATGCCTGAAATAATAGTTTTAAATTTCTCTCTAGCCATAGATTTTTATTTAATTTTTCATGATAAGAAATCCCTGGGATCGCTTATCTTTCCGGTTACAGCTGCTGCTGCAGCTACCAGCGGTCCGGCAAGCAATGTCCTGGCCCCCGGTCCCTGCCTTCCTTCAAAATTCCTGTTGGAAGTTGACAGCGCATATTTCCCCTCCGGAACCTTATCATCATTCATTGCCAGACATGCCGAACAACCCGGCTGACGAAGCTCAAATCCAGCCTCTTCCAGAATGGTAACCAGGCCCTCCTCCCTGGCCTGTTTCTCAACCTGCCTTGAGCCGGGAACTATCCAGACTATAATATTATCTGCTTTCTTCCTGCCTTTCACAAACTGGCTAAACATACGCAGATCTTCAATTCGGCCATTTGTGCAGCTTCCAATAAAAAGGTAATCAATCCTTTTCCCAAGCAGTTTCTCACCGGGTTTAAGCCCCATATATTTAAGTGATTTCATAAAGGAATCCCTGCCAGAAGGATCAATGCTCTCCACTTCCGGAATGCAGGATCCAATCCCTATCCCAAATCCGGGGTTTGTCCCGTATGTAATCATTGGTTCAATATCTTCAGCATTGAAATAATGTTCCTTATCGAACAGCGCATCTTTATCACTTTTTAATTTACGCCATTGTGCCAGTGCCATGTCAAATTCTTTCCCTCCAGGTGAAAACTGCCTGCCTTTCAAATAGTTGAAGGTCTTTTCATCAGGGGCTATCAGACCTCCCCTGGCCCCCATCTCAATGCTCATATTACACAAGGTCATTCGTCCCTCCATAGTAAGGTGAGTGATTGCTGATCCGGCAAATTCCACGAAATAGCCTGTTCCGCCGTCGGTACCAAGCCGGGATATGATATGGAGGATAATATCTTTGGCAGTCACTCCCTTTCCGGTTACCCCTTCAACGTTGATCCTCATGTTTCTTGGTTTTGGCTGCAGAACAGACTGGCCCGACAGTACCATTTCCACCTCGCTTGTACCGATCCCAAAGGCAACACATCCAAATGCTCCATGGGTTGATGTGTGGCTATCACCGCATACAATGGTCATGCCAGGCTGAGTAAGCCCCAGTTCAGGGCCAATAACATGGACTATCCCGTTATAGGGATGACCGAGTCCGTAAAGTGTGATCCCATTTTCTTCACAATTCTCCTGAAGCCTCGCCACCTGCGATCTTGACAGCTCCTCCCTGATCGGCAGGTGCTGGTCGACTGTTGGAACATTATGATCGGCTGTTGCTACGGTCCGATCCGGCCTGAACACATTAAGCCCTCTTTTCCTGAGGCCTTCAAATGCCTGCGGACTGGTTACCTCATGTATATAATGCATGTCGATATAAAGAACAGAAGGTCCTCCATCAATTGTTTTCACGGTATGGGCATCCCATACCTTGTCAAAAAGTGTTTTTTTCAAGATTCTTCTCCCTGATTGCATCATACGATCTTTGAAAGTGCATCAAGGAATGCCTCCACTGATGCAGTGATTATATCGGTACTTGCTGAGAAGCCATAGTAGAGTTTCCCCCTGTTCTCAACCTGCACATGTACCTTGCCTATATCATCACTCCCCTGGGTAATAGCCTGTATCAGGAATTCCTCAAGACGGACTTTCCTTTTCATAATTTGTTTTACAGCACTGAATGAGGCATCAATAGGACCATTACCTGTTGAGGTGGAGGTGAGCACCTCATCATTGTATTTTATCTTTACTGTTGCCGTTGGGATTGAAGAGCTTCCGCAGACTACCTGAAGCGATTCCAGCTTCAGGTTCCTCTCCTCCTTTGAAGCATTCCCGACAAGTATCTCAAGGTCCTCATCCCTTACATCCTTTTTCTTATCAGCCAGCAGGAGAAACTTCATATAGATGCTGTCGAGTTCATCCTTTATCAGTTTGTACCCGAGCAATTCAAGACGATGTTTGAGTGCTGCCCTGCCACTTCTGGCTGTAAGCACTATCGACGATTGGTTAACACCTACATCTTTGGGATCAATTATCTCATAATTTTCCCTGTTCTTAAGTACCCCATCCTGATGTATCCCCGACGAATGTGCAAAAGCATTCCTTCCAACTATGGCCTTATTTGGCTGTACGGGCATATTCATGAGTGATGAAACAAGCCGGCTTGTCCGGTAGATCCTTTTTGCCTCAATAGCTGTAGAAAGGTTGAGTCCCGAATGGTTTCTAAGTATCATTACAACCTCTTCGAGAGATGTATTGCCAGCCCGTTCACCAATACCGTTTATAGTCACCTCCACCTGGCGGGCTCCGTTAATAATCCCCGACACAGAGTTTGCCGTTGCCATCCCCAGGTCGTTATGACAATGTGTGGAAATGATCGCCCTTTCAATTCCCTTTACATTCTCCCTGAGGTATCTGATCTTCTGACCGTAGACCTCTGGCAAACAATAACCTGTGGTATCGGGTATATTCACCACGGTGGCTCCCTCTTTTATTACCGCCTCTATTACCCTTGCCAGGTACTCATTTTCAGTTCTGCCCGCATCTTCGGCATAGAATTCAACATCTTCGACAAAGGATTTGGCATATTTAACGGCCCAGGAAGCCCTTTCCAGTATTTCATCCTGGTTTGAGTTCAATTTGTAATTTATATGGTAAAATGATGTTCCGATGCCAGTATGAATCCTCTTTCTGGCAGCATATTGCAGTGATTCAGCAGCCACTTCTATATCCTTGTCGACAGCTCTGGTAAGAGCACAAATCACGGGTTCTCTCACTGCTTTGGAGAGTTCCACGACCGACTTGAAATCGCCCGGGCTGGATATCGGGAATCCTGCCTCGATGATATCCACGCCAAGTGACTCAAGTGCTCTGGCCACCTCTATCTTTTCAATAGTATTCAGCTGACAACCTGGCACCTGTTCTCCATCCCGGAGAGTTGTATCGAAAATATCTACCTTTTCTTTCATGTAGCAACTTATTTTATTGTATTCAATTATTACTCATTCTTACACTTAATTGTTATTTTGATCCCGGTCAATTTGCCGGCAGAAGAATCTCATCAAGATTACAGATTCTCCGGCCTTAATCTTCTTACTGCAACACCAGTTTGCCACATTTCAGATTCACGGAGTTCCCTTAATTCAGCGTCCAGTTTCATTCTGTAGTCAGGTTTACTGTTTGAAGCAATTGCTTTCTCTGCTTCCTTTCCGGCCGATACCGAATCATATAGCTCCTCAAAGACCGGGCTAACAGCATCCCGGAATCTTTTCCACCAGTCGAGGGCTCCCCTCTGGGCTGTTGTAGAGCAATTGGCATACATCCAGTCCATACCATTTTCAGCCACCAGCGGCATCAGGCTTTGTGTCAGCTCCTCAACCGTCTCATTAAAAGCTTCCGAAGGAGTATGTCCTCTCTTCCTGAGGCAGTCGTACTGAGCTGCAAATAATCCCTGAATGGCACCCATGAGAGATCCCCTTTCACCGGTAAGATCAGAATAGACCTCTCTTTCAAATGTTGTCTCAAAGAGATAGCCTGATCCAATCCCGATACCCAGTGCAAGAACTCTTTCAGTTGCCATTCCGGTTGCATCATTATAAACTGCATAACTTGAGTTCAATCCCCTGCCATCAAGGTAAAGTCGACGCAAGCTTGTGCCTGATCCTTTCGGTGCAACCAGCATTACATCTACATCTGACGGTGGGATAATACCTGTTTTTGCCGAGAAGGTCACTCCGAAACCATGTGAGAAATAAAGTCCTTTCCCCGGCGTTAGATATTCACTTACTTTGTCCCATGCTGCCACCTGTCCCGCATCTGACAGCAAATACATTATTATTGTTGCCCTTTTGCAAGCCTCTGTGATTGAAAATAATGTCTCTCCTTTTGCCCAGCCATCGCCCAGGGCTCGTTCGTATGAGGGAGTACCCTCACGTTGCCCGACAATTACCCTGAAACCGTTATCTTTAAGGTTCAATGCCTGACCAGGTCCCTGTACCCCATAACCGATAACTGCAATTGTCTCTTTCATAAGGACCTTCCGAGCCTTTTCAAGTGGAAATTCCTCCCGGGTCATTACATTCTCCTCTACTCCTCCAAAATTGATTCGTGCCATAATAATTCATTTAGGTTGATAATATTAACTGTTTGTATAATTAAATTCCTTCTCTTTTTCCCTTAGATGCACGGTAAGCTCCTTCATAGGTTTTGTTATTGCCACACGGCCTGACCTTATAAACTCCAGGAGATTGAATGGTTTAAGTCTCTTGAGCAATTCCTGCGTTTCACTCTTGTGGCCTGTTTTCTCAATGACCGTATATTCCGGAGTAACTTCCAGTATCCTGGCCGAATAATCCCTCACTATCCTCTCTATCTCATTCCCCGAAGTAAGAGCTGCTGTGGGTACCTTGTAAAGAGCTATTTCCTGGTATATAATCTGGTCAGAGGTATAATAAAATGCCTTCAGCACATCAACCAGTTTTTCAATCTGCTGAACTACCTTAATAACAGCCGATTCAGTTAAGTTAATCACGATTGTGAAACAATGAATGCCCTTAATGTGAGATTCCGACACGGTAAGACATTCAATATTTATCTTACGCCGGGTAAAAATTATCGTAAGCCTGTTGAGAAGTCCGATATGATTCTCGCTGAAGACATTAATTGTATATTCCTTTTCCATGATCATCTTATTTAGTTGTACCTGTTGTATGATTTCTTATTCGAGTCTGATATTTGAAACAGATTCCCCGGCCGGAACCATCGGGAAAACATTATCCTCCTTTTCGACCATTACTTCAACCAGATATGGTCCTTCTGTTTCGAACTGCTGCCTTATTGACTCCTCAAGCTGTGAACGTGTTGTTACCTTAGTCCCCCTGATACCATAGGAAGCCGCCAGTTGGATGAAATTAGGCGAGGAAATCCTGGTGAATGAGTATCGCTTGCTGAAGAACATGTCCTGCCATTGCCTGACCATCCCCAAGAATTGATTGTTCAGAACTATCATTTTTACTCCAGCCTGAGTCTGGGCAACGGTGCCGAGCTCCTGGATGGTCATCTGGAACCCCCCATCTCCGGCAAACAGTACTACCTGCCTGTCAGGTTCAGCAATTTTTGCCCCGATTGAGGCAGGTAATCCGAACCCCATTGTGCCTAGGCCTCCGCTGGTTACCCAGCTATTGGGTTTATTAAATCTGTAATTTCTGGCTGCAACTATCTGGTTCTGTCCTACATCAGTTACAATAATGGCATCACCGGAGGTGACCCTGCAAACAAGGTCGACCACCTCATCCATCTTGATTTCAGACTCCTGTCCGTTTACCCTTTTACTGATCACCTTTTCAATTTCCACCTTTTCAAATTTTCGGAAGCTGTTTATCCAATCCCTGTTTTTTTGCCGTTTAACCCTGGGGATAAGTGCCTTCAGGGCATATTTTGCATCTGTGACAACTCTCACATCCGCAACAACATTTTTATTTACCTCTGAGGGGTCAATCTCAATATGAATAACCACAGCCTGTTTTGCATATGATTTCAGATCCCCGGTAATGCGGTCATCAAACCTCATACCTATTGCGATAAGAACATCACACTCATTGGTATTTACATTAGGACCATAATTACCATGCATACCCAGCAATCCGACGTAGAGGGGATGATTGGTTGGAAATGCCGACAGGCCCATTAGCGTAAGGGCAACAGGGATATCTGCCTTTTCAGCCAGTTTAGCCAACTCATTCTGGGCCTGTGCAATTAATACACCATGCCCGGCAAGGATCAACGGTTTCCTGGCATTATTTATAAGTATTGCTGCCGCTTCAAGATCCTCTACCTTTACTTTGGGATAAGGAAAATAACTCCTCAATTTTGTACATTTCCTGTAATTGAAATCCAATGTTGCAAACTGGGCATCTTTGGTAACGTCAATCATGACTGGTCCCGGACGGCCGGTACTGGCCAGATAAAAAGCTTTTGCCATTATTTCCGGGATTTCTGCTGCTTTCGTAATCTGGTAATTCCATTTTGTCACTGGCATAGTGATCCCGATTACATCGGATTCCTGAAAAGCGTCCGACCCAAGAAGAGGGGATGCAACCTGGCCGGATATGCATACGAGAGGAACTGAATCAATCATAGCATCAGCGAGTCCTGTAACAAGGTTGGTAGCTCCCGGACCTGACGTTACTATACATACCCCGGCCGATCCTTTGATCCTTGCATATCCTTCTGCTGCATGCGCTGCTCCCTGCTCATGCCGTACAAGAATATGATTCAATCTGTCTCTATAGTCATAGAGAGCATCATAAAGTGGCATAATTGCTCCTCCCGGGTATCCGAAAATGGTATCTACCCCCTCTTCGAGCAATGACATCAATAGAGCTTCTGATCCTGATACCTGCATAATGTTCCTCCTTTTTTGCCTGGTTGAAATAGTCTACTATTTGCGATTAATTAATCTTATTGCTCCCATATCGGCTGAGCTGACATTCCGGGCATATAGTTGAAGTGATAATGGAATATCCCTGGTTCTTCCTGAAGGAGAGTATGCATCACTCTTTCTTGCTGCCTCAGTATCGTGCCGTCGGGTCAATTCCATTTCATTCAGATCAACTGATATTTTTCTCTCAGGGATATCAATTAATATTGTGTCTCCATCCTGGACAACTGCAAGTGTTCCTCCTGCAGCCGCTTCAGGTGATACGTGACCAATGGAAAGACCTGAAGTACCACCCGAGAATCGTCCATCTGTAATCAGGGCACACTTATCATCCAGTCCGGTCGATTTCAGGTATGACGTGGGGTAAAGCATCTCCTGCATTCCCGGTCCGCCTGAAGGCCCTTCATAGCGTATTATGACTACATCGCCATTTCTTATTTTCCCCGACAGGATGGCATCGCAAGCGCTTTCCTGTGATTCGAATACTCTTGCTGTACCTTTGAACCGCATTAATGAATCCTTTACACCGGCAGATTTTATTATGCATCCATCGGGAGCAAGATTCCCAAACAATACAGCCAACCCTCCATCCGGGGAGTATGCGTTTTCTACGGCTCTGATACAACCTTTCATACGGTCAGTATCCAGACTTTCATATTTATTATCCTGTGCACCAAAGTGAAAACTTTTACCCGGTCCCCCCGGCGCTGCCAGGTATAAAGACAAATTATCATTTTCAACCTCTCCTGAAGTGATGTCATATCTTTTAAGCATATTATCAAGACTTTCTCCATCTATCCTGTTTACATTTAAATAAAGCAGGGATGCTTTTCTGAGTTCCGACATAATTGCGGTTATCCCGCCTGCCCGGTGCACATCCTCGATCCTGAAATGAGAGCTGGGGCTCACCTTACAAATATTTGGGACTTTACTGGATAGTTCGTTTATATCTCTCATAGAAAAATTGACTCCTGCCTCATTAGCTACTGCAAGCAGATGAAGCACCGTATTGGTTGATCCGCCCATAGCGATATCAACGGTCATAGCATTCAGAAATGCTTCCCGGCCGGCTATTGAACGTGGTATTACATTGTCGTTTCCGTTGGAATAATAGTCATTGCTAACCCTGACTATCAACCTGGCTGCATCAACAAACAGATCCCTCCGTTTTTTGTGGGTTGCTACCAGCGTTCCATTGCCAGGCAATGCAAGTCCAATAACTTCTGTAAGACAGTTCATCGAATTGGCAGTAAACATACCTGCACATGAGCCACATCCGGGGCAGGCAGATTCTTCCATCAGTTTTAATCTGGTATCGGATATATTGCTATCTCCTGCTGCAACCATAACATCAACCAGGTCATATGTCTCACTTCCTGACCTGCCTGCCTCCATAGGCCCGCCCGAGACAAATACTGCAGGGATATTTAACCGCATTGCTGCCATGAGCATGCCAGGTGTGATCTTATCACAGTTGGATATACAGATCATTGCATCTACACAATGTGCATTACACATATATTCAACACTGTCAGCTATCAGCTCCCGGGATGGAAGCGAATAGAGCATCCCGGAATGGCCCATTGCAATTCCATCATCGATAGCTATAGTATTGAACTCAGGCGCAAAGTGACCACTACGTTGGATCTCCTCCTTGATAATAGTACCAACCTCACGAAGGTGCCTGTGACCGGGAACCATTTCAGTGAATGAATTAACCACGGCAATTACAGGTTTGCCAAAATGCGATTCCTCCATGCCATTGGCACGCCAGAGACTTCTCGCCCCTGCCATCAACCTGCCCTTTAAAACCTTTTCACTCCTGAGACATATCCCCATATAAATAAAGTTAAAAACAGGAACCTCCTTAGCTGTCGAAAGGTTCCCAACTCAAACTGTCTTTCTGAACCTTATAAAGCAAAGGAGCCGCTCCCTGCTGAGAACGGCTCCATATATTTCCTGGTTATATACCACCCTCAGCCTGTCACTCTAAAATCAGGACAAGAATAAAAATGCTGATAATAATGGTATAAAGTCTGTTCATTTCATTAAATATAGTCTGCAAAAATAGTTACAGTTTTAATTCTACCAAATTATTTGCTTAAAATCTTTAACCATTTTTGCCTCCTAGAAGAATAATTTAAGGAAGCATCCTGTTAAAATATACTATAAGCAACTGTCAGTCCGGCCATTACAACCGATACCATTGTCATAAGCTTAATAAGTATATTCAGTGACGGGCCGGAGGTATCCTTGAAGGGGTCGCCAACGGTATCACCTACCACACCTGCCTTATGAGCGTCGCTCCCCTTGCCACCATAATTGCCTTTCTCGATATATTTCTTGGCATTGTCCCATGCACCACCTGAATTATTAAGCATTACTGCCAGGGTAAAACCTGCAGTTAAGCCCCCTACAAGCAGTCCAACTACTCCCGCAACACCCAGAAGTACTCCTACAATAACGGGAACAAAGATTGCAAGAAGGGAGGGTAACATCATCTCTCTTTGTGCACCCCTGGTTGAGATTGCTACACATTTGGCATATTCAGGTTTTTGTGTACCCTTCATAATACCGGGCATCTCCCTGAACTGGCGCCTCACTTCTTCAACCATTGCTCCTGCTGCACGTCCGACAGCTTTCATTGTCATAGCACAGAATACAAAGGCCATCATAGCTCCAATAAAGATTCCACCGAGTAACATCGGATTGAAGAGTGAAAGGTTATACGCTGTGATAAAATCATCGATATGTGCAGTTGCAACCTCTACAGCCCTCTGGCCTTCCTGCAGGGCCGGTAAATTATCATTATAGAAAAGTATATCTCCAATCTGTTTGAATCCATCTATACTCTTATCGGCAAGTTTACCAAGCCATAGTCTAACCTCTTCCATATAAGCAGCCAGAAGTGCCATAGCTGTAAGTGCAGCTGATCCGATAGCGAATCCTTTACCGGTAGCAGCAGTTGTATTACCAAGCATGTCGAGGGCATCTGTTCTTTCGCGAACCTCATGAGGAAGCTCAGACATCTCTGCATTTCCTCCGGCATTATCAGCTATTGGGCCAAAAGCATCTGTTGCAAGGGTAATCCCAAGGGTAGAAAGCATCCCTACAGCCGCAAAACCAATTCCATAAACGCCTTTGGCAAATTCTGTGAAACCACCGGCAAAACCAAATGCGGCAATTATACCAAGTACAATGGTTACGACCGGTATCCATGTTGAGTACATACCTACTGCAATACCCTCAATTATCGTCGTAGCCGGGCCCTGCAGGGTTTGTTTGGCTATTCCCCGGGTTGGCTTGTACTCATCGGAGGTGAAATATTCAGTCCCCTGTCCTATTACCACTCCGGCAACAAGACCGGCTATTACCGAACCAAATACACCCCAGGAGATCCAGTTGAAGTAGGCCATAACGGCCATGGCGATCAGAATAAGAGCCGAAGAGCCCCCTGTACCAAAAAGAAGTGCATTCAGTAGATTTTTTTGTGTAGCGGATTCCTTTGCTCTGACCATGTAAATTCCTGCTATTGAAAATATTATACCAATAGCTGCAACTATCATAGGAGCTATAATTGCTTTAACCTGTCCGCCGGGAGCGAGTGACGGTAAAGCAGCTCCCAGAGCAGCAGTCGCAAGGATAGAACCGGCATATGATTCATAAAGGTCGGCACCCATACCGGCTACGTCACCAACATTGTCGCCAACGTTATCGGCAATTGTTGCGGGATTCCTGGGGTCATCTTCAGGAATTCCGGCTTCAACCTTACCTACCAGGTCGGCTCCCACATCAGCAGCCTTGGTGTAGATCCCACCTCCAACACGCGCAAAAAGTGCCTGGGTAGAAGCACCCATCCCGAAGGTAAGCATAGTGGCTGTGATTTCAACCATCTTCTGATGCTCGGTTGTACCTTCATGAACAAATGTGAGGCCCAGCCAGTGAAGTCCATGCAGCATATTCTCAGGAGTAAATACAGCTTTGGTAAGAATAATGAACCATGCTGAAATATCAAGCAGCGCAAAACCAACTACTACAAGTCCCATCACAGCGCCACTTCTGAATGCAATCTGTAATCCCTGATTGAGTGATCTTGAGGCGCCATGGGCGGTACGTGCAGAGGCATAGGTAGCAGTTTTCATTCCGAGGAATCCACAAAGTCCGGAAAAAAATCCACCGGTCAGGAATGCTACAGGAACAAAGGGATTCTGCACCCCTAAATATGCAAGAATTAAAAGGAAAACGACCAGAAAGACAAATACTATGCCTACAACCTTATACTGACGGATTATGTAAGCCATAGCACCTTCCCGTACATACTGGGCAATTTCCTTCATTTTGTCCGTACCTTCAGATTTCTTCATCAGTGTCATAAAGAAGATCCAGGCAAAGAGAAGCGCAGTCACAGAGGCGACAGGTACAATCCAAAATAAACTACTGATCATAGATTCAGATTTTATATGTTACACAAATTAATTCAGTCCTGTTTTTGATTTTGCAAAAATAGATTTTTTTTTTTAATGTATTATTTATTCAATGCATTAATAAAAAAACAGTTATTGAAGCTCCTCGAAGCAAGCTGTGAGGAACCGAGTTTACGGGCTTAGCGAAGCCAATACGCTCGCCTGGATTCAAAGAGGTGTAATACAAAACCGGAAGGAAATACTTAAGACTACCCTTCCGGTTTCTTATTTAACAAAAGGAATTATCTAATGTTCAAAGCTCTGACTACTTCCTATTCTTGACATATTTATCGAGCCACTGCAGGGTCTCCCATTGTACATGCATATTCGATTCGAGAGCTGAGTAACCATGACTTTCTTTGGGAAGCATTACAAGTCTAACTGTTGCGCCATGCCCCTTGAGTGCAGCATAATATCTCTCACTCTGGAGTGGGAATGTCCCACTGTTATTATCAGCCTGCCCGTGGATAAGTAATATTGGGTCCTTTACCTTATCGGCATGCATGAATGGAGCCATATCAAAATATATTTCCGGAGCTTCCCAGAAAGTACGTTTTTCACTCTGGAATCCAAATGGAGTAAGTGTGCGGTTATATGCACCGCTCCTGGCAATACCTGCAGCAAACAGCCTTGTGTGCGATAAAAGGTTAGCAGTCATGAAAGCACCGTATGAATGACCGGTAACAGCTACCCTCTCAGGATCAAGGACACCCAGCCCGACACCAACATTAATGGCAGCCTCTGCATCTGCAACCAACTGTTCCCTGAAGAAATCATTCGGCTCATCTTCACCCACTATCGGGAAGGAAGCATTATTTAGAATTGCGTATCCCTGTGTGAGCATAACCAGAATTGAGCCTCCACTAATACCGGTAAATCGATATGGCGAACCTGAAACCTGGCCGGCAGCCTGCATACTCTGATACTCCCTTGGATAGGCATATAATATTCCCGGGAGGGGACCATCACGTTCCTTATCATAACCCGCAGGGAGATAAAGATCCATAGTAAGATCGAGCCCGTCGTTACGCTTGTATTTGATTGTCTCCTTGGTAATTCCGGCTAGTTGAGGATATGGATTCTCAAAATGAGTTATCTGTTTAAGGTTTCCGTTCTTCAGGTTCCTTATGAAATAATTAGCCGGCATCTCAACCGATTCACGACTTGTCATTACAAGGTCTTCTTCCCTGGGCAGAATATCAGCAAGACTCTCATAATAAGGCGCCTCCGACTGCCATAGCCTGATGGTCTTACCGTCTTTGATGCTATACTTATCAATAAACGGGCGGTCACCGTCGGGCGATGAACCATTTCCGCTCAGGTATAATGATTTTCCTTTATCGGCAAATAGAAGAACTCTTCTTCCATATTCATTCTCAGTGCTTGCAAAACGTCCGGGATTATTATACCTGTCATCATCACTCAGCTCAAAAATAACTTTCATCGTTCCCATAGGATCCGATGGCTTAAATGAGCTCTGAATATTCACCCTCGTCTTCCTCGATCGCTCGGAGACAACTGCAAATTCGTCATTTCCAAATGTAATGCCGCCAAATCTGAGACTGGTTGCCAGATATTTTTCGGCCATGCCATTAAAGGGTGCATCAAGAGTATAAACCTGATCATGATATTCCATCTCCTTATTAAAGTCACCGCCATCAAGGCGTTCAATCCACATTGCAGTTGCGGGTTTGTCAGCTCTCCATGTAAATCCACTGGGTTCGGGGAAAGTCATATCAAAACCCCTGGGGGGATTCTCCTTAAGAGGAAGTTCGGCCAGTCTCTTCACTTCATTTCCATTCATGTCCCAAATTGAAACAACCGAAGGAAAGTAAAAATAAGGCACAGTGTATGAATATGGCTTTTCAACTGATGTTACCATCAAATATTCTCCATCCGGGGAGCTGCTTATGCCGGAATATATGCCTGGTTTACCAAGCTGTCTGCTTGTTGAACCATCCCACACCTTAATGACAGATTTAGCATAGTATTCGTAGGCTTGCTCATCTGCCGGGCTTTTAAGAAGGTCCTGGTAGGTCGCTGCTGCGCCTTCTTTTCCAAGATTTTCCTGGACTACCGGACCTTCAGGAATATTTGAAGGTACCGGCCGCTTTCCCCTGCCAGGAACAACCGTCTGATAGATGATGCTCCTGTTATCTGACAAAAAGCTGAATCCCCTGTAAGCCACAAGATTAAGATTATCGTCAATCCTCCTTACAGTAAAAGTCTCGGTATCTCCCAGCCATAATTCAATACTGTTTTCAGTTGTATTTATGAAAGCAAAGAACCGACCATCATTTGACCATGAAAACTGACCCATCCTAAGATTTTCGGGAAGTCCCTTGATTTCTCTTTTGTTTGATCCATCCAGATCCATAATACTTATGCCAACGGAATACCGGCTTCCGCTTGGTCCGTTTATCGCAGGATCGATCCGTAATCCGGCTATCCTGAGCATCTCGCTCGATAGATCAGCGATAGTCGGCATACCTGTACGTTCCATCATGGCAATCAGTTTTCCATCAGGGCTGAAAGACACTGACGGCGTAGGTCTTACCATCATTATATCAACAATTTCCTTGGGCGGCTTCTGATACTTTAAGCCATCCTGGGCAATTATGGCTGAAGAAAATGCAGCCAGAATCAGAAAAATAAACAGTTTTTTTAGCATCTCTATTCGTTTTGGTTTCTATTTGAACTCCTTCTAACATCCTGCGCAGAGAGAAGAATCTCAGCAAACCGAAGAACCCGGATCATTCACTTCGTTCAGGATAACAATGTTGTTCAAAATTATAGTTCTTTTTGAAACATTGTATGTTACATAATACTTTTAACGTTTTTTTTATTTCATTACTTACATTGTTTACTTTTACTTCTGAAATAGAAAGTATATGACAGATAAACTGAAAGAAATTATAGAGCGGGCCTGGGATGACCGGTCACTTCTTAAGAAAAATGATACCGTTGAAGCAATAAGGCAGGCTATTGATCTTCTCGACAAGGGTCAAGTTCGTGTTGCCCAGCCTGTTGAAAAAGGATGGGAAGTCAACCAGTGGGTCAAAAAGGCTGTTATAATGTATTTCCCTGTTCAGGAAATGCAGGTTATTGAAACCGGACCCTTCGAATTTCATGATAAGATTACCCTTAAGAAAAACTATAGGGAACTTGGTGTCAGGGTTGTGCCTAATGCAGTTGCACGATATGGCTCATATCTTGCCAGGGGTGTCATTATGATGCCAAGTTTTATTAACATCGGGGCCTATGTTGACGAAGGAACAATGGTGGATACATGGGCTACGGTTGGCTCCTGTGCGCAAATCGGGAAAAATGTACACCTCAGCGGAGGTGTAGGGATCGGTGGTGTTCTTGAACCGGTTCAGGCAGCCCCGGTAATTATTGAGGATAATTGTTTTATTGGTTCGAGATGCATAATTGTAGAGGGGGCACACATAGCCAGTGGGGCCGTGCTCGGGGCAAACGTTGTTATAACCAGATCGACCAGGGTTATGGATGTTTCAGGCAACGAACCTGTTACCTATAACGGATTTGTACCGGAACGGTCTGTGGTCATTCCGGGTTCATATACAAAAAAATTTCCTGCCGGGGAATATCAGGTTCCATGTGCCTTAATAATAGGGAAAAGAGAAGGATCAACTGATAAAAAAACCTCTCTTAACGAGGCACTAAGAGATTATAACATAGCTTTCTGAGTCCTATAGACCTTTTACGGATGCGACAATGGTTTTCTCATCCCTTCCACAATTCCAGTCTCCCACCGGAATACTCCAGTTACCATATTTTAATGTCAGGTATTCGTTGTACTTTACCGGCGTCCTGTAGGAACGACCCTGGTATTCTATGGTGTCAAAGCCTGCATAATGGAGCCCCGGAACCTTCATTATCTTCCTCTTGGCAATCCAGAAGACATCCGACATGTTATCAAACTTGATGAATATATCAGCAACAAGGAGCCTTTTCGACATTGAAGGGACAAAATTTGCGGCCAGGGAATACCAGATGCTCTTTACCTTGAGTATTCTTATTTCCCCCTTTCTTATCGGGCCATAGTCAACTTTGCTGGTGCGCCGTGATACACGATATCCATTGATCCATAGCTTGTATCTGTATCTAAGGAATTTTTTTGCTTCATGTGAAGGTATTGAAAGATCCAGGTCAAAATCCCACTCAAGAAACTCACCGTCCCGGACAAATCCAAGGAGCGTCCCGCCTTCAAGGTGATATTCCATTCTCTCTTTTTCCAGATAATTTACCAGAGTATCCAACATTCTTCTTGCCTTGATCAAGGTCTTTCCTTTGAGCCGAGTATCTACCATTAGGAAAATTTGGTTAAAAATGAGGATAATATTAATAACTGCCAAATTCCACTAAACCTGATTTATCATTTCAACTGTTTGTCTCTTGTAGAGAAGATGAGCATTCCCTATGCTTATCCTGTCTGCAAAAGGGTGATGAGCAATTAACCTGATTTTCCCTATATTTGCGAAAACAAACCTGAGTATGTCAGAAATATCAGCTGTCATAATCACCTCCAATGAGGAAAAGAATATTGAACGTTGCATTAAATCTCTTATGAATGTTGCTGATGAGATTGTAGTAGTTGATTCCTGCTCCAACGATAAAACAGAAGATATTTGCAGGAAGTCAGGTGTAAGGTTTTTTAAACAAACATTTCCGGGTTACAGGGAACAGAAGAATTTCGCCATTAAGAAGGCAAGTTATAGGCATATTCTCTCCCTTGATGCTGATGAAGCTCTTAGTCGTGAGCTTGAAAAATCTATTCTTCAGGCCAGGAAGGAACTGAAAAATGAGGGATATACCTTCAATAGGATGAACAATTATTGCAACACCTGGATAAGGCATTCAAACTGGTACCCTGACAGGAAACTGAGATTATTCGATTCGACAAAGGGTGAGTGGAAAGGAATTAATCCGCACGATAAATATATCCTTCCCAAAGGATCAAAAATAGAACACCTGAAAGGAGACCTGCTTCACTGGCCAATAGCTACATACGAGGAACATATTGAAAAGGTCAACCGTTTTTCATCCATCGCAGCAAGGGAATATTTTAAACTTGGCAGAAACGTAAATGGCTTCTCAATGATAATGCATATGGTGTGGAGGTTTATTAAGGCCTATCTGTTGCGTGGTGGGTTCATGGATGGCTATAATGGTTTTGTAATCAGCTCATTGTCAGCATATTCAAGTTTTCTAAAATATCTTAAATTACGCCAGCTCCATCTTGAAGCAGGAAAGGAGAAGGATTCAGGGAACAAATCAGAAATTAAACCAGCAGGAGAATAAGGAATGAATCGTCCATAAAAATGATGATAATAATCTATATGGTAAGTTCCATCAGGCAAATGAAATAAAACTATAAACCGATGAAAATAGTAATACTTGCAGCAGGAATAGGGTCACGATTGGGAAACCCTTACCCCAAGCCCCTGACAACACTTAAGAATGGGAAGAAGATATTGGAGCATCAGATCGGGAATCTTACAGGATATTTCAATAAGGATGATATTATGGTAGTGGTAGGTTTTAAGAAAGATCTGATCATGGAAGAGCAGCCGGATCTTCTATTCATTTACAATCCTGATTTTGACCAGACCAATACCTCAAAAAGCCTGCTGAGAGCATTGTATAAATGCAAAAATGAATCTGTTTTATGGCTAAATGGTGATGTGGTGTTCGAACCGGAAATGCTGAAAAAAATGATTAAAACTATTGAAAGGGGACAATCTTTTATTGCAGTGAATAACAGTGTGGTTGGAGAAGAAGAGGTTAAATACTCCCTGTCAGGGGAAGGATTTATCAAGGAAATATCAAAGCAGGTGGTCAACGCACCCGGGGAAGCTGTAGGAATTAATTACATAGCATCAGGCCATATCAGCAGTTTTATCCAAAGTCTTGAACAGTGCGAACCGAACGACTATTTTGAAAAAGGCCTGGAACTATCTATTAAAAGAGACGGTATTGATATAATACCTGTCGACATTTCAGAATTCAAATGTGTTGAGGTGGACTTCAGGGAAGATCTGGATACTGCAAACACCATCTTTTAGTTTTCATGAAGGCTCTGCTGTTCTGCCAGAATCCATATGCTTTCAGCATACTTGAACCACTCTGTGAGGAGCTGTTTGAAAGGGGACATGAAGTGATCTGGTTTATCACGCCAAATCTGGAAAATGATTTTCCCTTTAGAGACAAATATCCATTCACCGGTTCAATAGAAGAGATATATAAATTCAGGAGTGACGCAATATTTGCACCGGGTAACGAGGTTCCCCATTACCTCAGAGGTGTAAAGGTTCAGATTTTTCATGGATTTGCAGGCGAAAAAAAAGGGCATTTCCGTATAAGACATTACTTCGACCTTTATCTCACCCAGGGGCCTTACTTTACCAATAGGTTTAACGAACTGGCCAAAAAACATGCAGATTTCATTGTTACTGAAACCGGTTGGAGCAAATTAGATAGATTATATGACCGGAACCCTGGCGATTCTGATTTAAGAAACAGGATCCTTGAGAAAAGTGGGTCACGCAAAGTAATACTGTACGCACCAACATTCTCGCCATCGCTTACCTCGGCCAATTATGCACATGATGCTGTTGTTTCCCTTACCAGGGACAGCAATCTGTTCCTGCTGGTTAAATTTCACGATCTTACTGATATAAAGATCGTTGAAAGGTACAGGAAGTCTCTTGGCACAAATATTTATGCAGAGATAGTTAATGATAGGGATATTCTTTCTTCACTGCTTGCATCTGATCTGATGATCAGCGATACTTCATCGGTAGTTTATGAATTTCTTCTCCTTGATAAACCCGTCATAACGATTAACAGCCGCTCGGGCCATATCAAATGGGTCAATATTTCAGATCCTTCAGATTTACACCAGACTGTAAAATCAGTACTGGAACTGGATCAGTGTGCCGATCAAAGAAAATGGTTCAGGGATAACTACCACCCATATGCAGATGGCAGATCATCGGCCAGGATGATTGAGGCAACAGAAAAGTACATAGCTGAAAATGGAATTCCTGAAAGAAGAAAATTGTCATTTCTGGGCAGGCAGAAAATAAATCGCCTGTTTGGTAAACCCCATCTGCATGACCGGATATAAGAAGAAGGATATAGAGAGATCACTTGAAGTGCTTCACAAAGGAGGTATAATCCTGTACCCTACAGATACAATCTGGGGATTGGGATGTGATGCAACTAACCAGCTTGCAGTGCAGAAGATCTATGATATCAAGAAGAGGGCCGACAGTAAGAATATGCTCATCCTGATCGATAATGAAACAAGACTTCCGCAATATATTAGTGTAATTCCGGAGGTAGCCTGGGAACTGATCGAAGCAGCAGATAATCCTCTAACTATAATCTATCCCGGGTCAAAAAATCTTGCAGCAAACCTGCTTTCGGATGACGGATCTGTGGGTATCAGAATTGTACGGGATAAATTCTGTGAAGAACTGATCAGAAGATTCAGGAAGCCTCTGGTGTCAACATCTGCGAATATCAGTGGGGCAAATGCACCGGCCAATTTTGATGAGATCACACCGGAGGTTAAGAACAGGGTGGATTATATCGTTGAATGGAGACAGGAGGAGAAAAAGAAGAAAACCGCCTCGTCTATTATTAAACTTGGACTTGGCGGTGAGTTCAAAATTCTTCGACGATGATTCTAGAACTTCCTGACCTTTCCTGATCCTGATACCCTTGCGTCGACACTAGGATTTCCGGCATAGTAAACACCACCACTGCCCGATATCTTTGCCACAAGATCACCTGTTACATTGCACTTGCAGTTACCACTGCCGGAGATCGATACAGAGAACTCACTGAATTTGAATTCTTCACCAATGTAACCTCCTGAACCACTGATTGCGAAGGTGCCTTCGTCAGCTCCTGAGCCTTCCAGTCTGATAGTGCCTGACCCTGAAATACTTGCATCTACTTCATCTGCCGACAGGCTGGTAAGTTCTATCAGTCCGCTTCCGCTAACATTCAGGTCAAGCCCAGTGCACTCCAGGGAACCATCACAAACCAAATTTCCTGATCCGGAGACCGATAATCCCTCAATCACAGGCATGGTGACATAGGCTGTTACCTTCTCATTCATTCTGGTACGCCAGTTTTCCCTTTTGATGCTCAAGCTTCCATTCTTTACAGTGGTCTCAATCAGATCCAGCAAATCCTTATCACCCTCAAGGACGACACTAAAAGTATTACCCTGTTTCAGGACCAGTTTTCCGGCAACTGCAAATGAAACTCTTGTAAAATCATCAACATCTCTTGTCTCTTTTGTTTGAGGAAAAGAGGTGGTAGTAAAAAGCAGGAACATTACTGCTAAAACCATCAGTTTTTTCATAATCGTTTATTTTGATTTATCTCATCAACTATTAACAAAGTAAAGACGCAAATTTTAGTAGAATGATGCAACCTGATATATCTCAGGTTCTCAGTTAATGGAATTGAAACCATCAGGAAGGGCCATCTGGATAATTTTCTTCTTCTTATCAATAGCAGTTACCCACTCAGTGTTCAATGGGATAAGTATCTCCCGGTCATCTTTCCCCCCAATTACCAGCATAATCTGCATCGGATATGACGCGATCTTGTTTACGCGTCCAACCCTGTTCCCTTCAGAATCAATAAGTGAAAATCCTCTCAGGAAAAGAGGAAGTGAATCAGGTGAACTCTCTTCGAGGCTGGTTATTGATGCCATTATTTCACATCCTATAAATTCTGCGACTTTCTCTTTTGATTCATATCCGTCAAACGTTACCAGGATATTATTGTTGCCAAGGTCACGAAGGGAGGAAATAAAAAAAGGAACAGCCAATCCATCCACTTTAATGAACACCAGTTCCAGCTCATCGATCTCTTCCGAAAACTGCGTCTCAAGGGCGATCATCACATTACCTTCGTGGCCATGAATCTTGATGATCTTTCCGAGTAATATTAATTCATCCTTTTCCACGGGCAGTACCCCCGTATTATGACTCTTTGTTCTTTACTTTTTACCTTTTGATTTTTTGTCAGTCTCTTCAGTAGATTCTTCAGGCTTCTCTTCCGGAACAGATTCTTCTGCAAGAACCTCTTCTTCCGGAGCAGCCTCTTCTGCAGTAACCTCTTCAGTCTTTTCTTCAGCTTTAACCTCTTCTGCCGGAGCTTCTTCTGCTTTCTCTTCCGGAGCAGCCTCTGTTGCAGTAACCTCTTCATTATCAGGCTTCTCAACTGTCGCCTCCTCTGGTGTGGCAACAGTTTTTCCAACCGGCTCCTCAACGGTGGTTTCTTCCGAATGCTTTTCAGCATTCTCCGCTTTTGCAGCAGCTTCAGCCTTTGCAGCTAACTCCGATTGTCTCTTTGCCAGTTCAGCAGCTCTGACTTCGTTGATCTGCTTTTCAACCTCCAGGCGCTTTTTCTTTTCATCTTCCTGGGATTTTTCAATTCCAGCAACTTTTGTTTCAATCTTACCCTCTTTTTCCTTAAGCCATGCCTGAAATCTTCTTTCCGCTTCTGCTTCGTCAAAAGCCCCTTTCTTAATACCATCGAGAAGATGTTTCTTAAGTAATACACCCCTGTATGACAAGATAGCTCTACAAGTATCTGTAGGTTGCGCGCCTTTTTGCAGCCAATCCAGTGCTTTGTCGAAATCGACCTCGATAGTTGCCGGATCTGTTATGGGATTGTATAAACCCAGTTTTTCAATAAAACGGCCATCCCGTGGCGCTCTGCTATCTGCTACCACGATGTGGTAGAATGCCTTTTTTTTACGGCCTTTCCTGGCTAATCTGATTTTTACTGCCATTAATAACGCATTAAGTTAATCCTGCTTTGAAAAATTGTGGCTGCAAAGTTATGATTAAAAATATTAATGGCAAATATATAAGGAACAGAATATCAGTTTTTGACCAACTTTTTGCGTATGATAAAGCCATCATCATATTCTGCTTCAAGGATGTATAATCCTTTCTGCAGATCTGATACCGGGATGGCAGAGTTTGCGGGAAGCAGATTAATTTGTTTGACAACCTTTCCTGAAAGCGAATAGATCCTTATACTTCTGACTTCAAATGAAGAATAGTTACTGATATACACAAAGTCATTTGCCGGATTAGGGTATATGATTACCGCATCAAGCCTTTCCGGATCAACTCCTGTTGAATTACTGCCAGTTGTTTCAAATGAGAGTACTACTTCCACCTCAAGAAAGTTATCATGCAGGTCGGTCAGGGAGAACCAGACAGTATCCCTTACAATTTCTCCTGCAGGGAATTCCCTGCCTGTTTTTAAGCTGTCATTCTCGATATAATAATCATAAATCCATTCATTTTCAATAAAGGAAGAATCAGTTTTAAGTGAAATTATATATTCATTATTGGTCGCTTCATCAACAACAGTCAGTTTACCGATGAAAGCACCTGGCAGCTCATCCTCCGGCACAATATAGTTATTGAGTATTATATCAGTCGGATAATAGTAAGGTTGTATGGCCACAATTGCTGCCTGATTCTCAGTAAAGTCACTTGTTCCCGGGCTGAGGTTGTCGATCAGGAAATAGCCATTATCATTCCCTCCCCAGCCCCAGTTAATATGGAAATAATCATTGGCAAGTACACCGTCTATATTGAATGCATGTCCGGGTTCGTCATTGTTAGCATCACCTTTATAGATTATCGGGCGGCCATTTTCAAGTTCCTCTCTGAGAATATCAGTCCACCTATCCTCGTTATATGCCCTGACATAATATTTTATCCGGCTCGACATACAGAAATATTTTCGCATTGCACCGATGGTCTTCGAGGTTTGAGTTCCGGAGCCATCCGGTCCAAAATCCATATCTACTCCAACTGCACAATGATAAAGGAGAAGAGCATTATAGGTATCCGACCGGTCAAGTGACATTGAATCCCACTTGTATTCAGCCTGACTGTAATCAACAGATAACATACCGTAGATATCATGCAGATACTCGTGGTATCCGGTTCCCCTGTCCGGCACTTTATAAACACTCATAGCCTGCGCCATGGCCACCGCCACACATCCGACATAAACATGCCCTCCGGGTCCGTCAGTATCTGCAGGACAAAACCGATTCCATCCGGTATCCTGGTTCCAAAGCACATCGATAAAAGGGAATACATTTTTAACTTCTTCAGAAGTACTTTTCAGGGAACTGCTGTAGTATTCTCTACTCCAAGCAGGATTCGGGAGAGGCTGGGGGTTTGATTTAAGATCTATTATTTGTTCTTCATATGATCTTATCCAGAGAGAATTAGGATTATTTGGATCATATTCAGGAAAGTCAAAACTGCCTGTAAGAGAAAACCCAATAACCGGTCTGGCTCCTTTATCACCCGACACCAGGATCCATCCCTCCGGCTCGAGCGATAAGGCAAATATAATCTGCTTACCTGACACCTCCCGTATCTCAACTCCTGAGAATTCCTGCACACCATCAGGGAAATATTCCTCCATATGATATTTTGCTGCCATAAAGGCATCTTCAAGGCTTACAACCTGTCCATAAAGTGTGATTGTACCAAGAAACAGCAATAACGGAAGAAATTGTCTCATTAACAGATCCTGAAGATTATTTCTGAAATATCTTTATAACAATAAATATACCAAATTGTTAATGAAAAGGTTGCTTAAACTATGCAATATTAACATTAAAAATTAGAAAGGGGTGTATCACTTCTGATACACCCCTCGAACAAATCATTTTGAAATCTATTGTTTAGTCCATGTGGTATTGAATACATCCCATACATAACCACCCATTATGTGGCACCAGCCATCAATGGTCATATTTCCGTTGGCTTCGATAGCACCAACAATATCCAGCTCATCATCCCATGTTAGATCAGGATAACCAAAGTAGACTGTAACTTCATCACTGCCTACAACATCATATCCCCAATCAGCATATGCAAGACCAATATCCTGTCCCGGTGCAATCGTGATAGTCATTGCATCAGTATCAAAAGTTGCTATCAGGCCGGTACCATTTAAACCAACACCATCAAGCTGCAGTTGATCCGGCTCACCTTCAACCGGGCTGGTAGTAACTTCCCATGCTTCGTCCCATGCTCCCGGCACGGTGTAACTTGGAGCGGCAACATCGTATGTTCCGATCCATGACTTTAATGGATGCTCATCATCAGAAATAGTGACGGTAATCATATCCTGTACGGCGATCATATACCCCGCACTGTTTGAGACAATTTTCAATCCAAACTTCAAATCACCACCAAATACATCATTATCGACAGGAGTTACAACTATAGCAGACTCGCCAACTGTCATGCTGAGTGATTTCGTTGATAGGTTAAAGTCAACTCCTTCAACAGCCGGATTTGCTATACCAGTAACGTCAACTTCAACGACAACATCTGTGGCAGCACCCAGTGCACCTCCCAGGAAGATATTGATCTCACCCGTTGCATTCTCCTTAACAACCAGACTTGTTCTGGAAAATCCGACAACACTGTTTGAAGTATCAAAGAGGATTGGCTGCTGCTCACATGAGGTTACCATAATAATGGTTACCGTTATAATACTTAATAAAAATTTATATTTTCTCATTACTTAAGTGTTTAGAATTTATTAGTATCCAGCATTCTGAACCATATTATCGTTCGCCTGCATTTCTACAATAGGTATTGGTAATGCCCATTTATAGTCAGGGAACGCAATGTCCTCATTTTCGGCAATTGTGATTTTATTGTCTTCGTTGTCACGTTCAAGACTACGTCCGGTTCTTGAAAGATCCCATAACCTGTTTCCTTCGAAACAGAGTTCCAGTCTTCTTTCCAGATAAATATCATCCAGATCGACACTTGCAGCAGCTCCCAGACCACGATTAGTCCTTATCATATTGTAATCGGCCAATGCGTCACCTGATGCGCCGTTGAGCACAGCTTCTGCTCTTATCAGGTACATCTCGGAAAGACGGATTACCGAAATATCATTCACCCTGGTGTCGCCACCTTTGCCCGGAAATTTAGTTGGCCAGAAATAGGCCGGGTAGAGCGGATCAGATTTGAACATCTGGCGCCTGACATCAGCCGGGTCAAATAAATTCCGAAGCTCATTGGAGGCACACACATCACCATATCCGGTCGGATTATAGATATAACCTACTTCATCCCAACTTGGAAAATTTGATTCTGTGTTATTACCATAGATAAGGAAAATAACTTCAGTTGCAGCCGGGGTGCTCCAGACAGTGGTATAATTTGCAGCAGTGTAAAGTGTGAATTTGCCTGAGGTAATGACACTTGTAGCATAGGTAGCTGCATCGGCCCATCTGCCCATATATAAATAAACCTTTGCCAGGATTGCCTGGGCTGCTTCCTTATTGGCAAATGCCTTGGGATTATTTCCACGGTCGGGATCTCCCAGTAATGAAATTGCTTCCAGCAGATCAGGAACAATCAACAATTCATAAACATCCTTAACTGTTTCCCTTGCCGGTTCTGCAATTTCGGTCTTTCTTATGATCGGAACCCCCGGGGTATTCCCTCCCTGGTAGGTATAGGGTTGAGCAAATAGTCTCACCAGGTCCCAGTGTCCGAGAGCCCTCAGGAACAGGCATTCGCCTTTAACCTGATCTTTCATAACCTGGGTAATCCCTTCCTGATCAATATTATCAACATATTCAAGCACGTTGTTAGCCCTGGCTATGACATCATATGCGGTTGTCCAAAGACCTACATTGTCACCCGGTGTGTAGTTCCAGTTGTATGTTTGCTGGAAACGACCCGAGCTCCTGGGACTCTGCTTGGCATTATTCCCCATCAGATCGGGAACAACAAGGTGAGCCCTTCCATACCAGTTAGCTGAATAGAGTGGCGAATAGGCAGCATTGGTTGCCTGTAGCAGAAGGTTGTAGTCGGTCAGTACCTGCTCGTTGTCAAGCTGGAGAGGAGGCGACTTTTCCAGAATCTTCTCACATGCAGCAAATAATATTGCTGCAACGATAAAGAAATATATTATGTTCTTTTTCATCTCTGTTCTCTTTTTAGTTTTACCATTCATTAAAATCCAAGATCAAGTCCGAACGTAATAGTTCGTGGAATCGGGTATGTTACATATCCTCCTCCCGTATAGGTCCTTTCCGGATCCCAGTAGCTTACACCATGCCAAACATATACGTTGACCATGTTTACATAAATCCTGGCATTATTCAGATAAACTTTTTCTGCCCACTGTTTCGGGATATTGTATGATAATGTCACATTCTTGAATCTCAGGAATGAGCCATCTTCCAGGAAGCGCGAAGTTCCCCAGGCATTGGAGTTACTGTTATTCCATGGAATTGGTTTTGGTGCGGAAACGATATCTCCGGGCTCTTTCCAGTAATCCAGAAGGCCTGCCTCCTGGTTATCAAGAAAGCTATACCCGTCGCTTGTAGCATATCTGCGTTCCATAATTAAAACCGAATTTCCCGCGGAGAAGTTAAAGTAGGCACTAAGTGAAACTCCTTTCCACTGGAACAGGGTTGAAAATCCTCCTATATAGTCAGGGTCAACTTTGCTACTATAGAATCTTCTTGCATCATTATAATTTTCAGAAAGTGTCCCTCTTTCTCCTGTGTCAGGATCTTCTGTCCACCATAATCCATTACCATTGGCAGGATTCACACCGGCCCAATCGTATACGTTATATTGTGATGACCCTTCACCGTTAAGCACATGAACTCTGAAGAAGCCGTCAGCGACTACCTCTTCCCCTCCAAGATCCGTTATTTCGGTATCATTAAATGAAATATTGAACCCCAGGTTCCATTTCATATCAGGCGTATTTAAAATATCCCCGTTAAAATTGAACTCAATCCCGGTATTTTTCATTTCACCAATATTTCGTCTCAGTGAGCTAAATCCTGTTGTTCTTGAGAGGGGCATATCAAGCAGCATATCAGTTGTCGTACGGTTATACCATTCAACCGTACCCTGGATTCTGCCGAATAACGCAAAATCAAGTCCCACATTAAATGAGGCGTTACCTTCCCATGTCAGGTCCGGGTTGGCAAGATTGTCCGGAGACATCCCCCCAAGACCATTATAGGTTCTTGATCCGTAAACACCATATGATGCGTAGTTACCAATTGAAGCGTTTCCATTGATCCCGTAGCTTGATCTCACCTTGGCCATGTTGAGCCAGGAAAGTCCTTCCATAAAGCTTTCTTCATGAATATTCCATGATACTCCTGCCGACCAGAATGTAGCATACTGGTTATCGGCACCAAATCGCGAACTGCCATCTCTCCTGATGCTAGCCTGGAAATAGTATTTGTTACTGAAGTCATAATTCAGTATTCCAAAATAGGACAGGAAAGCATAAGAGGAAAGGTTGTAATCTATATCCTTATTCAGGGATACATTTGAGTGGTATGGTATGTCTCCACCCAGGCCTTCTCCTTCAAGCGAGTATGTATTATATACATTGTCCATTATCTCCATTCCTGCGACAGCTGAGACGTTATGGACATTGGCAAAAGTCTTGGTGTATCTCAGTGTGTTCGAGGTAGTAAGGCTCCTGTTTTGGTTGGTTCCTCCCCAGATGTAACCATTATTTGGCGCTCCATCAGGAGAGTCTGGGTGCCAGTACTGCCTTGATTCACCAAAAATGATATCGGCAGAATTAAGGGTCCGGAGCTCGAGATCGGGAAGGATCTTATATGATAGTGATATTGTTGCCATAAATTTGTATTGCTTATCACCTTTGTCATTGACCTCAATAATTCCCAGAGGATTTGAATTTCCTGTATTGGGAATGTTCCAGTTAAAAGTTCCGTCATCATTGTAAGGAAGGATCCATGGTTCGATCCACTGGGCAGCTGCAATCGGATTGGCATAGGCCAGTTCCCCTGCCTGGTCGGCCCATTGCATATAGGCTCCATTGACTCTCGTACCGATTGTAAGCTTTTTACTTATATCATGATCAACGTTGAGCATAAAGTTAATCCTGCTATATTCGGATCCTATAACAATACCCTCTTCTTTCATATATGAACCCGAGGTGAAGAAGCGGGTCTTTTCATCTCCCCCTGAAGCCTCCAGCTCGTAACTCTGAATTTTCCCTGTCTGGAATACTGCATCCCACCAGTCGAAAGTATCATCCAGAAGAGACAAGGGATAATAATAATTGGACCCTGGTACTGGATTGCCCGGGTCGGAAGCATTCGCTGTATCATCCGGATCCAGTCCGATATTCGTTATTGCATCCCTTTTATAGGTAAGCAGCTCCTCGGCTGTCATGAAACGGAAGTTCCCCTCCGTTTTTTGAGAGAAGCCGTTCTGAGCACGGAGATTGAAGTTTGTCTGACCCTGCCGGCCCGATTTGGTGGTAATAAGAATTACACCATTGGCAGCCCTTGATCCATAAATAGATGATGCCGCTGCATCTTTCAGAACCGTTATTGATTCAATGTTGTTCGGGCTGATGGCAGAAAGGACGTTACCTGTTTGTGCTGCCCTGGTAAAGTCGCCGGATACTACCGGTATGCCATCAATAACATACAGAGGCTCTGTTCCGGCATTGATGGTACCTACACCTCTGATTGTTATCTCAGTTGCACTACCCGGCATGCCTGATGCATTGTTAACCTGTAATCCGGAAATCTTTCCCTGCAGTAACTTATCAGCGCTGGTAACCGGTATCGATTCCATCTCCTCTGCCTTCACAACGCCTACGGAACCCGTCCTCGCTTCCTTTCGCTGAGTTCCATATGCCACAACCACCACCTCATCGAGGTTCAGGATATCAATTCTCATAACTATGTCAATAACACTTCCAGGGCCAACCACAACCTCCTGGGTCTCCAAACCGGCAAACCTGAAAACAAGGGTCTGCCCCTCATCGACCATTATTGAGTACTTCCCATCCAGATCGGTGGTAACCCCAATTGTGGTTCCCTTTATTTGAACAGTTGCCCCAATGATAGATTCACCGTCATCAGCACCTGAAACTGTTCCCGTTACAACCTTCTGCTGCGCATATATAAATACTGCGCTGCAGAGGAAGAACACTAACAATAGTAGTTTTCTCATAATTCAAACATTAGATTAATAAGACATTAGTATAATCAAAACAATTTTTCCAACTATAAAACTAGAAATAATTTTATGATTTTCATAATTTTCCAAATAAATTATATGAAAATTTGTTGATTACTTCTCCGTGAACCGGTGCAGATGAAAGATAATTTTAGGTAATTTTGAATCCCGCTTTTGCCAGGTCAAAGTTACGTCGGTTTTTAAAGGTCTAATTATGAACAATTTTGTACATCTTCACCTTCACACCCAGTATTCTATTCTCGATGGAGCATCAAAAATAGATGAGCTTGTTGTAAAGGCCTCTGAAATGGGGATGAAAGCTGTTGCCATAACAGACCATGGGAATATGTTCGGAGTGAAAGAATTTCATAATCAGGTTACTGCAAGTGGATTAAAGCCGATCATTGGATGTGAAACCTACGTAGCCAGACGGTCTATTGAAGATAATACCATAAAGGATGACAGGTCGGGTGATCATCTTATTCTCCTGGCAAAAAATATTACCGGTTATAAGAATCTTGTTAAACTCATCTCCCTGTCATGGACAAAGGGATTTTATTACAGGCCCAGGATCGATAAGTCATTACTGAAGCAGTACTCGGAGGGATTAATAGCTACTTCAGCTTGTATTGGAGGGGAAATTCCCACTGCCATACTTAATGATGATATGGATGCTGCAGAGGAGATTACTGTTGAATTCAAGAATATTTTCGGTGATGACTTCTATTTAGAGGTACAACGGCATAAAACCGGGGATCCGTCATTTGACAATGATACTCTGGCTAAGCAGAACAGGGTGTTCAAAGCCTATCTTGATCTATCAAAAAAATTCAGCATAAAGATTATTGCTACCAATGATGTTCACTTCCTGAATGCGGAGGATGCCGAAGCACATGACAGGCTGATTTGTCTCAATACAGGTAAAGAGCTGGATGACCCTGACAGGCTCAGGTATACACAGCAGGAGTATTTCAAGACTGAGGAGGAGATGCGCAAGCTCTTCAGTGACTACCCCGAAGCTGTTGACAATACCATTGAGATAGCTGCCAAAGTAGAAATGTACGAACTGAATCATGAGCCAATAATGCCGGAATTCCCTATCCCTGAGAGCTTCGATAGTAAAGATGACTATTTGCGCCACCTAACCTATGAGGGAGCCACGAAAAGGTGGGGTGAAATAACCGATGAACTGAGGGAAAGGATCGACTTTGAACTATCCACTATTAAGAAAATGGGTTATCCCGGCTATTTCCTTATAGTACAGGATTTTTTAAAAGCTGCCAGAGATATGGGAGTATCTGTTGGACCCGGAAGAGGATCGGCAGCAGGTTCTGCAGTTGCATATTCGCTCAGGATAACCGATATCGATCCGATAGAATATAATCTGCTTTTTGAAAGGTTTCTCAATCCGGACAGGATCTCAATGCCCGATATTGATATCGATTTTGACGAAGATGGGAGAGACCTGGTACTTAAATATGTGGTTGATAAGTACGGCCATGACAGGGTTGCCCACATAATTACCTTCGGTACAATGGCGGCGAAGATGGCTATTCGCGACGTGGCAAGAGTTCAAAAGCTGCCTCTTTCAGATGCTGACCGTCTGGCAAAATTAATCCCCGAGAGACCTGGAACAACGTTTAAAAAAGCCTATAAGGAGGTTTCAGAGTTAGCTAAGGAACGGGAGTCAGGAGAAGCACTTGTTACCAAAACACTTCAGTATGCTGAAGCACTGGAAGGTTCTGTAAGGCAAACAGGTGTACATGCCTGTGGCATAATCATCGGAAGGGACCCTCTCGATCAGCATATTCCAATAAGTATTGCCAAGGATACTGATCTTTATGTAACTCAGTTCGATGGTAACCATGTTGAAGCAGTTGGTTTGCTTAAAATGGATTTTCTGGGGCTTAAAACCCTGTCGATCATAAAGGATGCGGTTGAGAATATTAAGTTATCAAAGGGGATTGATGTTGACATAAACTCTATCCCCCTGGATGATGAACAAACGTTCCAGCTTTATAGCAGAGGCGAAACGACAGGATTGTTCCAGTTCGAGTCGGAGGGAATGAAAAAACATCTGAAAGATTTAAGGCCAAACAGGTTTGAGGATCTGATTGCCATGAATGCTCTTTACAGACCGGGCCCAATGGAATATATTCCAAAATTCATTAGAAGGAAACATGGCCTTGAAAAGATTGACTATCCCCTCCCGGAAATGGAAATACACCTTAAAGACACTTATGGCATTACTGTATATCAGGAGCAGGTAATGCTTCTTTCGCAGGATCTGGCGGGATTCTCAAAGGGTCAGGCTGATGGTCTCAGAAAGGCAATGGGGAAGAAGAAGAGGGACATAATGGATCAGATGAAGGTAAAATTCTTTGAGGGTTGTCAGAGTAATGGTCATAAGATCAGTGTGATAGAAAAGATCTGGTCCGACTGGGAAGCATTTGCTGAATATGCATTTAATAAGTCCCATTCAACCTGTTATGCGTACGTATCCTACCAGACTGCCTGGCTGAAGGCTCATTATCCTGGTGAATTTATGGCAGCTGTTCTTAGCCGTAACATTAATGATATTAAAAAGCTTTCAATCTTCATGGATGAGACCAGGAGGATGGGAATTGAGGTACTCGGGCCGGATGTGAACGAGAGTAACGTCAAATTTACTGTAAACAAGAATGGTAATATCCGTTTTGGTCTGGGAGCAATCAAAGGCGTAGGTGCCAATGCTGTTGAGATCATGATAGAGGAGCGTACCACTAACGGGCTTTTTTCTTCCATTTACGATTTGGTCGAACGGGTAAACCTCAATGCACTTAATAAGAAAAGCATGGAAGCAATGGCACTTGCAGGTGCTTTTGACTGTTTTGAGGAGCTGAAAAGGTCACAATTTTTCGGTGAGAATCAGAAGGGGGAGACCTTCCTTGAAAGTCTGATAAGATATGGCAACAGGGTCAGCAACGAGAAAGGGACGGCTCAGCAATCCCTCTTTGGTGATTCCGATGGCTTCGAGGTGGTCAGACCTGTGCCCCCTGAAACAGCTGACTGGCCAAAGCTTGAAAAACTTAACAAGGAAAAGGAGGTGATCGGTATATTCCTCTCAGCACATCCGCTTGATGATTACATGTTCGAGATGAAAACGTTCTGTAATGCAACACTTAGCGATCTTTCAGATCTCGGCAAATGTCTAAATAAGGAGATTACCGTTGCAGGCATGGTAACAGAGGCACGCAGCGGGACAAGCAAGAATGGGAAGCCCTTTGGCTCACTTATCCTTCAGGATTATACTGACAGTTACAGGTTTATGCTTTTTGACAAGGACTACGTTGATAACAGTAAATTCTTCTCTCCTGGTTTTTTCCTGATAATCATGGGAAAGGTTCAGAAGAGAAAATTCAAAGAGGATGAACTGGAAGTGCGAATAAGTAAAATTAACCTCCTTACAAGCATCAGGGATGAGATGGTTAAATCATTTACAATCATCTCCCCGATCGACTCCATTGATGAAAATCTGATAGAGGATCTGCGAAGCCTGATAAATGATGAAAAAGGAAACGTTGAGCTGAGATTCCTGATCGCAGATCCGGAAGGGAAAATAAGCGTTTCGCTCTTTTCAAGAGCAATTAAGATCAATCTGAACAATAAATTGATCAGGTATATAGAGGCCCATCCCGCTCTTGAATTTAAAGTAAATTAATTATCTTTGTCGCACTAATTTTATCACCTTTTAATATAAATATCATGGCATTAGAAGTAAACGACACCAATTTTGATGATTTGGTACTTAAGTCCGACAAGCCTGTAATGGTTGATTTCTGGGCCGAATGGTGCGGACCCTGCAGGATGATAGCGCCATTCCTGGAAGAGATTTCAAAGGATTATGAAGGTAAAGCCCTTGTTGTAAAGTGTGACGTAGACAGCAGCCCCGGAGTGTCTTCAAGATTTGGTATACGTAATATACCCACAGTTCTTTTCTTTAAGGAAGGTGGAGTTGCTGACAAACAGGTTGGAGCTGTTCCCAAGGCCAACTTTGTAAATAAACTGGAAGCATTACTGTAACAGAGATAATATTAGATTTTGAGGCCGTTCAGATGTGAGCGGCCTTTTTAATAAGAGAGATGAAAATATCCCTGTTTGCAGCATCCAGCAGTAAGATCGACGATGTCTATTATCATGATGCATCCTGAGGAGGCGGTTTCAATGATAAAGAATTACAAAGGGTGGCTCGACGATCCGGCCGGGATAGCACGTATCTGATATCAGGGAACCCTTGTTCCTATAACCAGTATATCATCCACCTGTCCAAGATCTCCCATCCAGTCCTTAATGGTATTCAGCAGGTGTTCCTTCTGCTCGAAAATCGGCCATTGATATATTCTTGCAAGTTCGTTCTTAAGATTAATGCTTTTATACTTTCTGCCATCAGGTCCGCCAAACTGATCTGCAAACCCGTCTGAAAACATATAAAGCATGTCCCCTTTCTTAACGTCCATCTCATTATTGGAGAATTTTTTATTCCTGGTTACAGCCATGCCGATGGGGAACCTGTCAGCCTTAACAGTGATTATCTCTCCATCCCTGATTATAACCAGCGGATTATAGGCGCCAGCAAACTCAATCCTGCGTTTTTTCCTGTCAAATGCCATGAGCGCCAGATCCATCCCGTCATTTATTACCTCTTCTCCCCGCTGGAGCAGTGATCGGGTAACTTCAACATTAAGCTGGTCGAGAATGGCAGATGGTCGTATCAGTCCGTATTCCCTGACTATCTTGGTTAGCGAATTAAAACCAATTATCGACATAAATGCCCCGGGCACTCCATGTCCCGTGCAATCCACTGCAGAAAGGAACTGTCTTTCACCATCGTCGTACATCCAGTAAAAATCGCCACTTACTATATCCTTTGGCATAAACAGGATAAAGGTATCATTGAAGCTGCTCTCGGGAGGCAACATAGCCATCTGTATTCTCTCTGCATATCGTATGCTGGCTGTGATGTCCCTGTTCTTCTCTTCGATTTCCAGACTTTTCTGCACAACCTCAGCTGTCCTTTCTTCAACTTTTTCCTCGAGTATCTTTTTCTCAATGATCAGATTTCTTTCCCTGATCTTGATATAAACCACCACCAGGAAACCAAGGACAATCACCACTACCGCTATGAACCATGGGTTAAAGTAGAATGGGGGACGAATTGCGAACGAATATGAGACCGGTTCCCTGTTCCATACACCGTCACTGTTCTGGGCCCTTACCAGAAATGTGTACCTGCCTGGCGACAAAGCAGAATAGATCACCCGTGTCTGATCAGACTCAGGCCTCCAGTCAGGATCAGCCCCCTCGAGCATAACCTGGTATTTAACAGCTTCAGGATTGGTAAGGCAAACACTGTAATAATCAAATACGATTGACATCTCCTTATAATTCAGTCTCATTCCCTGTACCATTGGCCTGGGCAGGAGGTTAACCATTATTCCCTTTATATGCGTCAGCGGATTCAGGTCAGGCCCCGGCATCTCCATGGGCTTAAGGCATGTTACTCCATTTGTTGTCCCGAACCAGAGGTTGCCTTTAACATCAATAGCTGAGGCATTACCTCGCGTTTCAATCCCGATGAATCCATTCCTGCGTGTATAGGTGGTAATAGTGCTGTCAATAGTATTGTACCTGTTTAATCCAAAATTAGTCCCTATGTAAACCGACCCGTTATTATCAGGCTGGATAAGGTTGATGTTGTTTGACAACAGCCCATCCTTTTCGGTGAGATGCAGGACAACAGAGTTGTTCCGTAATCCAAGTAACCCATAGCTGGTTCCCAGCCAGAGGGTTCCGTCTGCTGATTCTACTATTGAAGTAGGCGACAGTTCAAGACCAATATCGACAATCCTGAAGGTATCCCTGTCAGGTTCATAACATGTCAATCCCTTTTCCCTGTCTGTTCCGATCCATACACGCCCATCTTCTGCAGCATATAGTGATGTTATGCCCATTCCTGAAAGTCCGTTGATCCTTGTGTACCTGGCTCCCTGCTCATCTTCAATATCCCAGAAAGCTACCCCCTCGTTGGTACCAACCCAGAGATTATTTTCAATATCAACAGTCATTGCCGTAACTACAAGGTCAAAATGAAGGATATCACTTAGTCCCCTGTCATAGGTAAAATTGTTTTTCTCAAAGTCATATCTGTAAATCCCGTTACCGGACGTGCCGATCCAGATCTTACCATTCCTGTCGTTCCTGATAAACCTTATCTTCTTTCCTATAGAATGATTCTCCTCATCAAATAACCATGATATCCTGTTTTCAGGATCATAGAGAGTAATTCCGGCATTGGTCCCAAACCATAACCTTCCATACCTGTCTTCATTGACTGCCCACACATTCATGTCCGGAAACATCCTTTCTGAGATATAGTTAACAAAGTGATCTCCCTTAAATATATTTAATCCGTTGTACTGGCTTGTTATCAGCATGTTGCCCTCATGGTCTTCAAGCAGGCACTGAATAAACATAGCGTCCAGACCGTTGGTATTATCAAAGTTCTTTAACTTGTCGCCATCAAAAACTGTAATACCTCCACCCCAGGTACCAACCCACACTCTTCCCCTTGAGTCCTCTGTTATCCTTGTCACCCAGTTTTTTGCAAGCCCATCCCGGATATCATATACCTTTAATTCCCCGCTGGATGGATTCAACCTGTAAAGGCCACCATTGTAGGTCCCGAACCACCGCTCGCCCCTGCTATCCTCAAACATTACAATCGTACTGAAAAAGCTTGTGAGTCCTTCGGGACGATAATTCTCAAACCTGTCATCATCCGGAATATATTTTTTAATCCCCACCTCTGCAAGGCAATAAAGCGCTCCTTCTGAATCAATATATGAATTTGATACCTGATCACTCAGTCCTTCCCTGCCCTTGTACTGTCTGATATCAGTCAGGTGGGCCAATCCTTCATCAACAACAGCAGAAACAGCTCCATCATAGCTGGTGGTAAGCCATATCCTGCCGGAATGTTCCCGGATGCTTGTGATGTCACTGCTGATTACAACAGTATCATAACTTACCACTTTGAATTCTGTTCCATCAAAGATTGAAAGACCACCATCGAGATGACCAAACCATATGCGGCCGGTATGATCCTCCATAATACTGCGCACACCACCCTGGGCAATACCATTGTTAACTGAGAAATTCTCGATATCTGCTCCCCCGAATCGAGAAAGACCACTTTCAGTTCCCAGCCACAGATAATCGTTGCGGTCCTGGATAATGGTATATACCTTGGAAGAGCTTAGCCCCTCGTTAACACTGTACTTGTCGAAATAATAGGTTTGTCCGCAGACATTTCCAAACAGCACAATTAAAAAGAGGATCAGCAGGTATGACAACCTGCTGATCCTCATTAGGAAATTTCCTCTACTATGAATCATTTTAATTTATTTGGCTATAAAAAAGAATGTTCCGTTTTCGTCTCTTAATCCTGCTATTTTCCCAAACTTGGGCTTCTGCTGATTGTTGTTTGTTACTGCCATAGTAACCGAAGAAACAATTTCCTCTATTGGAATACATGCATTCGGATTACTTGAAAGTGCATTGGCAAAGGTCCTGGTAAACTGTGAATCATCAACCGCAAGTTCATATCCGGCCGATGAAAAGACCTGTGATGATTTGAACTGGGTGGCTTCCCAGTCATCACAGCTCTTGATGGTGGGGGAAGACCTCATTGCAGTATAGAAACTTGGACCAGACTCACAGGCATCTGTAATAACAAGAGTATGAGTAAGATAATTGACATAGGGTTCCATTGCCGCCCTCAGGGTATTTATATTAAAGTAGGTAAATTCATCATCCCTTTTGGCATCAACAGGTATCCAGTAACCTACATCATTTATAAATTTTCCATGGCCAGCATACCAGATCAGAAGAGACTTCACCTGATTGCTTCTTATCATATCCCTCAACTCGATTGAGAAAAACATCTCCATCTCATCTTTGGTCAGGTCCTTTTTATGAATCACATTATGGACATCATAATTAGTCAGCGCCCTTTTCATCAGGTTAATGTCCTTAACAGGGCCATCAAGACTGGCAAAAGTTGAATAGTTTGAATTCTCCACAAAAACAACCCAGGTCTTACCCATTGGGTTACTCTCATTAATTGCGGCACCCTCACGGTTCAGGGAAAACTCACTGATCTGACGATTCCCAAATTCATCCTCAGCAATAACAGTGAGCTTGCTCTTATTCAGAATATCTATTGATGCAGTGAAATTCGGATTCAGTTCATTAAGTGCATAGCTGGCTGTGACTCCTTCAATGAAAATTGATTTAATCTTGCTTTGGTCTGTGATCTTCCCTTCGATATATATGCTCGGAGCATTATTGTCAAGATATATCTGCCCATCATCTGAAGCATAAGGGGCAATTATTGTTATCCGGGGTGGTTCAATTTCGGTTTTGTAAATATCATAACTAAGCTCTGTGCGGTTATCATAAGCGTCAGTGGCAACGATGCTCAACTCTTCAACATCCTCAATATCAATGTTGGCAAGAAATTCATAGGTGCCTGGAGGACCTTTCTCAAATAAAGAGAGGCTTCCGTTGACAAATAATGATTTAAGATCGCTTACTTCATTGATCTTACCGGAAACAATGATCTTTTGTGCATCTCCCTTTATCTGTACCAGATTATTGGCAACTACCGGACTGGCAATTATTATCTCCGGCGGATTAGTCTCCCTGTTGATCTCGTACAGACGATCGTTGGCCTCTTTCAGAAGCTTCCGTGCCCTCATATCGAATTCCGAAAGATTGGTTATGGTTGAATAGTCCCTGGCAGCCTGTTCAAAACTCATTATTTCTTCAAATGATCTTGCCCTTTGGAAATAAAGGTCAGGATCAGAATCATTCAGTGAAATAGCCTTGGTAAAATCATTAATCGCATTAGGATGCTGGTTAAATTCCTGGTAATACCTGCCTCTGATCGCATAATAAGCAGGATTATCCGGTTCCACCAGTATATTTCGGGAGATATCATTTATTGCAGACGGGTAATTGAGCATTGCCACATAGATTTTGCTTCTGACAAGGTAGGCCTGCGTGTTTCGACCATCATCCGCAATCAGGTAATCACAGTGCTCCATTGCCTCATCAAGGGCACGCTCCTTGATAAGCAGATTGGCCAGGGCAATGCGCGCCGGTACATATTTCTTATCTTTCTGAACAGCTTTTTCATAATCCTTCCTTGCCCTTATATTATTATTCAGCTTTTCGAAGGCCAGGCCCCGCTGGTAATAGTTTAACTCATCCTCCTTGAACAACATTGCAGTATCAGAAACCTTAATGGCCTGATCATATTGTTCAAGTCCCAGAAGGGTCTTGACTTTTTCAGGATATAACCTGCTGTCTCTCTTTGCTATCCCGGAAGCATAGTTGAGGACTGAAAGCGCTTCATCATATTTCCCGAGATTATTGCATACCCTGCTTATGGCAAAAAGTACATCAATATTCTTAGGTTCAAATGCCCGTGCTTTATCATAATTGTCATAGGCCTCCTCGTTCCTGCTTAATTGCTCCAGCGCTTCACCGCGCTTCATATACCCATTAATATTTGTGGGATTTATTTCAATAGCATGTGTATATTGGGCAATGGCGTCATCATATTTGCCGCTCTTCATAAAGGTATCACCCGCCTTTAAATAGGTTTTTGGATTCTGCCCGCTTAAATTGAAAGCAGCTAAAAGGATAAGAAATAGTGAAATTATCTTTTTCATTTTACACATTTTTTTCTTTTTATCCGATCAAAACTGGAAGTCCTGAAAGGTAGTGCCAAGTTATAGATCAATACGATAGTATCATTCCCAAAGTTACATTTTTTTGATGAAATTATTCTTTTTAAGCGACTCATTAAGGTAACAGGTAAGAATACTTTCATCAAATTCATTTGTTTCAATTATAATACCACTGATCCCGGGTGGCTTTAACCCGGTCGTGAATTTCTTATTCCCATGGAAAACCCGCGCCTCATCCCATAAATTCCTTTCAATGAACTGATTCAGGACCATAGCTCCGCCTTCAATCATAACCGATTGAATACCACGAGTATGCAGGTTGCCAAGAAGCTCATCAAGGGCTTTCTCCCAGCTACTTATTACGACATATTCAACATTCTTTTCCCTCGGTCTATCTGCCATTGTGTAAACAACAGTGGAAGTATTGTCTGACAGTATCTTCAGGCTGGCCGGGAGGTTCCCGCTCCGGCTCAGGACTATACGCAAAGGATCAGGTCCATGCCAATATCTTACATTAAGTGACGGATCATCATTACGTGCCGTATTGGCACCCACCAGTATTGATTGTTCCTCCGACCTCCATTTATGGACAAATATTTGTTCATCCCTTCCTGTAATCCAGTTCGGGCTATTTGATGATCCGGGCCTGTTGATATCAATAAAACCATCATTACTTTCTGCCCACTTCAGAAGGATATAGGGCCTGCCCTTTTCATGAGAGGTGAAGAACCTTTTGTTTAAATGTCGGCACTCATCTTCAATAACACCTGTTTTTACCTCGCACCCACCTTGTTTCAGGATATCAATTCCCCTTCCTGAAACCTTAAAACTGGTATCTTTTGTACCTATAACAACCTTTGGGATCCCGACTTTCAGTATCAATTCTGCACATGGGGGAGTTTTGCCAAAATGTGAACAGGGTTCGAGGTTAACATATAATACCGAGTCATTCAGCAGGCTGCTGTCTCTTACCGACTCTACTGCAATCACTTCAGCATGAGGACCGCCCGCAACCCTGTGGTATCCCTCTCCTATAATGCATCCCTTATGTACGATCACAGCACCCACCATGGGGTTTGGCCGGGTCATGCCTCCAGCCAGGGACGCAAGCTCAATTGCTCTTTTCATATATTTTATCTCTTCAGCTTCGACCATCTTCAGCAATTATTTTAAATTTGAACTGTCAGACCATTGAAGATAAATTATTAACTGATGAAACCCGGGAATAATACTATCGGTGACGCTATTTCATATATTACAGGCCTGATCTCAGATCTGTACCCTTACAGGGAAGCACTGGCTATCTCAAAAACAATCCTGAGCCATATCACCGGCTTAAACAGTCAATCTCTTCTGGCCAGTACCGACGATCCCGTTAGCATCCCGGACCGGGATAAAATTAATAAAATCTGCATTGAACTGAAACAGTCAAGGCCAATCCAGTATATTATCGGAGCCACTGAATTTTATGGTATTAACTTAAAGGTTAACGAAAATGTCCTGATACCCAGGACTGAAACCGAAGAAATGGTCGACCTGATCATAAAGGAAAACAGGCAGAAAAACCTCAGGATCATTG